>Ga0129299_1000068_pt1 | contig 51120 bp, 20 predicted proteins | sample ConPoolayeCmetaG_FD_94477 | JGI IMG/M metagenome (GOLD analysis project Ga0129299, IMG submission 94477) | Hot spring microbial mat communities from California, USA to study Microbial Dark Matter (Phase II) - Cone Pool mat layer C metaG ...
GATGATATGGCGTGAAGGCGGCGCAGGGCATATCCGCCGAGTGATATGTCCAAGCCGCCTGAAGCGCCAGAGCGCTCAACAGATTGCGGCCATAGCGCCGCATCCAACTGCGGAATTTAGGTTCAAAGCACATATCACAACAGATAGCCGGCAGCGTCAGGTGTGTTGCCGCACTGTATCAATAATATAAAATGAGTACTCCGCATGTCAGCGATGTATGTCTCGGCAGAGCCATGCGACATCTGTTCGTTATGCGGCTCTACGCAGCCGTGCCGCGAACATGCCGTCAGCCTTGTGTTCATACGGTGTGATACGCATATAGCCGTCGTCGCTTACATACGTGCCGGGGATGCATGAGGGCGGACGTTCGAGCGAAAATTCAGGATGAAGGGCGAGAAATGATCGCACCTGTTCCTCGTTTTCCTCAGGTTCAAGCGAACAGGTCGCATACACCAGCACACCACCTGGTTTCACCGCCGTACAGACTCCGGCCAGAAGCCGAGACTGCAATAACGCCATTTTCTCAATATGATCGGCGCCGCGGTTCCACCGGGCATCAGGATGACGCTGCAAAACGCCGGTCGCGCTGCACGGCGCATCGAGCAGCACCCGATCGAATAGTATTGCAAACGGAAGCCGCTCGCCGTCACCTACGATACAACGTATATTGCGAAGCACCATGCGTTTTGCGGTCTGCGCGACCTTGCCGAGGCGTACAGCCTTTATATCGCATCCATACACGCCGCCCCGCTCGCCTACGAGTTCAGCTATCAGCGATGTCTTGCCGCCCGGCGCCGCACACACATCGAGCACCCGCTCCCCCGCCTGCGGCTCCAGCATCGCCACGACCCATCCCGATGACGGCGACTGTACGGTGCAGTATCCGTCCTGAAGCAGCCTGATGCTGTCGGGAACAATGGATTTGCGCAGACGGTAAAAAAGATTCATATATCCCTTCGCCGGTTCGCTGATTGAACGCGATTCGGCATCGAACTGCTGCCTGCTCATCCCCTTGATCTTGCGGCGCAGATATATCTCGGGACGAGTGTTATTATATACCAGCAGGGACTTTGTCCTGGCAAGCCCAAGCCGATCGAGCCATCGCCTGACCAGCCACTGCGGGTGCGAATATTCAATCGCGAGACGCGCATCCAATGGTTCGCTGGTGGCTGGATGCGGAAGACTGCCCTTGCTCTTGATGATATTTCTCAGTACCGCATTGACCACGCCCGCGCATGGCACCAAGCGGGGGATGCCCTTCGCAAGCTTAACGGTCTCGTTCACCGAGGCATGATCAGGCACGCGCTCCATATACAGTATCTGGTATGCACCAATCCGCAATAGCCGCACCAAGGCCTCGTTATGCTTCAGCCGTTCGGTTTGAAGAAAATGATGAATGGTAAAATCAAGCGACAGTTTCATACGAACGACGCCGAAAAAAATTTCGACCACAAAACGCCTATCGCGCTGTTCCAGCCGCTGTACGTCGGCATTGCGGTCTAGAATGGTATCAAGCGACTGCGGATGCTTCTCATAGGCCTCAAGCATCGTTAGGATAATCTTTCGTGGATTCATCCCATCACCATTCCCGTGCAAACCCTTGTCCCGTTCATGAATGCCGCTGCGCTCATCTGTTTCCTGCCCTCTGGTTTCACCTCCAGTATCCGCAATGCCCCTACCCCACATTGGACATCAAACCACTGGTCGCTGACAGCGCATATGGTTCCGGGAACCGCCCCCCCCACCCCGGCAACAGGCTCAGCCCACTCTATCGCCAGGCGGTACCCATTAAATAATGTGTATGTTCCGGGAAACGGCTTGAAGGCACGAATACGATTAAATAAAGTATTTGCCTTGTCCTGCCACTGTACTATCGCCTCTTCTTTTAAAAGTTTTGGTGCCGTGCTCGCGCGACCCTCATCCTGAACAACATATGATACCTGACCTGACTCTATCTGTCCAACCGCCTCAGCCAACGCTTCCGCTCCCAGAAAACTGAGCCGCCTGTACAGTTCCGGAGATGTTTCCTTTGGGCCGATATCAGCCTCTCTTTGCAGGATTATTTTGCCGGTATCAACCCCCTTATCAATGCTGAAGATGCTGATGCCAGTACGCGTTTCACCTGCCTCGATGGCGCGCTGGATTGGCGCAGGTCCACGATATTTTGGAAGGAGTGAGGCATGAATATTTATCGTACCTTTGGGAGGCATGGTAAAAACCTCGGTGGGTAATATACGGAATGCAACAACTACGAACAAATCAGCGGATATATTCTTTAACTTTAACAAAAAGTCGTATTCATTTAATTTTTCTGGAGTTAAAATATGGCTAATGCCATTTTTTATAGCAAATATGTGGACTGGTGATTCAGAGACTTTAAGGCCGCGTCCTTTTGGTTTTGGAGGAGTAGTGACAACTCCTGCAATCACATGCCCGTCAGAACGCAATTTTTCAATGGAAGGTATCCCGAATTCATCTGTCCCCATGAATACAATTCGCATGGATGCTCTCGTGTTAGGCGCTTACCTATGCTGTACGACAAAACTTTGTCGCAGGATTTCCGACCGAAACGGCTGGTGTCACAATAATTTTTTCCTTAATATCCCGGCATTGCCGCGCTGACTTGCAAGCGAAGTCTTGCAAGTCATGTAGAAATAGCGGTTAAAAATAAATAATCACGCATAAAATTGCTTTTAAATGATGCGAAATAGTACTTTAAAGTAGTCACGATCTGCAACTTCCCATTTTAAATATACGATAAGGGACTATAATGAATAATTCATTTTCTCCTGCTGAACAGTTGGACCTTTTCTGCCGTTTCTGTAAAAAAGTCATATCTTTCCAATTGGAGCGAAGTATTGCCTGTACAGGCAGAATCGTAAATAAGGAATCGACTTTCGAGTATTTTTGCAGCAAATGCCATCACACCATTTGTATTTCCGGCAAAGACTTACAAGAAGCATCACTCCAAGCTAATCAATCTAACGGTACCCCAAGGGAATATAGGGCTAAAGATCGTTATCTTATCGGCGAAGTAATACGACATTCGTCGTTTAAAGACAATGGAACTGTTGTCGGTAAAGACTGCGGTAAGCCGAGCAGGATACTAGTTCAATTTGAGAAAAAAGGTCTCAAGAAATTGGTTGAAGAAATATAGTTTAACTATCTGATTTTATTTAAAAACCTACAATTGCAGAAAATGCCGGCGTCGGCGGCAAGCCTTCGGTATGAAGAACGAGGGCTACATCGATTTTTATATCAGTCGTCGATACTGGCGCATCAATCCCAGCCCCGATTGTCAGCGAACTCCAATTGGTTTTCTGGTAGGTGTCACCTGCAGAGTTCTGCATTATTCTGAATAACTCTCGAAGGTCACGATGGCTGAAACGATAGCCTAAGCGAGCAAAAAGATATTGCTTAAATAAAGCGACTTCCATCCCTGTCTTATAATTCAGATAATCATCGATGCTTTTCTCCAGATCAATACCCATGCGCAGGGAGGACAATGTTTTGGGAAGGTACGAAAGACCGGTGCTGATGGACAATGGCATGATACGCTCCTGCACATCTTCATCCGAGTACCATTTCCGCACAAAGCCCATGTTCCGTGCTAATGCGCCACAAATGAACCTGGACGAAAGCATGCGGTATTGAAAACCGATATCGAGCGCCAGACCGTCAGCAGAATAGCTATGCCCAAGGTTGTGATAAATTCCCTTGAGAGTCAAACCTATGGCAAAATCTTCATACAGTATCCGCGCCCAAGATCCACCCCCGACAAGGGAATAGGGGCTCCACGTGATGTTCGTTCTGGTATTCGTCTCATCAACACCTTCGATGAGCCCATACGATACATAGCTCAAATGCCCGGCGAAAGTACCTGATTTCTGAACCGGAGATGAAAAAGCCAGCGCTCCGGCCCGCACATCAAGCATTATCGGCTTATACGCAAGCATTGCCTGCATCCTCAGGGGATAGGCCAGGCTTGCGGGATTGGAGACTCCACCGTAGAGGTCATTCGCCATGCCGACGCCGACATCACCCATTCCCAGTGACCGGGCGTCTACATTGATATTCAAAAACGGAAAAACAGCGGTGCCCGCACGTGCGTTCTGCGCATGCGAAACGGCATATACAAGAAGCAGTGCCGTCAGTATTCCTGATATTTTTTTCATTATAATAAATTCATCCGTTGAGCTGCACAAAAACGGTGGAAGCGCAATAACTCTTTTTAAACAATAACAAGCATTATAATTCCTGCTGATATATGCCGTTGTCCCCACATTTAATTTTAAGCTGTCGTTACAGATAATCGCTGACTGGATGAAACATCGTCGAATTGAAGCTCCGGCATTTCTTCGATATTCTTGGTAATGTGAGTATGCTTTTGTGTTGTACCATTCTTATAAATAATATTTTCGTATTCAAGGAGTGGAATAGGGTGCGGAACAAGAAAATATTCTTTGAGTCTATCCCAATCCTTGTCTCGAATAGTCGCAATTCCGTTTAGATATTTGCTGACCCAAATATCGCCTATTTTTGAATCTGCATGAACGCCCCATATTTTCTTTTCGGCAATTGCGACATATTGTTTATCAAGTTCTATTCCAATATATTTTCGCCCCAGGCGTTTAGCCGCAACTACGGTTGTCCCGGTGCCACTGAATGGATCAAGAACAAGATCCCCCTCGTCCGTGGTCATTAAAATCAATCGTTCAAGAACTGTTTCGGGCAGTTGACAAGGATGCTCATCGCGATTCTTAGTATGCTTAATACGGTGCAAATCAGTCCAGACATCCGAAACCAAGGGGCCAAAAGGATGAAGTCCCCCTTTCTTGCCGCCATAGTCTTTCAAAAGCACATTACACTTTCTGCAGCGTTTGTGCGGATGACGAACCTCGTAAAACTTATTTAATTTTTTGTCCTTTGCATAGAAAAGTATGCCGTAATGAGTGGGCATCAAGGTTTTACCGAGCGGGGTGCTCATTGCATCCCAGGCAATCCAATGCTTGAAATCAGCGGTTTCGTTGAGAAAAGCCGCGTAGTATGTAAGCCACCTAGGGATATTGTGCACAAAAATACTTCCTGTCGGTTTGGTGACCCTCACCATTTCAGAGAGCCATTGCCTGCACCACTCAAGATAGGATTCGAGGCTCTTGCGATCTTTATAGCTGTTATACTTTTTATTCAAATTGAAGGGGGGATCGGCGAATGTCATATCGATGCTGTCCGTAGGAATTGAGCGCAGCATTTCGAGGCAATCCCCGTGATAGATAATGTCTGTATTCACAGTTCAAACACCTCCTTCAACATTTGCTTGAACCGTTGAAGCTCGTCAGGATGAAAAGTAAAGACGTCATCGTAAGCGGATACCATGCGTTTGAGATCATTTTGCCGAGCGTACCAGCCTATCCCATCAACAAATCCGATAAATATTGCATCTGGATAATGTTCCGTGATAAGAGCGCGAATCGATATTTCCGTTTTTGATTTGTCACCCTGGCCTGATGATGTTGTAACCAAGAATGAACTTTCAATAATAATCCTTGGATTTTCTTGATCCGGAACAATAAAATCCATTGTCCGCTTCTTGTCATCAACAACGCCGACAAGGCTTTGTAAGTCACCGCTTGTGTGATTCAAGCCAAGCTCACCGAGAATATTATCGATAACTGTTTCAGGGTTATTCTCTTTCATGCCCGAGTAAGAACCCTTCTCCTTGTAACGAACAAGAGTATCAATCATCTGCTCAGGACGAAAGCTGAGTTTGTCAATACTCAGTTTCCGAAGCTCAAAGGGGGGTAAAACACGTCCCAATAGAGGATTCGACGCACCCTCAAAAAATAGGTTAACCAAGGCTTTCCGGAAGTATTGATTTGTTGCGACGAGCTTTTCAATAGCAGCATCTGACCATTCTTTGATGTCCTCCTTTTTTTCTTCCTTTAGCCAGTAGTTCTTGTACGTTAGATCATCCAGAGCGGAATCGTCTACAATTCTAAGAAAGGTTGTAAGCCGCTTCAGACTTTCATTTGAAAAGCCATTAAGAGCAAGTAAAGCCTTTAATCCGTTCTTTCGTAAGAGCAAATCTTCGAAAATATCTTTCTTGATTCCTTCTTGCTGAACCCTTGCCTGAACAATTTGTAAAAGGTTGTTTAGAGCGTTGAGGTTTTGAACTTCATAGCGTTGTTCAAACTCAGAATTGAAAAAGTAAAAGGTGTTCCGCTGGAGTACAGTTGTAATTTTTTCTTCGTTAGTTCTCATAATTTTTTCTGAAAAAAAAGTATGTACTCGTCCTTCATTGTATTTCGCATTCCTTTAATAGGTTTCAGAATACTACGAACAAGCGGGGCATTAGCCTCCTTGAAATAATCCATAATTGTTTGCTCAAGTCGAACGCCACCGGTCTGGTTCGTATTTGAACCTATGATTAATACGGCAAATTTTCTTGGCTTTAGCACTCTGACAATTTCATGCACAACCTTGCGCATATCATCAAAGTAACGCTGCAACTTCTCTGATTTTGCGTTACCGGAGAGACCAATCATTTGAGAACGGATAGATTCGATATCGTATCCTAAATATTTAAGCTGCGGAGCGTCGTTTTCTGCATAATCGATGGCAAATGAATAAGGAGGTGAAGTAATCACACAGTCTATAGATGAGTCGGGGATAGGAAGGAGGCGTGCATCACCCTCAAGGATCTTTGAAGTGCCAAGCTTGGCACTTATTATGACTGGATTAGTTATAGTCTGGGAAACTGAAATCTGGTAGCGTTTGAGAACCTTTCCGAACAACTCTTCGTGTCCAGCCTTGGTGACTCGACGGGCATAACCCATTGCATCCAGATACGCAAGAAGCGCGAGTTCATATATCTTGAGTTTGTCGGCGTCTTTGATTCGCGCGAACTTAATGTCGATTTCCCCTTCTGAGAAATACTTGAACCAGTTTACCGCATTACTGGACATTGACTGAACATGGTCATGACGCAAGGACAAACTTTGACATTTTACACGGGTCATTAGACGACAGAATGGACTTATATCGAGCCCGATCGAGTCAATGCCAAGCAAAGATGCCTCGACATTTAATGTTCCACTCCCGCACATTGGATCGAGAATTATATTGCCCGGCTTCACCGAAAGAATGTTAAGTAATCCTTTCACAAGCTGTGGATGAAACTTCCCACGGTAAGGAAAGAGTCCGTGCGTCGCGTAGCCCGTTGAATATTTCCCCACCTCAAAGTATGCCTGAGTTTGTGCAGAACGATCCTCGGATATACAGCCGTTGAAAGCCTGGCACATCCTGTAATGATTAGTGGGATGCCCATTGACAAATTTGAAGAATGCTGAACGATTCAACAAATCTTCCCTGGACAAGGATTGGAATTCAAGCAAAGCAAGTTCTAATTCGAAAAGCTCGTTGACTGAATCGAATAATAGTACATCCTTGCCAAATACGCTATGCACAAGCGGTACATTATCGAGTATGCTATTCCGCATGACGTTTCACACTCACCTTGAGATTAGAGCGCAACTTGTCTATAACAAAATAATTATTTCCTTTTCCCTCAAACCGTATTTCTTCAGCCATCCCATTGTTAAAACCGCTCATCGTCAGACGCCAGGAGGCATCGCTTTTACAGGGGGAAAAGGAAATCCGCTCAATGCGGCCGGTTGCTTTTTTCACCACCGCCTCAACAGCCAGTGAATCTCCGCTCCATTGCGCATAGGCCCGCCGTCCGTGCACCCATGTCGAGTCAGGTGATCTGCCAGCCATTCCGTCCGGCGGCACCCTCCCCGTTAGAATACGCCTGAGAGAACGGAATGTGAATGGAAATTGACGAAAATACGGTATTGAGGAAAGAGGCTGGTCCGCCGCAAGGGACATGAGGGTCTCGCCGGATTTAAACCAGACGGTGTCATCCGTTGCGCACATCGAGACAACCGTGCCTCCAAACATGTCATAGCAGGTGCATGAAAATCCCTCGGCACCCCTCTCGTCTACATCGATGGAACCCCGGAATCGTTCTCCATCCATCTCAAGATTGATTTCGCCGAATCCTTTGAAGGATGCCGCCGAGCCGACGAATGCGGCCTGCCATGTGTGCGGCATCACGGTCACGGCCGTCTGTGTCCCCGCGCATTGAAGGAGGAATGCTGCCGCCTGAACCAGAAGGCATCCATAGAGCCCCTGCTTCATCGTTTTTTTTCCTCATTCATTTCCTGGGACACCGGTATCCGCATCCGCTCTTCCAGCCGCCGGATTTTTTCCTCAAGCGCCTCTTTTTCACTGGACTCCAGTGCAATACTCCTGTGATATGCCTCGATTGCGCCGGTAAAATCTCCGCGTGCGCCGAGGATATCGCCCATGTGGCTGAAGATGACCGGATCGTCGGTGATGACTGCGGCGGCTTTCAGAATATATTCATACGCCTTCTCTATCTCTCCTTTTTTATAAAAAATCCATGCATACGAATCGAGATATGCGCCATTGGCCGAATCGCGTGACAAAGCGAATTCGAGTAAAACCTGCGCACTGTCCAAATGCACTCCCTGCTCGGCCCACATGTAGCCGAGATAATTGGCCGCCTGATGATCGTCGGGATTAATCCGCAAAACCTTCCGGAAGGCGTCTGCCGCCTTTGCAAACTGGCTGTCGCGTTCGAATGCTGCGCCGAGGTCAAACCATGCCGCTGCATCCGTTGAATCCAGCGTGACCGCTTTCTGCAGGGCTTTTATCGCCGGCCCGAATTCCTTTTCCAGGCTGTAGACATATCCGAGGGTGCGCCACGCCGCCGCTGATTCAGGAAACCGCTTTGCATACTGTCTGGAGAATTCAAGCGCGGAGGCGGTATTTTTCTGCCGCAGTTCGATGTAGCAGAGATGCTGCCACGCATCGCTGAATCCCGGTTCCAGAGCGACCGTTTTCTTGAATTCAATGGCAGCCAGCTCATCGTTCCGCTTTGCCGCATACACCAGCCCAAGATAAAAGTGCAGTTCATAATCGTCGATTGTCTCCAAGAGAAGCGATTGAAGCAGCGACTCGGCCTTGTCGTATTCTTTGCCGTAATAATACAAGAGCGCCAGCGTTCTGCCGTATATCCTGTTTGCCGGATCATCGCTGTCGAATATTTTCTCATAATACCGTGTGGCCTCGCTGTAATTGCCCTGGTGAATGGCGATTTGAGCAATGGTACGCATGGCGTCATAATACGTGGAGTCAACGATGAGTGCGGTCCTGAAAAAATCGAGCGCCCGCGCGGTATCCCCTGCCGTCAGCTTGAGCGTGCCCAGTCCCGTGAGAATTTCGGCTTTATTTCCCTCGAATTTGCGGTCGAGACGGACGTAGAGACTCTCAGCGTCCTCGTACCGCCCCATTTTCGTATACACCTGTGCCATCTTGAGCCCGACAAGAAACGTGTGTCCCTGTTCGGAATCAAAATAGCGTCTATAATTAATAACCGCCTTGTCCGCCATCCCCATCGATTCGTATAAAAAGCCCAGCGTAAAGAATTCTTCGGGTGACAGCGGCGTTATGCTTTCCAGCGCTTCAACCGCCCGGTTGATCTGTCCCATTTTCATGTAAAGCGTGGCGACTACCCGCCGCTGCTCGACAGGCAGATCGGCGATATCCTTATCCCCTTTGATAAGGACAAGCGCCTGGGCAAACTGCCCCAGTTGAATATGTTTTTCCGCAAGAAGCTGCCGGAGGATGCCGGACTGTGGGTCCAGCTCGTATGCAAGTTCATAGAAATGCTGTGCCATCTGATACAGGCCGCGGCGGTCGTAATCACGGGCTTTGACAAAGTATTCCTCGGCACGCTGCCGCGCAAGGTCCTGGCGGGATTGATGGTATTCGGGACGGATCAGTGGAAAGGTACGGTGCGCGCATCCGAAGCATGAAGCGAGTACGACCGCCGAAAACAGGCGTACGATAGTAAATCGCATGCACGTCCTCATCAATACATCGCCGCCTATTATCGATAGGAGCAAATTTTAAGCTGCAATTTTCATCTGCTTCCAGCCACCACCAAATCGACGGAGCTTTCCAGCGGAATGCTGGTACCGGGAGAGATCGACTGCGATACGATGGTACCGGGACGTGACGAGGAGCCGGTGCGATAGTCGATCTTTCCTACCCGCAGCCCGCACTCTTCAACCATGGCCTTCGCGTCCGAGAGCATCTCGCCAATGACGTTGGGCATGATTGCATGGGTCGGTCGCGGGCCGCTGGAGATTTTCAACACGATCGGCATTTCCCGCGACACCCGCACGCCTTCCGGCGGCTCTGTGCCGATCGCACCGTCCTTCCGGCATTCCTCATCATAAATCTTGCGCGCAGTCACGTTTTCGAATCCCGCCTCACGCAGAGCCTTGCGGGCGGCGCGTTCATTCAGATTGCGCACGAGCGGTATCCGCGCCACCTCTGGGCCGTCACTGACGACGACTGAGATATATCGGCCTTTTTTCACCTGTTGACCTGCCGGCGTCTGCTGGCTTATCACCGCGCCCATGGCAAATGAGTCGCTGTATTCATGCCCCGCAACCTGCAGCCGCAGCCCGATGTCATAAAGCATCTGCCGGGCGTCTTCGCACTGGGTGTTTACCATATTGGGGACGACGATGTCACCACGGTTTGCGATACCCACGATACGCGGCATTACCATCCGGTCGACCACAATGATACCGGCCACGCCGCCCGCGATCATGGCCAGAACGGCTGCGGGCAGCACGATGGTCCAAAACCTGGCGCGCGGTATGCTAATCGTATAATTTTTTTTCATTGAGAATCACAATCCGGTCACGATCCATGGAGATGTAGTGCTTTTTCTGCAACTGTGAAAGGATCCGCGATACCGTTTCGCGGCTGGTACCTGCCATGTCGGCTATCGCCTGATGCGTGGGACGATTGGGGATGATTATCATGTCGCCGTGCCGCTCTCCTCCCTCGCGCGCCAGCTGCAGCACCACTTCCGCCACCCTTCCGTACACGCTCATCAGCGAAAGGGTATTCATGTGCTTGTTCGCCCGCCTGAGCCGCCGCGACATGGCAATGAGCATTTCAATGGTTATGCGGGGATACTTCAGCAGGATGTCAATGAAACTTTTACGATACAACATCAGCAGCGAGCAGCCGGAGGCCGCAATAACGGATGCGCTGCGCGGTTCCCCGTCGAGGATCGCCATCTCGCCGAAAAAGTCGCCCTTGCCAAGCGACGCCAGGATTGCCTGCTTGCCCTCGGAGGTAAGCACGGCCACGTGAACTTTGCCCGCGGCGATGATAAAGAAGCTCTGTGTCTCTTCATCGTTTTCATGAACAATCACATCGCCGGCCGAAAAATCCCGCACGATCATCGCCGCGCAAATCGCTTCACGATCGCGCTTTGTCAGGTCTTTGAATAACGGAACATGCGATGCAAATTCCTCGATTTCATCCTTATTCATTGACTCTCCGCCATGAGTGCGGTACAACGCTGGATTCGTTCTTTGGCCTGCCTGCCGAACCGTCCCTGCTCTCCGTCGGAGCGCACTATTTTTTTATACAGCGACAGTGCTTTGGCATAATCGCCCTGCCGCTCATAGAGCCGCGCAGCCTCGAATTCCGCGGTTACGCCCCATTTGCCGATTCCCGAATACAGGTACGGCACCTTCAAGTATTCAGTAATCGCCCTCTGGTATTCGCCCAGCTTGCCGTAGCATGTCGCTATCCAATATAGTATTTCCGGCTTGTCTTCGGCACTCGGATTCACATTGGCCTTTTGAAAATGCTCGAGCGCCTCTTCGATTCGCGAACCCTGTATCAAACAGAAGCCAATCTTGAGGTGCAGCGAAGATGCCGGCATTTCATTGACTGAATCATTGAGAACGATCGCATACATCCGCGCGGCGTCACGCCACGCCGAAATTTTCTGGTATGCCACAGCCGCGTTGTATGCCGCGCGAAACCGCGTTTTCGAATCCACCTTTTGATGCTCCATGGCCTTGGTGAAATAATCGGCCGCCTGCGCATACTCGTCCTTACCGTGATAGATCATTCCAATCTTAAACCAGCCAAGGGGAACAAACTCGCTCTGGGGGTATTTCACGGTAAATTCATAAAACCCCTTCAGCGCATCGTCCATCCTGCCCGCATAAAAGTGCGCCAAGGGGATCTGGTACGCCGCATCATCGCATCGCTCGCTGCCGCTATATTTCGCCACGATATATTCGAAACGCTTGATGGCCCTGTCGTATTCCTTTTCCACCATGAAATGCAGCCCCTCATAATACACAAATTCGGCCTGGCTCGCGGGCACTTTTCCAAAATGCTTTTCGAATTCGCCCGCCGCACGGTCAGCCTCCTTCATCCGCCCATCCATTATCATCGAGGAAATAGCACGGGTGGTCAAACGGATACTGTCGGCTCGCGATGCCGCGAACGCGATTGCTTCGCGAAAAGCCGCTGCCGCATCGCCGTATATCCGGCTGTCGAAATACAACCGGCCGACATGCTCCAACACGTCCGTGCGTTTTGCGAACGACGGGAACGCAAGAGCACTCTTATAATGATTAAGCGCCGCATACGTGCCGCCGGCTGTTTCGATGATGCGCGCCAGCTCGTAGTGGGCATCAGCAGCGACATCGTCTGGTATTTGTTCCTGCAAGAGCGACGCCAGCATATCGGCGGCCTCCTCCTGCTTGCCGATTTTCAGCATGCATTTGGCAATTCCGTATCGTGCTTCAAATAGGTTCTTGCCGCCCGGATGGTTCAGTTCGTAGAGGCGGAAATTGCTCAGCGCCTCGAATATCCTGCCGGTTTCAAGCTGTGCGTATGCAAGCTCGAACCGCGCAAAGGCGACAAACGGACTGAATGGATAGCGATGCAAGACCTGCCTGAAAATATCCTCCGCAACCGCATATTTCCCGCGGCGTTTCGCAACCACGCCGCTCATATATAATGCTTCGGGGCCGAACTCGGAATTCGGATACTTCTCAAGATGCATGGCCACGGCATTTTCGACGGAGTCGAGTTCGCCGGCCGCAAGATAGTTCCGAGCCATGCCGATCAGTGCGGGCGAGGCCAGCGGACTTGACGGATAGTTGCGCACAATCCGGCGATATGCGGCCGCCGTCTTTTCATCGTATTTCCGGCCGGCCGCCGCGCTCCGTTCCTCATAATGGCGCGCCATCGCAAAAAGGACATCCGGCAGGCGCACACTCTGCGGGTATGCATCGATAAACGCTTCGTATTCCTTTATTCCGGGAGAGGTCAGCGCGAGAACGCTGTAGGCCGCCTCATCGGCCGATGGGGTTGATGCGAAGGACTGAAGTATCGAACGGTACACTGCAATCGCCTTCTCCATCGCATGTGCCGCCGTCGCCGGTTCGTTCTCATACTGTGCTTTCTCATACAGTTTCTGATACACTCTTCCCTGCCACAGCATCACCCGGGCCTTCACCGAATCGTCCATAACTGTATCAAGAGCCAGGAGGCTTTCATAGGTTTCCAGAGCCTTGCCGAAATCCTTCAAATCCTGCTCGTAAATATCCGCCGTTATCCTGAGCCGCTCGAACGTGGAAATAGAATCGGGCCGCCTGCGCATGAGTCCCGCCAATTTATATGCCGCGGCATCGGCGTTTCTAATCCTGAATGTCTTCAGGTATCCCACCCGCGTCCGAGCTTGATCCACCAGTTGTTCGTCGGCGCTCGATTCAACAAGATATTCATACTGCCTGATGGCCTGCTGATATTCACCAGTCTTTTCACAGCATTCTGCAATGGCCATGACTGCATTGGCATGTAGCGGACTGGCAGGATACCATTTCAGAAGGTTCTCGAATTCGCGAAGCGCAGCGCCGCACCGGTCGAATTTTTCCTGGTATATCTTGCCGATACGAAAGATGACCCGGTCCTTCTCCGGCTGGTTATCAAGTTCGAGGTAGCGGCGATATGCCGCAATGGCGCTGGAATATGCATCCTTGGCGAAATACAAATCACCCATCTTCTTCACCGCTTTTGCGGTGTATTCATCGCTCGATTCTGCCGATTCAACCTGGCGAAGCGTCTCGATGGCCTTCCACGTATCGCCCTGGCCGGCCTGGCATTCGGCGATACGGAAGTTAATCTGGTTAACCGGCACTTCCCCGCCGTATTCGGCAAGCAGTCGGCGGTAGGCGCGTTCCGCGGTCCCGTACTGCCGTGCGCGACGCGCATATTCAGCCCAATCTTCGACAACCTGCCGGTCGGGACGGACGCCGCGCTTTGCAAACAAGGCGAGCTGTTTCTCACAGATAGTCGACGCTTCAGCATATTTTTTCAGCTCCGCCAGCAGCCCTATATACTCGGTATACGCACGAATTGCTTCGGGAAAATCGTCCGTCTCCAGCCTCGACATTTCGCGGTACAGTTCCTCGGCTTTTGCCGCCTTTTGCATCCGCTGGTTGAGCAACGCCCGGTAATACAATGTCCGTACTTTAAATTGTCCGTCGGCCAGCCACTGCTTCGACACATTGTTAATCACATATTCCGCCTGCGCATAGTCTTTCTGTTCGATATACAGTGATAGCAACGCCAGTGTTACTCCTTTGGCATTCTCATGCGTGGGAAAACGCGAAAGAAAAATGGAAAACAGCTCTATCGCACGTTCCGCATTCTTGTCTTTCCAGGCACAATCGGCGGCCTCAAACAGTGCGGTGGTTGCCCGCGCGCTGCCCACGAAACGACTCCAGACGCCGAAAAACAAATCGGAGGCCTCTTTAAAGTCGCCGCCGGCCTTGCGTGCCATGCCCGCGAAATACATGGCGTCGCAGACATTCGGATCGCCGGGAAACAGTTTTATATATTCGTCGAATGCCTCGGCTGCCTTCCGCACGTTCTCCATATTGTAATGGCACAGCGCAATATTATAATACGCAATGGGATCGAATTCTGGCTCGCGGTCTTTTAAGCTGAGGTATTTCTGAAACTGTTCCAGCGCGAGATTGTACAGGCTGTCGCTGAAAAAACGCTGCGCAAGGGTGAAAACGGGTTTGCTCTCGTCCATCGCGATGGCAGGCACAATAAAAAGCATGACCACCACATACAAAAGGTAGGATCCGCGGACGCAAATTTGTTTGCGATTGTTCATCATGCCGAACACCATTTTATCCTAAAAAAAATACGTCACGAACCTGCCGCATCAAAAGACGGCACATTATTTGAAAATCTACTGGCCCCGTTTGGTGTATCGGATCATGATACTGTCGAGAGCATTCTTCATGTTCCGCAAATAAAAAAACGGCACGTTGCCGCGCCGCTTTGCTTCTACCAGCATTCGCGGTATATCCGCCGTGGACATTCCCTCCCCTGCACCATACCAACAAAGCCGCGCTCAATGGGGGTCGGGGTGCCTCGGCAGATCGTCGATGCTCAGCTCCGGCGTTTTATCTGGCGTCTTGCCACCCTGCAGGAAATACCACACGACGCCTGCGGCCGCAGCCAGGCCGACCCCGCCGCCGATGGAAAACATAAGGGTTTTGCTTTTTTGGCCTGCATCGACTGCCATATATGCTTTTTGCTTCGACGGATCGGTGGACCACGTGAACGTATACGAAATGACGCTGTATTCATCCTTGACCGAAATCTCCGGCACGGCATCCATGTAAAATGACACCCGTATCACATCGTGCCATTCCGGTTTCAATCCCTTCACCTCCGCATTGACGTCAACCTTGATCGGTTCGACCCTGAACCCCTGAATCGGCTTCTCCTGCATCGACGGAATAGGCGAGGCGCCGAGTTCGGTGTCGTTGAACTCGAATACAAGCTTGTTTTCTTTGGGCTTTGCCTCGTAAAAATAGCTTGATGGCTTATCGCGGAAAATAAAATAACAGGTGATAATCCGTTCATGGGCTTCCTGTCCCGGCTCGCTGGAAAGCTGAATACCCTCGAGAACCGCATTCTGAATCGAACTGACGCGGCCGGCGTCATCGATACTAGGCTTGACAACCGCCGATCCGCCGTCGTCGAAATAGCTGTCATCCTGAGCACCGGCGATGAAAAGGCATGCCGCAAGGATACCCGACGCCATCACCGCCGCACTGCCATTTCCCCGTTGAGCCTTCATAGTATGCTCCTCCGCTGTAGAACCTTTCCCCATTATACTATTTTTTGCATTCACCGGCAAGCATCCAGCATGCCGTGGGGGCCTTAACACGCTTATTCCATGATAACCATTGCCACGCAATAATTCCTCTCGTGGCTTATCGAAACGGAAAGCTTGCGTATCTTTTCCGCAATGAGACGCTGCGCAAGCTCGTGCGAACGGACAGAAATCTTCGGACGACGCGACCGCGTATCCGGCAGCACTTCAATTGCTTGCCATGTTGCATGCGCCTGGCTGCAGGAACTCAACGCCTTATAAAACGCTTCCTTCACCGCCCAACGGCCGGCGAAATGCATGGCTGGCCGCGCTTGAGCGCAACAGTATCTGATTTCTTCCTCGGAAAATACCTTAGAAAGAAAATGCTTCCCGTATTTTTCAATGAGCCGTTCTATTCTGCCGATATCGACGATATCGATTCCGGTTCCCTTAATCATAGTCAATCCGGTTTACTCAAGCTGTTCGATATCTTCCATTGGCAGATCTTCGTGTTCCACACGTCCCTTAGCCCGTATCCCGAAACTGAGCGACAGCACATGCATCGACATTGGCTCCTGCCCCACATAATACCCAAGCTCTTTGGTAAAATATGCATAATCCAGGCTGAGAACGCCCAATTTTACCCCCAGACCTGCCGTGGGAAACCCCTGGCTTATACCAAACCTGAATGCGACATAATCAAGATCGAGTTCGCCGCCGAGGTGAATTTTTTTGGCGAACTGTTCATACCTGCCGTTACGCGCTTCAAATCCTGCGACATCCTTAATCTCGCCGGCGACAATCAGTCCGCGTATCGCTTTCACATCTTCAAGCTGCGGGAAAAAATACGCACACCCAAGATCAAGCTGCGGCGGAAACACGATGTCGCCGCCCACAACACCGAATATATCCTTGATGTCCCATGCCAGCCGCAATCCATTGATGTTATGCATGAACCCGACATCGAAACTGGCGCCGCGCTTGGTATTGGCAAAATCGCCGAGCACTCCGAGCGGCCGCCGTTTGATATCGTCGGTAAGAATGAACGTCTCGGTGTATGTCGCGACCGTCTCCTCAACTGGGGTACGCTGGACATATTCAAGGGAAATACCGAAAAGGTTGTTCTCGTGGCGAAGCGGAACGCCGACCGCCCAGGTAAAGACCAGGTCCCGCTCTCCGCGGACGGCAAGTTTTGGAATAAAATGACCAGATTCGACCCGGAGCCCGGCCGGCCAGACTGAATATATTCCGAATCCGATGTTTTTCCTGGCGACAGTCACCTCCGGGATATACTGAAATCCCATCCAGTATCCATCAAGCGCATTGATGGTGTCGATAAGCGTTTGGTCGATAAGCGTAATATCACTGAACTTATACCCTTCCTTTGCCAGTGCCTTGACAAGCCGTACGAACTGCCCGTCCGCAGAAAAAATAAGCGGCGCGACGGATATGTCAACCTTTTCTTTCAGAAGCCCTAAGCCCGCCGGGTTATGGAATATCGCCGTCCGGTCGGTTGTCACCGCCACCGTCGTGTTCCCCATACCCATCGAGCGCACGCCGTCATAATTCGGCCCGCGTGGATATGACCATGCCGGTAGTGCCGCCGCAAAAATCGATACAATTCCACTAATGGTTCTGCATCGAACATTCATGGTGCGTCCTTCATGATTATATACAATCAATAGTTTGGACTGCCGGGCTCTCCACGGAGCCCTTTCTGACGCAAAAGTTCAATAAGCTCGGCGCGTTTTTCCTCCGGAGGCAACTGTTTGCCGACATCCTCGTCCACATCTCCGTCGCGGTCATTATCGAGCCCATCGAACCACTCCTCATCGACGTCCCAGGTGCCGCCCGTTACCTCGGTGAGAGAGTCTATTATAAAATCTCCGTTCACGTCGGTCCACAGCAACGGCTTACGCTTCACAGTATCCCGACTGTCATCATCGAGCGAATCGGCCACGGTACGGCAGTCTTCATCCGTCAAACCGTCACGGTCGTTATCCGCTCCATCCATTTTCTCCTCGTCCACCCCCCAGTCGCCGGCGATAAATTCATAGGTGTATCCGCCCACATACCGATAGCGCCGGTAATCGCCGCCGGGGGCATCGATAAATTCGTATAAATCTGGATGCCGCACGATATGCATGCTGTCGCCTATGTAGGTATCACCGGCGCTGTCGATATCGATCCGCTCGTCGCCGTCCCAATCTACCCATATCATGGGTTCGATCGTGGCATTCCCGTTCGTATTGTAGTAATCCGAGTCGTTATCTGCCTTGTCCTGGTAGTAGTAGAACGGCAACACCCTGCGGAATTTATCAATCATGTCTCCCAGCGGTTTTGCCTGGTCCTTATTAATCTTGTCGCTCCGCTCAGCCCCTTCTTCCAGCTCGGCGGCGAACTTAAGGTAGCTGAGATTCGCCGAATCCAGAAGCTGCCGCATTGAATCGATCCGCGCATTGATTGTCTGGGGATTATTCGATATTTCTTTCAGGCTGTCAAGTTTCATACTGTCGGGGGTGAGGCTGGGGATGTCCTGCACAAGTACCCGGAACGTGTTTTCCTCCTCGGTCATCGAACCCGTCACAAAGTCCAGCTGTTTGTTATGGTTGAGATCAACTATACTGAGCACCGCCTTCACGCTTATTTCGACAAGATAGTCGCTCTCATATTGTTTGCGCGAAATCACGCCGTCCATCATGCCGGGGTTGCTGTTGATTTTTTCGAGATACACAATAGCCTTGCAGACCGCGTCGTAAATACGCTTGCGTTCGAGAAACACCGAGTCGAGCAGTGTCCGCGCGGTGCCGAAGGACGGCAGATAGGGAAAAGAGAAATCAACGATACTTTCACTGAGGCTGCGGCCGGGCGGAACCTTGAACAAAAACGGTACCGCGCTCGAATCGGGTTTCGCCGGATTGATGTGCTCCCATACCTCGGTCAGGTCGACCCTGTATTGACGAAGAATACATTTGCCGCTGTAAAAATACGCTTCGGAAAGACTCGAGTCCTGCGCAAGAGCCCGGCTGAACAGATCAAGTGCTTCCTGCCACTCCTCGTCGCGCATGCGCAGCTTGCCCTCGAGTACCAGCGCTTTCGGCCCATAATCTTCTGGGTGCCGGCGGTTGGCCGGATTAAAAATATTGCATGAAAGGCCGCTGACTATCGCAACCGCCGCTATCACACGCCATACCGTCCGTCTTTTCATAATAAACTCTCATTTCCGCCGCGGCTCGCATACCGCGTCTCATATTGACATATGAAACTACTGAATGCGGGAGTGTCGGAATCCCCCTTTTTTAAATTAAATTATATATCGCCGTAGTATCAACCAAAGAAAAGAGTTATTGAATAATCGGTTGCCCTCGCCTTCCGTCATCCACACCTGCAGCCCGCCGGCGAGCTGTAATTGCTGTTTTTTTTTATTTTTTTTGTTTTTAGCGGCTGAAATTATTAAATTAGAATGAACCTGAAATTGCAACTTGTGCACTATGCACTAATATAAGCGAACAATGGTATTCAATGGGTACAGAATTTAATCGAATAAGCGCCTTTCTCTCAAAGCACATTTCTTCATCCATGCATATCGATGCGCATATAACCCTCCTGTTCGCTTTTCTTGCTTTCGGTGTTCAGTCCCATGCCGCGATCCTCACCGTTCCCAGTCAAGGCTATAAGAATATACGCCAGGCCGCAACCGCGGCGAAGAAAGGCGATACTATTATTGTGGAAGAAGGTATATATAGAGAACACGTCACTCTGCCCGCCGGTGTCGCGCTTATCTCACGGAAAGCGTTCGGCGCCTCAATTATCGGCGACGGCGCCGAGAAAGTGGTTTCACTCACCAACAGTTCATCGATACGGGGATTTGATGTGTCGGGTGGCACTATCGGCATATACTCCGCGGCACAGGGAAACGCAATAACTCTCTGCCGGATCCACGGCAATACACAGACCGGTATCATGTGCGTCGGCCATTTACCAAAAATCGAAGATAATGTGATTGTGTTTAACGAAGGATCGGGGATTCAGGGATGGGACGTTCGTTCGACGATCGCCGCGATAAGCCATAACACCATCGCCTATAACGGCAACAACGGAATCTCGCTTGGCGGCAACTCGAACCTCATCCTTGAAAACAATATCATCGCCTTTAACGAGAAATTGGGCGTCAAGGCGGACCCGGCGGTTAGAATTAAATTTACACACAACTGTTTGTACGGGAACACGGATATTGTCGAATCGTTCCCGTCGGAAAATTTTTCATTCGATCCCCTCTTTGTTGATCCGCGGAGAATGGATTTCAGACTATCAGAGGATTCGCCGTGCAGCAACCGGGCGACCGACAACCTCGATATCGGCGCCCGTCTCAACAGTACTCTGTCCAGAACGGAGAAAAAACGATGAGCCGCACAAAAGAAACGCGAAACCGGGCTGTCCTTTCCGCCGTTTGGATAGTCCTTCTCCCCTGCCTTCTCGCCGCCGGCCATATCACCGTGCCATCGGCTGGAATCCAGACAATCAACCAGGCCATGATTAAGGCAAAGGCGGGCGATACCATCTATGTCGAACGCGGCGTTTACCGCGAGCATGTATTCATCAAATCCGGCGTTGCGCTCGTCTCCCGCGCCCTGTACGGCGCCACCATCAACGGCGGCGGCCGCGGCACAGTCGTGACACTGGGAAAAAGCTGCGCGGTGAGTGGTTTTGTCATCACCAACGGAACCATCGGCGTCTTCTCCAATGCCGCGGGAAATGTCATCGAGAAATGCCGCATCATCAATAACTGGCAGACCGGCATTATCGTCGTGCGCCACCTCCCCCGCATTGAGGACAATATCATTGTGTTTAACCGCGCTTCGGGCATCCAGGGATGGGATGTTCGGTCGACCGTGGCCGCCATCAACCACAATACGATTGCATTCAACGCGAACCACGGCATCGCGATAGGCGGCGCATCGCAGATTATTATCGAGAACAACACCATCGCTTATAATGAACGCTACGGATTGAAGCTGTCCGAAGAAGCACAGAAATCGGAAATCAACAAGAATAATTTCTGGAAAAATCTGGTGACATGGAAAGAAACTCCCGATGGAAATTTTTCATTCGATCCCGGCTTTCTCGCGCCGCGAAGCGGACTGAATTTCAGACCCAATCCAAAGGTGTGCTGCAAAATCAAGGGCTCGGACGGCAAAGATCTCGGCGCACGGCTCGAATAAAACGACAGTATCGCCCAAGAAACCGAAGGATAAACCGTTATGACAAAATGGTATCGCTCAGCTCTTCGACCGACAGTGTTCATGCTCTGTATCACCGGGCTGTTCCAACAGGCGCTTGCTGACGGCCTTCCGGGCGAGTATCTCATAACCCAGCGATGGCGCGAACTTCTGGGCATTCACTCGGCGCTGACGAACCCTGCGTTCATGACGGAGGAAAATTATGTCAGCGCCCATGCCGCCGTCAGCTCCATTCTCGGACGCTCCTTTTTCCTGTGGGACCTGGGGGTGACCGTGCCGATTGGCCTGTATCAGTCGGCCGGTGTGTCATGGCTGGGGGAAAACGGCGGCGATGTGGCGGTGACCGCGTGGGACGAAAATAACAGGATAACGCCCACCGGCGAAACCAGAAGCAACCAGAACCATTTCTTTGCGATGTCCTATGCAATCAATCCGATCAATCGGCTCAGTATCGGCGCCAACCTTACCATCGCTTACCAGACGAATTTCGGCGATGCGCCCCCGCCGGGTGTCGGACTCGATCTCGGACTCTCCTACCGCCTGTTGCGCAATCCGGTGCTGGGCGACCATACGGTCGGGATCATGGGACAGAACCTTCTCGCGCCGAAAATTGGCGACGTGTATTACTCGCGCAACCTGAAACTGTCATGGGCAGCTTTTATCCTGGAAAAGCGCATCGAGATGGGAGTCGACGCCGACGTGAAGGACTTTCTTATTCAGGGAGATGAATTTGTCCAGAACGTGGTGGAAAGCGGCGTTGAAAAAAGCACCGTGGGAAGCAAAAAAATCGAATTCGATCTCAACGCCCGCCTGGGATTCTGGATACTCAAGATACTCAACGCCTATCTGCAGATAGGCAATGACCATTGGGGACTCGCCGGCGGCGTCAATGTGCCCACCATTAATAACGGACGCGATTTCCAGGTCCTCTATCAATATATGAATATGCTGAAAGACGATGTCGCATCGACCCACTCCTGGTACCTGCGGACCGATATCGGCAAACACCGCGAAGAAATATACGCGCGGAAAATGGCGCGGCTCGCAAGCCTTGCGCCAAACGACCTGTATAACAAGGCACTTTCACTATATTCAGCGGGAAAATACTGGGACGCTTTCTTTATTTTCGGCCGTATCCTCGCCGAATTCCCCGATTTTTTCAAGAACGACTGGGTCAGCTATTACCTGGGCTCATGCCAAGAAAAGATGGACATGCGCAAGGCCTCAGTGGAGAGCTACGACGAAGCTAAGAAGACGTACCCGCGAAGCAATGTCGTATCATACGCCGACCTGGGTCTGATGCGCGTGTATTACCGCGAAGGCAACGACGACATGGTAGCGCAACAGATGGCACTGTTAAACCAGCCGACCGTGCAGGATTCGCTCAAATACCACGCGTTTTACCTCATGGGCCAATCGCACCTGCGCCAGGGACAGTATGAAAAGGCGCTTCAGCTCTTTTCACTCATCCCGGAAACCCACGCGGAATACATTTTCGCGCAACACAGCGCGGCCATCGCCCATGTGCTGAACAATAACATCGATCTGGCTATCGAGGCGCTCGATAACTCAATCCAGGCCATTGCGAAATCAAGCGCGGAGAAAGAGATCGCCAACCGCTCCTACGTACTGCTGGGCTACATCTTTTACGAAGGACTTGCCGGAGAGGAGCGCGCGCTGTCAAAAGCGGTCACGGCGCTTCGGAGCGTACCCTCAACCAGCTATTACTACGAAGATGCGCTGCTGGGGCTGATGTGGACGGCGCTCAAGGCCCAGCAGTGGGTCGACTGTATAAGCGCATCCCAGGAACTTGCAAAGTCTTCCAAGAATGTCCCGCTGCAATGCGAGGCCGCGCTGTTACATGCCTATTGCCTCATGATGCAGAAAAAGTATGTTGACGCCATTGCGATTCTTCAACCGGCATTCGACAAAATCAAGGCGTTTACCGCGCCCACCGAAGGAGAAAAAGCGGCGCGGCTGCAGGCCTACCAGACGCACCGGACCGACTACGACGGCATTGCGCACGAGGCTAAGCAGCTGGCGCTCACCACCCAGACTTCGCATATTATCGCCCGGATCGACAGCCTGCGCACGCCGCAGGTCTCGATGAATCAGAAGATTGTCGACGATCTGAAATATTTTGACGAATTTGCGCGGCGTTCCTTTTTCGCACGCGAAGCAGGCACGGTGCGCGACGATATTGAATACGCGCTCGCCAAATCACAGAAAATGGCCGGCGTGAAGGCAGCGGAGAAGGCCGTACAGAAAGAAGCGGAAAAGGCGCAGGAACTCGACGAAGAGATGAAGCGGATACAGCGGGAACTCGAACAGATGCAGCAAAAGGAAGAGTAAGCGACCCAGTCTCACATACATATCATGCCGGGGAAAGCTCAAAAAAGCCGTACTATAACCGCAGGACTTTTTTCTATTCCCCCTGCCGAGCCTGGAAATCGAGACTCAATGTGAGAGCCGAGGAGTATACCGAGCGACTACATGCCGGGCAGGCACCGCGGATTACCTGTTCCGCACGACGCCTATCTTCTGCCGCTTGATACCGGCGGAGTTTTCACCGACCTCTTTTATATAGATAACCGCAAGGTAGCTGCCGGGGCCTACAATCCGTCCGTTGATGTTATAGCCGTCCCAGATGAAATAGGTCGTTTTATTGCCGATGCCGGCACGATATGCCTTAAGGTCCTTGCGGACGAGATTGCCGACGGCATCATAAATATCCACGTGCGACTCACCGTAGTCTATTCCCTTAATCGATACGATTTCGATAACCGTCCCGTACTGCACCGACGGAACGCCGCCCCCAGCACGGATTTTATCGTTGACAAAAGACGGAATTTCGTTAAAAGCCGGGTCAAACGGATTGGGCGATGTGTTGGCAAGCCACTTGTAGTCGCGTCCCCACTGGATTGTTACTATCGCGCCGTCATCCGGCGACAGATTGTCCCACTGGTCCTTCAGCGTCCCCGGCGTTATCTGCATCCTGTCCACGCCAGGTGTTACCAGACCCGTGGACGGCAGTATTATGGTGATCATGTTGAGCGCATCATCGCAGGCATTGATTTCGGCCTCCTTGAAATACGATCCGTCGAACACATCGTCTTCAAGGGCGCCCGGGAAATAGATGAATAGTTTTTCCGCCGATACCGACGAAGACACCACCGAATCGCACATCACGTCCTCGTTGAAATACACGATAAGCGTGTCGGGCCGATTGCTCTGTTCCCCCGGCACGCCGTAAAAATACAGTACGCGTTCTATCTCCGGCCCGCGTCGATCGGGCGGAAGGACTTGTAATGCAAGGGTATCGTAAAGGGAATAATCGCTATAGTCCGGGTCCTGGAACGCGGCGACGATAGTGACCGTACGGTAGCCGCGCGTAGAGGTGAACGACGACGTCGCCCCTTCTTTCGGCGTGAGCACATCGCCGTCGTAGTCGGCGCCCGGAAGGATTTTCCATGTGACCAGCTCGGCCATATCGGGCATGAGTTCCCCGCCCTGATCGTAGACAAGCGCGGTCAGGTTTATCTTTTCATTCGGCTCGATAATCGTCTTATCCGACGAGATTTCCAGTTTGCTTGCAAGGCGCGAGAGAAGGTTGGTGGTCACCTCGATTGTTGAGAGATCCGTAAAACGCTCGCAGTAAAAGAAATCCATCATGTATGTCTGGCGTTTCTGCAGCATCAGCGTCGCCGCCTTCTGATCAAGGTAGAACGAATCGGATATGGCGCTGTGTACGCCGCCGAGATCGAGCGCCAGCCGTCCGTTGATAAACACCCACACATCGTCATCGCCGGTGAATTTGAAAAACTCTCCGCCGCGATAGGTGAATTCCTGGTGTATTTCCATGGTAAAGCTGTAATTATGCGCCCGGCCCTCGTTTCCCCACCCCCGGCCGTCGAGCGGAAAAAATTCCTGATTATTATAATAAACCGTTCCCGCGCTTCCGCCGCCCTGCGTTTGAAAAGGCAGGGAATCGTACACGACAATATTGACCATGGGATCGGATTCGGTCCATGCGGGGCCTATCCATTCGCCTGGACGGTTCTGGTATTTCTGCAACCCGCTCCACTCCATCGTTCTCCAGTCATACTGTGCGTCCCCTGCGCCGCTCGGTCTGAACCATGTATCAAGTTCCGTATGGCAGACATCGTACGGTGCGGTAATGGGACGGTAGATCGGTTTGCGATCGCTGGTGAGCTGATCGAATTCGATCAGCTCACCAGCGATCGCAAACCGATCTACCGTCCCATTACCGCACCGTACGATGTCTGCCATACGGAACTTGATACATGGTTCAGACCGAGCGGCGCAGGGGACGCACAGTATGACTGGAGAACGATGGAGTGGAGCGGGTTGCAGAAATACCAGAACCGTCCAGGCGAATGGATAGGCCCCGCATGGACCGAATCCGATCCCATGGTCAATATTGTCGTGTACGATTCCCTGCCTTTTCAAACGCAGGGCGGCGGAAGCGCGGGAACGGTTTATTATAATAATCAGGAATTTTTTCCGCTCGACGGCCGGGGGTGGGGAAACGAGGGCCGGGCGCATAATTACAGCTTTACCATGGAAATACACCAGGAATTCACCTATCGCGGCGGAGAGTTTTTCAAATTCACCGGCGATGACGATGTGTGGGTGTTTATCAACGGACGGCTGGCGCTCGATCTCGGCGGCGTACACAGCGCCATATCCGATTCGTTCTACCTTGATCAGAAGGCGGCGACGCTGATGCTGCAGAAACGCCAGACATACATGATGGATTTCTTTTACTGCGAGCGTTTTACGGATCTCTCAACAATCGAGGTGACCACCAACCTTCTCTCGCGCCTTGCAAGCAAACTGGAAATCTCGTCGGATAAGACGATTATCGAGCCGAATGAAAAGATAAACCTGACCGCGCTTGTCTACGATCAGGGCGGGGAACTCATGCCCGATATGGCCGAGCTGGTCACATGGAAAATCCTTCCGGGCGCCGACTACGACGGCGATGTGCTCACGCCGAAAGAAGGGGCGACGTCGTCGTTCACCTCTACGCGCGGCTACCGTACGGTCACTATCGTCGCCGCGTTCCAGGACCCGGACTATAGCGATTATTCCCTTTACGATACCCTTGCATTACAAGTCCTTCCGCCCGATCGACGCGGGCCGGAGATAGAACGCGTACTGTATTTTTACGGCGTGCCGGGGGAACAGAGCAATCGGCCCGACACGCTTATCGTGTATTTCAACGAGGACGTGATGTGCGATTCGGTGGTGTCTTCGTCGGTATCGGCGGAAAAACTATTCATCTATTTCCCGGGCGCCCTTGAAGACGATGTGTTCGACGGATCGTATTTCAAGGAGGCCGAAATCAATGCCTGCGATGATGCGCTCAACATGATCACCATAATACTGCCGTCCACGGGTCTGGTAACACCTGGCGTGGACAGGATGCAGATAACGCCGGGGACGCTGAAGGACCAGTGGGACAATCTGTCGCCGGATGACGGCGCGATAGTAACAATCCAGTGGGGACGCGACTACAAGTGGCTTGCCAACACATCGCCCAATCCGTTTGACCCGGCTTTTAACGAAATTCCGTCTTTTGTCAACGATAAAATCCGTGCTGGGGGCGGCGTTCCGTCGGTGCAGTACGGGACGGTTATCGAAATCGTATCGATTAAGGGAATAGACTACGGTGAGTCGCACGTGGATATTTATGATGCCGTCGGCAATCTCGTCCGCAAGGACCTTAAGGCATATCGTGCCGGCATCGGCAATAAAACGACCTATTTCATCTGGGACGGCTATAACATCAACGGACGGATTGTAGGCCCCGGCAGCTACCTTGCGGTTATCTATATAAAAGAGGTCGGTGAAAACTCCGCCGGTATCAAGCGGCAGAAGATAGGCGTCGTGCGGAACAGGTAATCCGCGGTGCCTGCCCGGCATGTAGTCGCTCGGTATACTCCTCGGCTCTCACATTGAGTCTCGATTTCCAGGCTCGGCAGGGGGAATAGAAAAAAGTCCTGCGGTTATAGTACGGCTTTTTTGAGCTTTCCCCGGCATGATATGTATGTGAGACTGGGTCGCTTACTCTTCCTTTTGCTGCATCTGTTCGAGTTCCCGCTGTATCCGCTTCATCTCTTCGTCGAGTTCCTGCGCCTTTTCCGCTTCTTTCTGTACGGCCTTCTCCGCTGCCTTCACGCCGGCCATTTTCTGTGATTTGGCGAGCGCGTATTCAATATCGTCGCGCACCGTGCCTGCTTCGCGTGCGAAAAAGGAACGCCGCGCAAATTCGTCAAAATATTTCAGATCGTCGACAATCTTCTGATTCATCGAGACCTGCGGCGTGCGCAGGCTGTCGATCCGGGCGATAATATGCGAAGTCTGGGTGGTGAGCGCCAGCTGCTTAGCCTCGTGCGCAATGCCGTCGTAGTCGGTCCGGTGCGTCTGGTAGGCCTGCAGCCGCGCCGCTTTTTCTCCTTCGGTGGGCGCGGTAAACGCCTTGATTTTGTCGAATGCCGGTTGAAGAATCGCAATGGCGTCAACATACTTTTTCTGCATCATGAGGCAATAGGCATGTAACAGCGCGGCCTCGCATTGCAGCGGGACATTCTTGGAAGACTTTGCAAGTTCCTGGGATGCGCTTATACAGTCGACCCACTGCTGGGCCTTGAGCGCCGTCCACATCAGCCCCAGCAGCGCATCTTCGTAGTAATAGCTGGTTGAGGGTACGCTCCGAAGCGCCGTGACCGCTTTTGACAGCGCGCGCTCCTCTCCGGCAAGTCCTTCGTAAAAGATGTAGCCCAGCAGTACGTAGGAGCGGTTGGCGATCTCTTTCTCCGCGCTTGATTTCGCAATGGCCTGGATTGAGTTATCGAGCGCCTCGATAGCCAGATCGATGTTATTGTTCAGCACATGGGCGATGGCCGCGCTGTGTTGCGCGAAAATGTATTCCGCGTGGGTTTCCGGGATGAGTGAAAAGAGCTGAAGCGCCTTTTCATACTGTCCCTGGCGCAGGTGCGATTGGCCCATGAGGTAAAACGCGTGGTATTTGAGCGAATCCTGCACGGTCGGCTGGTTTAACAGTGCCATCTGTTGCGCTACCATGTCGTCGTTGCCTTCGCGGTAATACACGCGCATCAGACCCAGGTCGGCGTATGATACGACATTGCTTCGCGGGTACGTCTTCTTAGCTTCGTCGTAGCTCTCCACTGAGGCCTTGCGCATGTCCATCTTTTCTTGGCATGAGCCCAGGTAATAGCTGACCCAGTCGTTCTTGAAAAAATCGGGGAATTCGGCGAGGATACGGCCGAAAATAAAGAAAGCGTCCCAGTATTTTCCCGCTGAATATAGTGAAAGTGCCTTGTTATACAGGTCGTTTGGCGCAAGGCTTGCGAGCCGCGCCATTTTCCGCGCGTATATTTCTTCGCGGTGTTTGCCGATATCGGTCCGCAGGTACCAGGAGTGGGTCGATGCGACATCGTCTTTCAGCATATTCATATATTGATAGAGGACCTGGAAATCGCGTCCGTTATTAATGGTGGGCACATTGACGCCGCCGGCGAGTCCCCAATGGTCATTGCCTATCTGCAGATAGGCGTTGAGTATCTTGAGTATCCAGAATCCCAGGCGGGCGTTGAGATCGAATTCGATTTTTTTGCTTCCCACGGTGCTTTTTTCAACGCCGCTTTCCACCACGTTCTGGACAAATTCATCTCCCTGAATAAGAAAGTCCTTCACGTCGGCGTCGACTCCCATCTCGATGCGCTTTTCCAGGATAAAAGCTGCCCATGACAGTTTCAGGTTGCGCGAGTAATACACGTCGCCAATTTTCGGCGCGAGAAGGTTCTGTCCCATGATCCCGACCGTATGGTCGCCCAGCACCGGATTGCGCAACAGGCGGTAGGAGAGTCCGAGATCGAGTCCGACACCCGGCGGGGGCGCATCGCCGAAATTCGTCTGGTAAGCGATGGTAAGGTTGGCGCCGATACTGAGCCGATTGATCGGATTGATTGCATAGGACATCGCAAAGAAATGGTTCTGGTTGCTTCTGGTTTCGCCGGTGGGCGTTATCCTGTTATTTTCGTCCCACGCGGTCACCGCCACATCGCCGCCGTTTTCCCCCAGCCATGACACACCGGCCGACTGATACAGGCCAATCGGCACGGTCACCCCCAGGTCCCACAGGAAAAAGGAGCGTCCGAGAATGGAGCTGACGGCGGCATGGGCGCTGACATAATTTTCCTCCGTCATGAACGCAGGGTTCGTCAGCGCCGAGTGAATGCCCAGAAGTTCGCGCCATCGCTGGGTTATGAGATACTCGCCCGGAAGGCCGTCAGCAAGCGCCTGTTGGAACAGCCCGGTGATACAGAGCATGAACACTGTCGGTCGAAGAGCTGAGCGATACCATTTTGTCATAACGGTTTATCCTTCGGTTTCTTGGGCGATACTGTCGTTTTATTCGAGCCGTGCGCCGAGATCTTTGCCGTCCGAGCCCTTGATTTTGCAGCACACCTTTGGATTGGGTCTGAAATTCAGTCCGCTTCGCGGCGCGAGAAAGCCGGGATCGAATGAAAAATTTCCATCGGGAGTTTCTTTCCATGTCACCAGATTTTTCCAGAAATTATTCTTGTTGATTTCCGATTTCTGTGCTTCTTCGGACAGCTTCAATCCGTAGCGTTCATTATAAGCGATGGTGTTGTTCTCGATAATAATCTGCGATGCGCCGCCTATCGCGATGCCGTGGTTCGCGTTGAATGCAATCGTATTGTGGTTGATGGCGGCCACGGTCGACCGAACATCCCATCCCTGGATGCCCGAAGCGCGGTTAAACACAATGATATTGTCCTCAATGCGGGGGAGGTGGCGCACGACGATAATGCCGGTCTGCCAGTTATTGATGATGCGGCATTTCTCGATGACATTTCCCGCGGCATTGGAGAAGACGCCGATGGTTCCGTTGGTGATGACAAAACCACTCACCGCGCAGCTTTTTCCCAGTGTCACGACTGTGCCGCGGCCGCCGCCGTTGATGGTGGCGCCGTACAGGGCGCGGGAGACGAGCGCAACGCCGGATTTGATGAATACATGCTCGCGGTAAACGCCGCGTTCGACATAGATGGTATCGCCCGCCTTTGCCTTAATCATGGCCTGGTTGATTGTCTGGATTCCAGCCGATGGCACGGTGATATGGCCGGCGGCGAGAAGGCAGGGGAGAAGGACTATCCAAACGGCGGAAAGGACAGCCCGGTTTCGCGTTTCTTTTGTGCGGCTCATCGTTTTTTCTCCGTTCTGGACAGAGTACTGTTGAGACGGGCGCCGATATCGAGGTTGTCGGTCGCCCGGTTGCTGCACGGCGAATCCTCTGATAGTCTGAAATCCATTCTCCGCGGATCAACAAAGAGGGGATCGAATGAAAAATTTTCCGACGGGAACGATTCGACAATATCCGTGTTCCCGTACAAACAGTTGTGTGTAAATTTAATTCTAACCGCCGGGTCCGCCTTGACGCCCAATTTCTCGTTAAAGGCGATGATATTGTTTTCAAGGATGAGGTTCGAGTTGCCGCCAAGCGAGATTCCGTTGTTGCCGTTATAGGCGATGGTGTTATGGCTTATCGCGGCGATCGTCGAACGAACGTCCCATCCCTGAATCCCCGATCCTTCGTTAAACACAATCACATTATCTTCGATTTTTGGTAAATGGCCGACGCACATGATACCGGTCTGTGTATTGCCGTGGATCCGGCAGAGAGTTATTGCGTTTCCCTGTGCCGCGGAGTATATGCCGATAGTGCCACCCGACACATCAAATCCCCGTATCGATGAACTGTTGGTGAGTGAAACCACTTTCTCGGCGCCGTCGCCGATAATTGAGGCGCCGAACGCTTTCCGTGAGATAAGCGCGACACCGGCGGGCAGAGTGACGTGTTCTCTATATATACCTTCTTCCACAATAATAGTATCGCCTTTCTTCGCCGCGGTTGCGGCCTGGCGTATATTCTTATAGCCTTGACTGGGAACGGTGAGGATCGCGGCATGGGACTGAACACCGAAAGCAAGAAAAGCGAACAGGAGGGTTATATGCGCATCGATATGCATGGATGAAGAAATGTGCTTTGAGAGAAAGGCGCTTATTCGATTAAATTCTGTACCCATTGAATACCATTGTTCGCTTATATTAGTGCATAGTGCACAAGTTGCAATTTCAGGTTCATTCTAATTTAATAATTTCAGCCGCTAAAAACAAAAAAAATAAAAAAAAACAGCAATTACAGCTCGCCGGCGGGCTGCAGGTGTGGATGACGGAAGGCGAGGGCAACCGATTATTCAATAACTCTTTTCTTTGGTTGATACTACGGCGATATATAATTTAATTTAAAAAAGGGGGATTCCGACACTCCCGCATTCAGTAGTTTCATATGTCAATATGAGACGCGGTATGCGAGCCGCGGCGGAAATGAGAGTTTATTATGAAAAGACGGACGGTATGGCGTGTGATAGCGGCGGTTGCGATAGTCAGCGGCCTTTCATGCAATATTTTTAATCCGGCCAACCGCCGGCACCCAGAAGATTATGGGCCGAAAGCGCTGGTACTCGAGGGCAAGCTGCGCATGCGCGACGAGGAGTGGCAGGAAGCACTTGATCTGTTCAGCCGGGCTCTTGCGCAGGACTCGAGTCTTTCCGAAGCGTATTTTTACAGCGGCAAATGTATTCTTCGTCAATACAGGGTCGACCTGACCGAGGTATGGGAGCACATCAATCCGGCGAAACCCGATTCGAGCGCGGTACCGTTTTTGTTCAAGGTTCCGCCCGGCCGCAGCCTCAGTGAAAGTATCGTTGATTTCTCTTTTCCCTATCTGCCGTCCTTCGGCACCGCGCGGACACTGCTCGACTCGGTGTTTCTCGAACGCAAGCGTATTTACGACGCGGTCTGCAAGGCTATTGTGTATCTCGAAAAAATCAACAGCAACCCCGGCATGATGGACGGCGTGATTTCGCGCAAACAATATGAGAGCGACTATCTTGTCGAAATAAGCGTGAAGGCGGTGCTCAGTATAGTTGATCTCAACCATAACAAACAGCTGGACTTTGTGACGGGTTCGATGACCGAGGAGGAAAACACGTTCCGGGTACTTGTGCAGGACATCCCCAGCCTCACCCCCGACAGTATGAAACTTGACAGCCTGAAAGAAATATCGAATAATCCCCAGACAATCAATGCGCGGATCGATTCAATGCGGCAGCTTCTGGATTCGGCGAATCTCAGCTACCTTAAGTTCGCCGCCGAGCTGGAAGAAGGGGCTGAGCGGAGCGACAAGATTAATAAGGACCAGGCAAAACCGCTGGGAGACATGATTGATAAATTCCGCAGGGTGTTGCCGTTCTACTACTACCAGGACAAGGCAGATAACGACTCGGATTACTACAATACGAACGGGAATGCCACGATCGAACCCATGATATGGGTAGATTGGGACGGCGACGAGCGGATCGATATCGACAGCGCCGGTGATACCTACATAGGCGACAGCATGCATATCGTGCGGCATCCAGATTTATACGAATTTATCGATGCCCCCGGCGGCGATTACCGGCGCTATCGGTATGTGGGCGGATACACCTATGAATTTATCGCCGGCGACTGGGGGGTGGACGAGGAGAAAATGGATGGAGCGGATAACGACCGTGACGGTTTGACGGATGAAGACTGCCGTACCGTGGCCGATTCGCTCGATGATGACAGTCGGGATACTGTGAAGCGTAAGCCGTTGCTGTGGACCGACGTGAACGGAGATTTTATAATAGACTCTCTCACCGAGGTAACGGGCGGCACCTGGGACGTCGATGAGGAGTGGTTCGATGGGCTCGATAATGACCGCGACGGAGATGTGGACGAGGATGTCGGCAAACAGTTGCCTCCGGAGGAAAAACGCGCCGAGCTTATTGAACTTTTGCGTCAGAAAGGGCTCCGTGGAGAGCCCGGCAGTCCAAACTATTGATTGTATATAATCATGAAGGACGCACCATGAATGTTCGATGCAGAACCATTAGTGGAATTGTATCGATTTTTGCGGCGGCACTACCGGCATGGTCATATCCACGCGGGCCGAATTATGACGGCGTGCGCTCGATGGGTATGGGGAACACGACGGTGGCGGTGACAACCGACCGGACGGCGATATTCCATAACCCGGCGGGCTTAGGGCTTCTGAAAGAAAAGGTTGACATATCCGTCGCGCCGCTTATTTTTTCTGCGGACGGGCAGTTCGTACGGCTTGTCAAGGCACTGGCAAAGGAAGGGTATAAGTTCAGTGATATTACGCTTATCGACCAAACGCTTATCGACACCATCAATGCGCTTGATGGATACTGGATGGGATTTCAGTATATCCCGGAGGTGACTGTCGCCAGGAAAAACATCGGATTCGGAATATATTCAGTCTGGCCGGCCGGGCTCCGGGTCGAATCTGGTCATTTTATTCCAAAACTTGCCGTCCGCGGAGAGCGGGACCTGGTCTTTACCTGGGCGGTCGGCGTTCCGCTTCGCCACGAGAACAACCTTTTCGGTATTTCCCTTGAATATGTCCAGCGTACCCCAGTTGAGGAGACGGTCGCGACATACACCGAGACGTTCATTCTTACCGACGATATCAAACGGCGGCCGCTCGGAGTGCTCGGCGATTTTGCCAATACCAAGCGCGGCGCCAGTTTCGATGTCGGGTTCATGCATAACATCAATGGATTGCGGCTGGCATGGGACATCAAGGATATATTCGGTGTTGTGGGCGGCGACATCGTGTTTCCGCCGCAGCTTGATCTTGGGTGTGCGTATTTTTTCCCGCAGCTTGAAGATGTGAAAGCGATACGCGGACTGATTGTCGCCGGCGAGATTAAGGATGTCGCAGGATTTGAAGCGCGTAACGGCAGGTATGAACAGTTCGCCAAAAAAATTCACCTCGGCGGCGAACTCGATCTTGATTATGTCGCATTCAGGTTTGGTATAAGCCAGGGGTTTCCCACGGCAGGTCTGGGGGTAAAATTGGGCGTTCTCAGCCTGGATTATGCATATTTTACCAAAGAGCTTGGGTATTATGTGGGGCAGGAGCCAATGTCGATGCATGTGCTGTCGCTCAGTTTCGGGATACGGGCTAAGGGACGTGTGGAACACGAAGATCTGCCAATGGAAGATATCGAACAGCTTGAGTAAACCGGATTGACTATGATTAAGGGAACCGGAATCGATATCGTCGATATCGGCAGAATAGAACGGCTCATTGAAAAATACGGGAAGCATTTTCTTTCTAAGGTATTTTCCGAGGAAGAAATCAGATACTGTTGCGCTCAAGCGCGGCCAGCCATGCATTTCGCCGGCCGTTGGGCGGTGAAGGAAGCGTTTTATAAGGCGTTGAGTTCCTGCAGCCAGGCGCATGCAACATGGCAAGCAATTGAAGTGCTGCCGGATACGCGGTCGCGTCGTCCGAAGATTTCTGTCCGTTCGCACGAGCTTGCGCAGCGTCTCATTGCGGAAAAGATACGCAAGCTTTCCGTTTCGATAAGCCACGAGAGGAATTATTGCGTGGCAATGGTTATCATGGAATAAGCGTGTTAAGGCCCCCACGGCATGCTGGATGCTTGCCGGTGAATGCAAAAAATAGTATAATGGGGAAAGGTTCTACAGCGGAGGAGCATACTATGAAGGCTCAACGGGGAAATGGCAGTGCGGCGGTGATGGCGTCGGGTATCCTTGCGGCATGCCTTTTCATCGCCGGTGCTCAGGATGACAGCTATTTCGACGACGGCGGATCGGCGGTTGTCAAGCCTAGTATCGATGACGCCGGCCGCGTCAGTTCGATTCAGAATGCGGTTCTCGAGGGTATTCAGCTTTCCAGCGAGCCGGGACAGGAAGCCCATGAACGGATTATCACCTGTTATTTTATTTTCCGCGATAAGCCATCAAGCTATTTTTACGAGGCAAAGCCCAAAGAAAACAAGCTTGTATTCGAGTTCAACGACACCGAACTCGGCGCCTCGCCTATTCCGTCGATGCAGGAGAAGCCGATTCAGGGGTTCAGGGTCGAACCGATCAAGGTTGACGTCAATGCGGAGGTGAAGGGATTGAAACCGGAATGGCACGATGTGATACGGGTGTCATTTTACATGGATGCCGTGCCGGAGATTTCGGTCAAGGATGAATACAGCGTCATTTCGTATACGTTCACGTGGTCCACCGATCCGTCGAAGCAAAAAGCATATATGGCAGTCGATGCAGGCCAAAAAAGCAAAACCCTTATGTTTTCCATCGGCGGCGGGGTCGGCCTGGCTGCGGCCGCAGGCGTCGTGTGGTATTTCCTGCAGGGTGGCAAGACGCCAGATAAAACGCCGGAGCTGAGCATCGACGATCTGCCGAGGCACCCCGACCCCCATTGAGCGCGGCTTTGTTGGTATGGTGCAGGGGAGGGAATGTCCACGGCGGATATACCGCGAATGCTGGTAGAAGCAAAGCGGCGCGGCAACGTGCCGTTTTTTTATTTGCGGAACATGAAGAATGCTCTCGACAGTATCATGATCCGATACACCAAACGGGGCCAGTAGATTTTCAAATAATGTGCCGTCTTTTGATGCGGCAGGTTCGTGACGTATTTTTTTTAGGATAAAATGGTGTTCGGCATGATGAACAATCGCAAACAAATTTGCGTCCGCGGATCCTACCTTTTGTATGTGGTGGTCATGCTTTTTATTGTGCCTGCCATCGCGATGGACGAGAGCAAACCCGTTTTCACCCTTGCGCAGCGTTTTTTCAGCGACAGCCTGTACAATCTCGCGCTGGAACAGTTTCAGAAATACCTCAGCTTAAAAGACCGCGAGCCAGAATTCGATCCCATTGCGTATTATAATATTGCGCTGTGCCATTACAATATGGAGAACGTGCGGAAGGCAGCCGAGGCATTCGACGAATATATAAAACTGTTTCCCGGCGATCCGAATGTCTGCGACGCCATGTATTTCGCGGGCATGGCACGCAAGGCCGGCGGCGACTTTAAAGAGGCCTCCGATTTGTTTTTCGGCGTCTGGAGTCGTTTCGTGGGCAGCGCGCGGGCAACCACCGCACTGTTTGAGGCCGCCGATTGTGCCTGGAAAGACAAGAATGCGGAACGTGCGATAGAGCTGTTTTCCATTTTTCTTTCGCGTTTTCCCACGCATGAGAATGCCAAAGGAGTAACACTGGCGTTGCTATCACTGTATATCGAACAGAAAGACTATGCGCAGGCGGAATATGTGATTAACAATGTGTCGAAGCAGTGGCTGGCCGACGGACAATTTAAAGTACGGACATTGTATTACCGGGCGTTGCTCAACCAGCGGATGCAAAAGGCGGCAAAAGCCGAGGAACTGTACCGCGAAATGTCGAGGCTGGAGACGGACGATTTTCCCGAAGCAATTCGTGCGTATACCGAGTATATAGGGCTGCTGGCGGAGCTGAAAAAATATGCTGAAGCGTCGACTATCTGTGAGAAACAGCTCGCCTTGTTTGCAAAGCGCGGCGTCCGTCCCGACCGGCAGGTTGTCGAAGATTGGGCTGAATATGCGCGTCGCGCACGGCAGTACGGGACCGCGGAACGCGCCTACCGCCGACTGCTTGCCGAATACGGCGGGGAAGTGCCGGTTAACCAGATTAACTTCCGTATCGCCGAATGCCAGGCCGGCCAGGGCGATACGTGGAAGGCCATCGAGACGCTTCGCCAGGTTGAATCGGCAGAATCGAGCGATGAATACACCGCAAAAGCGGTGAAGAAGATGGGTGATTTGTATTTCGCCAAGGATGCATATTCCAGCGCCATTGCGGCATATCGCCGCTACCTCGAACTTGATAACCAGCCGGAGAAGGACCGGGTCATCTTTCGTATCGGCAAGATATACCAGGAAAAATTCGACCGGTGCGGCGCTGCGCTTCGCGAATTCGAGAACCTTCTGAAATGGTATCCTGCCAGTCCGCTACATGCCAATGCAGTCATGGCCATTGCAGAATGCTGTGAAAAGACTGGTGAATATCAGCAGGCCATCAGGCAGTATGAATATCTTGTTGAATCGAGCGCCGACGAACAACTGGTGGATCAAGCTCGGACGCGGGTGGGATACCTGAAGACATTCAGGATTAGAAACGCCGATGCCGCGGCATATAAATTGGCGGGACTCATGCGCAGGCGGCCCGATTCTATTTCCACGTTCGAGCGGCTCAGGATAACGGCGGATATTTACGAGCAGGATTTGAAGGATTTCGGCAAGGCTCTGGAAACCTATGAAAGCCTCCTGGCTCTTGATACAGTTATGGACGATTCGGTGAAGGCCCGGGTGATGCTGTGGCAGGGAAGAGTGTATCAGAAACTGTATGAGAAAGCACAGTATGAGAACGAACCGGCGACGGCGGCACATGCGATGGAGAAGGCGATTGCAGTGTACCGTTCGATACTTCAGTCCTTCGCATCAACCCCATCGGCCGATGAGGCGGCCTACAGCGTTCTCGCGCTGACCTCTCCCGGAATAAAGGAATACGAAGCGTTTATCGATGCATACCCGCAGAGTGTGCGCCTGCCGGATGTCCTTTTTGCGATGGCGCGCCATTATGAGGAACGGAGCGCGGCGGCCGGCCGGAAATACGATGAAAAGACGGCGGCCGCATATCGCCGGATTGTGCGCAACTATCCGTCAAGTCCGCTGGCCTCGCCCGCACTGATCGGCATGGCTCGGAACTATCTTGCGGCCGGCGAACTCGACTCCGTCGAAAATGCCGTGGCCATGCATCTTGAGAAGTATCCGAATTCCGAGTTCGGCCCCGAAGCATTATATATGAGCGGCGTGGTTGCGAAACGCCGCGGGAAATATGCGGTTGCGGAGGATATTTTCAGGCAGGTCTTGCATCGCTATCCATTCAGTCCGTTTGTCGCCTTTGCGCGGTTCGAGCTTGCATACGCACAGCTTGAAACCGGCAGGATATTCGAGGCGCTGAGCAATTTCCGCCTCTACGAACTGAACCATCCGGGCGGCAAGAACCTATTTGAAGCACGATACGGAATTGCCAAATGCATGCTGAAAATCGGCAAGCAGGAGGAGGCCGCCGATATGCTGGCGTCGCTCTTGCAGGAACAAATACCAGACGATGTCGCTGCTGATGCCCACTACGAGCTGGCGCGCATCATCGAAACAGCCGGCGGCACGTATGCGGCGCTTAATCATTATAAGAGTGCTCTTGCGTTCCCGTCGTTCGCAAAACGCACGGACGTGTTGGAGCATGTCGGCCGGTTGTATTTCGACAGCCGGATATACGGCGATGCGGCAGCGGCTTTTCGCGAAGCAATCGCGTTCGCGGCATCGCGAGCCGACAGTATCCGTTTGACCACCCGTGCTATTTCCTCGATGATAATGGATGGGCGGATGAAGGAGGCTGACCGTGCGGCGGGCGAATTCGAAAAGCATTTTGGAAAAGTGCCCGCGAGCCAGGCCGAATTTGTGTATTATGAGGGGCTGCATTTCATGGTGGAAAAGGAATACGACAGGGCCATCAAGCGTTTCGAATATATCGTGGCGAAATATAGCGGCAGCGAGCGATGCGATGATGCGGCGTACCAGATCCCCTTGGCGCACTTTTATGCGGGCAGGATGGACGATGCGCTGAAGGGGTTTTATGAATTTACCGTGAAATACCCCCAGAGCGAGTTTGTTCCCCTTGGCTGGTTTAAGATTGGAATGATCTATCACGGTAAGGACGAGTATGCGCAGGCGGCCGATTATTTCACCAAGGCCATGGAGCATCAAAAGGTGGATTCGAAAACGCGGTTTCGCGCGGCATACAACGCGGCTGTGGCATACCAGAAAATTTCGGCGTGGCGTGACGCCGCGCGGATGTATGCGATCGTTCTCAATGATTCAGTCAATGAAATGCCGGCATCTTCGCTGCACCTCAAGATTGGCTTCTGTTTGATACAGGGTTCGCGAATCGAAGAGGCGCTCGAGCATTTTCAAAAGGCCAATGTGAATCCGAGTGCCGAAGACAAGCCGGAAATACTATATTGGATAGCGACATGCTACGGCAAGCTGGGCGAATACCAGAGGGCGATTACTGAATACTTGAAGGTGCCGTACCTGTATTCGGGAATCGGCAAATGGGGCGTAACCGCGGAATTCGAGGCTGCGCGGCTCTATGAGCGGCAGGGCGATTATGCCAAAGCACTGTCGCTGTATAAAAAAATAGTGCGCTCCGACGGAGAGCAGGGACGGTTCGGCAGGCAGGCCAAAGAACGAATCCAGCGTTGTACCGCACTCATGGCGGAGAGTCAATGAATAAGGATGAAATCGAGGAATTTGCATCGCATGTTCCGTTATTCAAAGACCTGACAAAGCGCGATCGTGAAGCGATTTGCGCGGCGATGATCGTGCGGGATTTTTCGGCCGGCGATGTGATTGTTCATGAAAACGATGAAGAGACACAGAGCTTCTTTATCATCGCCGCGGGCAAAGTTCACGTGGCCGTGCTTACCTCCGAGGGCAAGCAGGCAATCCTGGCGTCGCTTGGCAAGGGCGACTTTTTCGGCGAGATGGCGATCCTCGACGGGGAACCGCGCAGCGCATCCGTTATTGCGGCCTCCGGCTGCTCGCTGCTGATGTTGTATCGTAAAAGTTTCATTGACATCCTGCTGAAGTATCCCCGCATAACCATTGAAATGCTCATTGCCATGTCGCGGCGGCTCAGGCGGGCGAACAAGCACATGAATACCCTTTCGCTGATGAGCGTGTACGGAAGGGTGGCGGAAGTGGTGCTGCAGCTGGCGCGCGAGGGAGGAGAGCGGCACGGCGACATGATAATCATCCCCAATCGTCCCACGCATCAGGCGATAGCCGACATGGCAGGTACCAGCCGCGAAACGGTATCGCGGATCCTTTCACAGTTGCAGAAAAAGCACTACATCTCCATGGATCGTGACCGGATTGTGATTCTCAATGAAAAAAAATTATACGATTAGCATACCGCGCGCCAGGTTTTGGACCATCGTGCTGCCCGCAGCCGTTCTGGCCATGATCGCGGGCGGCGTGGCCGGTATCATTGTGGTCGACCGGATGGTAATGCCGCGTATCGTGGGTATCGCAAACCGTGGTGACATCGTCGTCCCCAATATGGTAAACACCCAGTGCGAAGACGCCCGGCAGATGCTTTATGACATCGGGCTGCGGCTGCAGGTTGCGGGGCATGAATACAGCGACTCATTTGCCATGGGCGCGGTGATAAGCCAGCAGACGCCGGCAGGTCAACAGGTGAAAAAAGGCCGATATATCTCAGTCGTCGTCAGTGACGGCCCAGAGGTGGCGCGGATACCGCTCGTGCGCAATCTGAATGAACGCGCCGCCCGCAAGGCTCTGCGTGAGGCGGGATTCGAAAACGTGACTGCGCGCAAGATTTATGATGAGGAATGCCGGAAGGACGGTGCGATCGGCACAGAGCCGCCGGAAGGCGTGCGGGTGTCGCGGGAAATGCCGATCGTGTTGAAAATCTCCAGCGGCCCGCGACCGACCCATGCAATCATGCCCAACGTCATTGGCGAGATGCTCTCGGACGCGAAGGCCATGGTTGAAGAGTGCGGGCTGCGGGTAGGAAAGATCGACTATCGCACCGGCTCCTCGTCACGTCCCGGTACCATCGTATCGCAGTCGATCTCTCCCGGTACCAGCATTCCGCTGGAAAGCTCCGTCGATTTGGTGGTGGCTGGAAGCAGATGAAAATTGCAGCTTAAAATTTGCTCCTATCGATAATAGGCGGCGATGTATTGATGAGGACGTGCATGCGATTTACTATCGTACGCCTGTTTTCGGCGGTCGTACTCGCTTCATGCTTCGGATGCGCGCACCGTACCTTTCCACTGATCCGTCCCGAATACCATCAATCCCGCCAGGACCTTGCGCGGCAGCGTGCCGAGGAATACTTTGTCAAAGCCCGTGATTACGACCGCCGCGGCCTGTATCAGATGGCACAGCATTTCTATGAACTTGCATACGAGCTGGACCCACAGTCCGGCATCCTCCGGCAGCTTCTTGCGGAAAAACATATTCAACTGGGGCAGTTTGCCCAGGCGCTTGTCCTTATCAAAGGGGATAAGGATATCGCCGATCTGCCTGTCGAGCAGCGGCGGGTAGTCGCCACGCTTTACATGAAAATGGGACAGATCAACCGGGCGGTTGAAGCGCTGGAAAGCATAACGCCGCTGTCACCCGAAGAATTCTTTACGCTGGGCTTTTTATACGAATCGATGGGGATGGCGGACAAGGCGGTTATTAATTATAGACGCTATTTTGATTCCGAACAGGGACACACGTTTCTTGTCGGGCTCAAGATGGCACAGGTGTATACGAAAATGGGGCGGTACGAGGACGCTGAGAGTCTCTACGTCCGTCTCGACCGCAAATTCGAGGGAAATAAAGCCGAAATTCTCACGGGACTGGGCACGCTCAAGCTGACGGCAGGGGATACCGCGCGGGCGCTCGATTTTTTCAGGACCGCACTCATCGTTGACTCCACGTATTATGACGCCATGCGTACCATTGCTCAAATCGCCATTCACCAGGGCAATTACAGCGAGGCCACACGGTATTATGAGAAAATATTCGACAGCGATGATCCGGCAAACAGGATATACGGCAGAACGCTGGCGCTCTTGTATTATTACGGCAAAGAATACGACAAGGCCGAGTCGCTGCTTCAATCGCTTCTCTTGGAGACAATCGACGATTATGAACTGCACTTTTATCTTGGGCTGGTGTATGCGGCAAAGCGGAACGATGAGCTGGCTGCCATTGAATTCAAGAAAACGGTCGCTCTGGAACCGGGATTCAGCGATGCGTGGCAGCATCTCTGCTACATCGAACTGCGGCAGAAAAATACCGCCTCCGCGCTTGAATTCTCCAGACAGTATGCAAAGCGGTTTCCTGAATCAGCGGCGGCGTGGCGCACCCTCGGATATGTCTACAGCCTGGAAAAGGAATTCGGGCCGGCGATAAAAGCCCTGCAGAAAGCGGTCACGCTGGATTCAACGGATGCAGCGGCATGGTTTGACCTCGGCGCAGCATTCGAACGCGACAGCCAGTTTGCAAAGGCGGCAGACGCCTTCCGGAAGGTTTTGCGGATTAATCCCGACGATCATCAGGCGGCCAATTATCTCGGCTACATGTGGGCCGAGCAGGGAGTGCATTTGGACAGTGCGCAGGTTTTACTCGAATTCGCTTTGTCACGCGATTCGGCCAATGGCGCATATCTCGATTCGTATGCATGGATTTTTTATAAAAAAGGAGAGATAGAGAAGGCGTATGAATATATTCTGAAAGCCGCCGCAGTCATCACCGACGATCCGGTCATCTTCAGCCACATGGGCGATATCCTCGGCGCACGCGGAGATTTTACCGGCGCAATCGAGGCATATCACAGGAGTATTGCACTGGAGTCCAGTGAAAAAGAGGCGCTTGAGGAAAAAATCCGGCGGCTGGAAGAGCGGATGCGGATACCGGTGTCCCAGGAAATGAATGAGGAAAAAAAACGATGAAGCAGGGGCTCTATGGATGCCTTCTGGTTCAGGCGGCAGCATTCCTCCTTCAATGCGCGGGGACACAGACGGCCGTGACCGTGATGCCGCACACATGGCAGGCCGCATTCGTCGGCTCGGCGGCATCCTTCAAAGGATTCGGCGAAATCAATCTTGAGATGGATGGAGAACGATTCCGGGGTTCCATCGATGTAGACGAGAGGGGTGCCGAGGGATTTTCATGCACCTGCTATGACATGTTTGGAGGCACGGTTGTCTCGATGTGCGCAACGGATGACACCGTCTGGTTTAAATCCGGCGAGACCCTCATGTCCCTTGCGGCGGACCAGCCTCTTTCCTCAATACCGTATTTTCGTCAATTTCCATTCACATTCCGTTCTCTCAGGCGTATTCTAACGGGGAGGGTGCCGCCGGACGGAATGGCTGGCAGATCACCTGACTCGACATGGGTGCACGGACGGCGGGCCTATGCGCAATGGAGCGGAGATTCACTGGCTGTTGAGGCGGTGGTGAAAAAAGCAACCGGCCGCATTGAGCGGATTTCCTTTTCCCCCTGTAAAAGCGATGCCTCCTGGCGTCTGACGATGAGCGGTTTTAACAATGGGATGGCTGAAGAAATACGGTTTGAGGGAAAAGGAAATAATTATTTTGTTATAGACAAGTTGCGCTCTAATCTCAAGGTGAGTGTGAAACGTCATGCGGAATAGCATACTCGATAATGTACCGCTTGTGCATAGCGTATTTGGCAAGGATGTACTATTATTCGATTCAGTCAACGAGCTTTTCGAATTAGAACTTGCTTTGCTTGAATTCCAATCCTTGTCCAGGGAAGATTTGTTGAATCGTTCAGCATTCTTCAAATTTGTCAATGGGCATCCCACTAATCATTACAGGATGTGCCAGGCTTTCAACGGCTGTATATCCGAGGATCGTTCTGCACAAACTCAGGCATACTTTGAGGTGGGGAAATATTCAACGGGCTACGCGACGCACGGACTCTTTCCTTACCGTGGGAAGTTTCATCCACAGCTTGTGAAAGGATTACTTAACATTCTTTCGGTGAAGCCGGGCAATATAATTCTCGATCCAATGTGCGGGAGTGGAACATTAAATGTCGAGGCATCTTTGCTTGGCATTGACTCGATCGGGCTCGATATAAGTCCATTCTGTCGTCTAATGACCCGTGTAAAATGTCAAAGTTTGTCCTTGCGTCATGACCATGTTCAGTCAATGTCCAGTAATGCGGTAAACTGGTTCAAGTATTTCTCAGAAGGGGAAATCGACATTAAGTTCGCGCGAATCAAAGACGCCGACAAACTCAAGATATATGAACTCGCGCTTCTTGCGTATCTGGATGCAATGGGTTATGCCCGTCGAGTCACCAAGGCTGGACACGAAGAGTTGTTCGGAAAGGTTCTCAAACGCTACCAGATTTCAGTTTCCCAGACTATAACTAATCCAGTCATAATAAGTGCCAAGCTTGGCACTTCAAAGATCCTTGAGGGTGATGCACGCCTCCTTCCTATCCCCGACTCATCTATAGACTGTGTGATTACTTCACCTCCTTATTCATTTGCCATCGATTATGCAGAAAACGACGCTCCGCAGCTTAAATATTTAGGATACGATATCGAATCTATCCGTTCTCAAATGATTGGTCTCTCCGGTAACGCAAAATCAGAGAAGTTGCAGCGTTACTTTGATGATATGCGCAAGGTTGTGCATGAAATTGTCAGAGTGCTAAAGCCAAGAAAATTTGCCGTATTAATCATAGGTTCAAATACGAACCAGACCGGTGGCGTTCGACTTGAGCAAACAATTATGGATTATTTCAAGGAGGCTAATGCCCCGCTTGTTCGTAGTATTCTGAAACCTATTAAAGGAATGCGAAATACAATGAAGGACGAGTACATACTTTTTTTTCAGAAAAAATTATGAGAACTAACGAAGAAAAAATTACAACTGTACTCCAGCGGAACACCTTTTACTTTTTCAATTCTGAGTTTGAACAACGCTATGAAGTTCAAAACCTCAACGCTCTAAACAACCTTTTACAAATTGTTCAGGCAAGGGTTCAGCAAGAAGGAATCAAGAAAGATATTTTCGAAGATTTGCTCTTACGAAAGAACGGATTAAAGGCTTTACTTGCTCTTAATGGCTTTTCAAATGAAAGTCTGAAGCGGCTTACAACCTTTCTTAGAATTGTAGACGATTCCGCTCTGGATGATCTAACGTACAAGAACTACTGGCTAAAGGAAGAAAAAAAGGAGGACATCAAAGAATGGTCAGATGCTGCTATTGAAAAGCTCGTCGCAACAAATCAATACTTCCGGAAAGCCTTGGTTAACCTATTTTTTGAGGGTGCGTCGAATCCTCTATTGGGACGTGTTTTACCCCCCTTTGAGCTTCGGAAACTGAGTATTGACAAACTCAGCTTTCGTCCTGAGCAGATGATTGATACTCTTGTTCGTTACAAGGAGAAGGGTTCTTACTCGGGCATGAAAGAGAATAACCCTGAAACAGTTATCGATAATATTCTCGGTGAGCTTGGCTTGAATCACACAAGCGGTGACTTACAAAGCCTTGTCGGCGTTGTTGATGACAAGAAGCGGACAATGGATTTTATTGTTCCGGATCAAGAAAATCCAAGGATTATTATTGAAAGTTCATTCTTGGTTACAACATCATCAGGCCAGGGTGACAAATCAAAAACGGAAATATCGATTCGCGCTCTTATCACGGAACATTATCCAGATGCAATATTTATCGGATTTGTTGATGGGATAGGCTGGTACGCTCGGCAAAATGATCTCAAACGCATGGTATCCGCTTACGATGACGTCTTTACTTTTCATCCTGACGAGCTTCAACGGTTCAAGCAAATGTTGAAGGAGGTGTTTGAACTGTGAATACAGACATTATCTATCACGGGGATTGCCTCGAAATGCTGCGCTCAATTCCTACGGACAGCATCGATATGACATTCGCCGATCCCCCCTTCAATTTGAATAAAAAGTATAACAGCTATAAAGATCGCAAGAGCCTCGAATCCTATCTTGAGTGGTGCAGGCAATGGCTCTCTGAAATGGTGAGGGTCACCAAACCGACAGGAAGTATTTTTGTGCACAATATCCCTAGGTGGCTTACATACTACGCGGCTTTTCTCAACGAAACCGCTGATTTCAAGCATTGGATTGCCTGGGATGCAATGAGCACCCCGCTCGGTAAAACCTTGATGCCCACTCATTACGGCATACTTTTCTATGCAAAGGACAAAAAATTAAATAAGTTTTACGAGGTTCGTCATCCGCACAAACGCTGCAGAAAGTGTAATGTGCTTTTGAAAGACTATGGCGGCAAGAAAGGGGGACTTCATCCTTTTGGCCCCTTGGTTTCGGATGTCTGGACTGATTTGCACCGTATTAAGCATACTAAGAATCGCGATGAGCATCCTTGTCAACTGCCCGAAACAGTTCTTGAACGATTGATTTTAATGACCACGGACGAGGGGGATCTTGTTCTTGATCCATTCAGTGGCACCGGGACAACCGTAGTTGCGGCTAAACGCCTGGGGCGAAAATATATTGGAATAGAACTTGATAAACAATATGTCGCAATTGCCGAAAAGAAAATATGGGGCGTTCATGCAGATTCAAAAATAGGCGATATTTGGGTCAGCAAATATCTAAACGGAATTGCGACTATTCGAGACAAGGATTGGGATAGACTCAAAGAATATTTTCTTGTTCCGCACCCTATTCCACTCCTTGAATACGAAAATATTATTTATAAGAATGGTACAACACAAAAGCATACTCACATTACCAAGAATATCGAAGAAATGCCGGAGCTTCAATTCGACGATGTTTCATCCAGTCAGCGATTATCTGTAACGACAGCTTAAAATTAAATGTGGGGACAACGGCATATATCAGCAGGAATTATAATGCTTGTTATTGTTTAAAAAGAGTTATTGCGCTTCCACCGTTTTTGTGCAGCTCAACGGATGAATTTATTATAATGAAAAAAATATCAGGAATACTGACGGCACTGCTTCTTGTATATGCCGTTTCGCATGCGCAGAACGCACGTGCGGGCACCGCTGTTTTTCCGTTTTTGAATATCAATGTAGACGCCCGGTCACTGGGAATGGGTGATGTCGGCGTCGGCATGGCGAATGACCTCTACGGTGGAGTCTCCAATCCCGCAAGCCTGGCCTATCCCCTGAGGATGCAGGCAATGCTTGCGTATAAGCCGATAATGCTTGATGTGCGGGCCGGAGCGCTGGCTTTTTCATCTCCGGTTCAGAAATCAGGTACTTTCGCCGGGCATTTGAGCTATGTATCGTATGGGCTCATCGAAGGTGTTGATGAGACGAATACCAGAACGAACATCACGTGGAGCCCCTATTCCCTTGTCGGGGGTGGATCTTGGGCGCGGATACTGTATGAAGATTTTGCCATAGGTTTGACTCTCAAGGGAATTTATCACAACCTTGGGCATAGCTATTCTGCTGACGGTCTGGCGCTCGATATCGGTTTTCAATACCGCATGCTTTCGTCCAGGTTCATTTGTGGCGCATTAGCACGGAACATGGGCTTTGTGCGGAAATGGTACTCGGATGAAGATGTGCAGGAGCGTATCATGCCATTGTCCATCAGCACCGGTCTTTCGTACCTTCCCAAAACATTGTCCTCCCTGCGCATGGGTATTGATCTGGAGAAAAGCATCGATGATTATCTGAATTATAAGACAGGGATGGAAGTCGCTTTATTTAAGCAATATCTTTTTGCTCGCTTAGGCTATCGTTTCAGCCATCGTGACCTTCGAGAGTTATTCAGAATAATGCAGAACTCTGCAGGTGACACCTACCAGAAAACCAATTGGAGTTCGCTGACAATCGGGGCTGGGATTGATGCGCCAGTATCGACGACTGATATAAAAATCGATGTAGCCCTCGTTCTTCATACCGAAGGCTTGCCGCCGACGCCGGCATTTTCTGCAATTGTAGGTTTTTAAATAAAATCAGATAGTTAAACTATATTTCTTCAACCAATTTCTTGAGACCTTTTTTCTCAAATTGAACTAGTATCCTGCTCGGCTTACCGCAGTCTTTACCGACAACAGTTCCATTGTCTTTAAACGACGAATGTCGTATTACTTCGCCGATAAGATAACGATCTTTAGCCCTATATTCCCTTGGGGTACCGTTAGATTGATTAGCTTGGAGTGATGCTTCTTGTAAGTCTTTGCCGGAAATACAAATGGTGTGATGGCATTTGCTGCAAAAATACTCGAAAGTCGATTCCTTATTTACGATTCTGCCTGTACAGGCAATACTTCGCTCCAATTGGAAAGATATGACTTTTTTACAGAAACGGCAGAAAAGGTCCAACTGTTCAGCAGGAGAAAATGAATTATTCATTATAGTCCCTTATCGTATATTTAAAATGGGAAGTTGCAGATCGTGACTACTTTAAAGTACTATTTCGCATCATTTAAAAGCAATTTTATGCGTGATTATTTATTTTTAACCGCTATTTCTACATGACTTGCAAGACTTCGCTTGCAAGTCAGCGCGGCAATGCCGGGATATTAAGGAAAAAATTATTGTGACACCAGCCGTTTCGGTCGGAAATCCTGCGACAAAGTTTTGTCGTACAGCATAGGTAAGCGCCTAACACGAGAGCATCCATGCGAATTGTATTCATGGGGACAGATGAATTCGGGATACCTTCCATTGAAAAATTGCGTTCTGACGGGCATGTGATTGCAGGAGTTGTCACTACTCCTCCAAAACCAAAAGGACGCGGCCTTAAAGTCTCTGAATCACCAGTCCACATATTTGCTATAAAAAATGGCATTAGCCATATTTTAACTCCAGAAAAATTAAATGAATACGACTTTTTGTTAAAGTTAAAGAATATATCCGCTGATTTGTTCGTAGTTGTTGCATTCCGTATATTACCCACCGAGGTTTTTACCATGCCTCCCAAAGGTACGATAAATATTCATGCCTCACTCCTTCCAAAATATCGTGGACCTGCGCCAATCCAGCGCGCCATCGAGGCAGGTGAAACGCGTACTGGCATCAGCATCTTCAGCATTGATAAGGGGGTTGATACCGGCAAAATAATCCTGCAAAGAGAGGCTGATATCGGCCCAAAGGAAACATCTCCGGAACTGTACAGGCGGCTCAGTTTTCTGGGAGCGGAAGCGTTGGCTGAGGCGGTTGGACAGATAGAGTCAGGTCAGGTATCATATGTTGTTCAGGATGAGGGTCGCGCGAGCACGGCACCAAAACTTTTAAAAGAAGAGGCGATAGTACAGTGGCAGGACAAGGCAAATACTTTATTTAATCGTATTCGTGCCTTCAAGCCGTTTCCCGGAACATACACATTATTTAATGGGTACCGCCTGGCGATAGAGTGGGCTGAGCCTGTTGCCGGGGTGGGGGGGGCGGTTCCCGGAACCATATGCGCTGTCAGCGACCAGTGGTTTGATGTCCAATGTGGGGTAGGGGCATTGCGGATACTGGAGGTGAAACCAGAGGGCAGGAAACAGATGAGCGCAGCGGCATTCATGAACGGGACAAGGGTTTGCACGGGAATGGTGATGGGATGAATCCACGAAAGATTATCCTAACGATGCTTGAGGCCTATGAGAAGCATCCGCAGTCGCTTGATACCATTCTAGACCGCAATGCCGACGTACAGCGGCTGGAACAGCGCGATAGGCGTTTTGTGGTCGAAATTTTTTTCGGCGTCGTTCGTATGAAACTGTCGCTTGATTTTACCATTCATCATTTTCTTCAAACCGAACGGCTGAAGCATAACGAGGCCTTGGTGCGGCTATTGCGGATTGGTGCATACCAGATACTGTATATGGAGCGCGTGCCTGATCATGCCTCGGTGAACGAGACCGTTAAGCTTGCGAAGGGCATCCCCCGCTTGGTGCCATGCGCGGGCGTGGTCAATGCGGTACTGAGAAATATCATCAAGAGCAAGGGCAGTCTTCCGCATCCAGCCACCAGCGAACCATTGGATGCGCGTCTCGCGATTGAATATTCGCACCCGCAGTGGCTGGTCAGGCGATGGCTCGATCGGCTTGGGCTTGCCAGGACAAAGTCCCTGCTGGTATATAATAACACTCGTCCCGAGATATATCTGCGCCGCAAGATCAAGGGGATGAGCAGGCAGCAGTTCGATGCCGAATCGCGTTCAATCAGCGAACCGGCGAAGGGATATATGAATCTTTTTTACCGTCTGCGCAAATCCATTGTTCCCGACAGCATCAGGCTGCTTCAGGACGGATACTGCACCGTACAGTCGCCGTCATCGGGATGGGTCGTGGCGATGCTGGAGCCGCAGGCGGGGGAGCGGGTGCTCGATGTGTGTGCGGCGCCGGGCGGCAAGACATCGCTGATAGCTGAACTCGTAGGCGAGCGGGGCGGCGTGTATGGATGCGATATAAAGGCTGTACGCCTCGGCAAGGTCGCGCAGACCGCAAAACGCATGGTGCTTCGCAATATACGTTGTATCGTAGGTGACGGCGAGCGGCTTCCGTTTGCAATACTATTCGATCGGGTGCTGCTCGATGCGCCGTGCAGCGCGACCGGCGTTTTGCAGCGTCATCCTGATGCCCGGTGGAACCGCGGCGCCGATCATATTGAGAAAATGGCGTTATTGCAGTCTCGGCTTCTGGCCGGAGTCTGTACGGCGGTGAAACCAGGTGGTGTGCTGGTGTATGCGACCTGTTCGCTTGAACCTGAGGAAAACGAGGAACAGGTGCGATCATTTCTCGCCCTTCATCCTGAATTTTCGCTCGAACGTCCGCCCTCATGCATCCCCGGCACGTATGTAAGCGACGACGGCTATATGCGTATCACACCGTATGAACACAAGGCTGACGGCATGTTCGCGGCACGGCTGCGTAGAGCCGCATAACGAACAGATGTCGCATGGCTCTGCCGAGACATACATCGCTGACATGCGGAGTACTCATTTTATATTATTGATACAGTGCGGCAACACACCTGACGCTGCCGGCTATCTGTTGTGATATGTGCTTTGAACCTAAATTCCGCAGTTGGATGCGGCGCTATGGCCGCAATCTGTTGAGCGCTCTGGCGCTTCAGGCGGCTTGGACATATCACTCGGCGGATATGCCCTGCGCCGCCTTCACGCCATATCATC
>Ga0129299_1000070_pt1 | contig 50604 bp, 47 predicted proteins | sample ConPoolayeCmetaG_FD_94477 | JGI IMG/M metagenome (GOLD analysis project Ga0129299, IMG submission 94477) | Hot spring microbial mat communities from California, USA to study Microbial Dark Matter (Phase II) - Cone Pool mat layer C metaG ...
CGCGCCTTCAGGCAAAGTCCGGCACCAGTTGCATCTGCGCTGGGTGTGGAGCTGCGGCTGCGCACTTCATGCCCGAGCATGGTGGAAACAGGCTTGCGGTTACCCGGTGTCTGACGCAGATGGTTGGTCGAAATGTTCGCGCACAAAGCCGCCTGTCACCTGAACAGCCGATGGCGTCCGGCCGCGCAGAAGTCAAGATTGCGCGTCGCCAAGCATTGTCTTGCGATGTTGGTGGGACGTACAATTGCTACCACTCTGGCCGGAGGTGGTCCGATGTGGGCGATTGCCGTGCTCACATTATCGCTCGGCGTCGCGGCCAAGTTGGTCTGCGGGGGACTCGACGAATACCTGCTTGCCACCGGAATGTGGCCGGCCTGGAGCGTGTGGCCGGTCGCCCGCCTCATCGTGGCGGCCGAATGTCTGGTCTGCGCACTGCTCATTTGGCCGCGCACGCGACGCTGGGGCTGGGCGGCACTGGGAGGACTCGGCGCATCGTTCGGGACTGTTCACGTAGCGGCCATTTTCCTCGGCGATGTGCGACCATGCCGCTGTTTCGGCGTGGAACTCAGCCAGATGGCCCTGTGGAGTCACATCGCGATGGCGGCTTTGTGTGCCGTACTGTTCTTGATGGCCTGGCATGGTAGCAAGAGTTGCGCTGCCAGCCGGCCGATGGAAAAGGAAGTGACACCATGCGCGTCCTGATGATCACCAGAGCAGCGGCGACGGTCATGTTAGGTGTCGCCCCGCTAGCCTACGGACAGTACTGGTTGCTGGGGCACCATCTCTGCCATGTCAACGGCACCTGTGGAACGTCGAGCAAGACCTGCTGGACGACTGGACATCCCTGGGGAGGCGATTATTGCACGTGCTGCGATGGAAATTCGTGGGGTTCGTATTGCGAGAAAGCGTTCAACAAAGAGTGTCCGGCGCTGAACACCAACCAACCGTGTGGTCGGCGCTGGGCGGGCACTTGCACCGGGGGCGGGCAAGTCGGATCCTGCGTTCCTTGGTACCCGCTCCAGCAAGACTGTTCCGTACCCAATTGCGCCATTGGATCAAGAGTGCAGCCAACACCTGAACCCTGATACCGCAGGTCTGCCAAGTGGATTCGCATAAAGGATGAAACGTCATGTTCGCTCTGGCATTCTTCATCGGTTTGACGGGATTGGCACCGGCAGAAATGGCCGACATCGTCGCTGAGCGGTTGCGCGCGTTGGACAAGCTGGTGCTGGAAGTCACGCTGGAGACTTTCGGCATCAACGGCGACACGCCGATTCTCGATCCCGACGTCTGGGGCACGCCCATCGAGAGTTACCCGTTCGTTCTGACCATCTTGCGCCCATATGTGCGCGTCGAATCTCTTAAGGACGATGCGGCCCGCGGCTACCAACCGCTGATCACTTATGTCGCGCCGGACATCTGCGTCGCCCAGCCCGTTCATCCCAACCAGCAAGACGGGCGAACGATGTACGTCCTCTCCTGGAACACCAAACGCAGCGGGGTGGAGCACCTGCTCGAAGTTTGCGAGCTGCGTCTGATGGGCGGCGCTGACGCCACGTTCGACCTCGTCGCCCTTCTGCGGCATCCTGCCACCAGACTAGTGAGCTGCGTGGGTGAGCGGTGCACCTATGCAGCCTACTTGCCGGCGGAGGCCGGCGCCCCCTGGGACCGCTACTTTGAACTGGAACTCAACGAGCGCGGGACTCTCTTGCGTCTGAAGACGGTGCTTGATTTCAACGATCCTAAGACGCCCTGTCTGACGCAGGAACGCTTCACCTGGAAGACCGCGGAGCTGAACGGGGCTGAGCTGCCGATCGACACAGTCATCACTTCGCAGTGGGACCTGACGCCGCATTACTGGGCAGCGATGCGAGTCCAGGTTCGACGCGCAGAATGCAAGGAGGAATTGTCGCTCGCCGACGTGCAGCTCGACGTGCACCGGCAGAATGCCCACGTGGTCGAGTACTTCGCTGACGGCACGTCGCTGAGCACTACGTACGATGAGGACGGGCAAATCATCAGCCAGGATCGGTACGATCCGTCGAACACGCTGGCGACGCGCGGCCGTTGGCGCCAGGCGATTCCGCCACTGGCGGTGACGGTCGGTCTCGTCGCCGTCGCCTTGCTGCTGCGTTTTTCGCGACCGGCAGCACGTTGAGCGAACCGGCCTGAACAACGTCCCGAGCCACGGGGGCTGACGGGCAGAAGTCGAGCAGGTCGGGCGCCGTGGTTATAGGACCGTCGAACGCCACTCAACCCCAGGACGGCATCCGCAACCCGACCGGACTGTGGTTGTTTCTCGCATCCGGGATGGTATGCTGGGCGCAGTGAGGGATTGGGGTATCTGGGCGACGGGGCCCAGCGGCTGCCGTTCGGAGGGGTGCAACCCTTGAACTAGCTCTAGTCGTCGTTTGAACGCACTCGCTTTCGCAAGGAAGGGTATCGTGATGAAGCACCACATCGTCATTGTCGTCGCCCTGTTCGGGTTGTTGGCTTCATTGAAGTCGCTGGCTCAGCTCACGCCGGCCGACATCGCCGAGCTGCGCAAACGCGCCCAGCTCGAAGGCTGGACGTTCGAGGTCGGCGAGAACGCCGCCACCAGCCGACCGCTGTCGGAGTTGTGCGGCATCAAGGTTCCGGCGGTGATCCCGCAGCCGCTGCGCGCCGCAAGCGACGAAGGTCGCAACATTCGGCGCGAGTTGCCGATTCGCTTCGATTGGCGTGATTTCGGCGGGTTGCCTTCGATCAAGAATCAAGGGCAGTGTGGTAGCTGCTGGGCCTTCGGCACAATGGGGCCGATGGAATGCAACGTCATGCTGCGTACCGGCCTGGAGGTCGATCTGTCGGAACAATGGCTGGTGAGTTGCAATCAGGACGGTTGGGGCTGCGGCGGCGGCTGGGTGGCACACGATTATCATTTGTGCAACGGCAAACAGGACCCCTGCGGCCACAGCGGGGCGGTGTACGAGGCCGACTTCCCCTACGAGGCCAAGGACCTGCCCTGCCGGTGCCCCTATCCGCACCCTTACTGCCTGGATGGCTGGGCCTACATCAACCCCGGGTTCTATTACCCCAACGTCGATGAGGTCAAACAGGCGATCTTGGAGCACGGACCGGTCTCCGGCCTGGTGTACGTGGGCAGCGCCTTTCAGGCTTACAAGAGCGGCGTGTTCAACGCCTGCGCCACCGGGGAACTCAACCACCTGATCACGTTGGTCGGCTGGGACGACACGTTGGGCGAAAACGGCGTCTGGATCCTGCGCAATTCCTGGGGACCGGGCTGGGGCATGAGCGGGTATATGTACATCCAGTACGACTGTGCCTGCGTCGGCTACCTGTCGAGCTGGGTCGATTTCCGCCCCGATGATTGCAACCGCAATGGCATTCCCGACCGCCAGGAACCGGAATGGGCCGACTGCAACGATAACGGTCTGATGGATAGCTGTGAGGTGGGTGGCACCCTGGACTGCAATAACAACGGTCGGCCTGACCTGTGCGATCTGTACGACGGCACCTCCGGCGACTGCAACGGCAACCTGGTGCCGGACGAGTGCGACATCGCCGGCGGCCTGAGCAAGGACTGCAACTTCAACGGACGTCCCGACGAGTGCGAGCCGGGGCACAACAAGGACTGCAACAGCAACGGGGTTCCGGACCTGTGCGACATCTACGCCGGCACCAGCACCGACTGCAACCGCAACGCGGTCCCCGACGAATGCGAGCCGCAGTGGAACCTGGACTGCAATAACAACGGCGTCAAGGACATCTGCGATATTGCCAGCGGGTATAGCCAAGACCTGGATGGCAACTGGGTTCCCGACGAGTGCCAGACGGTACGCACTGTGCCGAGTCCGCAGTATCCGACGATCCAGTCGGCCATCGACGCCGCCAATCTAGGTGACACTGTGCTGGTGGCTGACGGGGTGTACAGCGGACCGGGCAACCGCGATCTGGATCTGCGCGGCAAGCGCATCATCGTTGTGCGGAGCGCCAACGGGCCGGCCAATTGCATCATCGACGCCGGTGGATCCGCCAGGGGGTTCTCCGTACGCACCAATGAACCGACTTCGGCCAAGATCGTCGGTTTCACCATTCGCAATGCCAGCCCCGGCGTCTACTGTTACAAAGCCAGCCCGACCATCGAGCACTGCATCATCACCGGTTGCACCCAGGCCGGCGTGTACACCGGCAAACAGTCCGCCGCCGAAATCCGCAACTGTCTGATCGCCGGCAACAAAAGCGCCGGCATCAACGTCTCGGGCAGCACCCCACGCATCAGCAACTGTGTCGTGGTGGGCAACCGCAGCAGCATGTCGGGCGGAGGGTTGGCGGTCGGCTCTTTCGGCGGCGTGCCGAATCCGCGCATCCGCAACAGCATCTTCTGGGCCAACGAAGCTCCAACCGGCCCGCAGATCTCGGTGGGCGCCAACTCCGTCGCCACGATCGACTACTGCGTCGTCGAGGGCGGCCAGGAGAACGTCGCCCTCGGCCTGTTCGCATCGCTGGCCTGGGGCGCCGGCAACATCGATCGGGATCCCGCTTTCGTAGCGCCGGGCCATTGGGATGACAACGGTACCCCCGGGAACACCGCCGACGACTTGTGGGTGATGGGCGACTACCACCTGCTGGGGCGCTCACCTTGCTTCAATACCGGCGACCCCAAGGGCGACTACAGCGGGCAAGTGGATATGGACGGCCAGCCGCGCGTCATCGAGGGGCGCGTCGAGATCGGCTTGGACGAGGCCCTGACCATCGGCGACCTGAATTGCGATGGCGCGCTTAACGAACATGATGTCGATCCGTTCGTGCTGGCCCTGGCGGTGCCGAACCGCTACGAAGCACGCTATCCGGATTGCACGCGACAGCGCGCCGATATCAACGGCGACGGATACGTGGACTTCGGCGACATCACCCCGTTCGTGCTCCTGCTAACCGGGGCCGGCAACTAGCGGCATCGCGCCCGGCAGGATTCGAACCTGCGACCGCGGGATTAGAAATCCCGTGCTCTATCCGGCTGAGCTACGAGCGCTTCGGCGCCCGACCACTATAACAGTCGGGTCAAGCCGCAGCCATGCGCCGCGGCGCCCTCAGAATCGTACGCGGAACACCGGCTTCAGGAGTAGTGCCGCGGCCATCGAGATCGCGAAGAACCACAGCAGCCACCAATTGCTACCAGAAAAATACGAGTCCGCGCCGGCGTACTCGATTTCGATGCTGCGCAACGGGCCGTCCTCCGGCAACCGTGCTTCCGCGGGGTGAAGAATCTGGGTGGTCCACTGGGCGCCGACACGTGCGGCACTGACGCGCCCGCGCTCGTGGCCGACGACCAGTTCTTTCTCGACGATCAGTCCCGTACCGCCGTCGTCGGCCGAGGCAGGTAGTCGGCGCAGCTCGAATTGCAGCCGGTAACGCCCGGGCTCGCCGCCGCGCACACGCCAGACAAGCTGGCCGCCGCCGGGTACCGGTCCGGCCTCAACCAGCAGACCACGCGTGGGCAGGAGGTTCACTTCCAGTTGCCCGTCGTTGGCCGCCTGCTGGCCGAGGCGGACTCTAATGAGCGTCCGCTCGCCGGGCCGCAGCGGTCGCCACTGGTAGCACAGGCCCATCTGCCCGAGTATCAGAAGGATCGGCAGGAGCATGATCAAGACGGGACGCAGCATGTGGTATTGCAGCCGCGCCAGGGCCGCCAGCAGGCGTAGTTGCGCCATCAGCCCGACCCGCAGATCATCTTTGAAAAGCTTGAGGGCCAGTAGATTGGCGGCAATATCGTCCCGGGCTCGGCCCAGTGCGGTCTGGTTAGACGTGTAGCGAAACGCCAGCAACATGAGCACCCCGACCAGCGCCGAACTGAGCACCAACCCCACTCCGGGCGGCAGCCATGATAGCGCTGTCGCCAGTGCGTCGCCGATGGGAGTCGCGACACGATTCAAGGCGGCCAGCAGCGGCGAAAGCAGGGGATTCAGCAAACGGTCCAGCCATAGCCCCGCACTGCCCAAAACAGTCTTCAGGCCGGCCCACAGCCACTGCGCCGCGTCGCCGACATGGATCAGCAACCAGTTGAGCACGCTCATCGCCGTCGGCGGCGCGCCGCCGCGCCGCACTGCTGTGGTCGGACCCATCCCGCCGATCCGCGATCCGCGCGGGCCGATCTACTCAAGGTAGCCCAACCCGCGCAGCCGCTCGATAACCTGCTGCTCATCTTCGGCCGACTCGATCTTCTCCAGCTCGCGTTCCAGGACGTGGACGATGAACTCTTCAGGCGAGGCGTAGCCGCCGGCCTGCGCCACCTTCTTGACCCGGTCGTAGAGGCTGTCGTCGAGCTTGATCTTAGGCACGGGGTACTCCTTCAACACGGTCGGCCGAGGCGCCGGCTAGGCCAGCTCGTGAAACAAGCTGCGTCCGGTCATCGTTGCGGGCGGCTGAAGCCCGAACTCCTCCAGAATCGTCGGCGCCAGGTCGATCAGGGCTGGCTGCGGGTGCCGGATCGGCCGATTGCTGAACAGCACGCCCGGTAGTTCCTCGGCCGCCATGCAGTGATCGGCGCTCCAGGCCTCGGTATTGTTACTGATGACCTCGTCGGTGATCGTACCCAAAGCGGTGGCCCACGAGCAACGATATCCGCGGCTATATCCGATGATCAGATCCGGAGCCCGGGCAGCCTGCGGACCGTGGTAGACCTGATCAGTACGATAAACGGACGTGATCACGGGCTGGCCGTTCTCCGGGTCGCGCACCGCCAGCAGTTTCGTCCGCAGCTCCTCCAGCAATGCCTCACGCTGCGCTGGGGGAACGACGCCGTCGCGCTCGCGCCCTTGCAGATTCACATACAAGCCGTTCAGCCCCAAACCATAGGCACGCGTGCGACTCCAGTCCACCAGCGGCGGACGCTGCGGGTCAAGCAGCGAACGGCAGGTTCGCGGCCCCAGGTAGCCGTTGTCGCGCAACCAGGTGTTGAGATTGAATTGTCGACGGAAGTTGCAGAACCCGTGATCCGACAGTACCAGCATGGTGGCTTGCTGCCCGTAGCGCTTCAAAAGGTCTCCCACCACGCCGTCCATTTTGACGTAGAGTTCTTCCAGCACGCCCATGTATTTGCGAGCCTCCTCAGGACTGCGGGTAGGGTGCGGCTCGTCGCTGTCCCACCAGAACATGTGCGACTGGAGATCCGTGCTGGAGAAGTAGAAGAACAGCAGTCCATCCTGATAACGCTCCAGGGCGTAGTTCAGCAAATGCATGCGCTCTTGCAGCACATAATCCGCCTGCTGGCGGTACTCCTCGTCCGTGAACACCCCGTTGGACAGCGCCTTGTGATCTTCCTGGAACCCGGTCGTCGCGAACAGCCCCAGGCGCCCAGCGATCTGCCGCACGAACTCCGGCGGCTCGCTGATCCGTTGCCTGCCGGGATCCGACGGGTCGATATTCAAGGGTGAAACATACAGCCGGAAGTGCGGCCGCACCTCCTGGAGGAAGAAGCGACAAATGCCGGTCACCTCGTCGTTGGGCAGAAACGAGGGCATCTCCAACGGGAAGGCTACGCGCTGCCACTCACTCCATTCGCCCTCTTTCAGCACGATCGTACGCCCGGCCAGTTCGATGCGCGCCAACGGCTCGCGCGGATGCCGGTAGATCGTGAACTCCAGTTCCGTGTCCACCGGATTCTTCAGCAACGCATTAACCGGGCCGGTCAACCGCGCTACCGCCACGTTGTCCTTGAACACCAGCGGTTTCTCGATCCCACCCGCCGGCATGCGCTGCCGCTGAAGCCGCGTGGAGAAAAGCTGGTAAGTGCCGTACGTGCCCAACAGATCCGGCGTGCCCATGCCAGCCAGACAGCAGTGGTGACCGTGCGTCGACGGGCTGGGTGGATAGTTGGACGGCAAATCGTAGAACCAGGAGGGAATACCCGCCTGGTCCAAGTACTCCCAGAACGGCGTACCCTCCCGCCGCAGCAAGGTCTGCGTCGTGCCGTGCTTGAAGGGCCAGAAATTCAACGGCAGCTTATGCAGACCGACTTCCCAGCCGTCAGTCGTCGGCACCGTCTCACTGGCCGAGTAGTACGGCCGGCACTGCTCGGTCGGGTCGCGATGAATGAAATCGAAGATGCCGTGGACGCCCGGCCCGGCCCCGGTGATGAAGTTGGCCCAGGCGACGGGACTTTGCGGCGGAATACTGGTTCCCAGGCGCGCGTATCCCCCGGCCGCTCGCAACCCCGCCAGGTTTGGCAGGCGGCCCTGGTCCATGAGCCTTTCGGCCAGACGCGGATCAAAGCCGTCAATGCCGATCACGATGACCTGCTTGTTGGTGCGCGCGCGTCGCCGTGCGTTGCCTTTCAGACCGCAGCCGGTGTGCAGACAGAGAATTGACGCCACACCGCCGGCCCCCACGACGTGCAGAAACGTGCGCCGACTCAACTGATACTCGCTACGCCTTCCCATCCGACGCTCCAATCCTGCCGGCCCGGAGATCCGCCGTTGCTAGCGGCGCCACAGCCAGCGGCCGGCCGTCCATATGTGCCGGCACCGTCACTCCGAACAGATCCAGAATCGTGGGCCCCAGATCGGCGATGTGGGGGTGATCGGCCGCAATAGGGCGATTGGCGAACAACACGCCCGGCACAAACTGTGGATCGACGATGTGGTCCCCGCTCCAGGCTTTGGTATTGTCGTGGAACAGGCGGTCGGTGGGCTGACCGATGGCGGCCTCCCAACATACGCGGTAGCCTGGGCGGTACCCCACGATCAGGTCAGGCGCCTCGACGGTGTACGGTCCGCGATAGACTTGGTGCGCGTCCAGCACACGCTCGATCGCCACCGCGCCAGCCTCTTCGTCCTTCAGTCCGCTCAACTTACGGACCAACTCGGCCCGCAACGCCGGTGCTTCGGCCGGCGCCACGATCCCGTGGGCCTCACGCCCGCGCAGGTTCAGCCAGATACCGGTGAGACCGACGCAATAGGCGCGCGTCGCCGTCCAGTCCACGCCCGCCAGATACTTCGTGCCGCGCCCGTCCGGCTTGAGCTTCAGGTAACCGTTCTGCTCCAGCCAGTAGTTCAGATCAATGCCGCGCCGGAACGAGACACAGCCGTGGTCGGAAAGCACCAGCAGCAGCGTGTCCTGGTCGCGGATGCGCTCCAGAGTTTGCCCGACCAAGTTGTCCATGCGGACGTACATTTCCTCGATGGCGTTGGGACGGCTGCGTGGGTGCTGCCCATTGCGGGCCGGATGTTGCGGATCGATGTAGCGCCAGAACATGTGGTGCACGCGGTCCGGGCCATCCACCACACACACGCACAGGCCCTGGCGCACCTTCTCCAGCGCGTCGAAGAACATCGCCACACGCTCGTTGTCGGCTTCCAGCACCTGATGCAGGAACGCCTCGTCGTCCAGCACACCCGCGTTCAGCCCCCAGGTGTCTTCCGCCAGCCCCAAAGTGGCGTACGGGCCCAGCAGGCGCGCCAAGTAAGTCGCATACATGTTCGGATGGGCGATCGGCAGCGCCGGTCGGCGCGGATCGATTTGAATCGGGGTGACATACAGACGAAAGTTCGGCCGCGTCTCCAGCAGCAGGAACTGACAGATCCCCCGCACCTTGATCCCCCAGGCGGCCCGAAACTCGACCGTCACCCAGGGCGTGTACCGCCCGCGGCGCAGCTTCAAGGTCTGGCCGCACAGCTTCAACGTCGCCGTGTCCGCGTCCATGATCCGGACGGTGAACGGACAGCGCAACGGCGCGCCGCCATCGCTCAGCGTATTCGGCGGCCCGACCAGATGCGAACGCACCAGGTCACCGTTCACCTGCACGCGAATCTGTTCCCCACCCTCATGCTGCGCCGTCACGCCCTCGCTCGTGTAGTACGAGAAGGTCCCCTGGCTGCCGCGCAGGTCCGGCACGCACATGGCCGACAGGAGCAGACCGCGGAACTTCTCGGGAGGGAACGTGATGGGCATGCGGATGATGCAACTGAAGATGCCGTGTTCGCCCAGCAAATGCCAGAAGGGCGTGCCCTTGCGCAGCCGCCGCACATCCGGTCCGCCGAGCGGCAATCGATAGCGTCCCAGACGCAGCGTCCTGCGGGGCGGAGCGATGTGCGCCGACGAGAGCATCGGCAGATAAGTGCGCTTGTCACGGGTCAGAAAATCGAAGACGTTGTGCTTGCCGGGATTACAGCCGGTCAGAAACGACGCCCAGGCCACCGGCGTCATCGCCGGGGCGGTGGTTGCCAGCCGGCAATAGCTCCCCATCTGCCTGAGGCGGGCAAAGTTCGGCAGCTTGCCGGCGGCCATGTACTGCTCGGTCAACGTGGGATCGAGACCGTCCAGACCTAGCACCACGACGCGTCTGACGCGTGCTTTCGCGTGGGCCCGGCGTCGACGCACGAAGCGAACCAGCCAGCGGAAAGGCCACAGCAGTAGCGCTGCCAACGCCGAAAAAAACGCCACAAACAGCGTCACCAGCGTAGTGCCGACCGCGAAACCCGCTCCCGGTCCGATATAGGCTGCCGCCGTCTGCGGCATCAGCAGAAGAAACGCGCCCAGCAACCACAGCCCGGCGCTGCCGGGCCGACCGCAGACAAGCCGCGGTGTGGGCCACCGTGCGACTTTCGGCGGCATCAAGCTGCTTGTCCCAACGGACCTGATGAGAATCGCCGACCTCCTGGCGTGTGCCGCCCAGATTCTATGGTTGCCCCTGAGCATCGACCACTCGCGCCAAATAGCCGATCTGCGGCGTGCCGGTCCATTCAAGCAACAGCGAAACCAGGCTGCGAACGCTATCGTCTTATTGTAGGATAGCTTTCGAACCGGGCTGCAAAAGCTACCGGTTCCGATATTAGTTGGAGTTTCCCCCATGACGACAGACGTGCCGCAAACGACGCGCCCGCCCGCCGATCGGAGTAGCAAGAAGGCGGGCGCGACGGCGCTCTTCTCCGTGATGCTGTTGTTGGTGGTGTGGGGAGTGTGGCGCCGATCGGCAGCACCAGCCAGCGGCCCGCAAGACCACCCCGAGACAGCCGCAGCCGCAGTGTCCGGGCCCAACGTATTGCTGATATCCATCGACATGCTGCGCGCCGATCACGTGCACTGCTACCGCTACCAACGACAGACCACTCCGCACATCGACCAGCTCGCCGCCGAAGGCGTGCTGTTCGAAAACCACATCAGCAGCACCTCCTGGACGCTGCCGGCGCACGCGGCGATGTTCACCGGGCTGGCTGATTCGGTGCACGGTTGTACGGACACGGACCGGCGTTTGCCGGACAAGCTGGTCACGCTGGCCGAGAGGTTTGCCGCCGCGGGCTATCGCACGGTCGGCTTCTACTCGGGGCCATTCCTGCACCCGGCGTTCGGGCTGGGGCAGGGTTTCGAGCACTACCAGAACTGCACGTCGTACGCGAAACTGCTCGATGAGTCGCCTCCCGAGCAATGGAATGCCGACAAAACCGTCGAGCGCAGCTCGCACGCGGACGTGACCAACCCGATCGTGTACGCAGCGGTGAAGGACTGGCTGACAGCCCATCACCAGTCGCGCTTCTTCATGTTCGTGCACATGTGGGATCCGCACTTCGACTTTATTCCGCCGCCGCCCTATGACACGATGTGGGATCCGGACTACCACGGGTCGATCGACGGTCGGAACTTCTTTCACAACAAGGATATCAACGCCGCGCTGCCGGCCCGCGACATCGAGCATCTGATCGCGCTGTATGACGGCGAAATCACCTGCACCGACGAGTACGTCGGGCGAATCATTGACGAGCTGCGCAACTACGGGGTGCTCGACAAGACCGTCGTCGTCGTGACCGCCGATCATGGCACCGAGTTCTTCGAGCACGGCGACAAGGGTCATCGCAAGACCCTGTTCGACGAAGTGCTTCGTATTCCACTAATCTTGCGCTATCCCGACAAACTGCCGGCCGGCCGGCGCGTCGCCGCTCAGACGCGCATGATCGACCTGGCGCCGACGCTGCTGGAGTTGGCCGGGTTGCCCGCCGCCCCCGACATGATGGGACACAGTCTGGTCGCCCTGGCCACGAGCGGCACTCGCGATTTCGACAACACCGCCGTCAGCGAACTGTTTTCCGTGCGGCGCGAGCTGCGCGCGTTGCGCACGATCCAGTGGAAGTACATCCATGACCTGGCCCGAAAGCAGCAGTATTACTACCGGCTCCTGGATGACCCGCGCGAGCTCTATCCCGAGTCGGACTTCAACAGCCCCTTGGGCCTGAACCTCCAGTCTCTGTATGAGCGCGCCGTCAGCAATCTGGACGACTGGCGACAGCGCGTGCTGGCCGGCCAGCAGCCGGCCAGTATTCCTAACGGCGTACGCCGCCAGCTCGAAAGCTTGGGCTACGTCGGCGACAAGGAACACGAGGAATAAGCCGCCACTGCCTGTCGTCATTGCACTGGGCGGGCTAGCGCCATGTACCCCCCTTTCATCAGCTTGGTTTGCGGCCACCCTGCCTGCCGCACAGCTAGAAACACGTGCGCAGCGCCAACGCCCCGGCGTGCGACGCACGGACGAGCTGATCCGCCTCCGTCGCCCCCACCGTACTAGGTGGGTTCCTCCTGGAAGCGCTGCAACAAGCGTTGGCAAGCCTTGATACCGGCGATCTCGTCGGCGTCCGGCCCCTCGTACTCGATACCCACCCAGCCCGTGTAGCCTGCCGCCAGCACGATCCTCATCATGCGGGCGTAGTCGGTTCGAGTCTCATTACCGTCAGCGTCGAATTCATGGCACTTGGCGCTGACCGCCTTGGCGTACGGCATCATCGCCTGCACCGCCGCGTAACGATCCACCGTGGGCGGGAAGTTGCCGAAGTCCGGCAATGTGCCCAGCAGCGGATCATTGACCTGCCGGATGATCGCCAACAAGGAATCCGGGTCGGACGAGAGCCCCCCGTGGTTTTCAATCAGCACATTGAGCCGGTCCGGTCGGGCCAATTCCACTAGAGCGCCAAAGCTCTCTACGCAGCGCTTGATCGCATCGGTGTCCCCGGGCTGCCCGCCACCGGTATTGCAGCGGATCGAATGACAACCCAAAACCGCGGCGATGTCCAACCACTTGCGATGGTTGCGGATGGCCTGTTGCCGCTCGGCTTTGTCCGGATGAGACAATTCGCCCTCGCCGTCGCACATGATCAGCAGGATCTTAACGCCGTTGTCGGCGGCACGGTTCAACAGCTCTTTGCAGTAGCTGTATTGCGGACTGGGGAAGAAGGTATTCACCAATTCCAGTCCGCCGATACCGAACTCTTTGCGACACAGTGCCGGCATGTCGATCTGTTTGATTTTGCCGGCGAAGAACATCCGATGCACCGACCAGGCCGCCAACGAGATCTCGAACTTGCGCAGCGGGCGCTGTGCAAAGGACCGGGAACCGGAGTCCGCGAGCAGCGCTGGGGCGAGCGCCAGCCCGCCGGCGGTCCGCCAGGCGTGCGCCAACAACTCCCGACGCGACAGTGTGCTGTCATTCATGGGCCAACACTCCTTTCAGGAGCGAACGGTCGCCTCACTCAAGTCGGCCGTCCGGTGCGGATTCCTGGCGCTGTGTCGGAGGCGATTGCGCCGACCTCGGAAACATGCTTGGCCTTCAGCCGCCCTCGCCTTGCGGTCCGGTCAGGTTACCGGGAACCGACCTATTCCGACTCTTGCGCGGGCGATGTTCGTGCAAGAAGGATATACGCTCGTCGTATAGTTCACCGAGAGTCTCGCGCAGGGCCTTGCGTGCCGCGCTAAGCGCCGTTCTCCGGGACAGATGGATCAGCAAGATGCGCTCGTTATTGAGCTTCGGGATGACTTCCGGCAAGTCGCTGACGTGCAGATGGTTGCCGGCGCGGGCCCGGTCGCGGTGTTCCGGCTCGACGAACGTCAGCTCCAGAATCAGCACCCTGCTGTTCCGCACGTATTCCAATTCGAGGAAGTCCCCCACCGCCGTATCACCGCAATAAGCCACCAGCGGAAGCTCCACACGCCGGGTGATCGGAACACCTTGACGCTTCAGTTCCACAAGCTGCGGGCCGGTCAGGTCTTGGTACTCCTCTATGAGCTTCTGGCGCACCTCGATAGCCGCGTAGCCTAGGGCCTGCACGGTGCTACGGTCATGTCGGCGGCACGGATGATTGACGGCGAAGGGACGCACCACCAAGTCACGACGCAGGTTGATGTCGGTCCCGCTCACCGCCGGATGAACGTTTGCCGGCGGCTCGTGGCCGTCGATGTCAGCCCAGGCATGCAGCAAACGGCGAACCGGTTCCACTAGCGCGACCGGCACATAGAGATGGCCGGGCTGGTTGCCGATAAACTCCCGCTGTGCAAAGTAGTAGGCGATGCCGGCTGCGTGATCCATGTGCCCGTGTGACAAGAAGATATGATCGACGGCTAAGAGCTGGCGCGGCGCCCGGCCGACATCGAAGGCCAAGTTCAGTTCGGGAGCAACGACGTAAGTCTCTTCGCCAGCGAGAGATGACCCCAGCAGGCGCATGCCCGCATGAACGAACTCAGCGTGATTGGCCGTCATGAGCGGACGTTATACCGGTCTGAGCGAAAAAAGTCTTGCCTGACCACGCAATTTGTTTGACATACCGGATATTGTGGTTTAAGCTATTGCGCATAACAATCCGTGGGGTTGCCGGCCACGTGGCCATTTGTTCAGGGCTGGCGCGGTCCTATCTGAGCCCTGTGCGGCCGGCCCCAGGTGGCAAGCGGAACCAGGGCCCGATGCGGTGTCCGTTCTGCAAGGAAGACGACGACAAAGTCATCGACTCGCGGGCCACCGACAATGCCCGGTGTATCCGCCGGCGACGACGCTGCTTGAAATGCGGTCGGCGTTTCACGACCTACGAGCGCATCGAAGAGAGCATTCGACTGGCGGTAATCAAACGCGACGGCTCGCGCGTGCCGTACAACCGCGAAAACATCCGCCAGGGCATCGTGCGGGCCGCCTATAAGAGACCGATCTCGTCCGAGCGGATCGAGCAGATTGTGGATGAGGTCGAGGAATACTTGGTCGCCAACTTCGAGAAGGAGGTGTCCAGCCAGACCATCGGCGAAAAGATCTCCCAGGTGCTGCGGCGTGTGGACAAGGTTGCTTACGTGCGGTTCGCCAGCGTGTACCGACAGTTCGAAGACGTTGGGGATTTCATCGAGGAGGCCCAGGACGTAATCAAGCGTTCAGCGGAGGAAATCCCCGGTCAGCAAAGCTTGTTCGAAGGGAACCCGTCAACTTGAGTCAACATCCGCAAATCGTGGTCACTAAACAGGACGGGACCGTCGAACGATTCGACGAGACCAAACTGGCCAACTGCCTGGCTAGAGTCCTCGGCGAGTTGTCGTACGACGCGCGCATCGGCCGGCCTTTGGCGCGGGCTATTGCCATGCATCTGGAGCACTGGTCGGCAGCGGAGCCACCCAGCACCGCCTACATCCGGCAGTGTGTCTGCGCGGTACTCGAACAGACTGGTCTGAGCGATGTGGCCGCCGCTCTGACCGCACACTGGCGGCACCGGCGGCGGTTACGCCAGCGCCTCCAGATTCTGGAGGCGGGAGCAACGAATGGCGCAGCCAGCGGATGGCGCAAAGCAGCGCTGGTCGAGACCTTGCAGCAGCGTTACGGTCTGGGACAGGCCGTCAGCCGCTACTTGGCAGGGCGCATCGAATCACAGGTATTCGCGCTGGGCTACAGACAAGTCTCCACCACTCTCGTGAGCGAACTGACACGGAACGAAGTGGCCGCCTGGGGTTTGGCCGAAGCAAAGGCTTGGCCGATGCCACGCACAGATTGCTCGCCGCCCGTTGCGACGCCACGCCCTGAGAAGGAGGACTGACGCGCAGGTTTAACAGACCAGAAGCGATCGGGAGCGTGCCACGGCTGATTGCTCTTCTGATCGCATCAGTGTTGCCATGATGGCCCTGGGCTTGCAGTGTGCCAGGGGATGGTGTGTCGCGTGGCCGTCCAGCGGAGCGGCGGCGCGATCGCTGCAGGCCCGCTTATGAACCTCCGTTCCCTGATGAAGGGCGAGTCGAGTCCCGCCCAACCCCATGCTCGACTCGCCCGCCCCTTTTTCGGGGCCCCCCGCGCTACCCGCGCGGCTGGCACTGTGGCATACCTGTATAATCATCTCTGCGGCAGACAGTAATCTGGAGTCAACCCAATGAGACCTCCGCCGGTCGCTGAGCCGCAACGCTATTGCGGACTCTACATCTACGATTTCGGCGAGTGGACCGCACTCGGCTACACCGCTGAGGAGATCGCTATCCTGTTGGAGAGCGAGGCGTACCGCGGCGGAAAGGTCTATAAGATCGTCCGAGCCAGACCAGACGGGTACATGGAGCTGCGCGGCGTGGCGCCAGAGCGGTTTCAGCTCGAAGGCGGGATGTTCTTCAACCGCTCCGAGCTGGCGGCTGCCCAACGTGACTGGGCCGACCTAGTGGCTTGGGCCGAGCGCCAGCCCCCGCCCTGCCGCGCGGTGGTCCACCTGGCAGATCGCGGCGCAAATGGCGGACCGGGACGCTATGTTACAGCCCTGATCTACCCTGCCGAGTACGATGATGAAATGGGTAGCTGGCTGCTGGCAGCGGACTATCGCGGCGGCGACACCGCCGAGGGCGGCATCAGCCACGTGACGAACTACTACGAACAGCAGAAGCAGATCCTCCAGCGACAGCAGTTGTGGAGCCGGTCGGCGATTCCGTCCCGATCAGCCGACCAGGTGCTACGCAGCGTACGTCAGGCGGTGCAGAGATGAAGCGGCCTACGGCACTGTTCACACGCCTGTGGCTGGCCGGTACGTGGCTGGCTAAGTACCGCCGTCCGTGCATCGCCGCGCAGGACTGGAATTGTCATGTCTACCGTCAGCAGACGCGCGGCATGGGGGTGCGAATGACGGAGTGGCTGCGCGATCGGCTGCGACCGCGGTGGCTGCGTTTGCGGCGCGAATAGGCCGTCACGTACCACGTTCGCGCGTGGAGCTTGGACCGACGCCGGCAAGGACGTGTGCCGCCCGCTCACCCGCCGCGGGGAAAAAGCTGTGCCGGAGTAACGGCCATCGTGGACCAACCATCAGGGGCGGTGTGGCAGGCCCTACTGGCTGGTCAGTGCCCGCGTGGTGGCAGCCGGAAACAAGTCCGCGCAAACCGGCGGGAGCTGCGGAGTTCATTTCTTCTTGAGGATCGAGCGCCACCCGGGCGTCCTTTTGCGGGGCGCCGACGAGGAGGCCAGCCGCACATCGTCCACGATGTAATAGCAATTGGGATCTTGGCCACGAGCCAGGCGGATGACCTGCGGAACGGCTCGGCGCTCCACCTCGACGAACAGCTCCTCGACCGGCCCGTCACGTCCATAGCCGTCGAACTGGGTCACCACCAGGCCGCTCTGCCGCAGGGCGGCCGCCAGCTCCGGCCCCTGCCGCGTAATGACGCGCACGACTTGTCGCCCGAGAGCCAGATGGTTCTCGATGGTCATGCCGACATAATTACCCAGGGCAAACCCCAGGGCGTAAGCGACGGCGTACACCGGCTGCTCATGGAGGTGCAAGATGACACGCGACACGATAGACACCCAGATGAGCAGTTCGAAGAAACCGAGCACGAACGCCAACGTGCGCCGTCCTTGCACCACCACGATGGTACGAATCGTACCGAGCGAGACATCGGCGATGCGCGCCAGAATGATCAGCCCACATGTCAGCAGAACCGATAGCATCTGCGTCCCTCGTGCGTGTGAGCGGGCCGTAGGTACCGTCCGCGGCCCAGCGACAACGGGAGAGTCGATTGTCACACCCCCTTACCCGGGTTGTCGAGCAGACGCCCCGAACGCCGCGCCGCGGCTCAGGTGAAGCGACTCTTGGCCCGACGCGACAGTTGGGCGACATAGCGATCTACCGAGGCGTGCACTTCGGCGGCAGCCGCAGCGGCATTGTCCCAGCCTTCGGTCACGATGGTCACTCCCTCGAGCAGCTTGTAACTGGCGAAGAAGTGTTCGACCTCCCGCAGGTAGTGTTTCGGCACGTTCTCCAGATCCTGAATCTCGGCGAACAGAGGGTCGGAGTTCGGGACGGCCAAAACTTTGTAGTCGTGTTGCCCGCGGTCCAGCATGCGGAACAGCCCGACCACGCGGGCCTGGATCAGACAGCCACTGAAGGTCGGCTCGTTGACCATCACCAGGATATCGAGATTGTCTCCATCCTCGGCCAGCGTCTGCGGAATGAACCCGTAGTCACCCGGGTAGTGGCTGGACGAGTACAGGTAACGGTCCAAGCGCATCAGACCGGTAGCCTTGTCCACCTCGAACTTGCTGCGACGCCCCTTGGGAATCTCGACGATCGCGTTGACCGCGCGGGGCAGATCGGTCCCCGCCGGCACTTGCGCATACGCTCCACGGTCGATCATGCCACACCTCGCTGGGGCCCGGACGGCTGTTGCCCGGTCGCCCGCCTGGCGCCCCGGCAGCCCCGGATATAATAGGCGCGCCAGCCCATTTCGGAGAGCCGACCATGAACATTCCCCTCAAGCGCGGCATGTTGATCCGACACCAGAACCACATCTACACGGTGGTGGACTTCAGCGAGCGCCGAACCGGCAAGATGCGTCCCACAGTGCACGTAGCGCTTCGCGACGTACGCGACGGTCATCCGGTGGACCGCACCCTCGAGCAGCTCGAGCCGATCGAGGAAGTCCCACACGCCTACCGCCCGATGCAGTACCTATTTCCGCGGGGCGACGCTCGGGTATTCATGGACAGCGAGACATTCGAGGAATACGAACTGACCGGCCAGCAGCTTCGCGGAGCCGAGCCGTTCCTGAAGGAAGGCGAGGAGTACCGCGTAATGTTCGCCGACAATCAGCCGCTGTCATTGGAACTGCCGGAGGTAGTGCGTTTGCAAGTGTCGGAGACGGCGGCACCGGCCCACTCGGTCGGGGCCGCCGCCAGCGTGCTGAAGGAAGCGACGCTGGAGAACGGGTTGGTAGTGCGCGTGCCGCTGTTCATCAAGATGGGCGACACCATCCGCGTGGACACGCGTACGCGAACCTACGTGGGGAAGGAGTAGTTGCGCCGCACGCAACCAGCGACGCCGGCCTCCGCGCGGCCCATGGTTTCCGGCCGGACCAGCGCCCGCGTCGGGCCGGACGGGTGGTCGGGCCGGGGGGCCTGCCTGACCTGGTGCGTCCGCGGCTCGCCTGACCGCCCCTTGGGAGCAGCCGACGAGGGGGCTATAATACCGCCAACAATAGTCCGACGCTGCGGACAGTCTTGTGGGAGCTGCCTTCATGAAAATCCTGGTTGCTGACAAGTTCGAGGCCTTCGGTGTCGCAGAACTCAAGAAACTGGCCGACGAGGTGATTTGCGAGCCGGGTTTGAAAGACGCGGCCCTTACCCAGCGCATTAGTCAACTGGACCCGACCATCCTGATCGTTCGCTCCACGAAAGTGCAAAGCGAACAACTTCAAGCGGGCAGGAACCTGAAGCTCGTGATCCGCGCCGGTTCGGGCTATGACACCATCGACGTCAATGCGGCCAAGCAGCGCGGCATCAAGGTGGCGAATTGTCCCGGAATGAACGCCGTAGCGGTGGCCGAGCTGGTCTTGGGACACCTGATCAACATGGACCGCCGCATAGCCGACAACGTGGCCGAACTGCGGGCCCACAAGTGGAACAAGAAGGAATTCAGCAAGGCCCGCGGCCTGAAAGACAGCACGCTCGGTATCGTCGGCATGGGACGCATCGGCACCGAAGTCGCCAAGCGCGCGTTGGCGTTCGACATGCGCGTATTGTGGTACGACGTCATCCCCGACCTGCGCCCCCTCGAACATCCTAACTGCCAGCGCGTCGACCTCGACACGCTATTCAAGGAATCCGACTATATCACTCTGCACGTTCCCGGCACGGGCGACACCAAGCATCTGGTCAACGCCCAGCGGCTGACGATGATGAAACCACACGCCTGCTTGGTGAACACCAGTCGCGCCTCCGTAGTGGATGAACCGGCACTGATCGCCGCCCTCAAAGAAGGCAAGATCAGGGCGGCTGCCGTGGACGTCTACGAGAACGAGCCGCCGGCGGACGGAAAAGAAATCCACTCGCCCTTGTGTGACGTGCCGAACCTGTACGGCACGCACCACATCGGTGCTTCCACCGATCAGGCCCAGAACGCAGTCGCGGCCGAAACCGTGCGCATCGTGCGGGAATTCAAGCAGTCCGGCAAAGTGCTCAACTGTGTGAATTGACAGCCGCAGACGCTCGGAAGCCGATCGCGATACTGCTGCAAGGCCCGACGATAATCGCACGGAAGCGCCACTGACGCGGTGACGTTGCTGTTCGCGCAGGCTTGGGGAAGCGAGGCCGACGGGACTCGAACCCGCAACCTCCGGCGTGACAGGCCGGCGCTCTAGACCGATTGAGCTACGGCCCCAGCCTGGTCCCGCCGGCACACCGGCAGGACGTCCCCTTACTATCGCCGCGCGCCCGCCCACTGTCAAATGCCTTTGTCGCCCGCCCCCCGCAGACCCACAGGCCACATCGGGACCAGTCGAATCGCTTGAAAGCGTACCACCAGCCAATCGTGCCGCGGCCCATACACACTTGACAGCGTGCCGGCAGCCCGATCTGACATCGTTGCCGGTGAGTCCAGTAGCAGCGGAATCGAACCAAGCCATCTATCTAGCCGATAGTACCGCTACCAACGGCGCACAAGGTCCAGCGTGTCATCCATTATGGGACGAGGCGCCGCTAGCGACGGATCTGGTTGGCGCTGACGGGTGCAAAAATGACCGGCAAGAAGATTCGCGTCCTGGTGGTAGATGACAGCGCGATCGTTCGCTCTCTGATCCGTGGGACCTTGTCGCAACATCCACAGATCGAGGTCGTTGGGGTAGCGGCGGACGGTCTGGAAGCGCTCACGCAAATCCGCGCGCTGCGCCCCGACGTGGTCACGCTGGATGTTGAAATGCCACGTCTGAACGGCATCGCGGTGCTGGAGCGGGTGGTCGGAAAGGCCCCGGTCAACTTCCTGATGGTCTCGACATTGACACAAACCGGCGCCCAGATCACCTTCGAAGCTCTCAACAAGGGCGCTGTCGATTACATCACCAAACCGCAACCCGGAAACCAATCCGGCCTGCCGGAGTTTCGCAAGCAACTGATAGAGAAGGTGCTGACTGCGGCCCGGCTGCGCACCGGTCGGCGCCGCGCCCCCGCCAAGGTCGCCGCCGATGATGTGCTGCCGATGTTGCCACCCAACCAGACACGCGGCTGGACGGTGGCCATCGGCATAAGTTGTGGCGGGCCGCAAACGTTGTACCGCATGTTGCCGGCGTTTCCGAGCGACTTTGTCCCGATCGTGGTTACGCAGCACATGCCGGCCCAGTTTACCGGACCATTCGCAGAGCACCTGAACGCGCGCTGTCCAATGAACGTACGTGAGGCTCGTGATAACGAGCCGTTGCAGCAAGGCACGATCCTAATCGCCCCGGGCGACCGCCATCTGCGACTGGTCCGGCGCGGCGCCCAGGTGTTCACCCGGCTGGACAGCGGGCCACCAGTATCTGGTCACCGTCCGTCGGTGGACGCGATGTTCCGTTCGGTGGCCGAAGCCTGCGGACCGCGCGCGGTGGGGGTGATCATGACCGGCATGGGCCGCGACGGGGCCGATGGGATTGTCGCGCTGAGCAAGGCCGGGGCTCACACGATCGCCCAGGACGAGGAGACCTCGTACGTCTACGGGATGCCCAAGGCCGCAGTGGAAACCGGGTGCGTCGATCACGTTGTCCCGTTGCCGCAGATCCCGGCGGCGGTTTCCAAACTGCTGAACATGACCAAACGCCGGGCTAGCGTGACGGCTAAAGCCTGACCGTCATTACTGGACGCTGGAGCACACGGGCACGTTGCAGTGCAGATTTGCCAATCAGGGCAACCACCCGAGACGATGTACTAATGAAAGCGCTCGCACGCAAGTCAGGTCGGCCAGGCGACCGACCATGCCAGTGGGCACCGGGATCGCGGAAACGTTTACGCCCCGCGGCACCGACGGAGGACAGGTCGTGGACGTAGCCTACATCAACCCCTTCATCGAAGCCGTCGACAGTGTCTTTTCGACGATGCTCGGCGTTAAACCCAAACGGGCGGGGCTAAGAGTGAGCGACGGCCAATCCAAAGGCGAGGTGATTACCTCACTGGTCGGCATCAGCGGGAAAGTCAGCGGCGTCGTGGCTCTGCGCTTCCCGCCACAGACCGCTCTCGATCTGGCCAGTCGCATGCTCGGCAGCGAGGTGAAGACGGTCAACGAGGAAGTGACCGACGCGATCTCGGAGATGGTCAACATGGTGGCAGGGTCGGCCAAAGCCAAGTTCAACCACAACCCGCCGCTGGAGCTGGGCCTGCCCACCGTGGTCGAAGGCACAGGTTACCGGCTGCGCTATCCGAGCAAATCGGTCTGGCTGGAAGTGCCGTTTACCAGCGAGGCCGGCAACTTCACCATGGAAGTGACATACAACCCGAATTGAGGTTCCGGCGATGAAAGCACTGGTCGTCGACGACTCGATGACGATTCGGCGGATCGTGATCAAGGCCCTGGGGCTGGTGGGCATCAATGAAACGGTCGAAGCCGGAGACGGGCTGGAAGCTATCAAGGCTCTTCAGGCGGGGGGATTCGACCTGATACTACTGGACTGGAACATGCCCAAGATGAGCGGGATCGACGCCCTGCGGGCCATCCGTCAGGCCGGCAATAAGACCCCCGTCATCATGGTGACGACCGAGGCCGAGAAGCTGCGCGTCATCGAGGCCATCAAGACCGGAGCCAACGACTATCTGATCAAACCCTTCTCGCCCGACCAACTGGCCGCCAAGGTCAAGAACCTCGTCGGGGCCGCCAGTGCGGCGGGTTGAGCGCGGCCCACCGGCCTTTGAGCACAGCCGCCGTCAGACTACTCAGGGACCAGCGCAACGATGTTCCTTGGTCTCCTGATGTCTCCTCTCACAGGCCCTAGTGGCCGCCAGCAGGCGTCGGTACCATGCCAACGGAACCGATTCATCTGGCAGACGGGATGCCGGCCGACCGGCTCCGGCTCCCTGGTCAGCCGGAGAGCAGTCGGTTTCCCGACACAACACGTGGCGGGAGCCACGCGGAAACGTCCAGACGCATGCGGCTGATCGTCCTCCAGAACGACGCCATGATCGCCGACGTGATCTGCGGCTTGGAAGCCGTCTATGTCGGCTCGCGGGAAGGCTGCCGTATTCAACTGAACGATCCACGTATTGCGGCCCAGCAGGCGGTCATCTATCCGGGCGCCGACGGCAATTGGCAGATGGAACAGATGGACACGGCCTGCGAGATTCGCCTGAACGGCGCCATCGTGCCGAGCCGGGCTGAGCTGACCACCGGCGACGAAATCGAGATCTTGGAATACAAGATTCGCGTTTACCCGGAATACGAGGAAAAGACTTCGCCGCGCACAGCCGTGGGCACCTCGCGGGCCGCTCTGGAACGCTTCGCCCAATCACGGCTACCGCCCGGCGCTATTCTGAAGAAGGTTGGCGATCCGATCACGTTGACACCGCCGGCGTTGGAGGCCATAGCGCGCGCCAGCCAAGCGGTTTCAGGTTGCCCGACGGTCGAAGAGTTGATGGACGCGGTGTTGCGCAGTCTGTTGAGCGGTTTTGCCGCCCAGCGGGCCTGGATCGGAATTCGGCGTCTGGAATACGGGGCGATGGAGTATGAAGAGGGGCGGCTGCTGACGGGCCAGACCTCCGACCTGCCTGAGCTGGGGCACGATCTGAAGGCGCGCGTGCTGGATCGGGCGCAGTTCGTGTTGGTGCCGCGCGTCAGCCGTGAGGAGCCGATATCGGTACTGGCAGGTCCGCTGATCGGTCCTGAAGGCAAACTGGGCATGGTTTATCTGGACAGCGGGGACAGCGGCCGACGCTACGAGACCGCCGATCTGGATAACTTGATCGTCCAGCTCCACGTGTTCGCGCATCAGCTCGATTCCATCTTCAAGGTGACCGCTCGCAATCGGGCGGCCCTGATCGACGGCCAGGTCAGCGTGGCCCACGAAATCCAAGCCCGCCTGACGCCGCGCAAACTGCCACAGTGGGAAGACCAGCTAGTTTTCGGCGCCTTCCGCGAACCGGGACGCGAGCGTAGCAGCGACATTTACGACGTGGTGCGTCTGTCCAACAACTTGGCGGCCATCATGGTCGCCCACACCTCGGCCACCGGCGCGCTGCCCAGCCTGCTGATGGTCCAAGCGGTCACCGCCTTCCGCTCGGCGGTCATGCATCAGGACCACGCCGGCATCTGCCTGCGCATGCTCAACTGGATGCTCTACGACGGACAGAAAGACCATCCCTTGGACTGCTTCGTGGGTGTGATCGACCCTAGCAGCGGGCTGTTGCGCTACGCCTTGGGCGGTCACTTGGGCGCCTACATCATCGGACAGCGCGGCGAACCGCGCGTCTTGGGCGGCGCGGAACCGCTGCCGCCACTGGGCATCGGCAAGAACACCGTCTATCCACTGCTCTCGGAGCAGCTCGAACCCGGCGAGACACTGGCCCTTTTCACCCCTGGGGTGGTGACGGCTAAAAACCGACGGGAGGAGGTTTTCGGCGAAGAGCGCTTCGTCAATATCCTGTGCGACGGCTTCGGCCAACTCGCCAGCGCCATGTTGAAGGAGATGCTCACCGATCTGCGGAACTTCACCGAGGGCGGCTACCAGCCGGACGACATCACCGTCGTGCTGGCACACCGGGTCTGACTCGCCCGACCGGTTTTCGTAACCATTTAGTCGCCAGATGCTAACTGGAAGTTAACGCAGGCAAAACTAACCTATGTCGTGTATCATCGGAGAGTGCCCGCCGGACGTTGGTCGACAGCGTGGATCAGCGGCGCGGCCGACTCGGCGGGATAATCTGGCCGGCGTATCACGGTCGCCCGGACGGAGCATGCCTGTGACTAAGCACCGTGGATCAGTCCTCGTTGTCGAGGACGAGACCGACTTGGCCGAGCTGCTGCAATACCACCTGGAACGCGAGGGCTATCATTGTCGTCGGGTCAACGACGGCCAACAGGCACTGGCTGAGGCCCAGCGTCAACCGCCGGATGTTATCATTCTGGACCGCATGCTGCCCGGTCTGTCCGGCGACGAGGTCGCGGTCCGTTTGCGCCGCGAGCCGCGCACCGCCGGCGTGCCGATTCTGATGTTGACCGCTAAGGCCGAGGACGAGGACGAACTGGTCGGGTTCGCACTGGGTGCCGACGATTACGTGCGCAAGCCCTTCTCCATGAAGCTCTTGCTGGCCCGCCTGGATGCATTGCTGCGCCGGCAACGCGCCGCAACGGGCAAACGCGAGGTGCTGACGATTGGACCGGTGACGCTGGACCACGGGCGGCATGAGGTGCGCGTCAGTGACCGGGTGGTCGAGCTGACCGCCACCGAGTTCCGCATTCTCTCCGTGCTCATGGGAGCGCGCGGTCGCGTGCTGTCCCGCGAGCAACTAATCGACCAGGCCCTGGGCCAGGGCGCGCCGGTCACCAATCGGGCCATGGACGTGCACATCGCCGCCCTGCGCAAGAAACTTCAGGAGGCAGCCGGATACATTCACACCGTTCGCGGCGTCGGCTATGCTTTCCGCTTGCCGGAGAATGAACCGCAACAAGCATAGTGTGCCGCGGAGCGCCGGCGGAATCCGGCAATCGCTGTTCAAACTCAGCGCGCCCGGGTTGGCACGTCGATGAACCGTCGCCGCAAGTCCTGGCAACACCCTCTCAATCTGGTCGTCTTGACGGCCGCGGCCATGGTAGCAGCCGCCGCGATGGTGCAGCACTTCGAGCAACGCACCGCCGCCGAGCAACTAGCGGAGCTGCTGCTTGTTGAGGCGCGGATAATGGAAATCGCATTGCGGGCCGACGGAACGCTGGCCGAGGCTCAGCGCCTGGCCGAACTGCTATTGGAAGCCGGCATCGAGACCGTGGTCATGGACACCAGTGGACAGGTCCGGCTTCAGACCGGCAGGCCGACCAGGGAGGCCGATCTGCTGACGCGCCCCGAGGTGCAAGCGACCATGCGCGACGGAGCGCGCACCGCTCGGCAGCGCTACCGCGACGCCGACGGCCGGTTGCAAATGCACCTGGCTCTGCGAGCCACCGCGGCAGACGGTAGCAGCAATGGCTTGATTCGCCTTTCGAAGGCCGACGCGCCGCCGTCGATGGCGCGCGCCCTGCTGCTGTCGGTCCTACTAACGGGGCTGATCGGCGTCGCAGCGGCGCCGATATTGCTGCTGCTCTGGCGACGATTGCGACGACGAGTGCTGCTGGAGGCTGTCCAAGCGCTGCGCAACCTCCCGCTAGAGGAACCGCCAACCACCGAGGCAGGCGGCCGCTACCAGGCCAGCGACTTGCTGGAGACGGCCACCAATAGCCTGCGGCGTCAGTTGGCCGCACGCATCGAAAGGTTACAGCACCAGCAGCGTGTCTGTCGCTGGCTGATCGACAAGCTGAGCGAGGGAGTAATCGTCGCCGATCGAACCGGTCACGTCGTGCTGCTGAATCCCGCCGCCGCGCGACTGCTCGATCTGCGGTCTTCAGCCGGGAGCGTCGAATCGTTCGTCGGCCGGCCGGTCGAAGCCGTCATTCCGCACTACGCCATTCAAAAGTTGCTCTTGAATAGCGGGTGCGCTGAGCGCACCCGCGAAGTTGAGCCGCCAGCCGCCGAGCAGGACGTTACCGTCGAAACGGATACCGGCAGTCTGCACGTGCGTGCCCGCGCGGTCGATATCGAGCTGCTCGACGGAGGCCGGGGCGGCGTGGGAGCCGCAACCGGCCGAGCAGTGCTGCTATGCGACGTCACTGAGATGCGGCGTATCGCGCAGATACGCACCGATTTCGTCGCCAACGCCTCACATGAACTGCGCACTCCGCTGGCCACTATCCGGGCGGCGGTGGAAACGCTACTGACAATCGACTTGGCAAGCGAAGCGCCGGCCGCCCGAATGTTTCTGGAAAAACTGGACCGCCACAGCGCGCGTTTGCAGCAGATGGTAACGGATCTGCTGGACCTGTCGCGACTGGAGACGCCCGCTGAGCGTTTTGCGCCGGAGCCGATCGAGTGCCGCTACCTCCTGGAAGACCTGCACTTGCGATTCGCCGATGAATTGGAGCGCAAGGGCTTGCACTGGGAGACGAGGTGCGAGCCCTCTCCGGCTGCCAAGCTCCACGCCAATCCACATTTGCTGCGTATGACCCTCGACAACCTGGTGGACAACGCCATCAAGTTCACCGACCCAGGTGGCCACGTGTCGGTACGACTGCGCCTGACGCCCAACGCGGCCGTCCTGGAGGTTGCCGACGACGGCTGCGGGATTCCGGAAGAGGACCAACAGCGTGTTTTCGAACGCTTCTACCAGGTACATCGCGCGCGCAGCGGCGTGACCGACCGTGGCACCGGACTCGGCCTGGCGATCGTGCGCCACGCGGTGGGCGCCATGCAAGGCAGCGTCAGTCTGGAAAGCACCTTAGGAAAAGGTACGCGCATCACCGTGACCATCCCACAGGCGGCAGCTTAATCGAAGGCGCGCGCTTCTTTAACTGGTCCTTAACAATAGAGCCGCAGACTGCTGGCGGGTGCGGCGGATCGGCCTGCCGCCCGGTGTGGGTTGCGCGTGGAGATCGGAAAATGCGGCGACAATACGCACGTTCTGTGGGCCGGTTAGCAATTGCGGCTTTGGTTCTGGCAACGGGCGCGGTGACGTTCGGACAGACCAAGATCGTGGTGGATGGTTCAACGACCGTCGGGCCGCTGGCCAAGGCATTTGCAGAACACTTCATGAGCGAGCGTCCGGGCGTGACGGTGACGGTGAGCGAGTCCGGCAGCGGCAATGGCGCCAAGAGTCTGATCAACGGCACCTGCGACGTAGCCGACATGTCGCGCTTCATGAAGGAAACCGAATTCAAGGCCGCCGTCGAAGCCGGCGTCTTCCCCGTGGCGCACGTTATCGCCATGGACGGCATCGCCGTGATCGTTCATCCCAGCAATCCCGCGCGGGATCTGACGGTCGAGCAGGTGCGCGACATCTACCTGGGCAAGATCACTAACTGGAAAGAGATCGGCGGGCCGGACAAGCCGATCGTGGTCATCAGCCGCGACACTAACAGCGGGACGTACGAGTGCTTCGAAGAGCTGGTAATGAACAAGCAGAAGATGGCCGCGACGGTCGAGTACGTTGGCAGTAACGGCGCCATGCGGCAGCGTGTTCAGAGCACTCCCACAGCCATCGGCTACGCTGGTCTGGGGTTCGTCGACCGCACAGTCAAGGCTTTGTCGGTCAACGGCGTCCAACCCAGTCGGGCCACGGTGGTCTCGGGCGTGTACCCGATAGCGCGACCACTGTACATGTTCACCAACGGCTATCCCAAACTGGGCAGCCCGCTGCATGCCTTCATAACGCTGCACCTGACGCCCAAGGGCCAGGAGATCGTCGAGGCCATCGGGTTCATTCCGGTCACCACTTGCGACAGCCCGGCTGGCCAGGCAGAAGGCAAGGAGTAGCCGGTTGACTAGCCTGTCGCTGCCCGCTCAGCGTGCCACCCGGCGAAATGTCGGCCGGCTGAGTCGGCCTGCCAGTGCGTGGCGACGGTTTCTCGGACTGGTCGGCCATGGATTGTTGCTGTTGGTCACGTCCAGCTCGGTCTTGGCCGTCTTGTTCATCTTCTTCTTCATCGCCCGCGACGCGCTGCCGTTCTTCTTCACCCCCGAGGTCTCGGTTCTTCAGAGGCTGCGCGAGTTCTTAACCACCAGCGCCTGGTATCCCAGCGGAAACCCGCCGGCATTCGGCGCCCTGGCGATCTTCGTTGGTAGCGGACTGGTCACATTGGCGGCAGCTTGCGTCGCCGTTCCGATCGGCGTCTTGGCGGCCATCTGCCTCAGCGACGTACTTCCTTTCCGCATACGCCAACTGGTCAAGCCCCTGGTCGAAGTCCTGGCCGCGATTCCCTCGGTGGCGTACGGTTTTTTCGCCCTGGTGGTATTGGCACCGCTGTTGCAGAGTCACGGCGGGACAGTGCTGTCCATCGGCTGGTGGTGTCTGGCGGGACCGGCGGCAGCCCTGACAGTCTTCGTGCTCAGCGACCTGCTGGCGGCCCGACGGCCGGATCGGCAACGACGCGCCCTGCGTCTGACCGCCGGCCTGCTGCTCGCCGCGCTGGCCGGGCTGCTGGTGTTCAGCGTCGGCCGTCGGCTGGCAGCGATCGAAATCGACAGCGGGACCAACGCGCTGAACGTGGCGCTCATTCTGGGCATCATGGCCTTGCCCACGGTCACCAGTGTTTCCGAGGATGCACTCCAGGCAGTGGGCCGCGAGTTGCGGGCCGGCGCCTACGCTCTCGGCTCGACACGAGCCGAGACAGTGATCCGGGTAGTGCTGCCGGCGGCTTCCGGCGGTATCTGTGCCGCCATCATACTGGGGCTGATGCGGGCCGTCGGCGAAACCATGGTGGTGTGGATGGCTTCGGGCAACGCCGCCCGCATCCCCAACCCCTGGTACAACCTGCTACAGCCGGTGCGCACGCTGACCGCCACCATCGCCGGCGACATGGGCGAAGCCGACCACGTCACCGGCTCGGCCCGCTACCACGTGCTGTTCGCGCTGGCCCTGGCTTTGCTATCGATCGCGCTGCTCTGCAATCTGGTTAGCGAATGGGTGATTCGACGCACCGTCGCCAGGTATAGGTGAGAAGCGATGCGGCTGGGCACACGCCAGGTCGTCGATCGGGCCTTCACCGGCGTTGGGCTGGCTTCGATCGTACTAATGAGCGTGGCGCTGGTCGCGCTGCTCGCCCCAATCATCGTCGGGGGACTGCGAGCTTTCGTCTTTCAAGCCACCGTCGAGCATCGTCGCCTGATGCTGGAGCAGTTCGGCCGCGGCAACGCTGACAAGCTGGCAGCAGAGCTGGTCGCCGCCGGCAGCGCCCGCCAGGCGGTGTACGACTACCTGAGCCAGTTCGAAGGCGAGCTGCGGCGTTACCCGGCCGCACAGCGCCGGCAGTACGCCGCCGAGCTGCAAGAAATCAAGGAGCACCTGCGCGCGCTGCTCGGGCCGCTACCGGGTGAACCGCTGCCGGTGATGCCGCGCCACCGCTACGGTCAGACGCGCTGGGATCGCGCTCAACTCGTACTACAGCAGGTGCTGATGGTCGAAGAGTGGGATTACGCCGATGCGGCGCGCATGGGCCGGCGCGTCTTGCGTCCGCGCGCCGAGCATTTTGCGGGTACCGCGCTGGCACCGCTGTTCGACTACCTGCCCCGTCACATCGAGCAGATGCTTCGCCCGCGCTGGACGTTCTACTGGCGCTTTCTGACAGATGATGCACGCGACGCGCACTTCTTCGGCGGCATCTGGCCCGAGGTACTGGGAACCTTCTATCTGACCATCGGAGCCATTCTATTCGCCGTGCCGACCGGCATCATCTCGGCCATCTACCTGGTCGAGTACGCGCGCGACAACTGGCTGGTGGCCGTCTTGCGGAGTTGCATCAGCACGCTGGCCGGCGTGCCCAGCATCGTGTTCGGTCTGTTCGGCCTGGCATTCTTCATCAACACGATTCACGTCTCGCCGACCAAGAGTGTGCTGGCCGGCGCGCTGACGCTGGCGGCCCTGATTCTGCCGCTGGTCATCCGGGCTTCCGAAGAGGCCCTGCGAGCGGTCCCGCAAACCTACAAGGAAGCCGCTTTGAGCTGTGGTGCCAGTCGCTGGCGCACCATCATCACCGTGCTGCTGCCAGCGGCACTACCCGGTATTCTGACCGGCGTCGTCATCAGCATGGGACGGGCAGCCGGCGAGACGGCCCCGATCATCTTCACCGCCGCCGTCAGTATCGGCCCGGCACTGCACCCCTGGCAGACACTGAACAGCCCCACTCCGGCCCTGCCCTGGAACATTTACAGTCTCTGCACCGAGCACCAAGCGGTCGATCAGATTCGGCACGTGCAATACGGTATGGTTCTTACGCTCGTGGCCCTGGTGTTGCTCCTGAATGGAGCAGCCATAATCATGCGGGCACGCATCGCGCACCGTATGACAGGTTGAAGTATGCCTATGACACAATTGCCCCGACGTGCCGTCGATCTGCCGCCCTTGGCAGCCTTGCGCGCCGCCCCCACGCCGCGCGTCGCCCCTGCCGCACCGGGCTCCGAAGCGGCAGCACGCGCACATGTGCGACTGGAGCAGTTCTGCGTGTACTACCGCGGCGTGCCGGCGGTTAAAGACGTGACCATGGATATCCCGGCCGGCCAGATTACCGCCATCATCGGACCCAGCGGATGCGGGAAGAGCACGCTGTTGCGGGCGATCAACCGCCTGAACGACCTGATCCCTCACTGCACCACCAGCGGACGCCTGCTGCTGGACGACGAGGACGTGTACGGCCCGCACGTGGACGTTACCACCCTGCGCAAGCGCGTCGGCATGGTCTTTCAAAAGCCGAATCCGTTCCCCAAGTCCATCTTCGACAATGTGGCCTACGGGCCGCGCATTCATGGCTTGCGGCGGCGCGGCGCACTGGCCGACATCGTGGAGCGCAGTCTGCGGCAGGCGGCCCTGTGGGACGAAGTCAAGGACCGGTTGTCGGAGAACGCGCTGGGGCTGTCGGGCGGTCAACAGCAGCGACTGTGCATCGCCCGGGCGCTGGCGGTGGAGCCGGAGCTGCTGTTGATGGATGAGCCGACTTCGGCGTTGGACCCCATGGCCACCGACCGCATAGAGACGCTCATGAATGAGCTGCGCGGCCAGTACACGATCATCATTGTGACGCACAACATGCAACAGGCCGCCCGAGTCTCGGACCGCACCGCCTTCATGTACGTCGGTGAGCTGATCGAGGTCGGCGACACTAGCCTGATCTTCACCAACCCGCGCCATCCGCGCACGCAGGACTACATCACCGGGCGCTTCGGCTAGAATAGCGCGCCCGACGGCAGAAAAAATGAGCACGCATTTCATTCATCTGCTCGACGAGTTGCGACGACGTTCGTTGCGCATGGCCAGCGAGGTGGAGGACATGGTGTCCGAGGCCTGCGACGCCGTCTTCCTGGCCGACCAGGCTCTGGCACGCCGCATCATCGCCCGCGACGAGGAAGTCGATAGTGCCGAGGTGGCGGTCGAAGCCGAGGTGATTCGCCTGCTGGCGCTTTACCAGCCGGTCGGTATCGACCTGCGCACGCTCTGCACCATCCTCAAGGTCAATAACGACCTGGAACGTGTCGCCGATTGCGCCGTCAATCTGGCGGAGCGTGCCAAACACGGGCAGTTGCAGCCCTTGGCTCAGCAAAGTGCTGAGCTGAAGCAGATGTGCCCGGTGGTGCGGGCGGCCCTGCGAGGTGCCGTTCAGGCCTATAGCCTGACCGACGCCGACGCGGCCCGCCGCATCCGCGAGCAGGACTCCGGTATCGACGCCCTGTACGCCCAGATCGTGCGCAATGTGGTGGCGGTGGTGGACGCCTCCCCCGAAGACGTGGCCGGCTACCTCGATCTGCTATCGGTAGCCAAGAACCTGGAGCGTATCGCCGATCACGCCACCAACATCGCCGAAGATGTCATCTTCCTGGCCACCGGCCAAATCGTCCGACACCGCCACGGACCACTGTAGCTGGCGGCGCCGCATCTGCTGGCGTTCAAAAGAGTTGCGCGGCGGCCTCCCGCCTGGCAGCGTCTGATCTCCGTCGCTCAAACCGCCAAGGCTTGCGGCTCACAAGCCGAACTGTTTCCCATGGTCGGGTACAGGCGGTTAACAATCTTCACAGAACGTTTACAATTCGGGCTGGCGTCGGCTTCTTGGGTCTCTTACGGGGGGAGCAGGAGTAACGATGCTCAGTCTGATCCCACGCGATGCGGGCTTCTTCGACCTGTTCGACAAAGCGGCCACCATATTGGTACGAACGGCTGAAACCTACGCTCAACTGGCGGTCGATTACGACCACCGCATCGAGCACGTCACCCGCATCAGACAACTCGAGCACGATGGCGACGAAATCGCCCACCGGGCGTTCGACCGTCTGGACCAGACTTTTCTGACGCCCTTCGACCGCGAGGATATCGAAGTACTCATGGTGCGGATCGACGATGTGATCGACGAAATCGACGCGGCAGCCAAGCGGCTGACACTTTATCAGATACCCGCGCCGACCCCTGCGTTCGTCAAGCAGACCGAAGTGCTGCTCAAGGCCTGCCGGCTCACCGGGCAGGCGGTTAGCCGCCTGCGCAACCTCAAGAAACTGAACGGCTTGCAAGAGTTACTGATAGAGATCCACTTCTTGGAGAACGTCGGCGACGAGAACAACCACGCCGCCCTGGCAGCGCTGTTTGAAGACGGCGGCGACCCGCTGATGGTGATGAAATGGAAGGAGATTTACGAACTCACCGAGCGGGCCATCGACCGCTGCGAGGACATCGCCAACATCGTTCGCGGCATCATGCTGAAAAACACCTAGGGCCGGGGTCGGATGGTCGCATTCGTTCTTCTCATTGTCGCCGTAGCGCTGATCTTCGACTTCTGCAATGGCCTGAACGACGCGGCCAACTCGGTCGCCACCATCGTCAGTACGCGCGTCTTGTCGCCGCGCAAGGCCGTACTGTGGGCGGCCTTCTTCAACTTTGTTGCCGCCTTCGGGTTTGAAACCCACGTCGCTACCACCATCGGCAAGGGGCTCGTGCAACCAGAAGTCATCTCCCCCTATCTGATACTGGCAGTGCTGTTGGCGGCCATCACCTGGACGATCGTCTGCACTTGGCAAGGGCTGCCGATCAGCGTTTCGCACGCCCTCATCGGCGCGCTGGCCGGCGCCGCCCTGGTCGAAGGCGGAGCCGCCGCCCTGCACTGGTCGCGCATCGCCACTGTGGCGGCGTTCATAGTGCTTTCGCCGCTGATCGGGCTGTTGCTCGGGGGGTCGTTGATGACTGCTACTTTGTGGCTTTGCCGGCACGCCGGGCCGCGCGCCGTCGATCGTGTCTTCCGCGTGCTGCAACTGCTATCAGCGGCCATTTACAGCCTGAGCCACGGGCTGAACGACGCCCAGAAAACCATGGGCATAATCTATGCCCTGCTACTCAGCGTTCCGGCCCTGCAAGGCTGGGCCACCCACGACGGCAACCCGCACTCGCAGCGCCTGGCCTGGTGGATCATACTCAGTTGCCACGGCGCCATCGCCTTGGGAACGTACCTGGGTGGTTGGCGCGTCATCCACACCCTCGGCAACCGCGTCACCCGCCTGCGACCGGTGGACGGCTTTTGTGCCGAGACCGGCGGCGGCGTGACGATCCTCGCACTGTCGCAGTTCGGCATCCCCGTCAGCACCACGCATACGATCACCGGTGCGATCTTCGGCGTCGGCAGCGTGTACAGCCTGGCGCGCGTACGCTGGAGCGTTGGGTCTGAGATAGCCACCGCGTGGGTGTTCACGCTGCCGGCCGCGGGTGCCCTGGCGGCGGGGCTGTACTACGTGATCTCGCGCTTCGTGTAGCCGCTCTCCCTCGCACTTCCGTCGGCGCAAACGGCACAGCACGCTTTCCAACGGGCTGCTGACGGCGCGGGCGGATGGACGGCAGTGCCGCCTTCGTGACACGAGCTTGAGTCGGCCGTGGTGCCTTGTCCGTGGGACGATATTGGGGAAAACCCTAGTTGGCGTACCCTTCATTCGGGACGATATTTGGACGTGGGTGGGTTCTATCACCGGCAAACCGCGCCGGGGCGACCGGGGCTAAACGTAGGCGATGCCCGGTCGGGGCGGCGGTGGTTAAAAAGGCCGGCGCGGCCGACTGGGTGGCGGGCGTTCGGTTTGGCGTGAGCCCCGGGTAAAGGCAGGCGCCTGAGGCTCCCGGGCAAGTCCGGGAGGCCGCATTGCGAGGTGGAGGGCACGATGGCAGCGGACGGCAGTGGGAACCACGAGTCGATGGGTAGCCAGCCCCCCCCGCCGCGGGGACGGCCCTGAGAAAGTCGGCAACGCTCATCACGGGGGCTTGAATCATGATCTGCAAGACGTAGCAGACCTGGCCCTGGGCCGGCGCGAGTTCTTCGGCCTGCTAGCGTGGCGGACAGTGAGCACGCTGGCCGGCTGCATCCTCGTCGGCCAACTGGCGGACGCAGCGCGGGGGGACGATGACCCGCCGCCGGTGTTCAACGACTGCGACGTGCTTCATCCCAACCGCTGCGTAACCCAGTTGAACATGTGTCAACCTGGAGTGGGCACAAACAGGTGCACAAGCGGCGCGTTCGCCACCAACGAGTGCGGGGGTCAGCCGGCCGGTGCCAACATCTGCCGAGACTTGGGCCAGATAAACGCGTGTACCGGGTCTTCCGGACAGGCTAACAAGTGCACCGGCGGGATCGGCGGCGAAAACAGGTGCGGGAACTCCCAGGGAGCGAATACTTGCAGTGGAGCGACCGGCGCGAACACCTGTCAGCCAGCCAGCGCGAACAAGTGCGTGGGGGAAGCTGCAAATGTCTGTGATCCACCAGCGGCGAATCAAGGTGTGAACCCCGGAACCGAGCCGCTCCCGGGCGGCGGATAGCTAGCAGGAGGAGACACGAGATGGCGACCATGAAGAAATGGTCGGCCCCGGTCGTCGTGATGGCGGTAGGCGCGGGCGTGATGGTTCTGCTCCTGCGCATACAGACCCCCGCCAGGGCGCAGGTTGCCGGCCGCCTGTGGGGGGCCACATCCCTGGGGGGCGCCAATTGTCTGGCCCCCGGGAGCCGACTGGACCAAGCGCGTTGAACATGCGCGGCCGATGTACTCCCCGTCCGGGTGCTACCTGGCGTTCAAAGATGCACAGGACGGCCAGCCGAGAATCCTGGACCTGGCTACCGGCGAGCGCCACGGGCTGTATGACTTGATCGGCTGGGACCGGCCGAACTTGCAGTGCGTCGAGTTCGTCTGGCTGTCTGACGAACGGTTGTGCATGTGCGAGCTCTGGATGACAGAGTACATGAGGACAGCGTGGCGCTGGCGTTATCGCGTGATCGACTGGGTGGCCCGCGCCACCGTGTTTGAGCGGGACATCAGCACGCAGGAATTGTCCGAATTCAACCTGCTTGGCGGCTACTCGGAAGACTCGTGGATTGTCTCGCGGCGACCATCAGACCCGGACTGGCACTGGTGGGTCTACGATCCGGTACAACAGGAGTTCGTCAAGCCGCTGGTTCCACGCCTGCGGAAAGGGGACTGGATTCCTTACGGCCCGCAGGGCCCTTGGGCCGTCAAGTGGCTGCTGCCTTGTCCGACGACACCGGGGGAAAATGATTGGCAATGGAACGTCCCCTACGATGTCGAGTTCGTCAACTGCGAGACGGGAGAAACCCGGCACCTGAGCCAGGTGCCGTGCCAATTCGTTTGGGGGCCGTTTATCACCGCCGACGGGCGGTACGCGGTGAAGTCGTTCGAGGTGGGCCCACGCTCGGTTCCGGTGGTCTTCGACACTCTGACCGGCCAGCGCCACGAGCTGCCCAGCACGGAGAGCTGGCGCGCCGTAGCGATCAGCCATGCGCGCGCCGTGGTGGCGGCGCTGGTGCCGAACAAGATGCCAGACGAGACGTGGACGGCGGAACTCGTCGAGATTCCCCTCAGCCGGCTGCTGCCGCAGTAGGAACCGTTGACAACCCCCCTCCCTTTCAGGGAGGGGTTGGGGGAGGGTGGAGTTGAACGTGGGTCGCTCCCCTCACCCTACCCTCTCCCCAGAGGGGAGAGGGGTACCGGATGGGGCCGATGCTAATCAGTCACCACACACCGCACGGGTGGTTCCACTGGCTGGACGGCAGTCCACCCAAGATGGCGATCAGTGACACGAGCTTGACCGACAGCCCCGGCCATGAACAGGTGCTTGCGTCCACCGCAGTCGAGGCCGCGAACGGCCCGGCGAATCTCACGGTGACACTTCATGTCGGGAACGGTGGCTTGCTGCCGCCGCTGGACGCGCTCCGCCAGCGCGTCGCCGACGCACCATTGACGCAGCTTGAGGTGCGTATCAAGGGCGCCGATGCTCTGGCCGACTGGCACGCCGTGCAGCCGTGGCCCGTCGGTATGGAGAAGTCACTCGCCGAAGCGCAGAGCAAGCTGCGGCTCACGGTCGTCCTGAATACGCGCCTCGTGCAGGTTCCCCAACCGTTCGCCGGCTTTCACGACGCCAGTCGGGCGCGGATCATCCTCGAGGTCACGGATGACGGGCTCACAGACGATGAAGCTAACGTGTTGGCCGACCGCGCCGCCACCGTCGCCGACCAGGGCTTTCTTGTGCGGCCGCGCCTCGTTCTCGCGGAAAGCAACTTGGCCCAGTGGGATCGCCGGGCGGAGTCCTACCGCGTCGCCTGTCACGGTTGGGCGGCCCATTTCCTCTGCCCCCTGCCCTGGACCGATGGGCGGCTGCCGCCGGAGGAGCATCTCCCGGAGCCCGAAGCCATCGCGGAGTTCCTGTTGTCAATCTACACCACGGGCCGCCACGACCTGACCCACACTCAACCGTTCGCGGCCATCCTGCATGCACTGACTCACGGCACGGCCGCCGTGGCACGCTGTGGGGCGCCGAACGAGGTTGCGCTGGACTCGGCCGGGCGGTTCTGGTCATGCGAACACATCGATTCTGAGCAGGCGCCGGGCGAGGGGCCTGAAGCCGAGTGCTCCTGTGGGCCGCTGTGTTCAGTGCTGAGTGCCCCTTGCGAGGGGGTGCGGCGCCGCAACCCGCCCGACACGCTGATGAAGTGGCGCCGGCTGTTCTGTCGCGTGCTGGAGGTCTTGATGCCGCGGATCATCAACGACCTCACCGAGGCGGCGTCTACCCAGCGACTGCTTCAAACGCGCGCCCCGGACAGCCGGCTGCGAGCCGTGGCCGAGAACGGGCGGTTACGGGTGTGGGCGGAGGACACCCCTGCTCGGCCCTGCTGAAGGGAGCCCGATGTTGCCGGAGGAACGCGGCCAGCCGTCACCGACGACGTCTCCCAAGGTCGCGGCGCCCGGTGCGCTCGCGGCGGTGCAAGAGCAAGCGCTACCCGCGGCGGGCCCGGCCCCCGGCCATTGGTCGCGCCGCTCCACCTTTCATCCGGGGTCCCTGCCCCGCCACATGGCCATCACGGTCCTCGACCCGGATGTCACCAAGCGCTGCAATCTGCGCTGTCGTTACTGCTTCAAGAGCGACCGGGTGCAGCCGGACGCGCCGGACATGACGCTCGACACAGCCGTCGCGGCCGTCGATTGGCTGCTGGCCGCTTCGTACCGGGCGGGCGAGTTGTGGGTGAACCTTTTCGGCGGAGAGCCGCTGCTCGTTCCCGCTCATCCGCCAGCTTGTGCCGTATGCGAAGCGCCGCGCCCACGCGCTCGGTAAGAGCATCCAGTTCGGGTGTACGACGAACCTGACCCTGATTGACGAGGAGGTGGCAGCGTTCTTCAGGCGCTGGGGCATGGGTTGGCATTGCTCAATCGACGGGCCGCCGGACGTGCAGGACTACCAGCGCCCGCGTGTGGGGGGCGCACCGAGTTCGGACCGCGCCGCGTGCGCTGCTCGGCTGGTGTTGAAGGACCGGCCGCGCGCGATGGCCCGGGCGACGGTGACGGCTGCTACCGTCGGCTCAATGTTCCGCAGCGTGTTGTACTTCGAGGCGCTGGGCTTCCAGAGCATGGGCTTTGCGATTGGCGACGAGACCGAGTGGACCGCGGCAACGCTGGAGGAGTACGACCGGCAGCTTGGCCTGATCCGGGAACACGCCCGCGACGAGTGGTATCGCCGCGGGGTTGACCGCTACTACGGGGCCTTGGACTACATCATCAGCTCGACGGTCGCCGGGCGGCCACGGCTGCACGCCTGCGGCTGCGGGCGCGGGACCGTGCTGATTGACGAGCGCGGGGACTTGTGGCCCTGCCACCGGTTCGACGGGGCCGATCTGGACTCGGGCGGGCAGGGCGCCTGGCGGTTCGGCAACATCTTCCGCTCCGGCTTTGACCATTTGTTGCACCTGGCGTTTCTGGAGAAAGACCGCCGCGCGACTTTCCGGGAGGAATGCGCGCCCTGCGTGATGCGAAACATCTGCGCCGGGGGCTGCGCGCCGGCGAATCTCACCCACACCGGGAGTCTGTACAAGCAGGCTGGTGCCGCCTGCGCGGCCGCTCGCATTGCGCACAAGCACGCCCTGCGGCTGCACGACGAGCTGCACGGCGAACGAAATGATCTGTTCATGAAGAAGTTCTACAGCAAGGCCGATGCGCGTTGACCGATGCCGGCGGCGCGAGTGCTAACGCAGGGCGCGGAAGAACGCGATCGCTCGTCGGCGAGCGGCGGCGTGGTCGCAGAGCGGTGCGGGGTAGTCCAGCCTTCGTCGGTCAGCGGCGGAAAGTGTGGACGGATCGTGAATCGCCCGCCCGTCCAGCTCGCTCAGCTCCGGCACCCACCGCCGGACGAACTCGCCCTGCGGGTCGAACTTGCGCGACTGCGCATGGGGATTGAAGATGCGGAAATACGGGGCGGCGTCGGTGCCGGTGGACGCCGACCACTGCCAGCCGCCGTTGTTGCTGGCCAGGTCGCCGTCGATGAGGTGCCGCATGAAGTGCCGCTCACCCCAGCGCCAGTCGATGAGCAGGTCCTTGGTCAGGAACATGGCGACGATCATGCGCAGCCGGTTGTGCATCCACCCCGTCGCCGCGAGCTGCCGCATGGCCGCATCGACAATCGGCACCCCCGTCCGGCCTTCGCACCAGGCGCGGAAGTCGTCCTCGTCCGTCCGCCATGACACGCGCTGTGTCACCAGCTTGAACGGCTGGTTCATGCTGACCCGCGGGAAGCCGACCAGCACATGGCGGTAGAACTCCCGCCACACCAGCTCGCTGATCCATGTCGTCGGACCGGCGGACCCGGCCGTCAGCCGGCCGCCGTTGGCTTCCCGCGCCTCGGCCAGACATTGCCGCGGCGACAGGATGCCGAGCGTCAAATAAGGCGACAGGCGACTCGTGCCGTCCACCGCGGGGAAGTCACGGAGCTTCTTGTAATGGGCGATCTGTTGGTCGACGAACTCGCCCAGGCGGCGCTGGGCGACGCGCTCGCCGGCCGGCCAGAGATCGGGTCGGCCGCGGCTGAGCACGAAACCGGGCACAGTCTCGGGTATCGGGTCGGCGGCGCAAACCATCTGCGGCTGGCGCCGCGGCGTCGGCAGCGGATCGGCGCCGTGTTCCCCGACCCACGCCCCCCAGGCCCGAGCAAAGGGCGTGAAGACCGTATAGAACGTGCCCTGTTTGGTGCGAATCGCGTCTGGCGGCACGACGGTCTGATCGTCGAACGTTCGTACGCCGAGACCCGCCTGCTCGAACGCCTGTGTCACCGCCGCGTCCCGGCGAGCTTCGTTGACCTCGTACTCGCGGTTGAAGTACAGCGCGTCGCAGCGCGTCTCGCGGGCCAGCGCCAACAGGGCCGGCGGCACCTCGGCGAACCGGTGTGCTCTCAGGATTCGCAGGGGGATGTTGAGCCGCTTCAGCCGCTCCGACAGACACGCGAGATTGCGGAGCAGAAACTCGACCTTGATGTCGGCCCAATCGTGCTGCTGCCACTGCCGCGCCGAGATCACGAAAGCCGCCACGACACCCCGGTCGGCGTCCCGCGCCGCTTGGTAGAGGGCGCGGTTGTCGTCCGCCCGCAGGTCGCTGCGAAACCACACGATGGACCGCATGGATCACTCCGTCCGCGGCTGCGTGCCCACCGGCACCCCGGCCGTCCGCTCAGCCGTCCGCCGCATGCCGGACAACAGGCTGTCGAACACGAAATGGTGCAGTGGCACGACGGCGTACCAGTAGGCCAAGCCCGCCAGACCGCGCGGCTTGAAACGGGCGGTCTGTGTCAGGAGACTGCGCTGTCCGCCCGGCAACGGCGTGATGTCAAACTCGAGTTGGGCGACGCCGGGCAGCTTCATTTCCGCCCGCAGCTCCAGCCGCCGGCCCGGCTGGAGGTCGGTCACACGCCAGAAATCCAGCGCCTCGCCGTGGACCAACCGATCGGGGTGGCGGCGACCGCGCCGTAGCCCCGGTCCGCCGACGAGCCGATCCAGACGGCCGCGCCAGCGCCACAACCAGTCGCCGCCATAGTAGCCGCGCCGCCCGCCGATGCCGCAGACGGCGTCGAAGACCACGGGTGGCGGCGCCGCGACCTCCGTGCTGCGTCGGTCGGTGAAGACCGTGCCGCCGGACCAGCCCGGGTCGCCGGGCAGCGGGCCGGCGTCACTCCAGGCCGTCTCCACGTCGCCGCACGCGGTTTGTCCCAGCGCGGCGTCGATCGCCTCGCGCACCGTCAGCCGCGGACCGGGCATCAGTCGCACGGCGTCATCGTTGCGGCACACGACGCGGTTCCGCAGCCCCTCCGCCAGGGGCCGCGCGATGTGGCGGTTGATCGGCGTGACAAGATGAATCCACAGTGAACTGAGGCGCGGCGTCAACACCGGCACGGGAATGATCAGACGCCGTCGTAAGCCGCGCGCGTCGGCCATCACCTGCATGAGCTGCCGGTACGTCAGGATGTCCGGACCGCCGATATCCAGCGTGCGGCCGATCGTCGCGGGTGTCGTGAGACAGGCGACGAGATAACGCAGCACGTCGCGGATGGCGATGGGTTGGCACTCGGTAGCGACCCACCGCGGCGTGAGCATGATTGGCAACCGCTCCACCAAGTAACGCAGGATTTCGAACGACGCGGAGCCGGACCCAATAATCATGGCGGCCCGCAGGACGGTGACGGGGACCGGACCGGCGGCCAGGGCCGCTTCCGTCTCGCGCCGCGAGGCCAAGTGCTCGCTGAGGCCCGGGCCGGTTTCACCCAGTCCGCCCAAATAGATGATGCGCCCGAGGCCGGACTGTTCGGCGGCGTGGGCGAACCCGCGGGCGAGTTGGCGGTCGCGCTGACGGTACGCCGGTCCGACCGCCATCATCGAATGCACCAGGTAGTACGCCGTCCCGCAGCCGCGCATGGCCTCGCTCAACAACGCGACGTCACCCACATCACCCTCGACCAAGGTGACGCCGGCCTGTGAGGCCCAGGGCCGTCCGCGCAGCTTCGCCGCGCAGCGGACCAGGCACCGCACGCGGTACCCCGCCGCCAACAGCCGCGGGACCAGTCGCCCGCCGACGTATCCCGAAGCTCCCGTCACCAGGACAAGCCGGTCGCCGGTAGAGTGGTCAGCGGTCGCGGACATTGCTCACTCCGTCGCGGCCCCGAGCAGATGCCGCAGCGCATCCTCCAGCTCGGCATGCCGAAACCGATATCCCGTCCGCGTCAGCACCGCCGGCACGGCCCGCGCGCTGCACAGAATCGCCTCGTCAGCCATTTGACCGAACGCCAGCTTCGCCGCCCACCCGGGAACGCGCAGCACCGCCGGCCGCCGCAGCACGCGCGCCAAGCCCGCGGTCAGCTCGGCGTTCGTGACGGCGTGCGGGGCGACGACATTCACCGGCCCCGTCAGGTGCTTGTCCACGAGCGCATGGTAGATCGCGCCGATGACATCATCGATCGAAATCCAACTCACGTACTGCCGTCCACTACCCACGGGGCCCCCCAGCCCCATCTTGAACACCGGCAGCAATCGCGCCAGCATCCCGCCCGCCGGCGACAGCACCACCCCGAACCGCAGACCCACCCACCGCATGCCCATGCGGCCCGCGGCGGCCGCCTGCGTCTCCCACGCCCGGCAGACGGCGGGCAGGAACCCCCGCGCGTTCCACAGCACGTTGTCTTCGTCCAACACCTCGTCGCCCCGATCACCGTAGATGCCGACGGCGGAGGCACACAGAAACGCCCGCGGCGGCCGCGACAGCGCCGCCAGGGACCGAACCAAAGCCCGTGTGGCCTCCACGCGGCTGCGACGCAGAGCCTCGCGCCGCCGCGGGGTCCAACGTCCCGCGGCAATGTTCTCGCCGGCAAGGTGCACCACCGCGTCGATGCCATCCAGTCGATCCGCGGCCACCACGCCGGCGACGGGATCCCACCGGGCTTCGTCCGGCGCCGCGGGCCGCCGCCGGACGAGTCGCACCACGCGGTGGCCGCCGGTGGTCAGCAACGCACACAGCGCTCGACCGATGAGGCCGCTTGCGCCGCTGACGGCTACGACGAGCCGGCGGTGATCGCGATACGTCGCGTGAAGCTGAAGATCGTCGTGGGTCGTCCGATGCCGATACGTAAACAGGCGCGCCAGGTCGCGTCCCAGATGCCGGCCCAGGAACCGCCCCACCGCTCCAAATGGCAGCTCGCATTCGATCTGGTCGCGAAGAACGCACTCCCCGCTGGATACTGGGATGAACTCGTGCGTGTGCTCCCAGCGGCGAAACGGTCCCGACACCTGCACATCGCGGAATTGCCGCCCCTCGACGTAGTCGCGGTGCTCCAGTATCCAGCGGACCGGCAGCGGCCCGGCCCGCACCCGCAGCGTCACACGATCGCCGTCACGGATGCCCCCGGTCCGCTCGACCACCTCGACGCGTTGCCAGGGCGGCAGAAGCCGTTCGAAAGCACCGGGCCGCGCGTGCCAGGCAAACGCCTCGTCCGCGCCCACGGGCAGCCGCGTCTCCATCGTGAACCGCTGGATGCTCACGTCGGCCTCCAGCTCCGGCGGATCGCAGCGTACGCCGCCCGCGCGGTCGCCGTCAACGCAACGGTCGCTCGCGTCGCGGCCCGTGCTGCCACCCCCATCAACGAGCCACCCACGGGCGGGGCCCGTGGGTGGTCGGAAGGGGCCGAGGCAGGATACGCACTCGGCGCCGTGGGTGATACGCATCATGGCCACACCCGGCGTGGGGGATTTACGCCATCGCCGGAGTCAGCTTCCAGCGCCGCTGGATCGCCCGGACCGACACGGCCTGATACACCGCCGCCAGACCGACCAGAGCATAGACCACCTTGGCGAGCAGGGCCGTGTTGCCACCCAGCAGCGTCGCCACCAGGTCGAACTCCAGCACGCCCCACAGGCCCCAGTTCAAACCGCCAACCACCAGCAACACCGCCGCGATCACATCGACCGTCTTCATGACTTTTCTCCTCGTCGAATCGTCTCTCTAGCACAACGCCCTTCGCTGTTGTCACGCGCTACTGCGGCAGAATGACCTCGTCGATCACGTGGATCACGCCGTTGGAGGCGTCCAAGTCGGTTTGCAGCAGACGGGCGCCGTTGACCTTGGCCTGCCCGTCGGCAACCGCCACGACGATCTCCTGCCCGAGCAACGTCTTCGCCTTTCCCGCGGCCAGGGCATCCGTCGAATAGATGCGGCCCGACACCACGTGGTACTTCAGGATGTTCGCGAGCTGGTCCTTGTTCTCCGGCTTGAGCAGATTGTCCAGCGTGCCGGCCGGCAGCTTCGCAAACGCCTCGTCGGTCGGGGCGAACACCGTCAGCGGGCCGCCGTTGGCCAGCGTGTCCGCCAACCCCGCCTTCGTGGCCGCCGTCAGCAGCGTGTTGAACTTCGCCGCACCCTGAGCGGTCTCGACGATGTTCTTGGTGCTGGGCAGGACGACGGCGTCGATTACATGAATCACGCCGTTGCGCGCGCACACGTCGGCCTTGACCACGCGGGCGTTGTCCACGCGCACCGCGCCATCCTTGGCCGCAAACTGCAAGCGCTGGCCGTTGAGCGTCGCGGCCCCCGTCCGCCCACTCACGTCCGCCGCGCTCAGCTTGCCGCTCACGACGTGATACTTGAGGATGCCCTGCAAGAGCTCCTTGTTCTCCGGCTTGAGCAGATTGTCCAGCGTGCCTGCCGGCAGGGCGGCGAAGGCCTCGTCCGTCGGCGCGAAAACCGTGAACGGCCCGTCACCCTGGAGGGCACCCTTCAACCCGGCCGCGTCAATCGCCGCCAGGAGCGTCTTGAACGACCCAGCCGACGCGGCGACCTCGAGGATACCCGCACTCGTCCCGTGGGCCGCCGTGGACTTGGGGGCGTCACCGCACTGCGCCGCGGCCACACCCGCGCCGGCCGCCGCCACGATCAACCCACACACCAAACTCAGGTTCCGGTTCGCTGCTTTCATCTTCGATCTCCAATCCCACCCCGTTTGCCCGACGCCTTCACAACGGGACGCGACACCCACGCGCCGCGTCGCCCTTACGGCCCTTCAGGACCGACCTAAAAGCCTCAGAATCTCATTTCGAGCGGCGGCGTCCGTGTCGAACACCCCGCGTGCCACCGTCGTCAACGTCGTACTGCCTGTTTTCCCTACGCCCCGCATGGCCATGCACATGTGCTGCGCCTCGACGACCACCAGGACGCCCGCCGGCCGCAGGTGCTCCATCAGCGCGTCGGCAACCTGCCGCGTCAGTCGCTCCTGCACCTGCGGTCGCCGCGCGAACACCTCGACGGTCCGGGCCAGCTTGGACAACCCGACCACGCGACCGCCCACCGGCCGATACGCCACGTGCGCCTGACCGAAGAAAGGCAGCAGGTGGTGCTCGCAGACGCTGAAGAACTCGATACCGCGCACGACCACATCGCCCTCGGTGGCTTCCTGAAAGACAGTGCCTAGCGGGGCGGCGGGGTCCTGCCGCAAACCGGCGAAGAGGTCCCGGTACGCACGGGCCACGCGCGCGGGCGTGTCGAGGAGGCCATCCCGATCCGGGTTCTCGCCGATCGCCAGCAGGATTTCCCGCACCGCCCGCTCAATGCGATCAAGGTCAACCGTGGGCCTGCGGCTTGGAAAACGGATAGTGCGAAGCTCGTCCGCCTCGATAGCCGGAAGCACGAGCTTGCTGGGTATGTGAGCTGTTCCCGTCATGGCTCCGACCTTATTTTCGACCAAATCGTTCATTTCACTCAGAAGTATTGCACAGGACCACGGAAAAGTCAAATCAAGCTCAGAGTGGCTATTCCAGTAAGTGCCTTTGCTGAAAAGAATTGCGACTTTTGTCGCTATTGCACGTTTTGCACGTTTTCCAGAAATACGGTATAATCGACTAAAACGGTCGCCAGATATCGAGCCACAAGAACGTCGGCGCTGTCCGGAGAAATCTCTCACTTCCCAAGACCTTGTTTCGGGAGCCCAACCATGAACCCCATTCTTTCCCCCAGGGAACTCGCCGACGCCATCGGGGTGAGCGAGTCGTCCCTAAAGCGTTGGGCCGACAGTGGGAAGGTTCGCGTGTCTCGAACCGCCGGAGGACACCGCCGAATCCACATCGCCGAGGCCATCCGTTTTATCCGCGAGACGGGGGCTCCGGTGGTCCGGCCGGAGATCCTCGGCCTGCCGGACGTGTCAGCCATTCAGGCCGACATCGTGCAGGGCGACTCCCCCGAGGAAATGCTGTTCCGCTACCTGCGTGTCGGCGACGCGCCGCGCGCCCGTGGCTTGCTTATGTCGTTGTATCTGTCGGGGTATAGCATCGCTGCTATCGCTGATGGACCGCTTCGTCAGGCAATGCGGCGTCTGGGCGAGTTGTGGCAGCACGACCCGGCCGGCATATTCATTGAGCACCGGGCTACCGACATCTGCATCGAAGCTATTCACCAGATCCGCTTGGCGCTGCCAGTCAATGACACGGGGGCGCTCGCCGTCGGCGGGGCCCCGCCTGGGGACCCCTATGCGCTACCCTCACTGCTGGCGGCCGCAGTGTTGGCTGAGGAGGGGTTCCGTGCCGTCAACCTTGGACCACAGACACCGTTTGACACGTTGGCGACCGCCGCTGAACAACAACGGGCACTGCTGGTTTGGCTGAGCCTGACGTACGTGCCCAACCCGGGTGACCTGGAGAACGGAGTTGCCATGCTGGCGGCCCAGCTCGGTGCGCGGGGCGTCAGGCTGGCAATTGGTGGTCAGAAGCACGCTACGCTGGCGCTGCCGCGCGGCCACAACATCTTTGTCGGGCAAACCATGGGAGAACTCGGCGCCTTCGCGCGCGGGCTTTTGGCAGGACGCCCACACCTTGATGAAAAGGCCGGCAACTCGTGAGTAGCCAACAGCCGCACTACGGCGCAGCCACTAAGACCAACCGCCTGCCAGACCAGTGATTAAGCTAGGGTCCTTGGCCAATCGGCGGGCCGTATCCACGCTGACCCGACCGGCTTTGACGAGGCGCTGAAGGTCTTCGTCGAGCGTGACCATGCCGTCGCGCTTGCCGGTCTGGATCGATGATTCAAGCATCTCGATTTTGCCGGCACGGATGGCTGCTTGGACGGCGTTGTTGGCATGCAGAACTTCCAGCGCCAATACCCGCTTCTCGCCAGCATCGGCCGGCGGCAGCAAATGCTGACAAACAACCGAGCGAAGGCTCATGGCCAATTGGCTGCGGATGTCGTCCTGGGACTCCTGCGGGAAGATGTCGACCAACCGCGTTACCGCCCCCTTCGCATCCCGCGTGTGCAACGTGGTGAGGATCAGGTGCCCCGTCTCTGCCGCGCTGAGCGCGATCTGAGCCGTTTCTCGATCGCGGATCTCCCCGACCAGGATCACATCCGGGTCTTGCCGTAACCCGTGCTTGAGCCCGTCGGCAAACGACTCGACATCACGCCCGACCTCGCGTTGCGTGACGATGCCGCCCAACCCCGGCGGGTGCAGATACTCGATCGGTTCCTCGATCGTCAGGATACGCTTGCTGGCATCCTGGCGCAGGAGGTGCACCAAGGCAGCCAGCGTGGCGGTCTTGCCCGAGCCGACTACACCAGTGACGATGACCAGACCGTTGGAGTGCGAAACCAGCCGGCGTGCCAGCTCCTCAGGAAACCCCAACCAATCCAGTGTCGGGATATCGTTCGGTATGTGCCGCAGGCAGACGCACCACTGGCCCCGCGCCAGGTAAACACTCGCCCGAAAGCGATGCTGCTGCTCGCCGTGGCAAACCGAAACCGAGCAGTCCGCGTTCTTCTGTCGCTCCATCGAGTCGCGCAACCGCTCAGGCAACAGCGACTCGCACATACGCCGCGTTTCCTCCGCGGCCAGCGGTGCCTCTGACACAGCCGACAAACGCCCGTGTACGCGAAAGGTCGGCGGATACCCCGGCACCAGATGCACGTCTGAGGCCTGGCGCTCAGCCGCCTCAACTAGCAACGCCACCAGCTCGGGCGTCGGCATCGGCGGAAGCTCCCGTCCATTACCGCCAGCACATGCAGCCAGTCGGGCAGCATCCAATGCCTGCGGCGTGATCTCGTCCAGGTCCACATCCAGCATGGTCGTAACTCCAGCACCGCCGGGTTCTTCTACCTGCGGCTACACCGGAGGTTGCGATGCTGGCCAGCATTAGCGTGCGCGCCGTTTATCGGACGCGGTGCTGCCCTCGGGCCTTCCACGCCATTCCCCAGGCCTATATCAAGCACCTGTCTAGCGCTCTATCGGCGGATGTGCATCCTCTTCTCGCGCCTCGACCTGGCGCAACACTTCAAGAACCCGGCGCTGGTCCTGCCCGACCATCCGTGCCGCCTTCAATTTCTGGCGGATCAAGGCGCGCGTCGGGGGCTGGCAGCAAGGATTGCGTATCAGTGTGACCAGCGCTTCAGCGCGGTCAGAGCTGAACCCGCCCATGAAGATGGCGTTCACCAAGTACTCCTGCTCGGCCAAGGTCAAGTTTTCCTGGCGAGCGATCTCCGTGAGAATGCGCAGCCGCTGGCTCGGATAATCGATGATCCGCGTGGCATCCTCGATGCGGCGCATCGTGGGCGTGTCCGGACCAGCGGGCCGACTGACACAACCGGACAAGATCGCCGCGACCAGGATCACGATGGCGTAACGCATGAGAAATCTAAAATGACTAGCAGGCGGCACGACAGCGAGGATTATACCGCGGCGCCTGGGCGTGGTTTCGCCGACCGAGACGCCTGCTGGCTTCGCTGTCGGCAGCGCTTAATGCAGCGAGACAGGCTCAAGGTGTCGACGGCTGCGTCGCGGGGCCTGGAATGTCAGCCGAATATGCCTGCGGCAGGCTGGACAGGCCGACCAGGTAGCGCCCATAATGGAATTGAGAATCAAGGCGCAATAAGAGTCGCGCCGCTTTTGTTCGAGCAACGGTTGGCCTAACAAGCAACCTCAGTGCGGCTTCTATGGCGAAACCACGTAATACCGGCCAGCGCAAAGTCATTCGCGAGGTATTCGAGCAATCCGATCGTCCCCTCAGTACCACTGAAATCCTCAAAGCTGCGCAGCGCCGCCGGCCAGGTCTCGGTATTGCCACCGTTTACCGCACTGTCAGGCTGCTGCTCGACAGCGGCTGGTTGAGCACAGTCAAACTACCCGGCGAGCCGCCACGCTACGAAATGGCCGGCAAGCCGCACCACCATCACTTCTATTGCAACTATTGTGGGCGGGTCTTTGAAGTACCAGGCAGCCTCCAACTGCTGGACACAATTGTGCCGGCAGGCTTTCTGCTCGAAGGGCACGATCTGGTCCTCAACGGCCGGTGCCGCGCTTGCGCCGATGAAAAACGTTGCAGGGACGCCTGAGGTGTGACCTTCAACACCCAGAAGCACAAGCGCGGCCATGCTCAGCGATACAAACTGACGAATATGCATTTCGAGCGCTTACGACGCCATCTGCGCCTCAGCGTCTGCGCCGTCGTTATCGGTCGTCATCACTGCGCACATCAATATTCCGAAAAACAATCTGACGTTTGTAGCGATTGATCGCGTTAGAGAACACCAATTAGCGGCAAAGTCGCACTGCCCACGCAGAGCGAAAACTCGTTGACATGGCAGCGGCTCGCCACTTAAACTAGCGAAGTGGAGTAGGAGTAGTACGAGGAGTGCTCCCGCCAAAATTCTCTCTAAGCGCTGGTTTGGCTGTGAAACCTCCCCCACGGTGGAATTCTCAGTCGGTGCGCTGATCGAGATGTGTCGAATATCGTCGCGCGGCAGAGTGTGCCGCCCGATGCAGGAGGAGGCGGGTAATGACGTGTCGGGCGTTCCAGCACGTCGTCCCGCAAGTGCACGTCGTTAGGAGGAGATGGGGATGAGAAAAGTTGTATTGTTGATGGCAGCAGCTTTGACAGCCGTCGCGGCTGCGGATGTGCTCTATGACAATGGCGCTGGCTTCTCACCGCCATACGGGTTGGTGAACTATCCGGGCCAGGGCTTTGGCGGCGCCCACGCCAGTGCGTTGGAGAGCGCGCTGGGCGAGAACACCTACGGGTACGGCCACCAGCAGTCCCTGGGCTATCGCGTTGCGGATGACTTCACCGTCCCGGCCCCGGGTTGGAACATCCAGACGGTCAAGTTCTTCGCCTATCAGACCGGGTCGACCACGCAGTCCACGATCACCGGCGTAACTTTGCAGATCTGGAGCGGCGTACCCGGCCAGGGCACGGTCGTCTTCGGCGACACGACGACCAACCGCATGACCGCGACTACCTTCAGCGGCATCTACGAGTCCATCGACACCAACCTGACGGCCAACAACCGGCCGATCATGATGCAGACGGTGGCGGTGAACTTCACGCTGCCGCCGGGCACCTACTGGCTCGATTGGGCCACCAATGGCTCGCTCAGCTCCGGGCCGTGGGCTCCGCCGATGCGCATCCGCGGCCAGGTCTCGGTCCCGAATGCAAACGCTATGCAGTACATCACGTCGTGGGCGCCGCTCCAGGACAGCGGCAGCCTGACTCCCGACGATCTGCCGTTCGTCATCGAGGGTACCGTGGTACCCGAGCC
>Ga0129299_1000071_pt1 | contig 50601 bp, 37 predicted proteins | sample ConPoolayeCmetaG_FD_94477 | JGI IMG/M metagenome (GOLD analysis project Ga0129299, IMG submission 94477) | Hot spring microbial mat communities from California, USA to study Microbial Dark Matter (Phase II) - Cone Pool mat layer C metaG ...
ACAAATTGGTCTGGTTTCTTCGAGAACGGGCAAAGGAATTAAACTGCCTCTACCGTATCGAAGAAGCGCTGAACAAACCCGAGGCCAGGCTCGATGAAGTTTGTCGTTCGATAGTTCAGGCTATCCCTCCGGGATGGCAATATCCCGAATTTTGCGTCGTCAGAATCGTGGCGGACGAGGCCGTTTATGAATCGGCTGATTTCAAGGAAACCGAATGGAAGTTAACCGCTGACGTGGTCGTTCAAGATGAAGTGTTCGGACAGATAAGCGTATATTATACTAAAGAAATGCCCGTGGCCGATGTCGGCCCATTCCTCAAAGACGAAGTTAAGCTCATTAACACTATCGCCGATCGCTTGGCCCACTTCATCTCATTTCAAATCATGAAACAGCTCTACCAAGAATGGCAGCAGGCCGGCAGAGAGCTTTCCGATAATCAGAAAAAGGAATGGCGGGTCGTGATCGACCTCCTTCACCAGACCGATCGCAACCTCTACCTCAAAATATCCCATAAGATGCTCAACCATCTTTGCTGGAGCGGTATCGAAACGGCCAATAAGCTGCTGCAATACTACAATCCCGAGTCTCAATCCGGGGGCACCCAACCGGGAGACGACAACCGCCCTCATCGCAAAAGCGCCATTTCAACTTTCAGCGATTTCTTGAGCGACGAGACTTTCAAAATCGCCGCCGATCATTTGAGCGACGCCGAAATATTCGCCTTGATCCAGAAATGGATTCAGGAGGACAAATTCAGCTTTCTTGTCCGTCTGGTCAATCGCAATCTGCCGCTTTCCGAAGTGGCCGCCGCAATCAGAAAATATCACCACACGGCGCCGCGCGGACTCGATCTGCCCCCGACGATCAAGAAGGGCGTCAATGTTTCGTTGATAAGGCGCTTTTTTTCGGGAAGACTGCATTATATCAACGTTGCCAAAAACTACCTTGACGTTGACGACTTTTACGACCTCATCCAGAACATAATTTTCGCCCCGGAAAGTCACGGCAATCTGGGCGGCAAGAGCGCCGGGCTTTATCTGGCGGCGCAGATATTGAAAAAGCACGGCAAAAATATCGGCACATTCTCCGAGATCAAGGTTCCCAAAACCTGGTATCTGACTTCGGATATGCTGCTGCATTTTATGCATTATAATCACCTCGATGAGATGATCGAGCAGAAATACAAAGACATCGATCAGGTGCGTCTTGAATATCCTCATGTCGTGCATACTTTCAAAAACTCATTCTTCCCGCCGGAAATCATGACCGGGCTGTCGGCCGTTCTCGATGATTTCAAAGATACTCCGCTGATTGTCCGCAGCTCAAGCCTTCTTGAAGACGGTATAGGAGCCGCCTTTTCGGGAAAATACAAAAGCCTGTTTCTGGCCAATCAGGGCGACAAAACCGATCGATTGAACGCCCTGGTCGACGCCATCGCCGAGGTTTATGCCTCGACGTTCGGACCGGATCCGATCGAATACAGAGCCGAACGAGGTTTGCTCGATTTTCACGAGGAGATGGGAATAATGATTCAGGAGGTGGTCGGCACGAGAATAGGCCATTATTATCTCCCCGCTTTCGCCGGCGTACTTTTCAGCAAGAACGAATTTCGTTGGTCGTCAAGGATCAGACGTGAAGACGGTCTTATTCGGATGGTGCCCGGCCTCGGCACCCGGGCGGTCGATCGAGTCGCCGATGATTATCCGGTGCTGGTCGCCCCCGGCCAGCCGAATTTACGGGTGAATGTTTCGCCCGATGAAATCATGCGCTACTCCCCTCTCAATATCGACGTCATCAACTTGAAAACCAACTCGTTCGAAACCGTATCGATCGCCAAATTACTGGCCGAATTCGGCAATGAATATCCTCTGATCACGCAGATCGTTTCGCGCTTCGCCGGTGATTCGATTCGGCCGCTCTCCCCAATGGAGACCGATTTCGGTTCGCAGGAGCTGGTGGTTACCTTTGACGGCCTGATCCAGAAAACTCAATTTATCGGCCAGGTTCGTTCGATGCTTAAATTGCTTGAAGAAAAACTGGGCACTCCGGTCGATGTCGAATTTGCCCATAACGGCAAGGAATTCTACATCCTGCAATGTCGGCCTCAAAGCCACACCGACGACAGCATTTCGGCGGCGATTCCGCACGACGTAGCCAGCGAGAGAGTGCTTTTCACGGCCAATAGATTCGTTTCCAACGGGCGGGTCCCGGATATAACACATATTGTCTACGTGGATCCGGAAAAGTATGGCGAACTGGCTGAAAGGTCCAAGTTGTTAGCGGTCGGAAGAGCGGTCAGCGCTCTGAACAAGTTGCTGCCGAAAAGACAATTCATATTGATGGGACCGGGGCGCTGGGGTAGTCGCGGCGATATCAAGTTGGGTGTAAATGTAACATACTCGGATATCAACAATACCTCGGTGATGATCGAAATCGCCCGGCAGAAGGGGGGGTATCTGCCCGATCTGTCTTTCGGCACGCATTTTTTCCAGGATCTCGTCGAAGCCCGCATAAGATACCTGCCGCTTTATCCGGACGACAAGGGAATAGTTTTCAACGAGAGGTTTTTCAAAGAAGCTCCCAACCTTATGCCCGATTTGATTCCCGAATTCGCCGATCTGGCGGATGTCATCAAGCTGATCGACGTTCCCAAAACCACCGGAGGAATGATTCTCCAGGTGCTGATGAACGCCGACCTCGATGAGGCCATGGGTTTGCTCACCACTCCCCGGACCGATCAAACGATCGTCGAGAGCAAAACCAATCAAGAAGAGATCCATTCCGACAATCATTGGCGGTGGCGGATGAGAATGGCCGAACAGATAGCCAGCCAGCTCGACGCTGGCCGTTTCGGCGTGAAGGGGCTATATATTTTCGGCAGCACCAAAAACGGCACCGCCAGAGCCAATAGCGATATTGATCTTCTGGTTCATTTCACGGGAACACAGTCGCAATTGGCCGACCTGAAAAGCTGGCTTGAGGGCTGGAGTCTCTGCCTTGCGGAAATGAATTATCTGCAAACCGGATTCCGGGCCGATGGGCTGCTTGATGTGCACATTATCACCGATGACGATATCGCCAATAAGACTAGTTACGCAATAAAGATAAATGCCGTAACCGACCCGGCCAAGGAATTGCCGATCAGGAAAAAAAACTGAATCACAGAAGTTGCCTTACCGCGGCGATAGGGTTATTCGGGTCGAAAATAACCAGCGCCAGTTCCGGGCCGTCGTGGGCTGCACCGATAATATGTGTCCCGTCTATGGTGTCATGCCAGCGGCCGGTCAGCCTCACCGATTCGTGAATGTGACCGTGCAAAGTCAACATCGGCCGGCGCCTCTCGATGAATTGTTTTATTGCAATGCTTCCGACATGAACATCCAAAGGCACGTGGTCGATCATCCGGTTGTCGAGATCGGCCCGGTCAAGGCAGGATTTGTAAGGCGGTGAGTGAAACAAGAAAATCGTTTTCTCGAGGATTTGGTCGCCGACCAATTTCTGAAGATCTTTTTCGATGGTTCCATAGAGCAAATCGTTGTGATCCGGCGGCACCGTGAATCGACCTTCCTCCAAAGGAATGCAGCCCGGATCCACGAAACGGGACACATCATAGCGCTCCCAATCCTTGAGCCGGAATGGGGTCGGCGGCACACAAGCATATCCGTAGACCGTGAAATCGATAAATGCCGCTTTGCGGGCATGCATATATTGAATCAACCGGTCGGTTTCAAGCTCCAGCAACGACGTTTCTATCAGCCGGCCGTCGTCATTGCCGGGTATTATGAATATCCGCGGATAATCGCTTCCGAGTTTATCCTTTATCCTTTCCAGATTCGTTCTCAAATAACCGTCTATAAAATTGCCGGAGGAACCGCTTTCGATTTCCGTTTTCGTCAATGCGGATTCCAGCAGGTCGCCCCCGATAAAAACTGCATCGGGTTTCAAGGCGACAATTTTTTCAAACAACTTCCGGTAACGGCTTGTTTTGCCATGCAAATCCGAAACAAAAAAACATCTCATCGATTTTTCCGTAAAAACCTGTTTGAATCGCCTTTTACGATACGGCGCAAGCGAATTATAATCACCATTCAGGGCCGCTGCAATCGGAAATAAATCGTAATACTTGACACGGGTCGGCAAGAAGCGTATAAAATTCAAACGGTCCCGCAGCTGGAATGAATGGGATAGGGCTGTCAAACGACGATGAAGATCACGCTGGCGCAGATAAATCCCACAATCGGCGACATCGAGGGCAATCTCAGCCGGATTATCGATATCTGCCGAAGATATGGTCCCATCGGCGATCTTATCGCATTCCCCGAACTGTGTCTGACCGGTTACCCTCCGAGGGACCTGCTCGACCGGTCTCATTTCATTAAAAAGGCGGAATCGGCAATCGGCCGTCTGACCGAGTTTTCCAGGACGCTGGGCGACGTCGGCATTCTGATAGGAGCGCCCCTACCGTCCGGAAGAACGAGCGGCCGCGGGCTGCTCAACTGCGCGATATTGATCGGGTCAGGCAGGGTGATCAGGGTGCAGGCCAAATCCCTGTTGCCTACTTACGACGTCTTCGACGAATCGCGATATTTCGATAGCGCCGAATCGATCGAGCCGGCGGCGTTCAAGGGTGAGATGTTGGGGATTACTATCTGCGAGGATGCCTGGAACAACCCGCGGCTGTGGCCGAATAAATCTTACTCTATCGACCCGGTGAAAGTCTTGGCCGAGAAAAACGCCACCATTCTCATCAACATATCCGCCTCGCCTTTTTTCATAGGCAAAGAGAAAATCAGATTCGCGTTGCTTTCGGAACATTCGAAGAAATACAATCTGCCGTTCTATTTTGTGAATCAGGTCGGCGCCAACGATGAGCTTATTTTCGACGGCCGGAGCCTGGCGATAGATCGACGGGGCAAACCGGTGAGCGTTCTTCAGCCGTTCAAGGAGGCGGTTGAAAGTTTCGACAGCGACGCCGGTGGTCGGGATTCGTACGAGGCGGAAGATGAGTTGGAAAGCGTCCACGATGCCCTCGTGCTCGGCATTAAAGACTACATGCTTAAAACGGGTTTCCGAAAAGCGGTGCTCGGCCTCTCGGGAGGGATCGATTCGGCGGTGACCTGCGTTCTGGCCGGCCGGGCAGTCGGCAGCGCCAATGTACTCGGGGTGGCTATGCCCGGGCCGTTTTCCTCGCCGGAAAGCTTGGCGGATGCGCAGAAGTTGGCTGTCAATCTCGGGATCGAGTTGCGAGTCATACCGATCGGCGGTATTTACGAATCATATCTTAATACTCTTAAAGAACATTTCGACGGTCGTTCTCCTGATATCACCGAGGAAAATATTCAGGCCCGGATACGGGGAAATATCCTCATGGCTCTTTCCAATAAATTCGGCTATCTCGTACTTTCGACGGGCAATAAGAGCGAGCTGGCGGTCGGCTATTGCACCCTCTATGGCGACATGTCGGGCGGCTTAGCGGTGATCTCGGACGTGCCGAAAACGATGGTTTATCGGCTGGCGCGATTCATTAATCGAGATAAGCAAATCATACCTCAATCGTCGATAGATAAGGCTCCTTCGGCGGAGTTGCGCCCCAACCAGACCGATCAGGACAGCCTGCCGCCCTACGAAATATTGGATGAGATTCTTGAATACTATCTCGAAGATGTTCTTTCGGCCGAGGAAATCATCGAAAAGGGGCATAAACCGGAAACCGTGCACTGGGTGATCAGGGCTATCAATCGAAGCGAATATAAAAGGCGTCAGGCGGCGGTTGGATTGAAAGTGACAAGCAAGGCTTTCGGCTCCGGTCGGCGGATGCCGATAGCGGCAAGGTATGACTGAGCGATTTAAGTAAATAATTCGGCGGCTGACTCGGCCACGACAAGGGTCATTTCATCCCCACCAGCATGACCCCCAATAATATCAACCCCAGCCCTAACCACTTGATCGCCGAAAACGGCTCGCGGAATATCAGCAGTGAAATCAAGATTATCCCGCCGTAAGCCAGGCTGGTAACTATGGGGTAGGCCACCGAGATATCGGTTTTCGAAAGCAGCACAAGGTATCCCGATACCGAGCTGACATAACAGAAAAGCCCGACCAAAATCGACAAATTGCCGAATATTTTCGAGAAATTCGATATCAGCGCCCCCGGGGCGATTGAGCCTATCTGGTTCATCCCCGCTTTCAGGAACACATGCCCCATCACATTGAAAGCCACAACGAAAAGCATCAATATCACCCTCATCGCAAACCTCTATCGCAGCACTTCAGACGACTATGGCAGCCGAATCAATAACTGTCGAATAGCCTGCCCCAAGATGTTTCCTTGCGCCAACGGTCGAAAATTTTCTTTCCCTTGAACGGATACCAAAGTAGATCGTGATAGAACGCCGAACCGAACACGAATATATAGACGATCGGCGTGTGAAAAAGCAGCTTCTGGAAAACTTTCAACGGCGAATACCAGAAAATGTCGCCGACTCGTGATGCCATATTGTCGCCGACACTGAAGCCGAAATTGACCTCACTTACATTTTCGCCGACGACCTCTATCCGGTTCGGGTCGCCGTTTCCCAGCCCTGCTTCATCGGCCAAGGCGATATATTTGATCGTCAGCGGATCGAATCCCATCATTTTCGCCGCCACCGCATCGATCGCCACCATGTCCGAACTGGCCAAGATGTAATTCTTGATATGCGGCGTCATCGTCCGCGGCCCGGGTCCTGATCCGGCCGTGGTGCCGTCCATGAAACAGAACAATCCGGGATGAATCTCTTTCTGAATTTGCAGCAGGTCAACCAGCGTCTCGTGAATGCAGGAGTGGGTGTAATGCCGCCGGGTGTTGAGCAATCCGCCGAAAGCGTTCTTCATCGCGCCGGTGGTGGTCGTATATATATGGGTTTTCATCGTCGGCAAATGGACTATGTTCTTGCCGATCATGTATTCGGGGATGCGGATGCCGCGATGAAATATCCGATTCAATACCCGCATTCGGGCTTTCGGCTCGTAAACGATCCACTTCAAATCAGCCGGATCGTTATTGAAATGCTCCTCTATCGAATATTTCTGGTATATCGGAGTAAGTTTGAGGTTCCTGCCGCCGGCATAGGGGTCGGTGACCACCGTGTCGTTGTGGACGGCGGCCAATTTTTCGAATCCGGCGCCTTTCAGGCTGTTTATCGCTCCTTCTAGCTGCCAAGGGACAGTGTTGGCGCCCGGAAACGGCAAATGCCAGGAAATATTGTCTTTGAGAATAGTAACGGCCGAATGATCGAGCGATTCCCTCAATCCGGCTAGTTCCCCCGCCTTGACATAATCCGCGATAACGGTTTCCGGAGTCGTGTGGATTACCGCGACTTTCGATTTGTTTTGCATCGGCCTTCCTATATTTCGAATTGCATGATGGCGATCACCGTTATTATCCACAGCGTCACGCAGATCAGAAGCGGCAAATCGGTTATCATCAGCCGGGCCGGATTGCCGCCTTCTTCCTTTTGATGAACCAGATACAAATAACGAAATATCCCATATAAGACAAAGGGAATCGTCAGGATTAAATTCTTGCTGTGAAATTTATGCTGAATCTCCGGCGACAGGGTGTAAAAAGCGTAGGCGACCACGGTCGAGGCAGTTACCACGCTGATCATTTGATCGAGAAAATAAGGCGAATAATGAGCCAGCGATTGCCGATGTGAAACCGCGCTTTCGCCCAAAATCACCAACTCGTGTCTCCTCTTGGCGAATCCGAGGAACAGCGCCAATAAAGTGGTGCAGACCAATAGCCACGATGATATCGGTACACCGATAGCCGCAGCCCCGGCAGCCGCCCGCAACACGAACCCGATCGATACGCTCATCACGTCTATTATAACTATGTTTTTCAGCCCGATGTTGTAGGCGATGTTTATCAAGATGTAGCCCGCCATCAACAAAAGAAACGGGAAATCGATGATCGTGCCCAGAATAAAGGCGGCTCCCAAAAGGACCACCGCCGCCAGCCAGGCCAAAGGCAGACTCAATTCTCCGGAGGCTATGGGGCGGTTTTTCTTGGATGGATGAACCCTATCTTTTTCTCTGTCGGATATATCGTTCAGGAAATAAACGGCCGACGAGGCAAGACAGAATGTCGAAAAAGCCAGCAGGGCCAGCGCTATACTTTTCGGGTCGGTAAATTTATGGGCGAAAATCAAGGCAGCAAAAACGATCAGATTTTTTTGCCATTGATAGGGACGGGCAGTCTTGATCAACGCACCCAACATCGCCCATAAGTAGCCGATAATGTCGCTTGATGTCAAGGGCGATTGCGGGCGGCCGCAATCAGCGGCAGAAGGGGCGTTACTTTTTCACTTCTTCCATCAGGTATTTATGCATTGCCCGGGCGGCGATTTTCCCCGCGCCGGCTGCCAATATCACCGTGGCCCCGCCGGTGACGATATCGCCGCCGGCATAGACACCTTTGCGCGATGTCTGCATCGTTTCCTTATCGACTATGATGTTGCCCCATTTATTGGTCTGCAATCCCGGCGTCGTTTTCGGAATCAGCGGATTCGACGAATTGCCGATCGCCACAACCACGAGATCGACTTCAAGAATGAAGTTCGAACCTTCGATAGGTATCGGCCGTCTTCTGCCGGAGGCGTCAGGCTCGCCGAGTTCCATCCTGATGCATTCCATGGCGCGGACCTTGCCGTCGCCGATAAAACGGATCGGATTGGTCAGCATATGGAATTGCACGCCTTCTTCGAGCGCATGATGGATTTCCTCCTTGCGCGCCGGCATTTCCGCTTCGCTTCGGCGGTAAACTATGTAGGCGTTTTTTGCGCCCAGACGCAAGGCGGTCCGCACCGAGTCCATAGCCGTGTTGCCGCCGCCGAGGACGGCCACGTTTTCGCCGATCATGATCGGCGTGTCGTAGTTCGGGAAATCAAATGCCCGCATAAGATTCGAACGGGTCAGGTATTCGTTCGAGGAGTATATTCCGATAAGGTTTTCGCCGGGAATACCCATGAAATTCGGCAGGCCCGCGCCCGTGCCGATAAAGACTGCATCATATCCCATTTCGAAAAGTTCGTCTATCGTTTCAGCCTTGCCGATAACCGTTGAATTACGGAATTCGACACCCAGCCGCGCCAGAAAATCGCATTCGGCCTGCACGATCGATTTGGGCAGGCGAAATTCGGGAATGCCGTATACCAAAACCCCTCCGGGTTTATGCAGAGCCTCGAATATGGTAACCCGGTGACCCAGCTTGATAAGATCACCGGCCACCGTCAGTCCGGCCGGCCCCGATCCAACTATCGCCACGCTGCGGCCGGTCGGTGGATCTATTGGCGGCAATTGAACGAGGTTGTTATTGCGTTCGTAATCGGCCACGAACCGTTCCAGCGCTCCGATAGCCACCGGTGAGAACTTTTTGGCCAATACGCAGACGATTTCGCATTGCTCTTCTTGCGGACAGACCCGGCCGCATACGGCAGGGAGAGAGTTTGTTTCTTTGATCTTGCGGGCCGCCGCCGCATAATCCTTTTCGACCACCAGCCTGATGAATCCCGGTATATCGACTTCCACCGGACACCCTTTGATGCAGGGCGCTTTCGGACATTCAAGACACCTTGAAGCCTCGACCAGCGCCTGCTGCTCGGTGAAACCATAAGGGACTTCGAGAAAATTCTTTATTCTTTCAAGAGGATCCTGCTCCGGCATCAATTGCCGGGGGATCTTCATTCGATCTTTCTTTTCCAATGTATTAGCCATTCAAATACCTTTTCCGGCTTATTTCACCGACCAATTCACCGATCAATCCCGAACCGCCAGTGATTTTATCGATTCCGCCAATCTGCAATGTGGATCCTCGAGAAATCTTTTCATCGCCGCTTTTTCCATATCCTTGTAAGCACCCAATCTTTTCGAAAGCAACTCGAAATCGACTTTATGGCCGTCGAAATCGGGGCCGTCGACGCAGGCGAACATAGTTTTGCCCTCGACAGCCACCCGGCAGCCGCCGCACATTCCGGTGCCGTCGATCATTATCGGATTAAGGGAAACCCATGTAGGGACATTGTATCCTTTTGTCAGATCTGCCACCACGCGCATCATCGGCACCGGCCCGATCGCCATTATCTGGCCTATTTTCCGGCCTTCATCGAGCAGTTTCTTCAATACTTCCGAGACGAAACCCTTTTGGCCGTAGCTGCCATCATCGGTGCAAACATGGAATTCGTCGGCCACGGCTCGATGTTCGTCTTCATAAAACAGCAGATTTTTCGAGCGCGCCCCGATTATCGTTATAAGTTCGTTTCCCGCTTCCTTGTAAGCTTGGGCGATCGGATATATGGGAGCGATTCCTATGCCGCCGCCGATAACGCAGGCCGTCCCCCAATTGTCTATATGCGACGGCGCGCCGAGCGGACCGACACAATCGGCAAGTTCCCCGCCCGCCGGAACGGTGGTCATGAGAGCCGAGGTTTTTCCCACCACTTGATAGATTACGGTGAGAATCCCCTTTTGCCTGTCGAGACCGGCGATCGACATCGGCACCCGCTCGCCATGTTCGTTTACTCTGATAATGACGAATTGCCCGGCTTTGGCTTTTATCACCAAGCGCGGGATTTCTATAAGCATTTTCCATATGAGCGGGCCGATTTGTCTGTTGTCCAAAACTTTCGGCATCATTCCTCCAGAATTATTTTCCGTTGCCTGATAATATTAAAAAGGCCGGCAAAATCAAGGCTTAATTAATAATGGCTAAATTTGGCTATGAAGGTAGAAATCAGCCTCGGAATCAGCGCCCAAAGACATTGCCGTCGGGCTTTCAGGTGACTTCGGTATATGCTTTAAATCTTGCTTTTTGCAGATGGAGGCAGATTCACCGTGCGCTTTCTGCGGTTCGGTTGTTATGCAATATCCCGTTGCCGCATTTTAGGGCAGCATATTCGGAGTCGCCGCACAATGTCCGGGTTCATTCTTTCTCGAGACGGCAATTCAAACCTTTGGCGACCGCCTTGGCCAGAAGCTTTTCGGCCTTTTTCTTGTTGTCGGATTTGAGAAGCCAAACACGAATCAAACCATCGGGCAAAACCTCGGTGAAGGCGTCGAAACCAAATCGCGCCAGCATGTCCATTTGTGTCCTTGCCCCGGCCGCCTCCCTGAATTTGCCGGCGCTTACCACATAAACCGGCTCTGACTGCGGTGCAGATTGGTCTTGAACTTGGGGAGTAGGGGAGGGCGTTATTGGCTCCGGTCTACTGACAGCGTCTTCGGCTGTTTTTGACTCCGCTTCCTTGACATCGGGGGTGAATTCCTGTTGTTGCGGGGCCTGAATCGGATTCACCACCGGCGCATCGGGTTTCACTTGACTTAAAGGCGACTGTCCGGCCATATCGGATACTGTTTTCAGAGGGGTTGCGGCGGATGGCTTTCGCTGCCGGCCGAAACTGAAAGTGAACGAAAATGCGTGGGTGCCGTCAAAGTATTTCCCCGGGCTATATGCATAATCCAGCGATCCGCCCAGAAAAGCAACACCCAAGCCCAAATCGAATCCCTTGTCCGAAGGAGCGGCCGAGGAGGCACTATATCCGGTGCGTAGGTACAAAAAGTCCGTTGCCCGATACTCGATCCCCGTCGACCCGACGGCAACGCCGGCGAAAGGAGCTTTCACTCCTGCAACCAGGCTGGCCGGCAGTGTCGGCAGATTATAGGCGATGCTTATCAGGCCTGACATAGGCAATTTGAAACTTTGCTCTGCATATTTCATGGCCGGACCGAGATTGGCGATCGCCGCGCCTAACTCAAAATTGCCGATTCCAAGCTGGCCGCCGATATCGACGGCCATGCCGGTAGCCCGGATATCCGCGATTTTTTCGTTTATAAGTTTGCCGCTTATGCCCAAATTCAGATTGTCCGACACCCGCCTGCCGTAGGATACTATACCAGCCATGCTGTAAGGCGATATACTACCGATAGGCTGATCGTATTCATTGTAAGCTGCTATTTCCCCCATATGAAGGTAAGTCATCGAAAAAGCAAGCGTCCCTTTTGCTCCCAATGGAATCGCCGCCCCGAGATAATCGTAGGCGATATCCTGATACCAGAGGTTATGCATCAGGCTGACCCCGGAACGATCGATATAGGCCAGGCCTGCCGGGTTGGTGTAGGCGGAGGCGACCCCGTTATCGAGCGCCAATCCGGCGCCCGCCAGCGAATATTGCCTTACCGATACTCCAATATTCAAGAAATCGGCGGCTGTCGTGGCATTTGCAGTTTGAGACAGCGGTAGAATGACAATTGTCGAGGCCAAAACTAAAATCATCAGATTGCGCGATTTCATGGACGTACCCTCCATTTCGGGCATAACTTACGCAATCGTCGTGCCATGGACGGCGGCTGATTATATAACGGTAATTCTCCGTCGGTCAACAGGTTGTATCAGTCTCGAATATCGACTTCCGGGGCAATACAAATGCTCGATGGTTCAATAATCATTCAGCCTCGCCCGCTTTACCGGCGAATCGACCGGGGTAGCCGTGAAGTTGGCGATACCGCATTATCTACCAATAAGTTGTGGAACTTCAGGAATCACTTACAAACCTTGTTCATTAATCGAACAGAGACGAAAAAAATCAGCAGTTCGCCGCAGGTTATACGGCAATGAGAAGTGATAAGCGAATAAAAAAACGGCCGGCGCAAACGCCGACCGTTCTGCCAAGCCATGATAGCTTGAAGTCTCCGGAAACCTACCAGCGCCTTCCGCCGCCACCGCCTGAGCGGAAACGATCGCGATCACGGCCGCCGCCACCGCGGTTTTCACTGCGCGGGCGGGCCTCGCTGATATTCAGCGTACGGCCGTCGAGGTCTTTGCCGTTCAAATTCCTGATTGCCGTTTCGGCTTCTTCTTTCGAGGGCATCTCGACAAAGCCGAATCCTTTGGATTCGCCGCTGTATTTGTCCTTAATGATGCTGACACTCGAAACTTGGCCGTGGCTTTCAAAAGCGGCCCGCAGATCGTTTTCGGATGTCTGACGTGACAGGTTACCGACGTAGATGTTCATCACTCTCTCCGGTTTCGTTCATTAGCTTCCCCTCCGATTCGGAGAGATAATGTAATCTAAATGAACGTATTCTCGCGCACGATTGCGCCATTGTCTCCTCGCATATTTCCTTAAGATCTAAATTAAACAGATCAATTCCGCGGGAACTATTCTCGGAGCCATGTTAACATTTTTATTATACTCCAATCTTCTTTTCTTGTCAACACATTTTCAAAAAAATAATCCCAGCCTGCTGTTCCACCCGATATGGGACTATTCGGATTACCGCCTCCACAGCAATTTACAATCGGCCCGAACCAGCTCGAGAAATTCGATAAACGCCTGCTCGAGATAATCCGGGTAAGTCCACGGCAATTTTGTGAATCGGCCGCCGGAATATATCATGGTTACTTCCGCATATATCCCGCTGTTCAGAAATATCCGGTGCGAAAAATTTTTGGTCGAGGCCAGCACCAGTTTCGATGGTTCGACATAGCCAGGATCCAAATTGACCTTTCGTCTGCCTTCACTCGTATATATCCCCTCGATATCGATTGTCGTCTTTTTGGCCAACCATAGGTTTTCGGGCTTTAAAGGTTTTTCGAAACTCGCCAGAAATTTTTTCAGCTTGGTTCCCATCTCGCCGGTGTAGTAATCCGTGTGGTTGAAATCGATTATCGCCGATCTTCGCTCGATCAGACCGAATGCCGTCTCCAGATTTTCGGTGACATCGTCAAGCCGGATAGCCGGCGAATAGGTCACCGCGCAAATCAGTTTCACCTGTAGTGAATCGGATTCAGCCATGTTTCGGGCCCCGGCAGGATTTCACGCACAATCCGCAGATCATCACTCCGATTCCATGCCTTTTTTCGAATTGCTTGAGGAGTTCGTAGCAGGCCTTGCCGTCGAATGAATCAAGGCCGTCTATCGAAATCGCCTCCACCGGGCAGGCGGCTACACAAGCGACACAGTCGCCACAGTCGTTGCCGAGCGGAGAATCGGCATGCAACGGCAAATCGGTGAGCAGGCTGGCAAGCCGAATCGCCGCCCCATATTCGGGATGCACCACCAGACCGTGGCGGCCGAGAAATCCGATACCCGCTTCCCGGGCGACGTGGCGATGCGAAATATGCGCCCGTTGATTTCTCCAATCGGTGATCACGCTGGCCGGAATCGGCAATGCGCGATAGCCAATCGCCTGAATGAACTGACCGAGGCCGAAGGTGATTTTATCGAGAAGATTATTGGCCTGCCGGTAATGAGCCTTGTAAATGAAGTTCGGCCCGTCCACAAGCGTGTCGAGCACGGACCGCTGGATCCGCACGGCGACGCTGACCGTATAGGGCAATTCCGCCGCAACGCCGGCGATCTCTTCGCCTATGTATTCGGTAAGTTTTGAAGTTGCGGCGACTCCGAAAAAATCACCGCCGAGCCGAACCGCCTCGGCCTTGAGTCGATCGTAGTAATCCACTACTCGATAATACTCGGCGGCGGCGGTCATGTCAAGCCTCGCCCATGCCCTCGACAATCATTCATTCAGGCGCAATCTGCGCGGCCGCCATTGGTATCGGCCCAAGTCGATTTTTCCGGTCCGATCGATTTTTATCCCCTCCTTATGAAGCAGCCTTCGTTGAGCGGATCGACCGACGGCGTCTTTCAAGGCGATCCTGCCCTCGCGATTGACGACCCTGTGCCAAGGCAAGTCATGTTTTGCGGACATGGCGCACAAGATTCTGACCACCTGCCTTGCGCCCAGCGGATTGCCCGCATAAGCGGCGATCTGTCCATAGGCTGCGACCTTGCCCTTGGGTATCGATTTTAGCAGCCGCAGGCAATGTCGGGTAAACTCGTTTTCAATCGCCATAATTTTTCTAGACCGATTATGTCCTGATTATGCCGATTATTCAAGCTTTATTTCTGCCGCGGCATATCCAAATAGTTATCATGATTTACGGAATAGTCTCGGTTAATCGCTTGACCTTGCCTGTCGTTGGGAAACAGTCATCTTCGCACGAATCGGTTATATGTATCGAAGGACGTACGGCGGATGATCACCCCTTGTGAATTTTGTTGCAAATCGGGATCGTTTGCCATATGTTTGATCGGATTTGAAATGGCGCCGGCCTGCCGGATTCGCCTGTTTTTCATAAAGGTATCGGCCGGTTGAATCGATAAGAAAGGATGCTTCCCATGTCGCTTGTGAGTTGGGTTATCGTGGTGGCTGCGGTAGTAATACTTTTCGCTCTATTTATTTTGTTTTTGGCCAAGCAGTATCGCAAAGTCGGTCCCAATGAGGTGCTGGTTATTTCCGGTGGCCGCAAACGCACGGTGACCGATCCCGACGGCACACGGCATAAGATCGGCTACCGCATGCACGTGGGCGGCGGCACGTTCGTGATGCCGTTTGTGGAAAAAGCCGAGGTGTTGCCTCTCGAAGTTTTTACTTTGAATATGGATATTCCGGAAAGTCTTACCGCCAGAGGCGTGATAATAAGGGCGGTCGGTCAGGCGCAGGTCAAAGTCAAAAGCGACGACTATTCGATTCGTCTGGCCGCCGAACAGTTTTTGGGCAAGGGCTTAGCGGGAATGAAAGATATCGCCCAGCAAATTCTGGAGGGCAGTATGCGGGCGGTTCTCGGGTCGATGACGGTCGAACAGATTTACCAGAATCGCGACGAGTTCGCCGACGCTGTCGTAAGCTCGGCGAAAAAGGCGTTCGACTCGATGGGCATGACTATCCTTTCGTTCGCCTTGCGCGAAATCAGCGACTCGGTGGGTTATATCGAATCCCTCGGCAAGCCGCATATAGCAAGGGCGAAAAGCGAAGCCGAAATAGCTCAGGCCGAGGCCAACAAAGAGGCGGCGATCAAAGCGGCCCAAGCCCGCAAGGAAGGGGACATAGCAAGGTTCCAGGCGGAGACCGAAGTTGCAAGGGCCGGCAAGGAATACGAGGTCCAACGTGCTTCTTTTCAGGCGGATATCAGCCAGAAACGGGCACTGGCCGATTCGGCCTACGATCTGGAGAGATTGAAAATCGCCCAGGAAATAAAAAAGCAGGAATTCCAACTGAAACAGATCGAAAAAACCGAAGCGATTAAGGTCGAAGAGCTCGAAATAACCCGCAAAGACAAGGAGCTTCAGGCAACAGTGATTAAAGTGGCTGAAGCAATGAATAAGCAATCACGGATCGAAGCCGAGGCCGAGGCCTACAAACTTGAGACCCTGTTCAAAGGAAAAATGGCCGGCAAACGCTCGGAGGGGATAATCGAGGCCGAACTGATAAAAGCCAAAGGCGAATCCGAGGCCGAGGCGATCGCCAAAAAGGCGGCGGCCATGGCCAGCTACAATCAGGCGGCGTTATATCAAATGTATATCGAGGCGCTGCCGCAGATCGCCCGAGCAGTTTCGGAACCACTGTCGAAAGTCGATAAAATCGTGATGGTCGGCAACGCCGCCGACGGCGCCTCGAAAATAACCGGTCAGGTGGCCGGCGTGCTGGCGCAATTGCCGGCGGTGATCGAATCGCTTTCCGGAATCGATATCAAAGAATTCCTGAACAATATCGCCCGAAAATCATCAGCCGAAAAAACCGACAAATAACCATGGGATTCGTTGCAGACAGAATACAGCGTATCGGCGAATCGGCCACCCTGCGTATCTCCGCCAAAGCATCGCAGCTTAAAGCCGAAGGTGTGGATATAATCGATCTGTCGATCGGCGAACCCGATTTCCCCACGCCGGAGAATATCAGGAACGCCGGGAAAAAGGCGATTGACGCCAATTTCACCAAATATACCGCCAACGACGGTATCGCCGAGCTGAAGAAAGCGATCGCCAAAAAGTTCAAAGAGGAAAACGGCCTGTCGTATAACACCGATGAGATAATCGTCTCCTCGGGGGCGAAAAATTGCCTTTACAATCTCTGCGTCGCCATTTTCAACAAAGATGACGAAGCCATCATTCCGGCGCCCTACTGGGTATCATATCCGGAGATGGTTAATCTGGCCAAAGGAACTCCCGTTTATCTGCAATGCCGCGAGGAAAACGGATTCCGACTCGACCCGAAAGACCTCGCCGAAACCATTACGCCCAAGACGAAGGCGTTGTTCCTGAACAACCCATGCAACCCGACCGGTGCGGCTTACGGTAAAGAGGAACTCGAGGAAATTCTCAAGATCTGCCTTGGCGAAGGCGTATTGATTATCGCCGACGAAATTTACGAAAAATTGGTCTATGACGGCTTTCGTTTCCATAGCATCGCTTCATTAGCGCCCAAAGCGCGCGATATAGTAGTGGTGATCAACGGCGTTTCCAAATCATATTCGATGACCGGCTGGCGGATAGGTTATGCCGCCGGACCGAAAGAGATAATAGCTGCAATGAGCAAGGTGCAAAGCCACAACACTTCAAACGCCTGCTCCATCTCTCAAAAAGCCGCGGTCGAGGCCCTTACCGGCAGCCAGATGGAACTGCAAAAGATGGTTTACCAGTTCGAAAGGCGGCGCAATATTGGTCTGGCCCGGCTGCGAGGAATTCCCGGCATTTCCTGCGCCGCACCGCAGGGCGCTTTCTACCTGTTCCCGAACGTCCAAGCATATTTTGCCAAAGAGTACGACGGCGTCCAGATACGCAATTCCTATGGCGTCGCTTATTATCTGCTCAAACGGGCTCATGTTGCCGTGGTGCCGGGCGATGCGTTCGGGGCCGAGGGGTTTATCCGCCTATCCTATGCGACCTCGGAGCGGTTGCTTGAGGAAGGAATCAAGCGGATCGGCGAGGCTCTTGCGGAATTGAGGCCAGCCCGGAGAGAAAAGCGCAAAGCAGTCAGCAACACTGTAACCCAGATTCGCAGCTTCGTGGAAATGGAGAGCAATATCAACTTGGCCATGAAAGAGGCTCTGGTCGCCGAGTCGGAGACGTTTTTCACCCACGATTCCTATTATGAATGGAATGTCAATATCGGGGGCGTGATATTGCAGCTCCGCACGAACAGCCCCCACCTAAACGATTTTTGGATCGAGAACTTTTATCCGGCTCACCTCGAGGCCGATATCGAGCCGCACGGCATCATTTACGCGGTAAACTGGATCACCGGGCGCGAGCCGCGGGCTTATTATAGCCGCGATTCGAACACAGCTTTCTTTTTCAAATCGGCTTACTATGCCCAACTCAGAACGATCGCCATAGGAATGGTTGCCGACATTTCGCAGAAATTGTTCAATCTCCACATGGTTAACGCCGCCTGTTTCGATATCGATGGTTCGGGTGTGTTGATGTTTTTCCCGGCCGGCTGTGGCCGGGGCACACATATCACCGGCCTGCTTAAACATCCCCGCGCCAAAATCGTGTCGCCCGATGTCGTTTTGGTAAGGCAGGGCGGATCCACGCCAGTCGCCGATTCTATCGAACGGAAGTTTTACCTTCCGACTGAATGGGTCGAAAAATATCCACCGTTCAAGCCGCTGTTTGAACGCAGCAAATGCGAAAACGTCGTCGCCGGCAAGGACCTTTGCGAAAACCCGAATTGTGCATTTGCCGGAGAATGCGACCTTGATAGAGGAGAGCCGCTTTGCTTCATCGGCTCGCCGGTTTCGCGGGCCATGCTCGATCCATACTGGATCGGTGGTCCCGATAAGCATAGCAAACGGGCTCAGGTGAAAACAGTGCTGATATTCAAGCGGGAAGATTACGGCGCTGCAATCGAACCCCTTTCGGCCGAACAGGCGTTGAAAATGCTCGAGGATGGCCGACCGCCGGCCGATGAGATCACCGAAAAGAGCCGCCCGTTTTACAACCATTTTCTGCTTGATACCGGCATTGAGCGGATTGAATTGCAGAAAAGATTCTACCGACGCCTGCTGGAGAAATGCCAGACGTTTTCGGTGAATATCGGCGGCGCTCCCGCCGATAAAGTCAGGCAGACCATTATCGAGACCGTTACCGGTCAGGGGCGGGCTGTCTTAAGATAGTCAAACAATCGAACGGATTTTCATGCCCTGAGAATCATCGATTCCGGGGTATTTTTCGTCGCCGAAAATAAACCATGTTCAAATTCGGGTGAAACCCCGGCCCGTAATTTTCGTAATCATTGCTAACGAACCGAATAGGGTCAAAGAAGGTGGTGTGGCGCCTAATGAGTGTTCACACGCGGGGAAATAACAAGTATCGAAAGAAATGATTTGATTTTAACAGGGAGTTTTCCATGAAGCGAATTTTAATCACCGCAACGAGTCTGATATTTTTGGCGATCGGCGCGATCTCGCCGCTATACCCCGGAAACGTTCCTGAAACGCCTATCAGCAGGATTCTGAACTACAAAAGCGGGCTTGAGCTGACGGATTCTCAGATTAAAAAACTCAGCATACTCGATAACGGCGTCAAGGAAAAAATGATTCAGGTTAAAGCCCAAGCCGAGATCCGAAAGCAGGAGATCAATCGGTTGACCTCCAACTGGATATCGTTGAACTCGACCGCTTGCAGCCAGTTGGTCAAGGAGTATTACGGTTTTCTGGCCGATTTGAAAGTGCTTGAGCTTGAGGCTATAATGAAAGCCAGATCGGTGCTCACACCGGAGCAGCTTCGGAAATATGAGGAACTGGCGGCTATTGAGTCGATGATTTTCGATCTGGAACAGAAAGTCTCGCTCTCGTTTTAATCGCTGTCGGGATCGGCGTCAATTGAGACTCCTCGGGTGGTCAGCCGAGGAGTTTTTTATTTCGCCGGATTGATTTATCGGACACGGTCCTATTTTTCAATGGCTTTCGGGAGTTGCCGATTTTTTGGCGGTGCCGGGTTTTGTTTCCGTGAAATCCAGCAAGGCGTAGGCGTAATCCTTGCCCCGCATTATCCGAAGCAGCAGATAGTCTGGTTTTTCGATTTTTCTCAAGTCGGCTTTGAAATCGTCGAGATTCTTGACCTCTTCGCCATTGACCGCGACAATAACGTCGCCTGATTCGAGCCCGCCCTTGTCTCCGGCCGAACCGACCTCCACGAATTGCACGAAAACGCCCTCTTTGGTCTGCAGCAGAAACTGACGGAACATTTCATCGGTGATCTCCTTGACCGTGAAATCGTAATCTGTTTCGAACTCGTCGGCCTTTACTTTCGGCTTCTGACCTATGACGATTTTGCCCGATATATATTGCTTGTTGCGCATGATCTTGAAAGGAACCCTTTCGCCGACCTTGCTTTGGGCGACTTCGAGGGCAAACTTATTCAGGTCATCCTCTGTTTCAGCGTAAACCGGTTTGCCCGCAAATTCAAGAATTACATCCCCCGGTTTGATTTCCGCCTTGTCGGCGGCCTGACCCGGATAAACGTCGGCCACCAGAATACCCTGCAAATCGGGCTGTCCGAGGAATCTCGCATAGCTGCGGTTCAGCGGCTGGGTGGCGATTCCGATATAGCCACGCTCGATCGTGCCCGTTGCCAAAAGCTTGTTTTTCACGTCGATAGCGATGTTGACCGGAATAGTGAATCCCTGCATTCTGCCCACGCCGATAGAGTTGATGCCGATAACCTCGCCCTGAAGATTGACCAGCGGGCCGCCCGAGGAGCCCGGGTCGATCGCCGCATCCGTCTGGATGAAGTCGTTCAATAACGTCGAGTTGTCCGGCAAATTGAGAACGCGGCCTTTGCCGGAGACTATGCCGAAAGAAACCGTTCGGTCAAATCCATAAGGATTGCCGACCGCCAGAACCCATTGCCCGACCTTCACCGAATCGGAATCTCCCAGCCTCGCCGATTGCAATTTCACGCCTTCCGGGACGTCGATTCTCAAAAGAGCCAAATCGGTCAACTTGTCTGTGCCGATAACCTCGGCCGGGTATTCGATCTTGGATTCGAGGGTCACGGTGACCTTAACCTGTTTGTCTACCACGTGTTCATTGGTCAAGATCAAGCCGTCCGGGCTGACTATTATCCCCGAGCCGAGCGATTGGAATCGCTGGTTGTTGACCTTTTTCACAACCTCGATGTGGACGACCGTTGGCTTGACCGTCTCCGATATCCCAATAATGAGATCCTGGAGACTGCGAAATATTTCGAGACCCTGTCCCGAAGCCGAAGTTGCAAACGACAACAGAATTATTCCCGCCGCAATCAAACGCTTCATCTAAATCTCCTCCAAATACTCACAAATACTCATGAATTCATGGCAGTAGCTTACTGGCCGCCCCGATCCCTCCGTCAAAGAAACCGGCGGCTGGCAATCAACGTTTCGTCATTCCGTTATTTATTTCGACATCCGATCGATTTGGGTTACCTTGGCCGGCAACCTCATTCAAGTATGAATTACCGGGGATATGGTCGAAAAACGGCAGAAGTCAATCTCCAACTCCGCCGGTTTTATTGCTTTGCTAAGTTGATAGCGTATAATGGATAAGCCAATTCTATTTGGATTTGCCCGGGCGATATTATTTTGGAACTGTAAAGCATGTGAATCGTAAATTAGCTTATGATGAAAGGAACGCAAGAAAAAACTTGACATATTAAAAGGAAATATTTAAAATTACAAGCTAATTTCATTTATGAGGTGATGTATGTTGAATTCAGGCAGCCAAGGTATTGACCAATATCAACCCTCGGACAGCCCGAAAAACAGAGCCAGGGCATGGCGTCTGGCTGTCTTGGCAATGGTCGCCTTTGCCTGCGTGCTGATCGGATTGGTTGTCGGCTCAAATATCGGTTCCGATAAACTGTCTGCTCAGGAAAAAATTTCGGCCGCGCCCTTCCACGGACAGGGGGTGCCTCTTGTCAACGGACACTCCCCGTTCGTCGGTGTCGCCGAACGAGTCAAACCGGCGGTGGTCAATATTTCCGCCAAATCGGTGGTGGAGGATCGATTTCACACGCTGTTTGACATGAACGATGAATTTTGGAAGCGGTTTTTCGGTTTGCCTCCGGGAGATCGTTCTCCCCAGCGTTTGCGCCGCGCCGAATCGCTCGGTTCGGGATTTCTAATTAGCGCTGATGGTTACATTCTGACCAATAACCACGTCGTCAAGGGGGCGGACAACATCATGGTCAAGCTTTCCGATACGAAGGAATTCCAGGCCAAGTTGATCGGCTCCGACAGCGAAACGGACGTGGCTTTGCTCAAAATCGACACCGACGAAAGTATGCCATATCTCGAATTGGGCGACTCCGATTCGATATTGGTGGGTGATTGGGCGATAGCTGTAGGAAACCCCTTTCCCCAACTCGGTCTGGACAGAACCGTTACGGTCGGCGTAATTTCGGCTTTGGGCAGAAAAGGGCTTGTTTTCGGCGGCGAATATCCGGCATACCAAAATTACATTCAAACCGATGCCTCGATAAATCCGGGCAATTCCGGCGGCCCTTTGGTTGATATAAGGGGACAGGTTATCGGGGTGAATTCGGCGATTGTCACGCCGTCCGGAGGAAACGTGGGAATCGGTTTTGCGATCCCCATCAACCTTGCCCGCAAAGTTAGCGATGAGTTAAGGCGGTCGGGGAGCATCAGTCGCGGCTGGCTGGGGATCCTGCCGCGCGATATCGACAACAATCTGGCTGAGGCGCTTGGTCTTTCAAAAGCCGAAGGTGTCCTTGTCGAGTCGGTCGAACCCGGATCGCCGGCCGAGGAAGGCGGGCTTAAAGTCGGGGATGTGATCGTCAATTTTGACGGGCGAAAGGTCACCGACGCTCAACAGTTTCGCTTTCTGGTCGCCGATGCCGGTCCCGGCAAGAAAGTCAGTATCGGTATTTTGCGCGATGGTTCGAATAAAACGCTTTCATGCAAGCTTGGCGATCGGAGCAAGTTCCTTGGCGTGGCATCATCTGCCGGACGGGAAAAGGAGGAGTCTAAATGGCTCGGCCTGAGCGTCAGCACGTTCACCAGAGAGATGGCTGCCAGCCGCGGTATCGATTTTGTACCGGGCGTTATCATCGATGATGTCGAGGTCAACAGTGCGGCCGATAACGGCGGCCTTTTCCGCGGCGATATCATTCTTGAGATCAATCGCCAGCCTGTGCAAACCAAAGCCGATTTTATCAGGATAGCCAGGAGCCTGACCGACCGGAAAAAGTCCATATTGTTCCTGATAAAGCGAGGCGATACAACCACTTTCAAGGCGATTAAACCGGAGTGAAATTAAGGGAACAAAATTCGATAGTCAATTGTACTTTTTTAGGTTTGGGGTTTTTTAATTAGCCGGGGCCGATCAGGCCCGAAGGAGTACCGAAGTTTGGCGAAAAAGTCAAAAAGATTTCGCGATGAAGATCCTTCGCTGGATCTTTATCTGCGCGAGATCGGTGAAACGTCTCTTTTAACCGCTGTAGAGGAAGTCGATCTGGCCAAAAGAATAAGGCGCGGTGATCAAGACGCCCTTGAAAAATTAACTAAGGCCAATCTTCGCTTCGTCGTCTCGGTTGCCAAACAGTATCAGAACCAGGGGTTGTCGCTGGCCGATCTTATAAATGAAGGCAATATCGGCTTAATCAAGGCCGCCAAGAGGTTCGACGAAACCCGCGGGTTCAAGTTCATTTCCTACGCCGTTTGGTGGATAAGACAGGCGATTCTTCAAGCGCTGGCCGAACAATCGCGGATCGTGCGATTGCCGCTTAACCGGGTCGGCACCCTGCACAAGATAGGCAAGGTGTCATCCAGCCTCGAGCAGGACCTCGGGAGGGAACCATCTCCGGACGAAATCGCGCGCGAGCTGGAGTTGACCGAAGGCGAAGTCGCTGACACGCTGAAAATTTCCAATTCGCATTTGTCGCTCGATGCGCCGTTCTCTGATTCGGAGGATAATTCGCTTCTGGACGTGCTCGAGGACGAACTGCAGCCATCGCCCGACACCTGCCTGCTCGATGAGTCGCTGCGAATCGAGATCGAGAAAGCGCTGGATACGCTGACGCCGCGGGAGGCCGAGGTGATTAATCTCTATTTCGGCCTCAACCATGAAAAACCGCTGACCCTCGAAGAGATCGGCGCCCGTTTTTCGCTGACCCGCGAACGGGTGCGCCAGATCAAAGAAAAGGCGATAAGGCGGTTGCGTCACGCCTCGCGCTCAAAAGCGTTAAGGGCGTATCTGAACTAAAAAGATTACATACTGCGATTTTGGACGGGCTTCGGTGGAAATCGGAGCCCGTTTTTGGTCTGGCTTATGAAAAATACGTAAGTCGATTCGCTGGAAGGGATGCGCCGTAATCAGGCGCTCAAATCATTTGCTCGCATCAGGCGATTTGTGCCTCAATGCTGATCGCTACCCGATATGTGGTCGAAATCGGTTTCTGCTGATGTTACGGAGTCTGATCCATTTCATAACAAGAAAAAGCAAAGTCGGCACGCCGACTGTCATTCAGCAATTGTCTTGGAAACGAATAATCTTCCTGCGATTATGAGTTGCCGGTGGCGGAACTGACCTGCTCTTTTGTCCCCTTTTTCCTTTCCATCCATGATAAAAGCGCCGCACCGAGTCCGAACGGCAAAAATAGAAATATAAAGATTCCCAGCAATACCAAATTGATCACCATCAAAGGCAATGAATCGGTGAAGTAACCGATCAACAGCAGCAATATCGGCGGTAACGTTGTCGGCAACGAACCATAGAAATACTTTTCCAATGGGGTCGAGCCTTTGATCATAATTTCACCGATCGCCAAGGTGACGGCCGCATGTGCCAGCACCATGATTATAAGCAGGCCGATAGGCTGGCCGAGTATCGCCAGAGGTATTCCGATCACGGAAACCAGCAGCAGTATCCAAATAATAAACATCGCAAAATAGCCGGCATAACCGATCAAGAACGATTTCAGCCAATTTTGCCGCAGCGATCGGCTGACCTTCTCTACCGGCGCCGGGAACAGGGCAACCGCCAGTGCGGAAAGAAGCATTCCGAAAGCGACGATGATAAGCAATGTCCCCTGGGTAACCCGCTGGACCGATTTTCGCTTGAGGCCGCCGAACGGAAGTTTGGTTTGAATTCTCAGCCCGGCGATTTTGCCTCCCTCGTCGATTTTTATCTTGCCCCCCAAGGCCATGGCGTTTCCCTTGATATGTCCGGTCGATGTGACATAAATATCGCCGCCCATGACCTGCACGTCGCCGATTACCGAACCTTTCACGGTAACATTGCCGCTGAAAACCTGAACATCGGATTCGACCTGCATGTCCTCGTCGATCACGACATTCTTGCCCCAACTCACGATACCCTCGTCGCCTTTCTTTGTCGCGTTTTTCCATTCCTTCGGCCATTCGGGGTCCGAATCGCCGTCGATTATGGTTATCAAACCGGTGTCCGAATAAACCTTGATCGTGCCGTCTTCGTCGATAATTATTTCGCGGAATGTCGAGAGCTTAAGCGATTCGATATTTGCCGGCGAACGTTTCAATTTATGATTGGCCATTGCCGAAATGGAATCGAAATCCAATAATCCTATCGAATCGATCCGGCTTTTCAACGATTCGTCCAGCGAATGGATTTCTTCGGCTTTTCTCCGATGATCCTTTTCGGACGGTCCGGCTGAGACCCGTTCGGAGCATGGGATCAACAACAGAGCTGTTAAAGCGGCGAGTTTTATTCCGAGTGTCATAATCGACTTTTCAGCGAAGCGATTTCAGTTTCCTTTTCAAAAGTTCCCTGGCCCTGAATATTCGGGCTTTCACGGTGCCGACGGGCACTCTGAGCGCCTTGGCGATTTCCTCATACGATTGATCTTCCTGATGTCTCATGACGATAACCTGCTTGTATTTCTCCGGCAGTGAGGCGATAGCGTCGACGATCGAGATATGGTTCTGTTTGTCCGCCAGATCGCGTTCGGGGTTGTAAGAGTTATCAGCTACCTCTATTTCGACTTTCCCGTCGTCTGTTTCCACCGGCCGGTCAAGCGAAAAGGCGTTTATCCGTTTTTTACGGATATGATCGATAGAGGCATTTGCGGCAATTTTATAAAGCCAGGTGGAAAAGCGATAGCTTGGATTATATGTTTTTAAGGAGCTGAATGCCTTGATAAAAGTTTCCTGCACAAGGTCCTCGGCTTCCTCGCTGCTGTGCACAATCTTGAAAACAATGTGAAAAATCGCCTGCTTATGCTCTTCAAAGAGAATCTGATAAGCTTTTTGCTCGCCCTGAAGGGCTCTTTGAATCAGATCCTCGTCCTGTTCGGCAACCAGCGGCCGCTCCTTGATTTGAATTACGTCATTTTTCTGCCAAAGTTACGGCTGGAATTATCCAGGCAAAGCCTAAAATACAATCTGTAGTGATTAATTCAAATGGATTTTAATCATGAGATGAAAGCATGCAGCGGGTCTTCAAAAATTATTCTTGCCGGCAACTGCGTTCTTCATCAGTTGGATTAAAAGAAAATTCGCCGATCTGATCCGGCCATTTCAGCCGGAATACCCAAGGAGCCTTGAAAGAAGATCCTGAATATCGTTGACCTTAAACGGTTTGTTCAGAAAACCGTCCGCCTGCTGAGTCAGTAGCAGGTTTTGCGTTTCGCCGAGGGAATAACCGGTGATAACGACTACCGGCAAGTCGGGATGATGTTCCTTTATGGCCTTAAGCAAGTCGATTCCATCCATCTTGGGCATGCGCAGGTCGGTGAAGACCATGTCGTACCGCTCCGAATCGAGCTTTTCGAGCGCTTCTTCGCCGTCTTGAGCATGTTGACCTTTATACTCGAATATCTCAAGTATATCGGACAATAAAACCGACATGTTCGGGTTGTCGTCGACTATCAGAATTTTCTTTGTTGGATTCCTGACCATTATATTATCCTTTATCTGGAATTATTTTCGGCAGATTTTTCGGCTAATTTAATCCGGCTTGAAGACGGGATCGATTCCCGGGTCTGGACCGGTTTGGCCGAAAACCTGTATGGCGGGGGAATTCCGGCTAATAGCCGAATAATTTCTCGCGGCGATAACGCCAGAGAAGGATGAATGTCCGGACTGTCCAATCGAGAATCATCGCCAGCCAGACCCAGATTATCCCGCCTTTAAGCACGATCCCGGTGATGAAGGCAAATGGCAAACGAACCAGCCAGCCGCCGATCAGCGTCGATCCCATCACGAAACGGGTATTTCCCGCACCGCGCAGGGCTCCCGATAGGACTATGGCCGAAGCCATCGGCGGCTGGACGAATGCTACTATATAGCAATAGGTGATCCCGAAGGCGATTACATTCGGATCGCTGGTGAACAGGCGTACCCAGAGGCGCGGAAAAAGAAGATAGGAAACCCCCAATGCCGTCATGAATATGACGGCCACCATCGTCGATTGATAACCGGCCCGGCGGGCGCTGTCGGGACGGCGGGCGCCGATATTCTGCCCGACCATAGCGGTGGCCGTCTGGCCGAACGCCAACCCGGGCAACCAGGAAAGTGATTCGATGTTCAACCCGATTTGATGGGCGGCATAGGCGGCCACCGAGAAACCGACCACCATCCTGGCATAGACCATCTGCATCGAGGTCGTCAGCATCCGCTCGAAAAACACCGGTGTCCCAAGATGGATTATTTTGGCGATAAAGGTTTTGCTGAGTTTTTCGAGCTGTTTTCCCAGCAACCCGATCTTCATCCCTTTTCGCACCAGCACCAGCGCCCCGCCGAGCTCGGTGATGCCAGTGGCGAAAGCGGCTCCTCTTATCCCCCAGGCTGGAATGGTTATCCCGAGGGCGGGAATATCGAGGCCGTAAATCAAAGGATAAGCAAGAGCGATATGAAAAACATTCACCCAGACGATTACGCTTAACGGCGTTCGGCTGTCCCCCGCTCCTTGAAAAATGTAGCTTACTATATAAATGGCCGCTTTGGCGCTGAAAAATACGGCGATAATTTTAAGATACTGCCGGGACAAACTCGCAACTGGAATATCTGCTCCCAGTAATCTGGCGGCATGATAGCTCAGGAAATAACAGATAACGCTGAGCAGGGCGCTGACCGCCAGTCCCATCGTCATCCCGGTAAGAGCGGCCCGGCTTCTCCGGAGATGGTCATTTTCGCCGGTGTAGTTCGCCACCATTATCATCGAGCCGATGCCGATTCCCATCGGCAAGGCTATCAGAAACATGACGACAAGCTGCGACATTCCAACGGCGGCAAGTTCGCTTGCCCCCAAATGTCCGACCATCACCGCATCTATGATACCGACGCCGCGCTGCAACAGATTCGTCCATACGATCGGCAGAGCCAGCGCGAATATGGCTTTCCTGATTTCGCTGTTGGAAGTATCAACGGAAGATTCCATGTTTGCAAAATAGATCAGTTCCCGGCTGCAGTCAAGGACGGCGTTCGCCGGACTAAAAAGGCCGCCGCTCAAAAATATGAATAGCGGTATTGACTTGCGAGGACGTCAGGCATATCATTGATACAATTGGATGAAGCGGAGGTATCAAGTGTTGGAACTTATCGGCGGTGTTTCGCATCGATCAATCTACGTTCTTCTCAGGCATCGCGATGTCTTTATAAAAATGTGGAAGACCTCGATCATCCCGCCGTTCCTTGATCCTTTGTTTTATCTTGTGGGTATGGGCTATGGGCTGGGTGCACTTGTGATTAAGGTTCAGGGGATGTCATATGTCGAGTTTATTGCCCCCGCGCTGGTGGCCTCGGTCATAATGTCGGCGCCTTTTTTTGAGAATTCGGTCGGCTCATATGTAAGGCTTTATTACCAGAAAACTTTTAATGCCATGATCTCCACGCCGGTGTCGATCGAGGACGTCGCTACCGGTGAACTGCTCTATGGCGCATTCAGGGCGGTGATTCAAGGCACTTCCATACTTATCGTAATCGCCTTGTTCGGTTTGGTGAAGTCGTGGCTGGCCGTTTTTATACCGCTTTTGTGCCTGTTCGCAGGATTCGTGCACGGCGCGATCGCCTTGTCGTATATGACCTATATTCCATCGATCAATTACGTGGATTATTTTTTCACGATAATCATGACGCCGATGTTTCTTTTTGCCGGGACTTTTTTCCCGGTGTCGCAATTGCCGGTTTGGGCGCAGAAAGTCGCTTTCATGATGCCTCTTTATCACGTGGTGAACGTCACGCGGGCGCTTTGCAGCGGAACCAATCTCGGCCAAATATGGATCCACTTGTTGTGGCTTTTTGTATGTGGTGCCGTTTTTTTCATTTTCAGTTTACACCGGATGAACCGCCGCCTGAGAAAATGAGTTAGAATTGTCTGAATAATGGCGCACTGCGGCGGAAGTCCTGATATTTGTTCGGTATCGGATTGCCCGGCAAGGCGAAATCAAGGAATGGATGACAAAAAAAGTATCGACAAGATAAGTATTCGATATTCGTTTATAATGATTGTTCAGGCGGATTCGCCATGCCGCCGTTCGACAGGAGCATAAGTGGATAGGTTGCTGATTTCGGTTTCGGGAATCAGGGGGATAGTCGGCGGAAGCCTGACCCCTGAGGTGGTTTTGAAATATGCGGCCGGATTCGGTCGATTTGTCGGAGGCGGGCCAGTGGTTATCGGCCGTGACACCCGTTGCCACGGTCCGATGATAACCGCTGCGGCGACAGCCGGTTTGATGTCGGTCGGTTGTGATATCCTTGATATCGGAGTCGTCACCACGCCCACCGTCGAATTCGCGGTAAGGGAAACCGGCTCTGCCGGCGGAGTCGTGATCACCGCCAGCCATAACCCGATCGAATACAACGCGCTCAAACTTATCGGACGGCGCGGCATGTTTTTGACGGAAAGCGAAAGCAAAAGATATCTTCGAGGAGTGGACAAAAATAATAGGATAGGGCCGAAATACGGCCGTTTGATTCCGCAGGACGGATGGGATCTTAAGCATATCGATGCTATCCTCGATCTTGATATTGTCGCGAAGCAAAAAATAAGAAAGGCCGGATTCAAGGTGGTCGCCGATTGCGTCAACGGCACGGCATCGTTTGTAGCCGCCGAGCTTTTCGGAGCCTTGGGCTGTCGGCTGAAACTGATCAATGCCGTTCCTGACGGCGGATTCCCGCGCCAGCCTGAACCCACCGCGGAGAATCTGAAAGAGCTGTGCCGCGAGGTCAAGAGGTTCGGGGCCGACATCGGTTTCGCGTTCGACCCCGATAGCGACCGCCTTGCGATCGTCGATGAAAAAGGCAGGCCTTTGGGAGAGGAATTCACGCTGGCGTTAGGCCTGCGATATATTTTGTCGAAAAAGAAAGGGCCGGTGGCCGTAAACCTGTCATCATCGATGATGAACGACTGGGTGGCTCGGGAAGCGGGCATAAAGATCTATCGCACGAAAGTCGGCGAAGTGAATGTTTCGGAGAAGTTATTGCGAACGGGTGGTGTGGCGGGCGGTGAGGGGAACGGCGGACTGATCTATCCGGGTATTCACTGGGGCCGCGACGCCTTACAGGCGGCGGCGATAATTTTAAGCTATTTAGCGGCCCGCAAACTGCCGATATCCGAAATTGCCGGGGAACTTCCGCGGACGTTCATGGTTAAAAGAAAAATTGCGGTCCCCGAACAAGGTATAAATCAAGACAAGATCAGGGAAAATTTCAAGGCCGGCAAGGTGGATCTCAAAGACGGGATAAAACTTTTATTCGACGATTCCTGGATTCAGGTCAGAACATCGAATACGGAACCGGTGGCCAGAATCATAGCCGAGAGTCTCGATTCCGAAAAGGCGCGGAACCTTGCCGATGCCGTTGAGAAGATATTAACCTGAAAAGCGAGGCGTTTTATGTGCGGCATAGTAGGATATATCGGTGACAAAAAGGCAGTGCCGTTGCTGATTGATGGACTTAAGCGGCTCGAATATCGCGGCTATGATTCGGCGGGATTGGCCTTTATCGAAAACTCGGACATGATTTTCCAGAAAACGGCAGGCAAGATTCAAGCGCTTGAAGAGCTTATCCGGGATAAAGAGTATAATTCCTCACTCGGTGTCGGCCATACCCGGTGGGCGACGCACGGTGAACCCACCGATATAAATGCACATCCGCACATCGATTGCACCGGGAAGATTGCCGTTGTCCACAACGGTATAATCGAAAATTATTCGACTTTGAAAAAATTCCTCAGTAAAAAAGGCCATAAGTTCATTACCGACACCGATACCGAAATCCTGGCCCATTTAATTGAAGACCAGTTCGATGGCGATCTTATGGAGGCGGTGCGGGCGGCGCTGACGCAGGTTGAAGGCACCTATGGGATCGGCGTAATTTGCCTTGACACCCCCGACAGGATCGTGGCCGCCCGCAACGGTTCGCCGCTGGTAATCGGCAGAGGGCAGGGCGAAAATTTTCTGGCCTCGGACGTGGCTGCCATCCTGCGCTACACCAATCAGGTCGTTTATCTGGGCGAGCAGGAAATCGCCGAGATTAAATCCTCGAACTTCCGCATTTCAAAACTGGACAAAACCCACGTGAGCCCGCGGATTCAGGAAGTGTCATGGTCTCTGGACATGATCGAAAAAGGCGGTTACCCTCATTTCATGCTGAAAGAAATCATGGAGCAGCCGGCCACGCTAAGAAACGCTATCAGAGGAAGGCTCGATTTCGAAAACGGGATTTCGCGGCTGAACGGCCTCAATCTTCAATATAAAGAATTGCGCCAGATAGATCGCATCATTATCAGTGCCTGCGGCACTTCCTGGCATGCGGCGTTAATCGGCGAATACCTCATCGAGGAATATGCCCGGATACCCGTCGAGGTGGAATACGCCTCGGAATTTCGTTATCGCAATCCGATACTCAATCCCGGAACCATAGTATTCGTGATCTCGCAATCCGGTGAGACCGCCGATACGCTGGCCGCACTCCGCGAAACAAAGCGCCGCGGTGCTACCTGTCTGGGAATCTGCAACGTCGTCGGTTCCACGATCGCCCGCGAAACCGATGGCGGCGTTTATATTCACGCCGGACCGGAAATCGGAGTCGCGTCCACAAAAGCGTTTACTTCCCAGATAATGGTTCTTTCGTTGATTACGATCCTGCTGGCCAGAATGCGCAATATGTCGTTTGAGAAGGGCGAGGAATTGATAAAGGCCCTTCAAAGCACTCCGGATCTGGTCTCCCGCGTTCTCGAAAAGAGCGATGAGGTACGGAAAATCGCCGAAAAATACGTCGGCATGAACAATTTTCTTTACCTCGGCCGCGGGGTGAATTTTCCGGTTGCGCTCGAGGGCGCTCTGAAGCTGAAAGAAATCTCTTATATCCATGCCGAGGGGTATCCGGCCGCCGAAATGAAACACGGACCGATCGCATTGATCGATGAAAATATGCCGGTTGTGGTTATCGCGCCGCGCGATTCCGTCTATGATAAGATACTTTCGAATATCCAGGAGATAAAGGCGCGCAAAGGAAACGTAATCGCAATCGCGACCGAGGGGGACGACTATATCAAGACGCTGGTCGACGATATCATTTATATACCGGCTGCCAATGATTTCGTGTTGCCGTTGATTGCCATAATCCCGCTGCAACTTTTGGCATATCATATGGCGGTCATTCGCGGCTGCGACGTCGATCAACCGCGCAATCTTGCCAAAAGCGTAACCGTCGAATAGCATCGACTTCGATCAAATGTTTGGCCTCGAATGAGGCATTGCCGCGATAAATTCGCTTGACTTCCCATAACCGATAATCATATTCTTGCCCATAAATAAGGCAGAGCGGTATCCTTTGAGGATAAAGGGAAGACGGTGAGAAGCCGTCACAGCCCCGCTACTGTAAACGGCCAAAGCCAAAGCCTCGGTCACTGTCGGAAAGATGGGAAGGCCGGGCTGAAATCGATGCCGTAAGTCAGGAGACCTGCCGCCCTGCAACAGTCATTACGAGACCTTCGAGGGAAAGGTTGGCTTGATGAGCGGATCGCCCAGTCTCCTCCGGATGTCCCGGGGGATTATTTTTTATGCAATATTGACTCTGATCGCCTATTGTCCGCCCAAGATGGCGGGGGGGCAGGATGCCGTCAGACTAAAAGGCCGGGTATTCGACTCGACCGGACCGATCGTCGGCGCCCGCGTTTTCGTCCACACTAACCCGGATCCGGCAATCACCGATCATAACGGCTGCTACAGCTTCACCAACCTCGAAAAGGGTTCGTATACGGTAAGGTGTGAGTTCCGTCGGCGTATCGTCCGCGTGGCGTCGCCGGTCAGGGTAAACGGCGTCTCGCCGGTGGAATGCGATATCTTCTTTGCTGATGATGCGATTCAACTGGAACCGGTCGTAGTCGCCGCCGAAACCGATACCGCCGGAACGCTTTTGAGCGAAAAACGGATCTATCATGTCGATCCCGGAGCCAGGGACATTTCAGATCTCATCGGGGAAATTCCGGGTCTGCAGGTGATCGTATCCGGGAACGAAACGTATATCGGAGTATCCGGCTCGCGCCCGGAAGCGCTTGAAGTGCAGCTCGACGGCAGACGATTGAACTCAAGCATGACCGGCAAGGCAGATCTGAATCAACTGCCGCTGCCTGCAATCAAAAAGATCGTTTTCTATCGCGGCGGCGGTGGCGAAGGCGGCCATGGTCTTTCCGGCACGATCAATTTCATCACCGGACCGGATAAGTCAGCCGCCAATTTCCATATCGAACTGGCCCGCGCCAATTTCGGATTCGAAAGCTATCGATTGACTACTGGCATTGGAAGCAAGCGGTATGGCAGTCTCGGCATCTCCGCCGAATCGCAGTTCAGGAGGAATGATTTTCCCTATACCGACTATTTCGGCCGCGAAAGCATCAGACAAAACATGCGGTCTTACCTGAATCGGTTATCCATTTCCGGCGGGCAGGTTTTGCTGGGAGGAAAACTTTCTTTTTCAGGGCTTTATTACGATAACGAAAGCGGAGTGCCGGGGCAGATTATCCAGCCGAACTTTTCGGCTTGGCAACGCCGGAAAACGATTTCAACGGGTGCCGGTTATAGTAGGTTCATTGATGAAAAAATCAGAGTGGAATTGGGTGTTTCGTACACGAGCAAAGATCTTCATCATCTTGACCCGGATTCTTGGATTAAATTCGACACCTACTATAAAGATCGGGAAAGCCTGATCGATATGCTTGCCGAGGCAAGGCCTGCGCCTGAACTTGAATTTAGGAGCAGGTTGTTCTACCGCAAGGAGTCGCTTGCCGGTTGGGATAAAATTCGAACGGCTAATTCTCTGGGGCATCATGACAGAAATGTCGCGGGCGGTAATTTCGATTTGGATTACAGCCGAGATTTCAGGCCTATTACCTGCAGGTTGAGCCTCGGCGTCGGCGTTAATAGAGTAAACTCCGGCAATCACAATTCCGGTTTGTTTGCTCTGGCGATTTCTTATCGAAGTGTTCCTAATGCCGGAATCAGGGTATATCGTTCAAACACTTTTCGTTTGCCCGGGCTGGCCGATTTGCACTGGAAAGAAGATGTTTTTTCGCTGCCGAATCCCGATCTGAGGCCGGAAAGGTCGATCTCTCAGGGCGTTGAGCTGTTCACCAGTTTGACCTGGCAGGGAAATTGGCGTTTGACAATGGAATATCGCGAATCTCGTTTTACCGATTTGATATACTGGCGAAGATCGCAGGGGGTAAAATACAAGCCGGTCAATATCAGTTCGTCCGATTACTATGGCTTGATAGTGACCGCCGGATATAAATCGCCGGGGGATATCTTCGCTCTCGATTTCTCGCGGGTTCAGTCGATCACTCTGAATCGTGAACGAAATCAGCCATATTACGGCAAAGAAATCATCCATCAGCCGCGCTGGGTGAACCGGCTCGATGCCGCAGTCCGCCGCCGCGGTTTGTTCCTGAATTACAACTTCAATTTCGTCGGCCGAAGGTTTTATCTGGAGGAAAACACCAAGGCGCTGTCGCCATATATGACTGTGAATATCGAAGCGGGAGCGGAACTGCGCCTGAATCCGGCGGCTATCGAACTGAAATTCTGGATAGATAATTTCACAGACGAAAAATATGAACTCGTGGAGTTTCAACCGATGCCGCCCCGGACTATAGGCGCGGGAGTCGGCGTTAAGTTTTAGGAGGTACCTTTTTGTGAAAATGTTCAAGGTTTTTGCTTTGTGGCTTATCCTGTCGGCGGGGCTTTCGGCCGACAACTGGCTGTATGTCGTCAACGGCACTTCGGAGACGCTTTCGCGTATCAACTTGGCCACGATGGCCGTGCAGAACCATGTTCTGATTACGGGGCCGGTTCCCAATCATGCGGCAATCTATGAGGGGCTGCTTTACGTGGTTAATTCAGGCTCGGCGAGCCTGCAGATAATCGATCCTGCTCTGCCGCGGACGATCGCTGAAGTGGCACTGCCATTGAATTCGAATCCTTATTGGTGCGATTTCTGGAACGGGGATGCTCTGGTAAGCGGGTTTGTCAGCAACAGCATATATCGGGTCAACTTAACAACCCGTCAAGTGATAGACACTATCCCCGTCGGCCGATCGCCTGCGGGGGTTCTCTGTCACGCCGGCCGCCTTTATGTTGCCGTCACCGCGTTCAACCCCAATGATTTCAGTTTTGGCCAAGGGCGGGTGGATGAAATCGATCTGGCGAGCGGTCAGGTCGTCGGTACCATAAACGTCGGGAAGAATCCCCAGTGTCTGGCGATCGGCGCCGACGGTATCCTCAACGTGATTTGCACCGGCGATTATGTAAGTATTCGGGGCATGATCTATTTTGTCGATCGGGCGGCGCGGCGTGTCGTCGATTCTTTGGCGACTGGCGGTGATCCTTTTCAGGTCGTGATAAACCGTTACGGCATAGGCTACGTCAGTGCCGGCGGCTGGACAGGTTCAGGACATGTATTCAGCTATGACGCCTTGAATCGCATCCTTATTAGAGGGGAGTCGAACCCGATTCTGGTGTCGACCGGCGCCATGGGAATCGCCCTCGATTCGGCCGGATTCATATATTCGGGCGGTCAGCTGGCGAATTCGGTTACCAAGTTCGATGGTAACGGCAACGTCCATGGCAACTTCGGCGTCGGGGCGGGACCGGTTTCGCTTGCCGCCTATGATTCGCGCACCGATATTTTCGAAACGCCGTCGGTGCAGCAAGATCCAATCGCTCTTGGGCGGCCCTATCCAAATCCATCCAACGGCGGGGTGATGGTGCCGGTAGTCGACAATAATATCGGCTCAGCTAATATATTGCTGGACATTTACGATGTTTGTGGGCGGTTAATGATTACTTTAAACCGGGCGGGAAGCGGTGAATGTTTCTACTGGGACGGCCTGGATCGTTCGGGCGCGACGCTGCCGTCGGGGGTATATCTGGCGCGGCTGCGCGGCTGTGAAGGCACGCTTAAGTTCACGATTTTGAGATAACGCCGATCAAGCGAAAGAAACGGATATTTAATTCTTGCCATGGAATGAAAAACGATTATATTTAATTTTTCGGAGGAAAAATGAAGGAAAAGATACACCCCAAATATTACGAAACGCGTATTACCTGCGCCTGCGGAAACGTGATAGAGACCAGATCAACCGTGAAAAACATTTCCGTTGAAATCTGTTCGAATTGCCATCCCTTCTTTACCGGAAAACAGAAACTGGTTGATACCGCCGGGCGCGTCGATAGATTCAAGCGTAAGTACGGCCAGGACAAATAATCTCCTGCGGATATCTTAAGGCGAAGCCGCCGCTTTCGGCGCGTTTCGGATTGAAACAGGCCATGTTTTTCAAACATCTCCTTTCGCCGCTTCTTTTTGTCGATAAAAATGTCGGCGGTCAGGCGGTTATCGAGGGGGTGATGATGCGTTCGCCCGATCGAGTAGTCACCTCCGTACGTCACCCCTCGGGCGAAATAATCACCCGCAGTGAGCAATTCAGATCATTGACCCAAAAAAAACGGTTGCTGGGACGGCCGGTTATAAGGGGGATCGTATCTTTTTTCGAGATGCTGGTCCTCGGAATAAAAACGTTGAATTTTTCGGCCGAAATCGCTGCTGCCCCCGGAGATTCGCGGAATTCGATCGGCGGGCCGGTATCGGCGAAAATCGGCGTTGCTTTGGGCTTGGCTCTGATATTAGCGCTCGGCCTCGGCATCGCCCTGTTTTTCTTTTTGCCGCTGTTTCTGACTCAGCTTCTGGGTTTCGATCGGCAGGCGCTGCTGTTCAATCTTACCGCCGGTTTTTTCAGAGTGGTGTTCTTTCTGACGTATATCGCATTCATTTCCACGTTCAAAGATATCAAGAGGGTTTTCGAATACCACGGAGCCGAGCATAAAACGATCCATGCTTTCGAAAACGATCTTCCCCTCACCATCGAAAACGCCGCGCGTTTTGCCACTCTGCATCCCCGCTGCGGCACCAGCTTCATTCTGATCGTGGCGATTCTGGCCATTTTCGTTTTCTCTCTGTCCGATTCGCTTTTTGCGGTGGTGGCGGGTCGGCAGCCCGGTTTGTTGCAAAGATTCGGCATTCATCTGCTGCTTTTGCCGCTTATCGCCGGGTTTTCCTACGAGTTGCTCAAACTCTCAGGAAAAACACGAAATAAAAGGCTTACCAAAGTGCTTATCGCCCCGGGCCTGTGGCTGCAAAAAATAACCACCCGAGAACCGGATGATTCGCAGCTCGAAGTTGCAATCGCAGCCCTCAAGTCGTCTATCGAATAATCCAAAATTCATGCGAAATCGGACAAGGCGCAATGGAATTGAACGTTCTTGATTTGCTTAAGCCGGTTAGGGAAAGATTGGCGGAGTTGGATCGTTTGCTGGCCGACCCTCAGGTTTTGGCCGATCAGGTCCGCTATCGCGAGGCCGCCCGCGAACGGTCGCGGACACAGGAATTGGTGGTTCTGGGCGACGAGTACGAGAAATTGCTGCGCCTCATCGCCGATGATAAAAACGCACTCGCGGAGAATCCCGAAGGGGAGGTTGCGGAAATAGCCAGACAGGAACTTGAGGAACTCATTCCGCAGAAGGAAAAAATCGAGCGTCGTCTTCAAGCCAAGTTGCTACCGCCCGATCCAGAAGATTCAAAAAACGCCATCGTCGAAATTCGAGCCGGTACTGGCGGAGAAGAAGCGGCCCTGTTCGTGGCCGATCTTTTCCGGATGTACTCGCGTTTCGCCGAATCGAAAGGGTGGCGTATCGACGTAATGAACTCCAATCCGACGGGGCTCGGAGGTTTCAAGGAAATCATCTTCTCTCTCGAAGGCGACGGTGTTTACGGCGAATTGAAATACGAATCGGGTGTTCATCGAGTGCAACGGGTGCCTGCCACCGAAGCCTCGGGAAGAGTGCATACGTCGGCGGCGTCGGTGGCGGTTTTGCCTGAGGCCGAGGAAATCGAATTGAAAATAGACCCCAACGAATTGCGCATAGACGTATTTCGATCTTCGGGGCCGGGGGGGCAATCGGTGAATACGACCGATTCCGCAGTAAGAATAACCCACGTTCCCACCGGAACCGTCGTCAGTTGTCAGGATGAAAAATCCCAATTAAAAAACAAGGTAAAAGCCATGATGGTGCTTAGGGCCCGCTTGCTTGATCGCCTGCGTTCGGAGCAGGCCGAAAAAGTCAGCAAAACCAGACGCACCATGATCGGCTCCGGCGATCGTTCCGAAAAAATCAGGACCTACAATTTTCCCCAGAATCGGGTCACCGATCATCGACTCGGTCTGACCGTTTATGCTCTGGAGCGAATCAAAGACGGGGAATTGGACGAGTTGATTGAAGCGGCCAAAAGGTTCGAGCTTGAAAGGCGGATGAGATCGATTGAATCAGGCAAGGAAAGGGTTGGCGAAAGTGGCTAAGTCTTTCCGGTTGAGGCTTGCCCTGTCGCTCGTTTTGAGCCTTGTGCTTCTCGCCATATCCCGGAAAATCTCAAGCAGAACACCTCTTGATGTATCCACGGAATTTGAGGGAATCACCGTCAAACACAGAACCGTTACCGAATCGCGGACCGGTGAGATCAGACAGGTTACCGTTTCATTCGACGGCGATACGCGGCCGGTGCGAAACGGATTTATCTATTATAATTTCGCCGGCGAAAACCCGAAACGGACCGAGATGCGCTTCATCGATTCGAAAACTCTATCGGGGGATCTTCCCGAAGGTAAGCGGGGCCAAAAATTATATTATCGAATAGAATTGATGGGAGATGAAAGGTTTTTGACCTCTTTGCCGCCTATCGGCCAGCCAGGCTACCTTGTTAAATTCAAAGGGCACGCAGCGCCGATCATTTTGATTTCGCATATCGTATTGCTTTTTGTCGCCGTGTTTCTTGCCTTTCTCGCATTTTTTATAGGCAAAGACTTGGTCAAAGGAGTCGGCCGGCCGAAAACGGCGTTTCTTATCGCTTTGTCTATATTTCTCTGCACGCTGGCAGGAGGTATCATAATCGGCCCGGTGGTAACCTATCAGACTTTCGGCGAGGGCTGGGGCGGCTGGCCGATCGGCAAGGACATCACCGACACAAAAACGGAGATATTTTTGTTCTTCTGGTTGGTGGCGGTGATAATAGGTATCGGTTTCTGGCGGGGAAGCCGGCCATTCGTCGGCGATATCGCCTATGGTTATTTTATAATGTTTTGCTTCGTTATAACGCTTGTTGCATTTTTGATACCGCATTCATTATAAAGGTAGTACATGGCCGATATCGAAAAGATGGCTCGGATGGCCCTGGAAAGGGCGGATAGACTCGGCGCGGAGTATGTTGATTTCCGCTATGAGGAATCGCGTTACGAACGCCTCGATTTCGTCGACGGGACGCCCCAGAAAGTCGAACAATCGACCGATCGCGGTTTTGGAATCAGGGTTATCGCCGATGGAGCCTGGGGATTTTATTCATCGGCTTTCATAAATCAGCGGGAAATTTCGAGGGCGGCCGAGATGGCCGTAGCGATCGCCAAGGCGTCGGCACTGATAAATAAGACCCGAATCCGGCTTGCGCCAAAAGCAGCCGCCCGCGATTTCTATCGCACTCCCTTGAAGGTCGACCCGTTTGAGATGACCGTCTCGCAAAAATTGGATTACCTGCGCCGGCTCGATGATCTGGTGGCAAAAGCCGACGGATCGATTTCCAGAGAATCGTTTCTGGATTTCAAGAAGACGATCAAATTCTATTGCGACTCCGAGGGTTCGGAAATAAGGCAAGAATTGTTTCACAGCGGCGCCGGTTTGACGGTGACTGCGATCGGATCGGGCAGAGCGCGCGCCTCGCGGAGTTTTCCCTCAAATGAAGGGCTTTTTTTAAGCGGCGGCTGGGATCTGATCGAGAAAGAACCGTTCGCGGATAACATCCCTCGTCTCTGCGAAGAAGCGCGGGCTGTTCTTGCCGCCCCGGAATGTCCATCGAAGGTCTGTGATATAGTGCTCGATGGCTCGCATCTCGGCCTCGTGATTCATGAATCGATCGGCCACGCCCTGGAACTCGATCGGGTGTTAGGGAGTGAACGCAACTTTTCCGGCGCCAGTTTCGCCACCCCCGACAAAGTCGGCAGACTCAAATACGGCTCTGAACATATCAACGTCGTTTGTGATTCAGCGGCCGTTACGGGGCTGGGCAGTTTCGGCTATGATGATGAAGGTGTCAAAGCGGTTTCGACCCCGCTTATCGTCAACGGCATCTTGTCAGGATATCTATCCTCAAGGGAAACGGCCTATCAGGCCTCCGCCGCTCTGTCCGCCTCGATGGTTGCCGAGGGATGGGGGAATATTCCCCTGATACGGATGACCAATACGAACCTGATGCCGGGGCAATATACTTTGAACGATTTAATCGGTGGAATAGACGACGGCGTCTATATGGAAACTTCCTCATCTTGGTCTATCGATGACATGCGGCAGAATTTTCAATTTGGCTGTCAATTCGGGCGGCTCATCGAGGGCGGTAAACTTACGACGATCGTGAAAAACCCCATATATACATCAGACACCGTCGATTTCTGGAATTCCTGCGACGGTCTGGGCGATGCTTCGCTCTGGCGCATCTGGGGAACGCCGAATTGCGGCAAGGGGCAGCCGGGACAAAATGCCCGAACCGGACAGGGCGCGTCGCCGGGAAGGTTCAGGAGAATCAAGGTCGGTAGGTGATGTCGGACGTAATTGATTTACTGCATAAGGCGATAAGCAAGTCTCCTGCCGAACAGACCGAGTTGGTGCGCGAAGCTGAGGAATTCTTTTTGACCCGTTTCGCCGAAAACGTCATCCATCAGAATATGGGAAGAAGCGATAGCACGATATGGTGCAGAGCGATAAACGGCCGGAAAATAGGAATCGCCAGAACAAACGAATTGAGATATGATTCAATAATCAAGACCATCCTTAGGGCGCATGAGATATCGCTTTTGAGCCCGGAAGATGCCCAACTGACAGGATTCCGAAAATCCCCCAAGGCGTCTCCGTCGAGGGGATTTCATGAGAGCACGGCGTTATGTCCGCCGGCAGCAAGAGCCGAGGCGGTCGGTAAAATAGTTGGAATCGCCGAACGGAATGCTCTATCCGCAGCAGGAATGTATCAAACATCAACGACCAGTCTGGCGGTAGTCAATTCTCTCGGAACTGTTCAGGAGGATAGGGTGGCCGAGGCAAGGCTGTCGTTGACGATGACAGGCTCCGAGGGGCGGGCCGGCTTCGCGCAGGCTTTTTCCAGAGATGTAACGCGTATCGATGTCGAGGCGCTGGCCGAGGCTGCCTGCCGGAAAGCCGAAAAAACTTCCGAACCCGCGGCGCTCTCCCCCGGCAAATATACGGTGATCCTCGACCCTGAAGCAGTTGCGGATTTTTTGCTGTTTCTCGGCTTCCTCGGATTTGCCGGAAAAGGGATGGTCTCCAAACGCAGTTTCATGGCGGATAAAATAGGTTCAAGGATAATGTCGGAGCTGGTCAGTGTATATGAAGATCCGGACGACGACGAGATGGCCTATATGCCGTTCGATTACGAAGGAGTTCCCCGCAAAAGAGTGGCATTGGTGGAAAACGGAATCGCCAGAGGCGCTGTTTACGACAACTATTACGCGTCCGTCATGAGCCTCGAATCCACCGGAAACGCTCTTCAGCCGGGAAACAGTTTCGGTCCATATCCCAAAGCCATGTCGATGCTGCCGGGAAAATTCCCGCTTGCCGATTTGATTTCAAGAGCGAACCGGGCGATCTGGATCACGCATTTCTGGTATTTGAATTATGTGAATCCGATGCAGACGACGGTTACCGGAACCACCCGCGACGGCACGTTCCTTGTCGAGAACGGCAAAGTTACCCGGCGACTGAAAGATATGCGGATTCAGCAATCGATGCTGGAGGCGTTCAATAATATAGAGGCCGTCTCGGTCGAAAGGCGGGTTGTTCCCAAATACGGCGCCCTGATGAGGGTCCCGACTTTATTGATCAAGGATTTCAATTGCACGGCGGTTGTATGATCTGTTTCGCTTTAGTTGCAGTCGCCGCTCTTATGATACCGGAAACGACGGCGGAGGCTGGAATCGGCGCCTGGGGTCAAAGATTGGTTGCCAGAGCCGGAGGTTCCTACATGCCGGTCGGCTCGATCAAGACGGTTTCTTATTATGATCCAATCGATTTTTATGACAGCGTTTTCCTCAGGTCGTCCGTTGAACTTGGCTTTTCCGATTTCTTTTCGGCGGGGCCTGCAATCGAATATCTTGGGCGCAGAATAAGCCCCGATGCGACCTTCTCCGCTGATGTTTCCCTTGTCAATATTTTATTCGATCTAAGGCTCCAACACCGGCTGATGGATACGGGAAATTCTTTTCTGGTTGCCGGCGCTGGTTCGGGGGTCGGATTATTGCGGGAATCGGGTTTCGGCTCGGCCAAGGGAGTCTGCCTCTATTTCATGGGCGGTTTCGATCTCGATTTGGGCAATCGATTCGGGCTGGATATTTTGGCCAGGTTTTCCAGCGAACGACTGAACGTCGATGATGTCCGCGAGTATCGGTTCGACGGACTTTCGCTTTATGCAGGTGCGAACTATAGAATAGGAATCATATGAGACGAAGGGAATTCATCGTTTCATTCGCAACCATCGGTCTGGGATTGTCCGCGGGTTTGAGCTGGGTGGACGATTATCGGATGAACTCGCCGGAAATCGAACTTCCTGAAGATTCGGTTTCATCTGATTGGAGTCGGCCGAGATGCGGCTGCCGCGATTCGCTTGTTTCGCTGTATGATAAGGGCCCCGGTGACCGAAACGGATTGCGTTTGGTTTAATAATGCCGTCAAGAAATCTTGCGGAGCTGCTTCGGGCGGCGATTACCCGTCTCAAGCAGGCCGGCATTGTCGATGCCGAGATTTCGGCAAGAGCTTTACTCGGTTTTCTTCTTAATAAAAATCCAGCCTCGCTTCAGCTTATTATCAATGAACCCGTCATTGGGGGGTTAGAAACTTTATATGCCGAATTAATCGAAAAAAGAGCCGCCCGGTGTCCGCTTCAATATCTGATAGGCTCGGTAGAGTTTTACAATGTCAGACTGGCGGTCGATAGCAGAGCGCTTATCCCAAGGCCCGAAACCGAGCTTCTCGTGGATACGGCGGTGCGGATCATCGGGAACAGATCGGGCAGGGTGCTGGACATGGGCACGGGAAGCGGCTGTATCGCTATCGCTATCGCCCGCAATGCGCCGGCGGTCAGAGTCGTGGCGGTCGATATATCGAGCGAAGCGCTGGCTCTGGCCGAAAGAAACGCTGCAGCCAACGGCGTCGGTGAGAGGATCGAATTCATTCAAGCCGACTGTCTGCAAATTTCGTCATGGGCCGCCGGCGGTGAATACACGATGGTGGTCTCCAATCCGCCTTACGTGACAGAATCCGAATACTTGAATATCGAGCCGGAAATCAGATTGTATGAGCCACGACAGGCGCTTGTTGTGCCGGATATAGATCCGCTGATTTTTTACAAGGCCGTCATAGACGGTTGTTCGGCGATGGCCGCACCGCCGGAAAATATCCTGTTTGAAATGCCGGGCTGCCGGGCCGGTGCTTTGATAGAGGCTGTTACGGACAGGAATCCGCTTTATAAAATCGAGATCATAAGGGACTACAGCGGCGCCGAAAGAATTTTGATTCTCCGAATTGATAATTGAACAAGAGCCTGAATTTTCGGCCGGGCGATGATTGTATATTGCCGCGGTATGATTCATGTTCGTTGTCCCCGAATCATCCCGAAAACATTTATCGCTGACTGCTTGAACGTCTCGAAGTGACCGGAAATAAAAACGTTTTGCCAAAATTAAATTGACAAAAAAAATATTCCGGACTAAAATCAAAATAAATATGGGCATCAACCTAAAAAGATTCAACACGAAATTCGCCAGACAACTTATCGAACACAGGGCAGCCAGAAACGAAAATCGCCTGGCGACCAGAAAGCTGCTCGATGGTTTGCGGAAACATTTGGCCGATTGTCTCGAGGCTGATGATTTGAAGGAAAGCGGCGGCATGCTGATCGCCGAACTTGATAGAATAATGCTGGCGATCGATCAGCAGGAAAATGCCGCGGCGGCGACGCTCGACAACATAATCAATGATCACTACAACTTAAGGCAACGGCTCGAGGCGATGTTGTTGCATACGTCGTATTACGAGTCGCTCTATGAACTGCTGCGTTTGATCGAATCTTCCGCCGATATCGATAAAATTTCCGAGCGCCTGATCGGCATTTTGGTTAAGATGCTGAATGCCCAATTTGGAATGATCGAGTTTTATGATTCGAGCGGGCAACCGGTTTATGCAAAAGAATTGAACATGAACGACAACGGCGGCAATCTGGGGAAAATAAAGGATAAACTGGTTCAGGCGGCCGAGGATTGCAACAAACCGCTCGTGTTGAACAATCTTAATCTTCGAGGAAACGGACACAACGGAAAACCCGGTTCGATAATCTGCGTCCCGCTCAAATTCGGTTCGGGGACAAGAGGAATCCTCTTTTTCGGAGCCTATCGGAAAAATCTCGGGTTCGACAAAATGGAACTGCTCGAATACATCTGCCGCAGATTTGCCCATGCAGTCGAGAATCTGTTCATAAACAAACAGTCTTCGGAACAGAGGCGCCAGGCGATCAATGAATTGAGGATGAAGTATGACTTTTCCTGCATCATCGGCGAATCGGCCGAATTGAGGCGAGTGCTGTCGACGGTTGCCCTTATCGCCGACACCGACTCGACTGTGCTGATAGAAGGGGAATCCGGTACCGGCAAAGAAATTATCGCGCAGGCGATACACAATAACAGTCGTCGTCGAAACGGCCAATTCATCGCCATCAATTGCTCGGCGATTCCGGAGACGCTTCTCGAATCCGAATTGTTCGGTTACGAAAAAGGGGCGTTCACCGGAGCCACCAGCCGCAAGCCCGGAAAATTCGAGCTTGCCGACGGCGGCACGATCCTGCTTGACGAAATCGGTGAGCTGTCTATGACGCTGCAAGTGAAACTGCTCCGCTTCCTGCAATCGCACGAATTCGAGCCGCTTGGTTCCAACAAACTGCTGAAATCGGACGTAAGGATAATCACTGCGACAAAACGCGACTTGATGAAGATGGTAAATGAAGGGCGATTCAGGGATGATCTTTTTTATCGCATAAATGTGATCAATATCAGGGTGCCGCTCCTGCGCGAACGCTCCGGCGATATTCCCCTTTTGGTGAAACACTTCATAGAAAAATACAAGGAGAAAAACAATCGCGAGATCGCCGGAATCACCGATGAGGCTCTCGCCAGTCTCGAGGAATACGATTTTCCGGGAAACGTCCGCGAGCTGGAAAATATAATCGAGCGAGCGGTGGTGATGTGTCGGGGGGCGATGTTGGGAATAGAGGACCTGCCGGAAAGAGTCAGAGAGCAAACCGGTCTTGCCGATGGAGTCATTCCGAGAAGTCAGCGTCAACTTAGAATGATAAAGAAAAAAATAATCGAAGAATCTTTCGGGCCGATCGAAAAATCGTTCGTGCAGCGGGCGCTCAAGCGCAGTCGGGGAAATATTTCCGAGGCGGCCAGATTAGCTCAGATGCATCGGCGTCAATTTCAACGAATCTTGAATCGGCATAGGATCACCGACCTGTCGTAGGCCGGCTGGGATGGTCATCTGCGACATGATTGTCGCACCATATCGCGGCCTTCATGCTGGGTAAAAGATAAGGCCTTGATATATCATGCGACAATAATGTCGCATTTTTGTATCTTATTGTATTGCAATCAATTTTATTCTGGTCTTTCAAGATATTGATATTCAATGTCTTATTGTGAACAAGCCTGATTTGTTAGTGTTGGCATGAATATTGCGGCAAATGCTATCGATGATAGAATGTCGTCCCTACATAAAGGCTTTCGCTTTGCCCATACAGTGTTCCTTATTCCCTTCTGTTTCATTCTTTGACGGCGAGATCAACCGCAAGTTGTCAGGTTTCCCAATATTAAACCGCTAACTTGATAGACCATTTATGGTCTGGTTCGAAAGGAGGTGACTATGCCAGCTAAGAAGAAAGCCAAAAAGACAGCGAAGAAACCGGCCAAGAAATCGAAGAAGTAATTTCTTGCTGAAAAGTATTCGATAAATATAGGTCAAATCAGATTTGACCGGGATGGTTATAAGCCGGCTCTGCCGGCTTATTTTTTTGATGCCCGCGCTTACTATATTTGCAATCAAACCAGACAACCAATCAATGCCGATTACGCAGGCCACGCCGTCGATAGTTGCCGTCTCCAATCATTCGGCCCGCGGCTGTTTTGTGCTTGAATTCCTGACGATAATCAATATTATATGGCGGTGCGAAAAACATTTCTGGTCAATCACTTCCCGGTTATCCTATATGCCGGGCTGATTTTTTGGGGATCAAGTATCCCATCGCTGCCCAGCCACCTTCCATTTACGATCAAAGATAAAGTGCTTCATTTCCTCGAATATTTTATTTTCGGGATATTGCTGATCAGATCCGGTCTAAGCCTAAACCGGAGGTTGACTCCCCGGGCGATGCTTATTGTAGTTTTCATAATAGGTATTTTGTATGCCGCAACCGATGAGCTTCATCAGGGGTTTGTTCCCGGTCGCGATATGAATTTCTGGGATTGGCTGGCCGATTCGATTGGTGTTGCCGCAGGTGGCGGAATCGGCTATATTGTAAGCGCCAAACTGCGAAAACGATGATATGAATCGATTCGATTTTCCGGGATTTTTCAGGTTGGTCGATCGTGATTCGGCGATGAATCGCCGACGGCCGGCCCCGGATTGTTTCGGAAGGAAAATGATCTTTTCGTCAAACGCGAATCTCGCTTAGGAAAAAGCTTGATCCGTTCGGTTATCTGAAAGGCTGAAACTAATATGCTTAAAACTTCCTATCGAACTCATACCTGCGGCGAACTCCGTGCTGCCGATGTCGATAAAAACGTGGTCATTTCGGGCTGGGTGGCCGGCTGGCGCAATCTTGGCGGAGTGGTGTTTATCGATTTGCGGGACCGCTGGGGAACGACGCAGGCGATTTTCAATCCCGAATGGTGCTCGGCCGAAATAATGGAAAGCGCCCAAAAATTGCGCCATGAATTCGTGGCAGAAATAAAAGGCGAGGTTCGCCTCCGTCCCGAAAACGCCAGAAATCCCAAAATGCCGACCGGAGAAATCGAAATCCGGGCCACTGGCCTCACAATTCTTAATCGGTCGGAAACGCCGCCGTTTCTGGTAGAGGATAACCTTGACGCTTCCGAGGAGCTCAGGCTCGAATATCGCTATTTGGACCTGCGCCGATCGGTTTTGAAAAATAAAATCGAATTCAGACATAAGGTTGCTCTCGAGGTCAGAAAATATCTCGACCGTCTCGGTTTTGTGGAGATTGAAACGCCCCTTCTGATTCGGTCCACGCCGGAAGGAGCGCGCGACTTTGTGGTGCCGTCGCGCGAACACAGGGGCTGTTTCTATGCCTTGCCTCAATCGCCTCAGCTTTTCAAACAGATTTTGATGATTTCGGGTTTCGACAGATATTTTCAGATTGCCCGCTGTCTGCGCGATGAAGATTTGCGGGCCGACCGTCAGCCGGAGCACACGCAGATAGACATGGAAATGGCGCTGGTAACCTCCGATGACATATTCAATGTGGTGGAGGGGATGGTCTGCCACTTGTTCGGCCATTTGTTGAACGTCAAACTTGAGCGGCCGTTTCCGCGATTGACGTTTGATCAAGCCATGTCGAGGTTCGGCTCGGATAAGCCGGATATGCGGTTCGGAATGGAAATAACAGACCTTTCGGGGATCTCCGCCGCCTGCGGATTCAGCGTGTTCGAACAAGTGGTTTCAAGCGGTGGACTCGTCGCCGGCATATCTTTGGCGGGAGGCGCGGCATATTCGAGGAAAAATCTGGATGATCTGGCCGAAATCGCCAAAAAGAACGGCGCCAAGGGGCTTTCGTTTGTAGCTTTCGCCGAAAGCGGCATCAAATCGCCGCTGTCCAAAGCGGTTTCACCCGGCTACTTTGAAAGTATAAAAACGTTATCGAAAGCCAAGGACGGTGATCTGGTATTGATTGTTGCCGACCGGAAAGCGACAGCCCTCAAATGCCTCGGGCAGTTAAGGCTTGAACTTGCAAGGCGGCATAAACTTCAAGCCGAGAACAAATGGGAGTTTCTCTGGGTGCATAAGTTTCCGTTGTTCGAGTACAATCCGGATCTGAGGCGATTTGACGCCATGCACAATATAGTTACTTCTCCATGCCCAGAAGATATCGATAAATTGCAGCAGGGGTTCGTTTCATCTTTGCCGCTTTCCGATGAAAATCATCCTTGGGCTCAGATCAGGGCGAATCAATATGATCTTGTCTGCAACGGAGTCGAACTGGCTTCGGGTGGAATTAGGATTCATGATGCCGATATGCAAATGCAGATACTGCGGATTCTCGGCATGTCGGTCGAAAGGGCCGAGCGGATGTTTGGCTTTTTACTAAAGGCTCTGCGTTATGGTGCTCCGCCGCATGGGGGTATTGCTCCCGGGCTTGATCGGCTGGTGGCGTTGATGACGGGTAGCGATTCGATCCGCGACGTGATAGCTTTCCCCAAAACAACCGGCGGCAGATCGTTAATGGACGGGTCGCCTGCGCCGATAGATGAAGAGCAATTGCGCGAGCTGGGGTTGAAGATCATCGAATAACCGGCACTTTACAATAAATAATCGATGGAGCGTTTGACTTGGGCGAAAAAAGAATTCAAATTGCAAATATAGATCAGAGAATTCTATTCGGAAATCAAGGAGCGAACCTGCTTTTGATAGAGGAGGCGTTTCCGGTTAAAGTTACCGCACGGGGAGATTGGATTCAGCTCGAGGGCGATCCGGAAAGCCTCAATTCGGCGGCCAAGGTGATAGGGGACATCTGCGACCATCTCCGGTCCACCGGCGAGCTGACGGAGAGATATGTTCTGTATTCGATCGCCATGGTGAAGGAGAACGGTTACGGGCCGAACAGCGAAATAATCGATGTCGAACCGGTGGTGATGTCGATCGCCACCAGGCAGGCGATCAAACCGCGGACGGTCGGACAGAAAGTATATGTCGAATCGATTGAGAACAACGACCTTACTTTCGCTATCGGACCTGCGGGAACCGGAAAAACTTATCTGGCGGTGGCCAAGGCCGTTATGGCTTTCAAGCAGAAATACGTGAATCGCATTATCCTGACAAGGCCGGCAGTGGAAGCCGGGGAATCGCTCGGATTTTTACCGGGTGATTTGAGAGCCAAGGTCGATCCGTATCTGCGCCCGCTCTATGATGCTCTTCACGATATGCTCGAGGCCGAGAAGATCAAGCGGCTCATGGAACTTGGAATCATCGAGATCGCCCCGCTGGCGTTTATGAGAGGACGCACTCTCAACAGCGCCTTCGCCATACTCGATGAAGCCCAGAATACCACTCACAGCCAGATGAAGATGTTTCTGACCAGACTTGGACAGGGTTCGAAAGCGGTCGTTACCGGAGACATAACCCAGGTCGACCTTGATGATCGCAATAAATCCGGATTACTCAATATCAGAAAAATCGTCGGCGACATCAAGGGAATAGCCTTCGTCGAATTGACCGAAAAAGACGTCGTAAGACACCGGTTGGTTCAGGCGATAATCAAGGCCTACGAAAAATACGAGTCTCGCAGGAAAGGCGGCAGGAATCCCTAAACTGACGAATCTCGGGCGCGAGTCGAACGGTGCTGCCCAGGAGCTATCGGCAAAACAGAACGGCCAAGGCGGGCTGTTCTATCGGATAGCTCTGGGTGCGGTGTTGATTCTCGGGATTACATTTTTATACCCGCTCGAGAAAATCTATTTTCCCCTCAATGCGCCGGCCATATCGACGATCGCCGCCGAGGATATTATAGCGCCTTTCGATTTTCCCGTTTATAAGAGCGACGAAGAGCTGGAACGCGACCGTTTCATCGTGATCGCCAATCTCAAACCGGTCGTGAGTTTTGACAGTTCCGCCTACCCGACCGCGGTCGTGGCGCTTGCGGAATTATTCGCTGGGATCGATTCAATTGCGGGAATGCCGGGCGGTGCTGATCAGAAGCTTGATGCTCTGAAGCAACTATTACCGACGATTCCCGACTCTATCGCTCTCATGCTTCTCTCGCCGAGGATTGCCCGGGCGGTAGAAAAGGCATCGACGACGATCGCCGAGCGAGTTTTCAGTGCGGGGATAATGGCGGATCCGTCGAGATTACCGATGC
>Ga0129299_1000074_pt1 | contig 50291 bp, 41 predicted proteins | sample ConPoolayeCmetaG_FD_94477 | JGI IMG/M metagenome (GOLD analysis project Ga0129299, IMG submission 94477) | Hot spring microbial mat communities from California, USA to study Microbial Dark Matter (Phase II) - Cone Pool mat layer C metaG ...
CCCCGAGAATGCCCCCCCGCCGCCCGAGCGCGACGCGCCGCGCCGCCGAACCGGCGTTCGGTCCCGCTCCACGAGGCCGCCTCCGGCCGCCACCGCCCCGAGGCAGGGGACGGATCGGCCGCCACCGCGGTAAAATCCGGCTCATGCCCACGCACGGCGACCTCCGCGTCGAGGTCTTCCTCGATGCCGTCTTCGGCGAAAACGCCTACCTCGTCTGGACCGGGCGCGACGCCTGGGTCCTCGACCCGAGCTTCCCCCCGCAAACGGAGCGCATTCTCGCCGCCCTCCGCGCTCGCGACCTGACGCTCGGCGGCATCGTCATCACCCACGGCCACGCCGACCACATCGCCGGCATCGGCCCCATCCGCGAGGCTTGGCCACACGCCGTTATCTACGCCCCGCGGGCCGAACTCGACATGCTCATCGACGCTGACGCCAACCTCTCCGCCCCGTTCGGCATGGCTGTCGTCGCCCCCGCCGCCGACCATCCCGTGGCCCCCGGCGACACGCTCCGCCTCGGCGGACTGCGCTTTCAAGCACTGGACGTCTCCGGCCACTCGCCCGGCGGTCTGGCGTACTACTGCGCCGCGGCCGGTGTCGTCTTCACCGGCGACGCGCTCATGCCCGGCAGCATCGGCCGCACGGATTTCCCCGGCGGATCGCTCCCGCGACTGCTGGGCAACATCCGCCGCCACCTGCTGACCCTGCCCGACGAAACCGTCGTTTACAGCGGCCACGGCCCCGCCACCACCATCGCGACCGAGCGCCGCGAAAACCCATTTCTTAACGGGGAGTTCGAGGGATGACGCCCTACCTGCGCTGGCGCGGCGTCGCCCACTCGGCCGGCGCGGCCGCTCTGGTGGTCGCGCTGGTCGGCTGCACGGGCTGCGCCGCCCGCCCACGCACGGTCGTCGAGGCGTTCCCACCCGGCAGCGTCGCCGCGCCATGGACGCTCGACGGTGCCGTCTGGTCGGGCACGCTGCCCGAAGCCGCTCCCGGACTCGGGCCCGACGCCGCCGCCTGGGAGGTCTTCCGTCCCGCGCGCGTCTGGCTGGCGAAATACCGCCACGAGGAACGAACCGACCGCGTCCTGACCGTGCGATGCTTCGCCGTCGCCTCACCGGACGACGCCCGCGAGGCGGTCGCGCGCTTCCGCCCGCCTGGCGCTACGCCCGTTGCTCTCGGCGACGAGGGCTACTGGACCGCAGCCGGCGTGCTGTTCCGCTGGGGACGGCTGGTCATCGAGGTCTTCGGCCCCGAGGCGAGCTGGAGCAACGAGGTCCAGGCTTCGCTCCTCGCGGCGTACCTCATCAAACGCATGCCGCCCGGCGTACCGGACGACCCGCGATGACCCCCCGCGGCCGCCACGTCGCCCCGCTGCTGGCGCTCCTGCTGACAGCCTGCGACCGGCCGCCGGCCCCTCCGCCGCCTTCCGCGCCGGCCGCCACTGCGCCCGCGGCTCCGAGCGCGGCGGCGACCGAAGCAGCCCCAGCTCCATCGAACGTCCCCCGAGCTGCGACCCACCGGGTGACGGCCGTCAACACGACCGGCCCGCAATGGGTTCTCCGCGATTACGCGGCGGCTCCGGAAATCGACCCCGCGGAATGCGCCGCCCCCGCCCCGCGGCTGCTGTCCGCCGCTCCGAACCTGACCGAGCTGTGCTGCGCGCTGGGGCTCCGCGACGCGCTGGTGGGGCGGACCCGCTACTGCACGTACCCGCCCGACGTCGCGACCATCCCCCCCGTCGGCGCGCTCAACGATCTCAACGCCGAGGTCCTCGCAGGCCTGAAACCCGAACTCGTGCTCGTCTCCGGCACCAGCCGCGCGATCCGCGACCGCCTCATGCAACTCGGTCTCCGCTTCGAGTCGCTCCCCGACGTGGGCCTCGACGACCTGTTCGCCAGCATCCGCCGGCTCGGCGAGCTGACCGGGCGCCACCGGACCGCCGCCGCGCTCGCTGCCGCGTTGCGGGCCGACCTGGCCGTCGTCACGGCGCGGTACGCCGCCGCGCCGCCCCGCCGCGTGCTGCTGCTCACCGGACCGCTGCCGGACCCGCCCACGCAGATCGATGCCGCCGGCCCCGGCTCCTTCTACGACGACCTGTTGCGGCTGGCAGGCCATCGCAACGCGGCCGCCGCGACCGCGCGGCCGTTCGCGCCCCTGGGCCTCGAGGCCGTCGTCGCGGCCGACCCCGACGTGATCATCGAGCTGGCGCCGGACCATTGGGCGCGGCCAGGCGGCGACGCGGACGCCTGCCGCGCGTGGGCCCGGGTCGGCCGCCTGCGGGCCGTTGCGACCCGCCGCGTCCACGTGCTCGTCGGGCCGGAGCACTTCCTGCTCGGCCCGCGGATCGCCCACACCTACGCCGCGCTCGCCGGCCTCGTCGCGGAGGGCCGGCATGACTGAGCACCCGCCGCCCTGGACCCTCCGCTGTGCCGGCGTCACCGTTCGCCGCGGCCGCCGCGACCTGCTCCGCAACATCAACCTCACGGTCCACGCCGGCGACTGCCTCGCGCTGGTCGGCCCCAACGGCGCCGGCAAGACCACGCTGCTCAAAACTCTGCTCGGCCTCGTGCGCCCGACGGCCGGCGCCGTCCTGCTCAACGAGGCTCCGCTGCACACGCTCAGCGCACGGCAGCGCGGCCGCTTCGCCGCCTACGTGCCGCAGACCCTCGACGCCGTGCCCGCCTTCCGCGTGCGCGAGGTCGTCGCCGGCGGGCGGCATCCCCATCACGCCCCCTTCGGCCGCCTGCGCGCGGCCGACCACGCCGCGATCGACCGGGCCCTCGCCGCCTGCGGCCTCGCAACGCTGGCCGAGCGCACGTTCGACACGCTCAGCGGCGGCGAACGCCAGAAGACGCTGATCGCCGCCGCCCTCGCGCAGGAACCCGCGGCGCTCCTGCTCGACGAGCCCGCGAGCGCGCTCGACCCGGCCGTGCAGCTCGAGCTGGTCGGCATCCTGCGCGCCTGGCATACGGCCGGGCGGGCGCTGGTGCTCGTCAGCCACGATCTCCAGTGGCCGGCGGCGCTGGGCGGGCGGGTCGTGGCGCTGCGGGACGGACAGATCGCCGCGGAGGGGCCGGCGGCGGATGTGCTCACGCCCGAGCGGTTGGGGGCGATCTACGACGCCATCTTCGCCGCGGTGACGACGCCGACGGGCCGCCAACTGGTCCTGCCGCAATGGTGGGGGCCGTAAAATGCACCGCCGCAGCCGTTTCGCCCGCCATTCCGCGGGACCACCGGCCACGCCGACGGCCACGCCACCCGCCACGCCGGGCCCAGCGCGGGCCGCCCGCCCGTCGGCGGGGTAACTCGGTTTCAGGACGGCGCTAAGCCGCGGGCCGATCGCTCCCCGGCGCGCGGTACTCCTCGCCGCGCAGCAGCCGCGCGATGTTCTCGCGGTGCCGCACGATGATCACCATCCCGAGTAGCACCGCCACCGCCACCAACGGCCAGTGCCCCGCGATCCCCGCACTGCTTTGCCACAACCCGACTACCACCGCCAGCGGAAACAGCACCGCCAGCATCAGCGAACCCACCGAGACCATCCCCGTCGCGTACCGCGCCAACCCGTAACCCGCCAGCGCCACCAGCATCGCCAGCGTGTAGAGCGGCCAGACGCCCAGGGCCACGCCGATCGTCGTCGCCACCCCCTTGCCCCCGCGGAATCCGAGATACACCGGGAACACGTGCCCCAGCACGGCCGCCGCGGCCGTCGCGACGACCAGCACCTGTCGGCTCGGGTCGGCGGCAGGCCCCGGCAACGCGAAGGTCGCGGTCAGCGTCGGTGCCAGCCCCTTGAGGATGTCCAGCCCGAGGCACACAAAGCCCCACTTGCGCCCCAGGACGCGGCCGACGTTGGTCGCGCCGATGTTGCGGCTGCCCTGCGTCCGGATGTCCACACCGCGCGCCAGCCCGATCAGCAGTCCGAACGGCACCGCGCCGAGCAGGTACGCTCCAACGATCAGCACAACGGCCGTCACGCCCCCGGTCCCTCGTCCGCCTCCGACGCCGCCCGCACCCGCAACCAGCCGGGCCGCAGCCGGTCGCGGAGCCACTCCGTCAGCCGCAAGCCCCGCCCCCGGACCTGTCCAACCGATAGGTGCGGCAACACATCCCCCGGTCGCACGACCGTGCGCCGCCGAGCGGCCAACCAGGCCGCGATCGGCCAGGCCACCGCGAGGAGAAAGCGCCGCCAGCGGCTCACCGCTGGACGGCCTGCCGGACGCTCCGCAGCACTTCCTCGCGGGAACGGGATGGAATCGCGCTCCGGCTCCATAGCTGCTGCCGCCGCTGCACAGCGGGACGCTCCTCGTAGTAATTCGTCACAGCACTGCAACCGCCCTCGACCAGGTCGCCGCCGGCGTATTCGATGTCGAGCAGCCAGCGCCCAAAGTCCTCGTCCCGCTCGGCCGGGTAAATCAACGCGGTCACGAACCGGTTCGGGCCGGCGACCGGGCCGCGGTCCGCCAGGTGCACGAACGCCCGCGCCGGCGGCGGCGTCCGCTCCGCCCGCGCGATCAAATCATCGAAGTCGGCCTCCGCCGGGCCGCGCTCCGCACGGTAGCAGAACACCCCGCTTTCCAGTTGAAACCGTGCCAGCGGCACGCCCTTGAGCTCGAACGTCCCGTCCGGCCTCGCGCGGACGATGCGGTACACCTTCCCCGACCGGTACCGCTCGTGCTCCAACAGGAACGCAATCTCCTCGGCCGTGTAGCCCAGACCGGTCCACCCCTCGAACTCGAAGATGTACAGGCCACCGTACCTTTCCGGTTGCTCCACCGGGGGGATATTCATGCCTGTCGGCTCCGACGCGCAGATGGGACAACGCCCGCAACGGGCGCCGTCACCCCCGTACGAACGCGCCGCCGCATTATACAGGCCGCATGCCCGGCCGGGGACCGCGCTGAAAAAGGGCGGGCGAGTCGAGCATGGGCGTTAGGAGGCGGGACTCGACTCGCCCTTCATCAGGGGAACGGAGATCAGGTGGGGCCGCAGCGGTCCCGCGAGCGGCCGCCGGTGCGACCGACCGCGGGGCATGCCATCCCGTGGCACGCCGCAGCCCCGAGCCATCATGGCTGCATCGGTGGTCAGACGGCCGTTTCAGCCGTGGCACAGCGTTCCGCCGCCTGCCACCCGATGTTTGGTTTCGCTCACGCGCGGTCGGCCGCGGGCGGCGCCGCCAGCCGGGACTCATCCGACAGGCCCCACGCGGCCACCTCGCACCGCACCAGTTCCGCGATCAGCGACTTCCGCACCCGGCGGAAGCCCAAGCCCAGTACTTGCTGCTCGATCCGTCCGGCCAGCAGCCGGCTGACACTCTGCCGCAGCCCGTACTTGTCCTGAAGCGTCCGCGCCACCACGCTCTTGCGCCACGGGACCAACGTCCCGTCGGTGTCGCTGACGACCTCGATCGCACGCCGCCGCAGCGCCCGCTGCCGCCGGTGCCAGCGCAGGTCGGCGGCCACATCCTCAAGCTCCGTCTGCTCCAGCACGGCGCACGCGCACTGGTGAATGTAGTGGGTCGTGGGCGGTCGCTCGCCGGCCCACTCCCGCAAGTGCAGCGCCACCGCCCGCATCAGCGGATCGGCCAGTTGCGGGTCATACCCGCGGCGCTGCATCGCGGCCGCCAGCACGTTCCGCAACTTTGCCGGATCGAATCGCTCGAGCGTCCCGTCCCGCTTGGTAACGACCAACGGCCTGCGGGTTTTCACTCGGTCGCTCCTTCGAACAGATTCCGCTGCCCCGGGATGTCGTCCGCGGACCGCTCCAGCACATCCCGGGCTTCTTGGATGAAATCACCGACGTCCTCGAACTGGCGATACACGCTCGCGAACCGCACGTACGCCACCTGATCCACTCGCCGCAGCACTGTCGCGAGCCGTTCGCCGATGGTCTGGCTCGACACCTCCTTCTCAAAGTTCGAAACGAGCCACTCCTCGACCTCGTCCACCACCTGCTCCAGCCGCTCGGCCGAGATCGGCCGCTTGTACGCCGCGTGCCGGATCCCGGCCAGCATCTTGTTCCGGTCGTACGGCACCCGCGAACCGTCGCGCTTGATGACGGTGAGCTTGATCGCTTCCTCGATCCGCTCGTACGTCGTGAACCGCCGCCCGCAGCGCTCGCACTTCCGCCGTCGCCGAATGCACTGCCCACCTTCGCTCGAGCGCGAATCGATCACCCGGTCGTCGTCTTCCTTGCAGAACGGACACCGCATGGGGCCTCGTTCTCTGCCGCGCCGCCGGCTCCGCCACCCGCCGCGCCGGGCCGCTCGACCGGCCCGTGGTCCGCGCCAACCTACCTCCCAAACCATACCACGGGTTGTAACGGCGAGCAATGTAAACAACTATTCGTTGGGTGTCAACTTTTTCGGACACCCGCGCAAGACTTTCCGCGGCGCGGCCGGTATAACCCGCCCGTCATGGCTGGCGCCCGCGCCGAGTTCGTCCACGACAACCTGCGGCTGGTCGGATCCTCCCTCGCCGGCGAGGAGACGTACATCGTCGCGCCCGAACTCAACCTGGCGTTCGACGTCGGCCGCTGCCCCGCCGAGGTCCTGAACGTCGACCACGTTTTCCTCACCCACGGGCACATGGACCACGCCGCCGGCGTGGCCTACTACTTCTCGCAGCGCATGTTCCTCGACAACACGCCCGGCCATCTCTACGCGCCGCGCCCGCTGATCGAGCCGCTCCGCCGGCTGCTGCGCGTCTGGGCCGACATCGACGGCCACGAGCCGCCCTCCAACCTGCACGCCGCCGAGCCCGGCGTGGACATCGAGCTGCGCCGCGACCTGCTCGTCCGCCCGTTCGTCGTCAACCACCCGTGCCGCCGGCACGACCGGACCGTGGTGCCGGCCCTGGGCTTCACGGCCATCGAGGTGCGGCAGAAGCTGCGGCCCGAGTACCAGAACCTGACGGGCCCGCAGCTCGTCGCGCTCAAACAGCAGGGCGTCGCCATCACCCGACGCGTAGAACTGCCGCTGGTCACGTACTGCGGCGACACGGCCGTCGGCGACTTCTTCGAGCTGGATTTCGTGCGCACCAGCCGGGTGCTGCTTCTGGAGTGCACCTTCGTCGAGCCGGACCACATCGACCGCGCGCGGGCGGGCTTCCACATGCACATCCGCGACCTCGGCCGGGTGATCCCCGCGCTGGCCTGCGAGCGGATCGTGCTCGTGCACCTCTCGCGCCGCACGCCGAGCGCGGTCGCCCGGGCCATGGTGCAACGCGAACTGGGCGAACATGCCGCCCGCGTCGTGTTCCTGATGGATTATCGCCGCCGGCGCCGTGGGCCCGACGCGCCTCCCCCGGCTACAATCTCCCCAACATGAGTCCCTCGCACTCCCTGCCCGTGCTCCCCCCCGCCGGTCCGGACGTCCCGCGGGCCCGCGCCCGCCGGCTGCCGCCCTGGCTGAAACGCCCCATGCCGGTCGCCGAGGCCATGCTGGCCACCCGGCAGCTCATCAACGGGCTGAAGCTCAACACCGTTTGTGTCGAAGCCCGCTGCCCGAACCTCACGGAATGCTGGTCGCGGCACACCGCCACCTTCATGATCCTCGGCGACAAATGCACGCGGCGCTGCCGCTTCTGCGCCGTTCACACCGCCCGGCCGGACCCCGTCGATCCGGACGAGCCCGCGCGGCTGGCCGCGGCGGCCGCCCAACTGCGGCTCCGGCACGTGGTCATTACGTCGGTCGCGCGCGACGACCTGCCGGACGAGGGGGCCGGGCACTTCGCGCGCTGCATCGCGGCGGTGCACGCCAGCCGGCCGGGGGTCACGGTCGAAGTCCTCGTGCCCGATTTCCACGCCCGCCGCGAGTGCGTCCAAACCGTCTCCGACGCGGGGCCGGAAGTCTTCAACCACAATGTCGAGACCGTGCCGAGCCTCCACAAACGCGTTCGTCCGCAAGCCCGTTACGAGCGCTCGCTCCAGACGTTGCGCCTGGCCAAGGAGTTGCGGCCGCGAATGCTCACCAAGAGCGGCGTGATGGTCGGGCTGGGCGAGACGCGGGCGGAACTGGAGGCGGTCTTCCGCGACCTGCGGGCGGCGCAGTGCGACCTGCTCACGATCGGGCAATACCTGAAACCGTCGTCTGGGGAAACGGCGGGGCATGTGCCGGTCGCGAGGTTCTACTCACCGGAGGAATTCGAGGAGCTGGGGACCGCCGCCCGGGAGTTGGGCTTCGCCGCGGTCGCCAGCGGGCCGTTCGTCCGCAGCAGCTATTTCGCCGAGACGCTGTTCGCCCAGTCCGGAGCCGGCCGCGCGGTGTAGCCCCCTTCCGACCCCGGGCGGCGACGCGGCCCGTATAATCACGGCTCCTGCGGCCCGGGCGGGGGGCCCCGGCGAACGGGTCAGGCGAGCATGGACGACTTATCCAAGATCCGCAACATCGGCATCACCGCGCACATCGACGCGGGCAAGACCACGACCACCGAGCGCGTGCTGTACTACAGCGGCACGATCCACAAGATGGGCGAGGTGGACGACGGCACGACCGTCACCGACTTCGACGTCGAGGAGCAGCAGCGCGGCATCACGATCTACAGCGCCGCCGTGTCGTTCGACTGGCGCGACTGCCGGATCAACCTGATCGACACGCCCGGCCACGTGGACTTCACGGCCGAGGTCGAGCGGAGCCTGCGGGTGCTGGACGGGGCCGTGGTGGTGTTCGACGCCAAGGAGGGGGTCGAAGCCCAGTCGGAGACCGTCTGGCGGCAGGCCGACAAGTACCGCGTGCCGCGGATCTGCTTCCTCAACAAGATGGACAAGACCGGGGCCGACTTCCACCACGCCGTACGCACCATCCGCGAGCGGCTCGGAGCCAACCCGGTGCCCATCCAGCTCCCGCTCGGGCAGGAAAACTCGTTTCGCGGCGTCATCGACCTGCTGGCGATGAAGGCCTGCGTCTACCGCGGCGGCGACGGACGGGAGTTCGACATCGTCGACATTCCGGCCGACCACGCCGCCGCGGCCGCCGAGTTCCGCCATCGGCTGGAGGAGAAGGCGGCGGAGCTCGACGAGACGCTGATGCTCAAGTACGTCGAGAATCAGCCGCTGAGCGAGGCGGAGCTGCGGGCCGCGCTGCGCAAGGGGACGCTGGCGCGGCAGTGCCAGCCGGTGCTGTGCGGGTCGGCCCTGCGGTACATGGGCGTGCAACCGGTGCTCGATGCGGTGTGCGATTTCCTGCCGTCGCCGCTGGACGTGCCGCCGATCGAGGCGCACGACCCGGAGCGCCCGGAGCGCATCATCCCGCGGACCTGCGACCCCGGCGGTCCGCTGACGGCGCTGGTCTTCAAGATCGTGGCCGATCCGCACGGGGACCTGGCGTTCCTGCGCATCTACTCGGGCACGCTCACGGCCGGTTCGCGCGTGCTGAACGTCGGCCGCCGCAGGAAGGAGAACGTGCCGCAGATCTTCCGCGTGTTCGCCAAGCGGCGCGAGAAGATCGAAAGGGCCCTCGCGGGCGATATCGTGGCCGTCGTCGGGCTGAAGGAGGCCACCACCGGCGACACGCTGTGCGACACCCACGGCGGCGTCCTGCTGGAGCGGATCGAGTTTCCCGAGACGGTCATCCGCATGGCCATCGAGCCGCGCTCCAGCGCCGACCGCGACAAACTCCTGGAGGTGCTGGCGATGCTGGCCCGCAGCGACCCGACTTTCGAGTTCCGGGCCGACGCCGAGACCGGCCAGACGCTCATCGCCGGGATGGGCGAGCTGCACCTGGAGGTGATCTGCCACCGCATCGAGCGCGACTTCCGTGTGCCGGTGAAGGTCGGCAAGCCGCGCGTCGCGTACCGCGAGACGATCACGCGGGCCGCCGAGGACGAGGGCCGCTTCGTGCGGCAGGCCGCCGGCAAGGCCCAGTTCGCGGCCGTGCGCCTGCGCGTCGAGCCGTTCGCGCCGGCGCCAGGCCAGGAGCACTTCCGCTTCGAGAATCGCCTGCCGGCGGGCGTGATCCGGCCGCAGTTCCTGCCGGCCATCGAGCAGGGCGTCCGCGACGCCGGACGCAGCGGCAACCTCGGCGGCTACCCGCTGATCAACGTGAAGGTGACGCTCATCGGCGGCGAGGACCACCCGACCGACGCGTCGGAGCTGGCCTTCGAGAGCGCGGCGCGCATCGCGTTCCAGCGGACGGTCCAGCAGGCCGGGCCGGTCCTGCTCGAGCCGATCATGCGGGTCGAGGTGGTCACGCCGGAGGAGTACTTCGGCGCGATCAACGGCGATCTGATGTCGCGCCGCGCGACGATCACCGGCACGACGCTGCGCGGGCCCAACCACGTCATCACGGCCGAGGTGCCCCTGGCGACCATGTTCGGCTACGCGACGCAGGTGCGGTCGCTGTCGCAGGGCCGCGCGTCCTACTCCATGGAGCCCTGCCGGTACGAGCGCATGCCCGACAACCTGGCCCGACAGGTGTTGGGCGTGATGTAGCGGCGGCGCGGGCCGGCCGCAACGAGTCCGCCCCGGTCACAGCCGGACGGCGCGGGCGGCGCGGCACGGCGGCGCCCGGGGCTCGGCACGCAACGTCACCGCCGCTCCGCGTAATACCGCGAGATCGTCGGCACGAGGTACTCGTCGAACGCGCGGGCAAAGTCGTAGTCGGGCTGCCAGCCCCAGTCGCGCCGCGCGGCCGTGTCGTCCACGTCCGCCGGCCAACTGTCCACGATCCGGGCCCGCGGCCTGTCCGGCTTGAATGTGATCTCCGCGTGCGGGAACGCCCGCAGCACGCGCTCGCGGATCTCGGCCGCCGTCGGGCTGAACGCCCCGACGTTGTACACCCGCTGCGTGAGCCGCTCCTCCGGCACCCCCGCGAGCGTCACCAGCGCCTTGACGCCGTCCGGCATCGCCATGAACGGGATCCGAGCCTCCGGCGCGACGAAGCACGCGTAGGGTTTGCCCTGGGCGGCCGCGTGGATCATCTCGGAGGCGTAGTCGCTCGTGCCCCCGGTCGGCATCGTCACCGCGCTGATCAGCCCCGGGAACCGGATCGCGCGGAAGTCCACCCCACTGGGGGCCTGCTCGGCCGCGAGCTGCCGGTAGTGCCGCGTGTAATAGCGGCCCAGGTGCTCGCAGTAGAGCTTGTTGCAGCCGTACATGGTGGTCGGGAAGTTCCAGTCGGTCTCCCGCACGCGCCCGACCCGGTTTTTGGTCTCGACGTCGGGCAGGCCGTAGGCCGCGATCGAGCTGGGGAACAAGAACTTCACGCGCTGGCCGTGCCAGCGGGCCTGCTCGACCGCCAGCTTGATCAGCTTGAGCGTACCCTCCACGTTCACGCTGTGGGCGGTCTCCGGCGTGTATTCGGCCCGTGTGCTGAGCAGCGCGGCCAGGTGGTAGATCGCGTTGATCTCGTACTCGCTGACCAGCCGGCCCATCAGAAAATCGTCCAGGATGTCGCCCGCAATGTGGGCGTAGCAAAGGGGGCGCAGACTTTCGTCGATCGGCTTGAGATCCAGCGCCACGATGGCCGTGCCGTCCCTCCGCAGATACTCGATCAGTCCGTGACCGATTTCACCATTGGCTCCGGTGATCAGCGTAACGGGGACGCGCATGCGACACTCCTGGAACGCCTTGGACGCAGGAAGCAGCGACGCGCCACAGTGTCGCCCGCGCGGGCACGGCACGCAAGCGCGAAGCCGCGCGGCCGGCCGCACGGCGCGTCGCGAGACGGTCCGCGGCGCCTTCGGCCCGACCCGCCCTCCGCGTGGCGCGCCTGTCACGCGCACGAGGGACCGGCCGGAAATCGCGCCTACGCGACGCCGATCCGGCGCGGCACAAGGTTGTGACCGAACACGCAAATCACGCGGGGCGGGTGGCGGTACGCCCCGGGCCGGCGGACCGCGCGCCGCGGCGCCCGGCCCGGCCAACGGTTCGGCGCCCGGCTCACGCCTGACGTTTGGCCTGTTGCTTGGATTGCTCCTCTTCCTCCGCCCGCTGGCGGGCCTTCTTGGCGCGGGCCTCCGCCAGCGCGTCGCGGTAACTGCGCAGCATCTCCTCGCAAACGTGTTTGGTCCGGCTGACGTTGTGCCAGACGACCAGCGCCCCGCCAACTGCGACGGCCAGCCACATGAGAATGCCGGGGGTCATGCTCCGACGTCGCCCCTGCGTCCGTCGCGGCGAACGCACCGCGCGCTGCCGGCGTGACCGCGCGTCCGCCTGCCCGACGTATCGACCGGTTCGTCCCGGCCGGTCAAATCGCGGGCCGCGGGCGTTGCGGGACCGCGGCGGGGCGACTACGATGCGGCCCGCGCGGGACGGAGAACGCGCGGCGTCGGCCCGCCTGACCGCGGACGGCGCCAGCGTGATTTTTGCGCGTTCCGCCGGGCGTACGGGCGACGGCCGGCGGACCGCAACCGAGGCGCGGCGACGGTATGAACTCCGAGCAGGTATGGCGCGACGTCTCCGAGGCAGCCGACCTGCGGCGGCTCATTCGCGACGTGCCCGATTTCCCGAAGCCGGGGGTGCTTTTCAAGGACATCACGCCGCTGTTGCGCGATGCCTCCGGGCTCGCGCTGGCGGTCGAGCTGATGGTGCAGCCGTTTCGCGGGCGTCACGTGGATGTGGTCGTCGGCGCGGAGTCGCGCGGCTTCATTTTTGGAACCGCGGCGGCGAAATCCCTCTCAGTGGGCTTCGTTCCGATCCGCAAGCCGGGCAAGCTGCCCTGTGCGACGCGGCGCGTCGAATATGCGCTGGAATACGGGACGGACGCGCTGGAGATGCACGCCGACGCGCTACAGGCCGGCCAGAACGTGTTGATCGTCGACGACGTGCTGGCGACCGGCGGAACGCTCGCCGCGTGCTGCGAACTGGTGCGGGCCGCCGGGGCCCAGATTCAGGCGGTCGCGGTTCTCATTGAGCTGCCGGCGCTAGGCGGCCGCGCCCTGCTGGGCGACGTGCCCGTTTTCAGCGTGATCTCGTACCCGCGGTGACGACGACATAAGTCGGTTCGTGAAAGCCGGTTGTGCGAAGCGGGGTGCCGTGGGAGCCCCGGCGCGGGCTGGACACCCCGGAAGTTGATGCGGTGGCCACAATGGTGACGGCGGGGCGGCCGGCGGCGGTCGCGGTGAGGCCGCTTGCCGGGCTGGCGACGGCGTGGTACACCGCTGCACGAGAGTCGGACCGGTCGGAGAACAGGCCCGTCCCCCGCGCGGCGGGTGCTCGCGGCCGGCGAGCGTTGGCGGTTGGAGGCTGGCATGAGACCGAGGCTTGGTGGGTGGTGGCGTGGCGTCGTCGCCGGGCTGGCGACGGTGGCGATCGGCGGTTGCACGCTCGCCACGGACCTCGTGAATCCCACGCTGGCGTCGAACCTGGGGCTGCCCGGGACGCAGGGCGGGCAGCGCGGCGTCGTCCTCATGGCGTTCAATAACCGGACGCAGTTCCCGGCGGTTTTCCAAGCGTTCGAGGTCAAGAACGAGGGGGACGCTTCCAGCGTGCGAAACTTTTTGGTCGAGGTGCAACCGGGCGAGGTCGCCAACGAGATCATTGAATGCCCGGTGGCGGTGCTCGGCCCCGGCTCGGTCGGGGCGGACCTCACGGTGGACACCGCCGCCGCCCTCGTGTTCGCCGGGCAGAACGCTGTGACGGTGACGTACGCGGGCGGGCCGCTGTTTTCGGGCAGGGCGTTCCGATGCGGCGCCGTGATCGAAGTGCAACTCGTCGCGACGGCCACTGGGGGCGGGGATCAGCAACAGCAGAACCTTCGGATCGTTGTACGGGTGATCCCAGGGCGGTGAGCAGCGGAAGGAGCGTTCAGCATGGACCGTGCAGCGGCGAGGCGGTGGGCGGTCGTGGTCGGACTCGTGCTGGCCGGCGGCTGCAACGACCCGACGGAGATCCTGAATCCGGAGTTTGTCGAGGACTTCGGGTTCGGGCCCGCGAATGTCGCCTCGCTTCCCGGCGAGGCCCCCGGGCTGGCCGTATTCGTTGAGAACCAGACCACGCGGTGGATCGCAGTTACCGTTTCGTATCGGGACGGGGACGGGAACGCCCGCAGCTATACCCAGCTGGTCGGCCCGGGCGAGCGGACGGGGCAGATGCTGGTCTGCCAGGTGCAGGAGATCACCCTGGGGAACGTGTCCGACCTGGATGCCGTCGGCGCGATCGTGTACCTGAACGATCCGGGGATCGACAATTTCGCGGACGCGCCGTTCGTGGAGGTGGAGCCCTTCGGGCTGCTGCTCCGCAGCGGCGTGAACTACGAGTGCGGCGACGGGGTGGACTTCATCGTGCGAAGTTCGCAGAGCACGGCTTCGCGGTACCAGACGTTCGCGCGACTGCGGCGCAACTGAACGGCGGCCTGTCCGGGCCGCGGCGGCTGGCATGACTGGAGTGATCGGATGAGGAACGCAGTGCAACGGGTCGGGGCCACGGCGCTCGCAGTGCTCGGCAGCCTGCTCCTGGGCGGCTGTCCGGTGAGTCCGGGCCCAGGCGACCTCATCGCCGGCGGCACGGGCGACACCGGGCAGATCCGCAGCGAGGCGTCCGTGCGCGTGCTCACGCCGGCGGCGACGCTGTCGATCACCGGCGGCACGCAGGTCGAGGTCAACTGGCAGGCCTTCGGCACGACGCGCTTCGCGGTGCTGGACGTCTTCTTCGACGTCGACCGCAACGCTTCCAACGGCAACGAGATTGTCGCGCTCGGCAACCGGCCACTGACCGAGACCTCGGCTCTGCTCGACACGACCCAGCTGTTGCGGGGCACGTACTTCGTCGGCGTGCGAGTGAAAGAGGCCGGCGCGGTCGTCGCCTTCGGCTACGCGCCGGGGCAGGTCGTCATCGACCAGCGGCCCTCCTTCCGCTTCACGACCGACAGCGTGCGCGAATCGACGGTCAGCGACCGGTCCAACCGCATCGTGCTGACGTTCGACGTGCGGTGGGAGTTCAGCGATCCGGACTCGACCAACACGGTGCGTGTGTATCTCGATCCGGACCGCGGCGAGAACGTAAACGCCAACGCGGCGCTGGGCGTCAACGGCAATGAGATTCTGCTCTACACCAGCGCCAAGGCGCCGGACGCCGACGGCGTGACGCGGGACGGGTTCACGTTCGACCTCCCGCCGGCGTCGTTCCCGCCGGGCCGCTACCGCATCCTGGCGATCGTCTCGGACGGCAACACGTCGATCCCGTTCTACGCCCCGGGCGTCATCACGCTGCGGTCGCGGCTGTCGGGCTATATCGACCTGCGGTTCCTGGATCTGCCCAGCAGCCCGGTGCGTGGCGCGATCTTTGAAGGCTTCAACCCGCGCGACAACGCGGGCAGTCTGGTCGCGTCCGCGAAGGACTTCGATGGGGACGGGTTCGGCGACTTCATGATCGTCGCCCAATTCGGCAAGCCGCGCTATCAGCTCAACTTCCAGCGCGTCGGCCTCGGGGAGGCCTACCTCATCTACGGCCGGCGGAAGCCCTTCTCCGGCGTGAACAACCTGAACTCGACGGGCACCCTCTTCCGGGGCGAGGTGTTCGGCGGCGTCAGCGAGTCGCCGGACCCGATCCGCCCAACCCGGGGCATTACCAGCTTCGTCGTGCTGTCCGACATGAACGGCGACGGGGCGCAGGAACTGGCGTTCGGGCTGCCGTTCGTCGATTCGGTGCCGCAGGGGTTCCTCGACCCGGCGGGCTACTTCCGCACGGGCGGCGTGGTGGTCGTGTCCGGTTCCGTATTCGGTCCCTTCTCCGGCCAGAATTACATCCCCCTCGGCGAGGTGGGCACGATCACGCCGGCGCCTGGACCGCCCGAGCCGGTGTATTGCCCGGAGGGGTTCGTCGGCGCCAAAGCCCCGTCGTCCCCGCTCGGCTGGACGCTTTTCAACGAGAACTACGGCGTGGCGGTGCTCGAATCGCGGCTGGGCATGCGGATCTCGACGGCGGTGTTCGGCGACCAGTGCGGCGAGTCGCTCTCGACGTATCCCTTCTTTTTCGGCGGCACGCACACCGCTCTGGTGATTTCCTGCCCCGGCCGCGACCCCACCCGGATGGCGTTCGTGGACAGCCGACCGGGCGCCGGCACCGTCAGCATCTATTACCACCTTCCCGGGTACAACCTCTGGGATATCCAGTCCGACGAACTCCCCGAAGGCGGGCCGTTTCATTACATTCTCGACGACCGGACGTATCCGCGTTTCGCTCTCGCCGGCTACTACACCGCCAGCGCGTTGGACGATCCGTGCGACCAACGGCAGTCGAACTGGACGCCGTTCGCGGCGAACACGGCGCGGCTATACGGCGAGTTCGCCGGCGCCGCGGCCGGCAATGCGGTCGGCATTTCGGACTTCAACGCGGACGGCCTGCCGGACCTGCTGGTCGGCAGCCCGCTGGCCTTCAACGGGCGCGGCGCGTGCTACATCGTGCTGGGCCGGTTTCCCGACCTGGTCAAGAACACCGATCTGGGTCTGGAGGAGTTGAGCTTTCCGATGAATGCTGGCGGCACCCAGCGCGCGTTCGACGGCATCCGTGTGATTGGCGCGCCGGGCGACCGGCTGGGCGAGTCGCACGATGACGCCGGCGACTTCAACGGCGACGGCATCGCCGATGTCATCATCGGCCTGCGGAACCTCAACAACCGCCGGGGCGGGGCGGCCGTCTTCTTCGGCTCGCGCACCGCGATCAACCTGACCGAGGACGAGATCCCGTTCGACGAAATCGCCAGCCGCCGTCTGGGTGTCATCTTCCGCGGCGAGACCGCGGGGGATCTGGCCGGTGCGCGGGTGTCCAATGCCGGCGACGTGGACGGCGACGGCAATTCCGACGTCCTCATCGCCGCGCCCAGCAAGAACGTGACGCTCGACCTGGATTTGGACGGCGTTACTGAGATCGACCGCGCCGAGTGCGGCGTCGTGTACTTGATATATGGCTCTTCCGACCTCGCGCGCCGGTCGACCCCGGGCAACCCGCCCGGCGTCTTCGATCTGGCGTACTGCGGCACGGAGCACCTGCCGGGCGCGGTGTTCATCGGCCGCCGCAGCGGGGATCAGCTTGGTGCGGCACTTGGAGATCAGGCTGATCGCGGCCGGTCGATCGCGCACGCCGGCGACATCGACGGGGACGGCTTTGCCGACCTGCTGCTCGGCTCGTCCGTGGCCTCGCCGCGGAATCGGACGGCCGCGGGCGAGGTGTACCTGATTTACGGCTTGGGAGACTGACGACGGACCGGTCGCCCGGGTGCGACCGAAGGAGTGAACCGGTGATGAACCGCAGGCTTCTCAGTGGGTGCGGCGTCGTGCTGCTGGGGCTTCTGGCCGCGTGCGGCACGCCCACGGCGGGGATCATCAATCCGTACCTGACTCTGGCCAACACGTTCGGAGTGACGCCGACGGGGGTCGATAGCGACACCCAAGCCGGCGGCAGCGGCACGCCGGCGGGCGGGGCCTTCCGCCGCAATGTGCGGCTGTTGATGCAGAACACCCACTCTGCGGCGCAGGTCGAAACGTTCTGGATCGCCTGGGTCGAGGCGGGAAGCGTGCGCTCCCCGGAGCAGCAAGACGACCTCCTGCGGGCCGGCTACACGCGACTGACCGCGCCGGTGGCCATCGGCTCGGTGTTCACGCTGCCGGTCGGCACGTACGTCTACAACGGACCGGGCCTGGCCGGCGCGACCCCCGTGCGGCTGGGCATTCCGGGCGCGCGCGTCGGTTCGCCGACGTACGAGATCGCGCTGCTGACGCCCGACGCCCTGCTGGTGTTTTCGCAGCCGCCGGTGTCCTGCGACAGCGTGGCCTGGCGGCTGCTGGACAGCCGCGGCAATGTCCTGTCCGGCCCCGTGTCCGGTCCGGGCGGCTTCAAGACGCTCGCGCAGGTCGACGTCTACCAGTGCGAGCCGCTTCGACCGGGGCTGTTTTTGCGCGTCGGCGGGGGGCGGCCCGCCCCCAATGAGTACCTGGAAGGCGACACCATCCTCTTCATTTTCTCGGAGGGCGCCGACGCGGATGGGAACTTCGCCTTCGTGCGAATCGGGACCGATGTAACCTTCGTGACCACGTCGGGCACCGCGCCGTAGGGCGATGCGGAGCGGCCACGGACCGGTCGGGTGCCACGGGTGCGAGCGGTATAATACGGGTGCGGATGGCGAAAGGTGACCACGATGTGCAGGCTGTGGACCATTCTGACCGGTGTTGCGACCGTACTGGGAGCAGCGTCGCCGGCGCTGGCGCAGGGCGAGGGCGACTTTCCGCCCGTGATCGACGAGACGGGCGTGGTGTTCGGAATTTGGCGGTACACGGCCGTGGGCTATGTGCCGGATTTGGCCGACCCACCGGATGTTTTCGACCCGTCCACGCAGGTTGCCAGCGAGGGCGACCGCATCATTATCGTCGTCCCGTTCAGCGACCAGGACCTGGGCGAAGTCGACGAGAACGGCAACCGGACGAAGGAGCAGGAGTTCTGGGCACGCAAGCAGAGCCCGTGGCTGCTGGACCCCCCGTTTCCACCGGAGCCGCCGCCGGTCGGAGGGGATACCGCCATTTACGTCCTTGCTCAGTATCTGGAAGTGGACCCTCCTCCGGCTACGACCGGGCGGTTTGCCTACGTTTTCCGGATCCCCGATTTCAACGGCCCGAGCCAGGCCCGCCTCCGCGATCCGCTGAATCACCCCTACGACGTGGGCTGGCTCGTCGAGATCTGCCTGTCGAACGAGCAGGAACCGGAGCCGGGCCTGGCCAGTTGCATCATCTTCCCGCTGCTGGCCAAGGAGAACTTCATCCTGCGGCCGCCGAATGCGCCCGCGTTCGCGGACGCCGGGCCGGACCAGACGGTGCCGGTGGGTCGACCCGTGACGCTGGACGCCCGGGGGAGCTTCGACATCTGGAACGTCGGCTTCGACCCGTACGATGATCCCAACGTCTTCGAGAAGGACAGACTTACGTTCGTTTGGGAATGGGTCTCGGGCCCGACTCGTGTGGAGCCGACGCAAACGAGCATCTACGACCCGCGGGCGACTGTAACTCTCAACGTGAGGGGCGATTACACTTACCGCGTCATCGTGTCGGACGGCTTTAACGTGCCGCCCAGCGTCGACACCGTCAATATCTTCGCGCGAAACGCCAGCGAGCTGCCCTCGGCCAATCGTCGGCCGGTCGCTAGCGCCGTCGGTCCGGCCACCAGCGTGACCGTGGGACAGCTTATCACGCTCGACGGACGCGGCTCGTCCGATCCGGACGGCGACACACTGAGCTTCCGCTGGAAGCAGACCAACGAAGTCGGCGGCGACCTGACGTTCGCCGAACTGGCCACCGCGTTCCAGCCGGTCAGCGGCCTGCGATCGCCGGTCAGCACGTGGCGGGCGGTCGCGCCCGGCACGTTCTACTTCCTGCTCGTGGTGACGGACCCCTTCGGCCTGTCCAACTCGACCCCGGTGATCGTGACGGTAGTGCCCGGCACGGCCGGGCAGACGGTCAACCGCCCGACGGCGGGGCCGGAGCAGAACGGCGATGCGGTCGCGACGCCGACGCGGAACGGGTCGCCGCCGCCGCCGATCGCGCCGTTCGGCTGCGGCGCAGGCCTAGCGCCGCTGCTGGCCGTGCCGCTGATGCTGCGTCTGATGCGCGGACGCTGGCGCTGAAGCGAGCTTGAGCGGGGTGACGCTCATGAGCGGGCGGCCGGCCGAGCGATCGGCGGGTCGCCCGTCTCATTGCCCGATACGCGGGCGGCCAGCTCCTCCTTCGGGCGGTGCTTCCAGCGGCGGTGGACCCACAGATACTGCTCGGGGTGCCGACGGATCAGGGCCTCCATCGCGCGGGAGAACTCCTGCGTCACCCACCGCAGCGGGTCGTCGCGCCCCTCCCACTCCGCCGGGGCAATGACGCGCTCCACGTCCATCCGATACCGGAAGCGCCCCCCCACGCGGTGCGCCGCCCCCACGACGATCGGCACCCGCTTCTGAATCGCCAGCAGCCCGATCGACTTGTACGTCGACGCCGGCCGCCCGAAGAACTCGACGAAAATGCCCTTGCGCCCCGCGTCCTGATCGGCGATGAAGCTCAGCGCCCCACCGCGGTCGAGGATTTCGCCCGCGACCGCCGAGACGCCCTTCTTGAACAGCAGCCGCATTCCGCCCCGCTCGCGGGACGCGACCAGGAACCGGTTGACCAGCGGGTTGTCCAGCGGGCGCATCACCGCCGCGATCGGCAGACCGAGCCGGCAGAGCGTCAGCCCCAGCAGCTCGTAGTTGCCGAAGTGCGGCGTCAGCAGAATGCAGCCCCGCTCCGCGAGTAAAACCCGCAGGCCGTCGGCCAGCCGCCCGAGCTCGACATGCCGGGCCCAGGCCCAGGTGCTGATGAGGCGCGGCATGAGCGGCAGCTCGACCGCGTAGAGCTGGGCGAAATGCTCGAAAGAGCGTCGCGCGATCGCCCGAAGCCGCGCCTCGTCGTAATCGCGGCCCAGCGCCGGCCGGAGGTTCTCCAGCGCGCGCTCGCGGTGCCGACGGCTGGCCCACCACCAGATGCGGCCGAGCAGCCGGCCCGTATGCAGGTTCCACTCGATCGGGAAACAGCCGATGATCGCGATCCACGCCCGCAGCGCGACGTACTCGCCGAGGCGGCGCAGGGCCGTGCCGAGGTCGGGCGCCTCGGTGACGCGCAACAGACCTTCGCCCAAAGTACGCAGCATCTCGCGGTCAATCCACCGACGCCGGCGCGCCGGCACGCGCATCTCCGATTGCCCCGGCCGGTGCGCTGGCCGGCGTGCCAGCCAGAACGCCGCCCTCCGCCCGCGCCGCGAGAAGGCGCTCGGCCTCCCGCTCGGCCGCCAGCAGCCGGGCGCGGAGCTTCTCGGGCAAACGTAACTCCGGCTCGGGGAACGGCGGCGGAATGTTGCCGAATACCACGAACTGCCGGCCGAAATCGCCGTACCGCGACTGGAGCCAGTGCCGGATCGGCGGCCAGCGGCGCCCCTCGGCCGCCAGCGCCGGCGGGCCCTGGATCCGCAGCTCCATGTATTCCTCGAAGCGGGCGACGAGCAGCACCGGCGCGGGCCGCTCGAGGGCGGCGACGATCTCCTCCACCGTGCGACGCTTCTCGTAGTCCAGGCGGCGCGGGCCGCGCTGCTCGCGCAGCAGTTGTAGCGGGTCGATGAGGCGCGGGTAGCGCACGTCGCTGTACCACACGATGCGGGGGTCTTGAAACCCCACACTGCGGAGGGCCGGTCGGTACTCCGGCGGGATCTCGTCGTGCAACCGGTGCGCGAAGTCGATGTACGCCCGCTGCGACTCCACCAGCGGCAGCAGCCGCGGCCAGGCCCACAGCCACACCCCCCACATCGTCACCACCAGCAACGCGAAGGACGCCGCCGGACGGCGGCAATACAGCGCGGCCGCCAGGCCGAATCCGACCGTCAGGATCGCACCCGTCACGGCGAAGGCGACGGCTACGTCGCGCCCGGTCGCCAGGCCCGCGAGTTCCTCCACGCCCCGGACCTCGTACCAATGGCGCAGTCCCAGCAGTCCGGCCAGGGTGAGCGCCAGCGGGACCCCCAGCCAGACGGCCCACACCACCGCCCGGTCCCACTTCGGATCCGGGCGCCGCCGCGGGTCGAACAGCCGCGCCAGCTCGATCCCCAGCAGCACGAACAGCGGCGGCAGCGCCGGCAGCAGGTAGCGCCACTCCTTACCGGCCGACACCGTGAAGAAGACGAAGTGGCCAGCGAACCACAGCGCCAGGAACAGCGTGCCGCGGCGGTTCACCCCGGGCGGCGGCCGAACCGCACGGGCCAGAGCCGCGGGCACCGACAGCGTGAACGGCAGCGTGTACAGCGCTGCGGCCCCCAGATACGTGAACCACCACGCGAAGCCGCGCTGGCCGGCGACGTTCGGGAGCTCGCCGGTGAAACGGTCGAGGAACTCGACGCGCCACCGGAGCAGCGCGGCGGGGTCGGAGTGAATGATCACCAGCGCCCACGGCAGCCACGGCAGCAAGAACAGCCCCAGACCGACCAGGTGCCAGCCGCTGGCCAGCAGCGCCCAGCGTCGCAGGACGACGACGTACAACGCGGCGGGCAGGCCCACCAGCACAAGCGGCATCGGCATCTTGTAAAGCATGCCCAGACCCGCCACGAAGTAGCCGGCCAGCCACAGCGCGACCCGCGTGCCGCGGCCGCGCGCGGCCTCGGAGCCGACCCACAACGCGGCCAACGACGCGGTCGTGCAGGCGGTCAGTCCAAGGTCGCTGGCGGCGCGATGCGACCACCACAGGACGAGCACGCTGGCCGCCGCGGCGAACCCGGCGAAACGGGCCGCCCGCTCGCCCGCGATGCGGTGCGCGAGCCAGAAGATCGTCAGGACCAGCAGCACGGCCGCGATGGCGCTGGGCAGTCGGGCGGACACGGTGTCGACCGGCGTGCCACGGGCGAGACTGATAAGCATCACGGCCCAGTACGGCCCGGGCGACTTTTGCATCCGCGTTTCGCCGGCGAACCGCGGCACGAGCCAGTCGCCCGCGGCCAGCATCTCGCGCGCCGTCTGCGCCACCCAGCAATCGATCGGCTCGAAGCCCGGCCCGCCGTCGAGGTCGTAGAGTGACATGGCCGTCGTGGTGACGGCCAGCAGCGCGAACCAGCGCCACGTCACGCCCGCCCACGGGGCCGGCCCGTCGGCCGGCGGTGCGGGCGTCGGCGGCTCGCTCACGCCGGCCTCTCCGGCATCGCAAAGCGGGCCAGCGGCTCGTCGATCGCCCGGTTCACGCGGGCCATCAGTTCGACGTAGTCCGCCTGCGTACGCATCAGAGTCTTCAGCGTGTCGTGCCCGGCCATTTGCGTTTCGAGATCCTTGAGCCGGTGTTTGTCGGCCACCTCGATCGGCCTCTGCGCGGCCTCCAGCGCGTGCAGGTGGTCGAGGTGCGACTGATAGTCCTGGAGCAGCCGGCGCGCGGCGGCGTCAGCGCGCACGGCCTGCTGCGCCCGGTAGTAGGCCTGGATGGTCGGGTGCGCCGCGAGCGACTCGCCCAGCGCGCGGGCCTGGCTGAGAAGATCCTGGGGTTCCGGCATGGTTCACCTGCTCTCCGGCGCCGGCGGGGCGTCCCGGCGGCCCGCTCGCAGCCGCGCCAGGCGGGATTCTACCGCCACCCCGCTTTGGGGGCACGCGGCCGCGTCAGACATTCCGAAGCTGGTGACCGAGCTTGTACTTCTTGGCCTCGAGGTAGCGGCGGTTGTGCTCCGTGGGAGCGATTTCGAGCGGCAACTGCTCGACGATCTGGAGCCCGTACACCTCGAGCCGGCTGATCTTCTTGGGATTGTTCGTGAGGATTCGCAGCCGGGTGATGCCGAGGTCCCGCAGGATCTGAGCCCCGATGCCGTAGTCGCGGTGGTCGTCGCGGAAACCCAGAAACAGGTTCGCCTCGACCGTGTCCATTCCGTGGTCCTGAAGGCGATAGGCGTGCAGCTTGCTCTCCAGCCCAATGCCCCGCCCCTCTTGCCGCAGATAGACCACCGCCCCGCGGCCGGCCTCCGCGATCAGGCGCATGGCGGCCCGGAGCTGCTCCCCACACTCGCAACGCATCGAGCCGAAGACGTCGCCCGTGAGGCATTCCGAATGCACCCGCACGAGCACCGGCTCCGCCGCAGGCACCACGCTCCCGCGGTCGTCCAGCTCGCCGATGCCGCCGCGGCAGAGGGCCACGTGCGTGGCGTGATCCGTCCGCGCGCGATACGCGATCAGGAGCCAGTCGCCGAACTCGTTCTTCAGCGGAATGGTCTCCACGCGCTCCACGAGGCGCTCGCGCTGGAGGCGGTATTCGATGAGCTGCGCAATCGTGCACATCTTCAGCCCGTGTCGCCGACACAGCTCCGTAAGCTGCGGCACGCGGGCCATGCTCCCGTCCTCGTTCAGAATTTCGATCAGCGCCGCCCCCGGCAGCAGCCCCGCCAACCGGCACAGGTCCACCGAGCCTTCGGTCTGCCCGCCCCGCACCAACACGCCGCCCTCGCGCGCGATCAGCGGGTTCACATGACCCGGGCGCACGAAATCCTCCGGCACCGCCTCTTCGGCCACGAGGTGCCGGATGGTCGTCGCCCGGTCGAAGGCCGATACGCCGGTGGTGGTGCCCAGATGCGGCCCGGCGTCGACGGTAACGGTGAAGTTGGTGCCGAGGCGCGTCGTGTTCTGTGAGACCTGCGGCGGGAGGTTGAGCTGTCGGCAGCGGCTCTGCGTCAGCGCCACGCACAGCGTCCCCCGCCCGTGCTTCAGCATGAAATTGATTTTCTCGGGGGTCACGGCCTGGGCCGGGCACACCAGGTCCCCCTCGTTCTCCCGCTCCTCGTCGTCCACGAGCACGATCATCCGCCCGGCGCGCAGCTCGTCGAGAATCTCTTCGATCGGACTGAACGGTCCGGCGGACGAGTTCGAGGCGGTCATGCCGCTCTCCGCGGGCCGGCGGCACGCAGCCATCACTCCGAGCCCGTCACGCCGACGGGGTCGAACCGGCGCCGCCGGGACCCTCACGCATCGTGCTACATTCTAACACGATAGGCCACGCCCAACCGCTCCGGCCGGCGGTCGCCGCCCGCCGCGTCCGCAACGCGACGAGCTCCCGGCGCCGTCATCCCGCCCAGCTCAGGCCCCGGCCGCGGCCGCCACCTCGACCGGCGCGGCGGGTGGAGCCGGCCGCTTGAGGGCGAGCGTCTCCAGGGGCGGCAGGTCGGCCAAGTCGGCCAGGCCGAAAACGTCCAGGAACTTTTTGGTGGTGCCGTAGAGCAGCGGCCGGCCCACGATCTCGGCCCGGCCGACGATCCGGACCAGGCCCATCTCGCGCAGGCGGTTGAGAACCTCGCCGCAGGCGACGCCGCGGATGGCCTCGATATCGGCGCGGATGATCGGCTGGCGGTAGGCCACGATGGCGAGGGTCTCGAGGGCCGCGTCGGACAGGCGGGCTTGCGCCCGCTGGTTGTTGAGCCGCGCGACCCAGGGCTGCGCCGCGGGCACGGTGAGCATCTGAAAGCCACGCGCGATTTCCTCGATGCGGAACGTCAGGCCGGCCGCGGCGTACCGGGCGTTGAGCTCGCCGATCCAGCCGCGCACGTCGCGTGCGGTGCCGACACCCGCGAGCTCCGCAAGCCGCGCGGCACTCAGCGGCGTGTCGGAGGCGAACAGCAGGGCCTCGATGACCTGCGCCGGCGTCAGCGCATTGTCGGTCTCGGCCGGTGGTGAGTTCGCGGTGTGCATCCGGTCGCCCGTGGAAACGTCCCCCGGATCGACGGAGGCAGTGTGTTCCTCGCGGTCCATCGCGCGGCCCTCGTCATCCCTGACTCTGGAACACTCGCTCTAAACCCGGACGCATGCTACCGGAAAAGCGCGTCCGCGTCCAGCCACACGCCCGCCCGCGTCGAGCCGCGCGGCCCGCGTACCGTCCAAGCCCGAGCGGCAGCGAGGGGCCACGCGCCCAACCAAGCCCGAGCGGCAGCGAGCGGCAACGAGTGGCAGCCCCGGCGCGCGGGCCGCTTGCCGCCCGAGCCCCGGCCGCCAAGCCGGGGCCAAGTTGGTGCTTCCCATGCGAGGAGCCGACCTGCCGTCCGTACCGGCCATGGCGTGCCGCGGTCCGGCCTGTTGGCCGAACCACGCCGACCGACCCAACGCCCGCCGGCCGCTACAATCCCCTGCGCTTGGGCGAGCCCGTCTGAACAACGCGCGAGGTTCACCGTGTCGGACATCTCCCCGTGGACGCTCCCCAAGGGCACCCGTTTTATCTCCAAACGGCGACCCGACCGAACGACTCCGCCCGTTCGAGCGGTCCCCGCTGCCGCCCGTCGCGTCGCATTGCTCGCCGCGATCGGCCTGCTCCTGCTCGCTCCGGCGTCGGTCCATGCGCACTTCCCGTCGCTAAACGACGGCTCCGCGACCGGCCCCGAAACGGCCATCCGGTGGGACGACCCCCAGGTCTCCCGCGTGGTCTACAGCGAGCTGACCGCTGCCACGCCGCAGGTCTGGGTCACGTTCGAGGTGGACCGGCCGCAGACGCTGCTCGTGCAGCTCGGCGTGCCGCTGATCGAGCGGCTGCGGGAGTACCGGCCGGCGCTGGCGCTGCTGGGGCCCGGTTTGCCCGCCGTGACGGTCCCATTCGAGATCCCCGCCGGGCTGGGCGGGCTGGTGTTCGAAAGCGCGGCGCGCCAGCAGCCGCAGGAGTTCTACGAGCCCTTCTCCGACACGAGCTCGTGGATCTGGGTAGACGAGCGCGTCGAACTGCCCGCCGCCGGCCGTTACTACCTCGTGGGCTATCACCCGGGCGGTGAGCCGGGCAAAGTGTGGGTCGCCGCCGGCGAACGCGAGGTGTTCACGTTGGGTGACCTGCCGTTCCTCCTCCGTATCCTGCCCGAGATCCGCGCGTTTCATGAAGCCGCCCCGCCGCCCGCGCCGCCGTGCTTTCTGTTTCCTCTGGTCGCAGGCGTCGCACTGTGGGCGTGCGGATCGGTCCGACGCCACCGCCGGAGGGCGGCTTCGCCCCCGACTCGGACAACTCCGGGCTCGAGCATCTCGCCGATCGCAGTCGAGCTGCCGCCCGCCGGCGAGTCGACGCCCGGCCCGCGACTCGCAGGGCGCCGTTGACGCTGTCTCCACGCCGTGATGGCCGTGCGAGACCGCGCCGGCCCGCGACGCGCCACGACTCGCTGGGCCCCGGGTGGTGAGGCCCGTGTGCCCCAGCCGCGGGTTCGCAAGCGGTCAAGCACCCTTTCCGCGGCCGCGGCGGACCGACGAACGGCTGGACGATTCGCCGCCGCGGACCGCCTGTCCCGCGCCGCGCGCACCGGCTATCCTCCACACGACATGAAGCACGACAGCCTGCTCAACCTGCTGGCCGCGCGGCTGGCCGCCGCCATTGCGACCGTGACCGGCCGCGACCCCGCCACGGTCGACCCCGCCGTGCGGCCGGCCGGCGACGCCAAGTTCGGCGACTACCAGTGCAATGCCGCCATGGCGCTGGCCCGGGAGCTCAGCGCCAGGCCGCGCGACGTGGCCGAGCGGATCAAGGCGGCCGTCGAGCCCGCCCTGGCGGACGTGATCGCGCCGCTAGAGATCGCCGGCCCGGGATTCCTCAACATTCGTCTGCGCGACGAGTTCCTGGCGCGGTATTTGGAAGAGATCCCGGCACCACCGCCCGCCGCAGCCGCCCCCGCCGTCGCGGAGTCGTCCGCCGATTCCTTGACGCCGTGGTCGACGGAGGCGGGCGCGAAGCCGGGTGCGCAGCCCGGGGCCGGGAGGCTGCTCGCCCAGACCCGCCGGGTGGTGTCTTTCGAGCCGCTGGCGCCGAACTTCGACCGCGTCGGCCTGCCGCCGGTCGAGCGGCCGCAGCGCGTCGTCGTCGAGTACTCCCAGCCGAACATCGCCAAGCAGATGCACGTCGGCCACCTGCGGAGCACGATCATCGGGGACGTGTTCGCCCGCGTGCTGGCCTTCGAGGGGCACGACGTCGTTCGGCAGAATCACATCGGCGACTGGGGCACGCAGTTCGGCATGCTGATCCGCTGGTACCGCGAGCACCCGCTGCCGACGCCGCCGACGCACGAAGATGTGCTCGAGGCGATCGAGGCCGATTACCGGGCCGCCAACGAGCGCTTTCAGACCGACGCGACGTTCGCGGCCGAGGCCCGGCGGGCCGTCGCGGAGTTGCAGGGAGGCGACCCGGCCGCGCGGCGCGTGTGGGAGCAGATCTGCGCGGTGAGCTGGCAGGCGTTCACCGAGATTTACGAGCGGCTGGGGGTGCTGCTGCGGCCGGAGGATGTGCGGGGCGAGAGCTTCTACAACCCGCAACTGCCGGAGGTGATCGCGCGGCTGCGGGCCGCGTTTTCCGGCGGCGGGGCGGCGGCGGCCGATCCCGGCGCGCCGCGCGGCGCGCTGCGCGAGGATCAGGGGGCCCTCGTGGTGTATCTCTACGACGCCCGGGGCGCGCCGCTGTTCCGCAATCCCGAGGGCGAAATCCTCGGCATGATCGTGCAGAAGTCGGACGGCGCCTATCTGTACGCGACCACCGACCTCGCGGCGCTGCACTATCGCTTGACGGCGCTGCCCTTCCGCTCCGGCGTCGGCGCCGAGCGCATCATTTACGTGACGGACGCGCGGCAGAAGCTGCATTTTCAGCAGTTCTTCGCCTGCGCCCGGGCAGCCGGCTGGATCACCGGCCAGCAAGTGGAGCACGTCACCTTCGGCAGCGTACTGGGGCCTGACCGCAGGCCGCTCAAAACGCGCGCCGGCGGCACGATCAAGCTGCGCGAGCTGCTGGACGAGGCCGAGCGGCGGGCGCTGGACGTTCTGCGGCAGCGCGCGCCGGGCGACGGCGACGGCGACCTCGACCCGACGACGATCGCCCGGGCCGTCGGCATCGCCGCGGTGAAATACGCCGACCTGCGGAACGACCGCAACGCCGATTACGTCTTCGACTGGGACAAGATGCTGGCCCTGTCGGGCAACACCGCGCCGTACCTGCTGTACGCCTACGCCCGCATCCGGTCGATCTACCGCAAGGCGGCCGCGCGCTACGGCGCGCCGGACGTCTACGCGCCGCACGTGCGGCTGCGCCTGGCCGAGCCGGCCGAGCGCGCCCTCGCGCTGCGCCTGACGCGCTTCCGCGAGGAGGTGGACAAGGTCGCGGCCGACCTCACGCCGCACACGTTGTGCACGTACCTCTACGACTTGGCGGCCGACTTCATGCGGTTCTACGAGACCTGCGCCGTGCTCGACGCAGCGGACGCGGCCGACCGCCTCAGCCGCATGCGGCTGTGCGACCTGACGGCCCGCACGCTGAAGCTCGGGCTCTTGCTGCTCGGGATCGACGTGCTCGAGCGGATGTAGGCTCGGCGGCGGCCGCCAGGTCGCGCTCACGCCGCGGCGGCGCCGACTGGGCCGCCCTCCGCGTCCCGGTTATCATGCCCTCGCGGCCTGCGGGCCGAGGAGACGCCCGTGAACGAACACGCTCCCAAGACCAGCGCACGCGGCATGGACGAACTGGCCGACGGCTGGTCGCATCAGTTCAAGCCGCTCGAGCCGATCGACGTCCGCCGGACCCCGACCGCGTCCGACCTGCTCGCGGCCATGAGCCGCACCGCGTTCAGCGGCCGCAGCCTGGGCGAGGCGGCGGACATCCTGTGCGAAGTGGCACGCGACGAAAAGTGCTTCGTGGTGGGGACGTTCTCGGGGGCGATGACGATCGCGAAGCAGGGGCTGCTGATCACGGAGATGATCGATCAGGGATTGCTGCACGCGGTGGTCGCGACCGGCGCGCTGATGTGCCACGGCTTGATCGAGCAGTCGGGACACACCCACTTCCGCCACGACCCGCACTGGTCCGACGAGCAGCTCTACGATGCCGGCTACTGCCGCGTCTACGACACGCTCGAGCTGGAGCGGAATCTGGAGGAGGCGGCCGAGATCATGCAACGCGTGCTCGAGGCGCTGCCCACCGACCGCGCCTGGGGCAGTTACGAGCTCAACTGGCAGATCGGCGCGTACGTGCGTGCGCACGTGCAGGGCCGCGGAATCCTCCAGTCGGCCTGTGAGAAGGGCGTGCCGGTGTACATCCCCGGTTTCACGGACAGCGAACTCGGGCTGGATGTCTACGTGCACAACCTGCTGCGCGCGGAAGCGGGGCAGCCGCCCGTGCAGATCGACCTGCTGCGCGACATCCACGACTATTACGAGCGGGTCGCCCGGGCGGAGCGGCTGGCGATCTTCACCATCGGCGGCGGCGTGCCGCGAAACTGGGCGCAGCAGGTCGGACCGCTAGGCGAAATTCTCGAGCGCCGCACCGGCGGCCGGCACGGCCGGTACATCCGCTTCCAGTACGCCGTCCGCATCTGCCCGGAGCCGGTGCATTGGGGCGGGTTGTCGGGTTGCACCTACAGCGAGGGCGTCTCGTGGGGCAAATTCCTCAGCGAAAAAGAGGGCGGGCGGCATGCCGAGGTCTACGCCGACGCGACCGTGGCCTGGCCGCTCCTCCTGCGTGGCGTGCTGGAGCGCCTCGGCCGCGTCTAACTGCCGTTGCCCCCGCGCCCGGCCGCCCCCGCCGCGCCCATCCCTGGCCGCCGGCGCCGAACGCGTGCCGGTCCGGCCGCACCGCGGCCGCGCTTGCGTTCGTGCCTCCCCAAGAGCCGAGAATACGCCATGTCCGCCAGTCCCGCCACCGGTCTGCTACTGCCCCCCAGCTTTCCGCCCGGCGAGTACACGCCGTTCGGCTACATTGATAACCCGTACCACACGCTCGTTACCAATCGCAGCGGCGTGCTGCGGTCAGTGCCGCCGCTCGGTCTGGGGTGGTGGCGCCGACGCTTCAAGGGCGCCTACGGCCCCGGCCCGCGCGACCACATCAACTACATCTCCTGGCTGGAGCTCGGCGTCGCCTGCGGCGGCGTGCGGCTGCTGACCACCGACGACTTCGCCGCCGCACGCGTGCCCCTGGTGTCCCGCTATCACACGAAGCACGTCCTCAGTTACGACTTCCCGTGCGGCGACGTGGGCGTCAGCCTGCGGTTCTTCCTGGCCGGCGAGCACGCCCTCGCCTGCCACGTTGAGTTGCGCAACGAGGGCGATCTCGGCCAGGTCGTCGCGCTGCATGCGACGCACCGCTACGGCGGCTGGGAGACGCCCTGGTGGGGCAGCGACGGCATCGGCGCCCGCTACCTGCCCGACCTCGATGCCACCATCACCGCCATCTGGGCTTACGGCGACTACTTCGCGCTCGGCGCGACCGCCCGCAGCCGCGCCCACTTCGGCACCGCGGACCCCGCCGCCTGGCAGCGCTGGCTGCGCAGCGACAACCCCGACTCCCTGGACGGTTGTTCCGTGCGCGGTCCTGGTCCGGTGTTCGTCACCCACACGTACGAACTGGTCGTGCCCAGCGGCGGCCGGGCGACCACCCTGATCCTCCTGTGCCGGGGCCGCAACGAGGCGGCCGCCGTCGCCGAGCTCGCGGCAGCGCGGACCGACGCCCCGACCGCCCTCGAGCGACAGCTCGACGCCGACGAGGCCTTCTGGTCGGCCTGCCCGCAACTGGTCGGCGACTGGCCCGATACCTGGAAGCGCGGCTGGGTCTACGACTTCGAGACGCTGCGGATGAACGTCCGGCCGCCGGTGGGCATCTTCCGGCATCCATGGGACGCGATGCAGATTCACTCGCCGCGTGTGGTGGTGGGCGAGACCGCGGTGGACATGCTCACGCTGGGGCACGCCGTGCCGGAGCTGGCCCGCGCGGTGCTCTTGGGCACGTTCGCCGACGCCCCCGCCCCGAACGTCCCCTGCTGCCGCGAGGACGGCAGTGTGAACATGATCGCGGCCGACGGGTCGGCCTGCGGCACCGCCCCGTGCTGGTGCTTCCCCTTCCTCGTGCTTCAGGCCCTCTACGCTGCCAGCGGTGATGACGAGTGGCTGGCGCAGCTCTACCCGTACCTGAAAGCGTACCTCGACTGGTGGTTGGCCAACCGCACGGACGAACACGGCTGGTTCCACTGCAAGTGTGATTGGGAGTCCGGTCAGGACGGCTCGAAACGCTTCCCGGAAGCGGAAGGCGGCCTCGCCGAGTCGGTGCGCACGGTCGATGTCGAGGCCAGCGTGGCGCAAGCGCTCCAGTTTATGGCCCTCATCGCCGAGCGTCTGGGTACCCGCGAAGACGTCCCCCGCTGGGCCGAGCTGGCCGCGCAGAAAACCGCCGCCACCCGTGCTATGTTCGTCGACGGCTGGTTCCGCGACTTCGACGGCCGCACCGGCCGACCGATCGTCCTCCCAGAATACTGGGACGTCATGATGCTCGCGCCGCTCACCTGCGGCGTGGCGACGCCCGAGCAGGTCGCGGCCGTGCGGCCGCGGTTCGACTACTTCCGCGCTCACCCGCGCGGTTGGCTGGAGTGGCCGTCGTTCTTCTTCGCCTACACGGAGGCGGCCTGGACCGCCGGGCTGCGGTCGCTCGCGGCCGAGGCGACGGCGGAGCTCGCCAACCGGGTGTACCCGCGGCTCGACGCCCGGACGCCGCTTTTCGTCGACCCGCACGACCCGCTGGGCTATCGCGTGCCCGGCGTGGCCAACGAGTTCTGGCCGCTCGCCGACGACCAGGAGCCGGGCGGCGAAGCCTACGGCTGGGGCGCGACGCTCCCGCTGCACATCATCCGGTCGATCTTCGGCTTCCGCGAGACGGCCGACCTGTTCGCCAACGCCTGCCACCTGAGCCCCACGCTGCCCGCCGCGCTGCGCGTGCCCGGGCGGCGGTACGGCCTCCGCAATCTGCGCTACCGCGACTTGGAACTGGACGCCACCGTCGAGGTGTTGGGGCCGACACGCCTGCGCCTGACGCTCGAGTACGCCAGCCCGGTCCGGCGGACGCTGGTCGTGCGTGGTGCCGACGGCCGCGTGCTGCACGAGGCGGCGTGTCCCGAGGCCGGCGGAACTGCGGATGTGGTGATCAACGACGCGGAGGTGCTGACGCTGAGCTGGGGTCCCCCGTCGGAGGAATGAGCCCTCGGCCGCGCGCGGGAGCGAGGGGCCACGCGTGGCGCTCACGGCGCACGGGCCACGCGCCGTCCAAGCCCCGGCTGCGAAGCCGGGGCTTGTTGTCCGAGCCCCCCGCCAGGTCGGGGGCCCACCGTGCCATCCGAACGGCGGCAGCCGCGCCGCAGCCCGCCGCCTGAGTCGCCGGCTTCTCCCCCCTTCCTCCCTTCTCCCACGGAGCGCCCGTACGCTGCCGGCGGCCCGACGTGTTCGCGCCACAGCCCGCGCTCCAACAGGTACGTCCGCACTTCCGTGCACAGGTGGCACTTGTCGGCGTACGCCTCCGGCAGCGCAACATACCCGTATTCGCACGCCTTCTCATACAACGCGTAACTGCCCCCCGAAACCACCGCCGCCACGACCGGATGCGCACGCCAACCGGCCGCGAACTGCGTCCACACCGCGGCCACGTCGGCGACGCGGTCCGGCGCTGCCGGCGACGGTCCCTCCGCGGCGCGCCCCGGCGGCCGCTCGAGGCCCCCGGCCACGCCCCCTGCGGGCTGATCGGGCGGCAGCGTCACGCGGCCGAGGACGATGCCCGCGCACAGCCCCGGGAACACGTGGCCGGCCGGGTCGATGTGAATGTGCCGGCTGCCGAGGATCGCCTCCACACAGCATCGGCCGCGGAACGCCGCCACCGGCTGCCGCGGCAGCAGCGGCGCGAGCTCGCGGGCGGCGCGGCCCGTAAGCCGATCGGGATGGCGGGCCTGCGTGGCCCGATACGCGGCGGCCTGCACCGCGGCGGGCGCGTCCCGCAGCTCCTGCGGGTGTTGGAAGAAATCCCACCAGCGGACGATCACGCGGCCGGGGCCGAGGATTTCGCGGGCGAGCGTCACGCACCGCTGGACGCGCTCGAAAGGCACGTGCTCCTGATGGTACACGTCGCTGCTCACCATGAGCCGCCCGACGCCCAGCGCGGCCAGCTCCGCGAGCCGGGCACGCGTGGTCGCATCGTCCACGGCCCACGATGCGTTCGTCTCGAGCTTTTCCGGCGGGCTCAGGCCGGCCGCGCGGGCCCCGGCCAGGATCGCGCGGAGGCGCGGCCAGTCCAGGCACGGCTCGCCGCCGGCAAGGTGGATCCGCATCGTGCGGCCGTGGGTTGCGGCCAGCTCGTCGAGCCCGCGCCACAGGGCCAGGGCGCCGGCGACGGACATTTCCCCGCCGTCGGCGTCGGGACCGCCGTGCACGTAGCAGAAAGCGCAGCGGGCGCTGCACCGGTACGTCAGCATCAGGCCCGCGAACTCCCAGACGGCGGGGGCGGGGGCGGCGGGGTCGATGGGGCAAGACGCCTCGGGCGGCATATGCGGGATTGTACGGTCGTTGGGACGCAGCATCCGAGCCCGAGCAGTAACCGAGCCTGAGCGGCAGCGCGGGGCGACGCCCGCATCCGAGCAGTCCCGCCATCCGAGCCCGAGCGGCAGCGCGAGGCGACGCGTGGCGCTCACGGCGCGCGGGCCGCGTGCCCTCCGAGCCCCAGCGGCAGCGCGGGGCGCGCCGCCCGCCGCCCGCCGCCCGCCGGCTACGTGCGGGCGATGGCGGCTTCGCGCTCGATCCGCTCGCTGTCTTCGCGGAAACGGCGCTCGTTGAAGAGCAGCACGAACGCGACGGCGGCGACGACCGTGATCACGATCGGGACGAGGAAAATCTTCGCCCACGCGTGCCCGCCGCCCTCCAGCACGAAGTAGTCGGCCACCTGCCCGGCCAGCAGGCTGCCGAGGAGCATGCCCACGCCGTTGGTCGCGAAGACGATCAGGCCCTGCGCGCTGGCGCGGATGTCCTTCGGGGCGAGGCGCTCCACGGCGATCATGCCGCCCACGAAGAAGAACGAATAGCAGATGCCGTGCAGGCACTGGGCCGCGATGACCAGCCAGGTCGGCTGGCCGATTGCGAAGATCGCGTAGCGCAGCGGCCAGGCCAGGATCCCGAGCAGGATCGTCGTCCGCATGCCCAGGCGGCGGAGCGACGGCGCCAGCAGCAGCATGATCAGCACTTCGGCGATTTGCCCGAGGCTCATCACTAGGGTTGCCTGGCTCGCCGGGAGGCCGACGCCCGTGCCCGGCTCGGTCAGGAACAGGATCGTCAGGTTGTAGTAGAACGGCAGCTCGGTCGCGACCACGAACGAGATGACCAGCAGCACCGCGAAGTTGCGGTTGGCGGTCAGCTTCAGTGCTTCCAGGAACGCGTACGGGTTCTTGGCCTGCTTGCTCGGCGGGGTGTTGGGGAGCGAGAAGCAGTACAGGCCCATCAGGAGCGACAAGATCGCGGCCGCGACGAGGCAGTCGCCGAGGTGGGACGCGCCGGGCCCCTGCTGCTCCCACATGCGCAGGTAGAAGCTCATGACCCAGTTGATCACGATCCAGCCGATCGTGCCCCAGACGCGGATGAAGCCGAACTTGCGGCTGTCCTTCATGTGGTAGAAGGCGATCGCGTTGGTCAGCGCGATCGTCGGCATGTACAGCACCGCATAGGCCAGAATGACCGCGAACATACCGCCGAACGACTTCTGCTGCCACGCGACCAGCAACAACGCGGCGCCCACCAGGTGCACGCCGCCCGTGAAGATCTGATTGGGCAGGAAGCGGTCCGCGATCGACCCCGCGACCAGCGGGCTGAGCATCGCCCCGATCGCCGTCGTCAGGTACACCAGATTGATCTGCGGATCGCTGAAACCGAGGTTATGCATGTGCTTCGCGACGAGCACGGCCCACGAGCCCCAGATCGCAAACTGGAGGAACATCATGATCGAGAGCCGGGTGACGGGTGCGGCGGGGGCCTGCGGTGCGTAGGCCAACTGGGCGTCGTCGATCTGCGTCATGGGCGGGCGTTCCTCATGTGAAGGTGGACAATGCGGCCGGCATCTTACCGCCCCCCCGGCGCATCGCGTAGGGCCACGCGCAGCGCGGGAGCGCGGGCGCCCCGCCCGCAGAATCGGGAAGTGGGAATGGGAAACGGCGCGCCCCGGAGCGGGTCGGCCGGCCCCCCACAAAGGCACGGCACGCGGGAACCGGCTCAGGGGCATGGCCGTCCGCGGTTCCCATTTCTTAGATTGGCACCCCGACGACCAGCGTCCGCCGCGCTCAATCGCCGACCACCTGCACCACCACCTCCCGCCGACGCGGCCGCGTGTCGAAGTCCAGCAGCACGATCTGCTGCCAGGTCCCGAGCGTCAGCCGCCCCGCCACCACCGGCACGGTCAGCGACGGTCCGACCGCGGCCGCCCGCACGTGGGCGTGCCCGTTGTCGTCGTGCCAGGTGGCCTCGTGGGCGTAATCGGCCCCGGCCGGCGCGATCCGCTCGAAGAACGCCTTCAGATCGTGATTGAGCAGCCCCGGCTCGGCCTCGGTCGTCGTGATGCCCGCGGTGGAACCGATGACGAACACCACCGCCACGCCGTTGCGGACGCCGGATTCCGCCACCACCCGCGCCACGCCGTCGGTGATGTCGAGCACCTGGGTATGCCCCTGCGTCGCGAGATGCAGCCGGCCGGTGTGGGTCATAGACGCTCCTGGCGCGCGGCCGCCGCGGCCGCCGTTCGGCCGCGCGGGCGGCACGGCGGAGGCGTGGACCGCAATCCGGCGGCGCGGGCGGAGACGGCCGGCCACCCGCGTGCGAGCGGCCGGCGGGCCCGCCACGCTTTCGTCCGGGCCGCTGCGCGGCTACACTATGGTCGTCGTGACGCGGGCCGCGTTGCGACACGCCGCGGCGCGCGTACGGCGGTGGTGTGAATCATATCGTCCGCGGCGGGTCCACCGACAGCACGCCCGCGTGGTGAAAGGCATGGCCAGTTCCGTCGCGGATGACCACGCAGCGCTCGTGCAGGCGGTGCGCGCGTACGCCCGCGGCGAGCTGCTCGCGGCGGATCGCGAGTGGGATCGCGCGGAGCGGTCCTGTTGCGAGCGTCTGGCGCAGTTCCACGAGATGGGGTTGCTGGGCCTGCGGGTGCCCGAGTCGGACGGGGGGCTGGGCGTGCCGATGGTGCCCTATGCGCACATCATCCGCGAGCTGGCGTACGCCTCGCCAGCGGTGGCGGTGACCATCAGCGTGCACAGCATGGTGTGCGAGGCGATCCGGATGTTCGCCCGCCCCGACGTCCGCGATGCGGTCCTGGAGCAGCTCAGCGCCGCCGACAACCTGGCGGCGTTCGCGATCAGCGAGCCGGACGCCGGCTCCGACCCCGCGTCGGCCAAGACGCGGGCCGAACCGGTCCCGGGGGGCTGGAAGCTGTCCGGCTCGAAAATGTGGGTCACCAACGGCCTGACCGGTCGCTGGTTCGTCGTCCTCGCCCGCACGGGAAAGCAGGGCGGCAGCCGCGATTTCAGCATGTTTCTGATGGACGCGCGGCAGGCGACGGTCGACCGGCGGCCGATCCACGGCAAGATGGGCATTCGCGGGTCCGAAACGGCCGAGATGGTCCTGGATGCCGTCTTCGTGCCGGAAGATCATCTGCTCGGGCAGCCCGGCGACGGACTGAAGATCGCGCTTTCCGCGCTGGACGGGGGGCGCATCGGCATCGCGGCCCAGGCCGCGGGGATCGGCGAGGCGTGCCTCGACCTGATGACCGACTACGCCCGTCAGCGGCACCAGTTCAAGCGGCCGATCGCCGACTTTCAGGCCATCCAATGGATGCTGGCGGACACGCGCACGGAGCTGAACGCGGCGCTGCTCCTGATCGAGCGCGCGGCGGTGCGGAAGGAGGCCGGCCAGCCGTTCACGCGCGAAGCGTCGATGGCCAAGCTCTTCGCGTCGGAGGCGGCGAACCGGATCGCCTACCGGGCGGTGCAGGTGCACGGCGGGTACGGGTACGTGCACGAGTGCCGCGTCGAGCAGCTTTACCGCGACGCCCGCATCACCACCATCTACGAGGGCACGAGCGAAATCCAGCGGCACGTGATCGCGCGCGAGCTGCTGCGCGGCTGAGCACCCGGGCCCGCCCGGGGCCCCGGCACGCCCGGCTTCCGCGGCCCGCGCCGCAATCGTAAAAAACTGTCGGGCGGGGCGCGCGAAACCCGGGAAACGCCCGTCGTGCCTTGAGTCCGCTCGGGCGGCGCGTCTACCATGGCAAGCGGCGGGCCGGGACCGGAACAGAGAGGGCGCATGAACCGGGCGTGGACATTGTGGGCGACGGCCTGGGTCACGGCGGCCTCGGCCGCGGCGGCGTCCGTGATCGTGCTGCGGGACGGCGCGACGATCCAGGCCGAGGTGCTGCGCGAAACGCCGGAGCGCGTGGTGGTCGATCTGGGCTTCGACGTGCTCTCGATCCCGCGGCGGAGCGTGCTCGAAATCCGCCCGGTAGCCTCGCCGGCCACCCAGCCGGCGGGCGGGGAACGGACGACGGAGCACCTGTTCAGTTCGCGGGAACTGCCGCCGATGAGCGCCAAGCAGCTCGCGGAGCGTTTCGGCGAGGGCGTCGTGCTGGTGTCCTCGCCCAGCGGGCTCGGCAGCGGGTTCTTCATCTCCACACAGGGGCACCTGATCACGAACTTCCACGTCGTCGAGGGCGAGCGGAAGCTGGCGGTGACCATCTTCCGCCGCGTCGGCGACGAGTTCCGCCGCGACAAGTACGAGGAAGTCGACATCGTCGCGACCAACTCGTTCCTCGACCTGGCCCTGCTGAAGGTGAACCTCCCGGCGGACTACCGGCCGGTGATCACCTACCTCGACATCGACGACGACCTGCGGGACGGCGACCCGGTGTTCGCGATCGGCAATCCCCTCGGACTCGAGCGCAGCGTGTCGGAGGGGATCGTCAGCCGCCGCAACCGGGCCGAAGAGGGGCTCGTCTACATCCAGACGACCACTCAGATCAATCCGGGCAACTCCGGCGGGCCGCTGTTCAACGCCCGCGGGCAGGTCGTCGGCGTGACGAACATGAAGATCATGGGCGGCGAGGGCCTCGGCTTCGCGATTCCGGTGCGGTACGTGATCGACTTCCTCAAGAACCGGGAGGCGTTCGCGTACAACAGCGAGTCCTCCGAAGCCGGCTACCGCTACCTGCAACCGCCCGCCCGCCAGGAGGCCGGCGTCGCGCCGGCGCTGCGGCCGGCGGCGGCGAAGCCGTGACCGGACGGACCGGTCGCCGCGCCGCGTGACAAGCACGACTCAACGGATATCGAAGCCCATTTTTTCGCGGAAGGAACACGGGATGAAACGCACGCTTCTGCCCCTGTCGCTGCTTCTGATCCTGCTCGCGGCCTCGGCTGCGGCGCAGACCGACGCGCCTGCGAAAGAAGTCGATCCGGCCGAGTGGGTGCCGGCCGATGCGCTCTTCTTTGTGGGCATCACCGACGTTGAGCGCGTCTGGGAGGACTTCAAGAAGACCGCCAGCTACGCCATGCTGAGCGACAAGTCGCTCCGCGAGAAGGCTCCGCAAATGGGTCTGTTCGTCCAGGCCCAGGAGAAGCTCCAGGAGCGCCTCGCGAAGGCGCTGGATGTGCCGAAGGAACAGCTCCGCAATCCGCTCCGCGGGCCGCTGGCGCTGTACGCGCTGGGGGACCCGGCCAAGCCGGGCGAGCTCGAACCGGGCCTGATCGCGACCGTGGGCGACGCGGCCACCATGCGCAAGTACTACGACGCGGCCGTACGCAAGCTCAAGGACGCCGCCCAGTACGAATCGGTCAGCGTCGGTTCGGACACGATCGACGTGTTCACGTCCCGGCGCGGGAGCCCCGCGGACCGGCGGCCGGCGGAAGATTTCGACCCGGACTTCGACGCCGGCGAGTCGCCGCTCGAGCTGCTCGCCGGCGGCCCCGAGAAAGCCGTCGAGCAAGCCCTGGACGAACTGTTTTCGGCCGACACGATGCCGCCGAAGCTGGCGCTGTGTCTGACGCCGGAGCGCTTGATCGTCGCCGGGTCGGTCGACCAGGTGAAGGCATCGCTGAAGCGCGAGAAGCCGGGCAAGAGCCTGGCGCAGACGGACGATTACAAGGCGCTGCTGCGGCACCTCAAGCCGGTCGGGCCGGTGCGCTTCTTGTGCAACGTGCCGCGCGTCATCGAGATGGGCAAAGCCGCGGCGCAGGGCGACGAGGCGCTCGGCACGATGCTCAAGGTCATCGGCGCCGAGAGCCTGCGCAGCCTGGTCGGGCACATGCGGTTCGGCGCGGCCGCGTACGACGGGAAGTTCGAGCTGCTGCTCCTCATGAACTCCGACCGCGCGGGTCTGGCCAAGATCCTGAGCATGGACAACCGACCGACGGCGCCGCCCGCTTCGATCGGCGCTGACGCGGTGATGTTCTTCGGTGTGAATCTCCAGCCCGCGAAGCTCTACGAGGACATCGAGCGGATGGTGCGTCAGACGGACGCGCAAGCCGCGGACCAGATGCGGCAAGCGGTGGAAGCCATGCCGATGCCCGGCGGCCAGCCGGTCAACCTGCTGAAGGACTTCATCGACCACCTGCGCGGCCCGCTGACGGTCAGCCTCGGCTTCGCCCGACCGCTCAACGCGGACGCGGTCCGCTTCGTCGTTGCGCTCGGGCACAAGGACCAGCCGGCGATGACGAAGTTCTTCAGCAGCTTCATGGGGCTGCTTCAGCCGCGCGACCTGCGGGGCACGCAGGTGTTCGACATGCCGATGCTTCAGATGACTCTGGCCGCGACCAGCGACCGGCTCGTGCTGGGCAACACCCCGGCGGTCGAGAGTGCCTTGGAAGGCCGCGCGAGCGAGCCGTTGGCCGAGGCGGATGCCTGGAAGAAGGTGGCGCGCCTCGTGCCCGAACAGTCGTGGCTCACGATCTACGTCGACAGCCGCAGAATGACGGAGGCCGCGATTGAGCTGGCGAAAGCCGGCGATTCCACAGGCGGCGGCTTCATGGGCGGCTTCACGTCAGGGTTCATGGCGGGCATGGCCGCCGACTCGGAGGCCTCCGATCCGGACGTCCTCCGCAGAATGCTGCCGTATCAGGCCGTCAACGTGATCACCATCTCGACCACGCCGGAAGGCGTGCAGCTCACATCGGTTACGCTGAAGCCGGAAAAGTAGCGCGGCGAGCGTCGGCCCAGATCGGCGCGGCGCGCGTCGCCCCGGATCGGCGCGGCGGCCGGCATGCCCCGCCGGACGCCGCGCCCGATCGCCCGGCGGCCGTTGCGAGTCAGAAACACTGGCGGCCCGGGCGTCGAATGCTCTGGCGTTCGACTCCCGCTACCCGCTGCGGCGCTTCCGAAACCGCCCAACGAGCGTTCGGGGTGAGCTGACTGTGCGGGCGACCCGCCGCGCCGCGGCCGTTTCACCTCAGGATCCAACGGCGGCGCTGCACTCGGCGCGGGCGCCGGCGCGCCGCGGCCGTTTCAGGTCAGAATCCGACCGTGAGTCGCAAGGCGGCCGCACATTGCCGGGCGCGCTCCAGCGGCAGGTGGGGGTCGTCGCTGATCCGCGTCACGAACAACGGCTCGCGCCCGACGATGTTGATGGCCAGGCCCCGCGCCGTCGCCGCCTCCGGCGGGACCCGCAGGAGTTGACCGTTCCAGTTGCACAGGTACGTCCCCGCCCTGCACACTGCGTCCAGCGGGATGCTGGACGGCACGCCCGTCCCGGACTCCGACCGCTCCCCCGTCACCGTGGGCATCGCGACACCTCCCGCCGCTACGGCGCTATCACCATGGCAGGCGCCGACGGCGCGAACCGTCGGCCATTCTGAAGATTCCACGAGAAAAGCCGCGCGTCAAACAAAATCCGTCGATTCATATCGCCTCCGGCGCCGTGCGCGCGCCGGCCGTCAGTCGCGCGCAATCCGGCGGGCGTCGGCGGGAACGGCACCGGCGCGCGACCGTCCGAAGGGCATAAGTGACGACGAGGCGCGGACGCGCGGCGCCCGGCGCGCGGCCTCGCACCGCCACGTCATGCCGCTTCGCCGGATCGTAGACGCGCTCAGAATCCGATGGTCAGTCCGAACGACCAGGCCAGGCCGCGGGCCTTCGACAGCGGCAGATCCGGGTCATCGCTGATCTTCGTCACGACCAGCGGCTCGCTGCCCACGATGTTCACGCCCAGCGCCCCGTCACGTCCCAACCCGCGCGGCGGCACACGGAGCAAGTGGCCACTCCAATGACAGACGTACGTCCCGGGCGACGTGACCGCGTTGAGCGGCATCGCCACGCCGCTGCGGGACCGGCTTTTCACATGGGGTGCGGCTTCGACTGCGGCCGACTGTGTCATCGTCTGCCTCGCATCGGTCTGTCGGCATCGAGTGGCGCCGCCCGATCGAGCCCGCGCTGCCGCCGGTCCCGCCGTTTCACGCGCTGCCTGCCGACGGAACCGCGGGGCCGACGCCGCCGCGGACGCCCGACCTTGGCGCTCTCTCACACCTTGGAGTATCGACCTAAGGTGGCTGCTCTCTTGAACGGACCACGCGCCGATTCACGCGTGAAACGGTATATTGTGCGCGGCTGGCCGAGACAGTCACCGCGCCGCCGCCGCCGTCTCGATACACTACGTCGCTGTATGCCAGCCGGTTCGTCCCTCGCCAGCGCTGCGCCGCCCTCGCTCGCCGAGTTCCGCGCGCGGTACGTGGAGAACCTGGCCGCTCTGTACGCCGTCGACCCGAAACTCGCCTCCCGCCTTGAAGCGCTGCCTTTCGCGGACACACCGGCGCTCGAGCCGACGCGCGACGGACTGTTCACGTTCCGGCTGACCGCGGACGACGGCCGGCCGATATACGCGCACAGCCGTTACAGGCCCCGTGAAGAGGCCCAGGCACTAATCGCGCAACAGGGCCGGCGCGCACCGGCGTCCGCCCCGGGCCGACCGGATCCCGACGACGAAGACGACGAAACCGAGGGGCTGTGCTTTCTCGTGAACGGACTGGGACTGGGCTACCTGGTCGCGGAGCTGGAGGCCCGTTACCCGCGGCCCTTGCTGATCGTCGCCGAGGACGACCTGACCGTGCTCAAAGCCGCACTTTGCGTGACCGATTTCAGCAAGCCGCTTCGGGAACGCCGCCTCACCTTCCTCACCTCGGCCGACAAGGGAACCGTCCACGAGCGGCTGCGGCCGGCACTGACGCCGATCATGCTCGGGCTGCGCTTGCTGGCCTCGCCGTACACCAGCCGCTGGCACGCCGCGTTCCACGCCGGCGTGCGGAGCCTCGTACGCGACTTCGTGTCGTATTCCCGCGTCCAGATGTACTCGCTTCTCCGCAACGCGCGGATCACTTGCAAGAACATCGCGTTCAACCTGCCGACCTACTTGTCGCAGCCCGGCGTCGAGGTGCTCAAGGAGCGCGCGGCGGGCTACCCGGCCATCCTGGTGGCGGCCGGGCCGTCGCTGGCCCGCAACTTCGATCAACTCGCGGGCCTGCGGGATCGGGCCGTCCTGATCGGCGTGCAGACCGTCCTGAAGCTCATGCTGTCCCGCGGCGTGCCGCCGCACTTCGTCACGGCCCTCGATTATCACGAGATTTCGGCCCAGTTCTTCCGCGGCATCCCAGACTTCGGCGCGGTGATCCTCGTGGCCGAGCCGAAGGTGAGCTGGCACGTGCTCGACGAGTTCCGGGGCCGCGCGCACGTCTTGCACGCGGCCTTCGCCGACGATCTGCTCCAGGCGGCCGCGCCGCCCCGGGCGGCGCTGCCCGCCGGCAGCACCGTCGCGCACCTCTCCTTCTACCTCGCGCAGCACCTCGGCTGCGACCCGATCATCCTCGTAGGCCAAGACTTGTCGTTCACCGAGGCTCTGTACTACCCGCCCGGTATGCAGGTCGAGCGGATCTGGGCGCCGGAACTCGGCCGGTTCATGACCGTCGAGACCAAACAGTGGGAGCGGATCATGCGCATGCGCAGCGGCCTGCAACGCGTGACCGATATCCACGGCCGGCCGGCCTACGTCGATGACCAGATGTTCACCTACGCCGAGCAGTTCCAGGCGGACTTCCTGGCCAGCCGGGCCCGCGTCATCCACGCCTGCGAGGGCGGGATCCCGCTGGCGGGGACGGAAATCATGACGCTCCGCGCGGCCGCGGAGCGCTTCTGCACGCGTCCCCTGCCGCCCGACTTGTTCGCGCTGCCCCCCAGCCCACCCGGCCCGGAAGCGTGCCGGTCCGCCTGCGCGGCTCTTGAGGAGCGCCTCCGGGAGCTGCATGAGATTCGCGCCATCGCGACCGAAACGCTGACGGAACTCGACCGTTTGGCCGGACTGCTCGATCGCCCGGCCGAATTCAACCGCGGCGTCGCCCGCATCGATGAGCTGCGCGTGCGCATGGCACGCTACGACCGAACCTACGGGCTGGTCAGCCACGTCTCGCAACTGGCTGAACTGCGCCGCGTGCAGGCCGACCGCACGATCAGCGACGAGCAGCGCGAGACGCCCGCCCGAGCGCGGCGGCGGTTGCGGCGCGACCGCGAATACGTGGCCGCGCTGATCGACGGTTGCGATTACCTGCTCGGCCTGTTGCCCGAGGCCCTGCGGCGCGTCCGGGAGCGTTCGGCATCATGAAGATCGTCGCCGCCGTGCTCGCCGACTTCCGGGAGGCCAATCCGGGCGGGCCGTCCCGCCTGACCGAGCCGCTCGTGGGCACCCCGATTCTGGTCCGCACCCTCCAGCGCGTCGCCCGGATCGAGGGACCGGCGGCCCGGTGCGTGTGCGTTCAACCGCGGGATGAGGCCGCCGCCGCCGCCGCGGTGCAGGCGGCGGGCCTGGCCGACGTGTTCGACGTGCGTCCGCTGGACACCGGCCTCCGGCCGCGACGCGAGCTGATCCGTGCGGCCCGCAAGTGGAATCTGAACTCGTGGCGCGGCGGACTGCTCGGCCTGAGCTGGTTCGACGAATTCGCCGACCCGCCCACGCTGGCACGCATCGTGCAGCACTATCGCTGCGACGCCGTGCTGTGCGTGGACGGCCACCAGCCGTTGCTCGACCCGGCGCTGGCGTCCGCGATGTGCGCCCATCACGTCGAGCATGCGCAGCTCGCGAAGTTCACCTTCTCGGCCGCACCGCCCGGCTTGGCCGGCGTGCTCATCGGCGAAGCCCTCCTGGTGGATCTGCTGGAAGGCGACTGGCCGGTGGGGCTGGTGCTTTCGTACCGGCCGGAGATGGCGCACTCCGACCCGCTCACTCTGCCCGCCTGCTGCCACGTCGCCCCGGAGATCGCCCAGACCGCGGCGCGCTTCGCCGCCGACACGCGGACCGCGCGCGAGCTGGTCGCGGCGGCCTTGGCCGCGGTCGGCGAGAACGCGGACGCCGGGCGGCTGTGCGCATGGCTGCGGGCGGGCGGCTACGATCCCTGGGAGCGCTTGCCGCAAGAGGTTGAACTCGAGCTCACCACCGCCGACCCGCTGCCGGAAACGACTTTGCGTCCACGCGGTGACCGGGTTCCACGGCGAGAGTTATCAGACTTGGGGGCCGTGGCAAGGCTCGGAGCGGAATTGGGCGTCTGGGACGACCGACTGGTCTGCCTCGGCGGCCACGGCGACCCCCTCTGCCACCCGCATTTCGCCGACGTGTGCCGGTTGCTGCGCGCGGGCGGGGTCTACGGCCTGGCGGTCACCACGACGCTCGTGCACCTGCCAGAGCCGGCGTTCGAGGCGCTCTTCGCCGCGCCCGTTGATGTGGTTGAGGTCCGACTTGACGCGACCGCCCCCGCTTCCTACCTCCGCGTCCACGGGCGCGACGCGTTCAACGACGTAATGTGCAACCTGACAAAGATCGAGGAGCGCCGGCGAAGCACCTCGTCACCCCGGCCCATCCTCGTATGCAGTTTCACCCGGCACAGCGCGACACTCCCGGAGCTGGAGGAGTTCCACGACGCGTTCATGATGCGGCACGGGAGCGCGCTGATCCGCGGCTACAACGAGTACTCGGGCCGGATGCCGCCGGACACGTTATTACGCACGGAACCGCCCGTCCGTGAGCCCTGCCGGCGGTTGGTGCGGCGGCTGATGCTGCTGGCCGACGGCACCGCGGTGCTATGCGAACAGGACGTCTGCGGGGAGCTGCCGATTGGGAACTGGACACGCGCGCCGTTGGCGGAATTCTGGGGCGGACCGGCGCTGCGGCAAGCGCGAGCAGCGCACGCCGCTGGCGATTTGCAAGCGCTTCCAATATGCGGCCGCTGTCAAGAGTGGCACCGACCCTGAAACCGCGCACGATTGACCGACCGCTCCGCCGATCTTCCGAGGAAGTTTGTGAGAGCCGTTTTTATCCGCCGCAAGGAACTCGTTCAGAGACCGGGGCGTCAAGAAAAGTGATTGCGACGCACTTGGTGAGTCGATACGATTAGGTGGAACGCGTGTCCGGCTGAGCACGCGCCGATGCTGCCATCATTGATCTCATCTCGCTCATAGCCTTGATCAGCCGACAACGTGGTCCGCGAGGAGTCCGAAGCGTGAGGGACTTGGCGAGCAGCATGGCTGCACGCCCGCGCGAAGGACCGAGGTGAGTCATGGCGGAAACGATCAAGTGCACGTGCTCGAAGTGCGGAGCCAAGTATCGGCTCCCGATCGAGGCACAGGGCCGCACCGCTCGCTGCAAGCGGTGCGGTGAGAAGTTCGAGGTCCCGCGGCAGCAGAGCCTCGAGGACAGCGTGCTGGCCTGGCTGGCGTCGCCCGAGGACGAAGACGCCGAGGAGGCGGTCGAGCAGCCCAAGGTCATCAGCATGCCCGCCGAGGCCCAGGCCACCGACGAGGCCGCCGACGCTGCCAAGAAGATGCGGGGCCCGATCCGGATCAAGTCCCCGGGCAAGGGTGATACGGCCTGAAGCCGGGTCCCGTCGCGGGACGCGGTCCTCCGCCCGGCAATCCCGTCCGGCGGGGCGGGTTCACTCCGCGGCGCATTCGCGTCGTCGGCCTGAGGGGGTTCAGCGCACTGCCGCCAGCTCGGCGTACGCCCCGGCGTAGACGGTTCGGACCGCCTCGGGGGAGAACGCTTCCCGAGCAGCGGCGGCTACCAGGTCCGATACGACGCGCGCCTCCGCCGGCGCCTCCAGCGCCGCGAGGAGCGCCCGGGCGGCGTCCTTCGGATCGTGTGGAGCGCACCACCAAGTGGCCCCTCGGTCCCCCCGCAGCTCCCGCACCGCCGCGTTGTCCGTCGCCACTAGCGCCCGCCCCGCCGCGAGCGCCGCAGCCACCCCGAACGGCCGCACCGGGCCGAGAGCGAGAAGCGCGGCGAGGTCCGCGGCCGCGACGAGGTCGGGCAGGGCGACCTCGGGATCGACGGTGCGAAACATCCAACGGTGTTCGCAGGCCCGGACGAGGCGCTCGATGCGGCTGCTCTCCGGCGATCCCGGCGGGAGCACGAACCGCACATCGCGGCGGACCTTCTCGACCAGCATGCCGGCCCACGCCGCGTAGAATGCGCCGCTGCCGCGCTCGACCGGCGGCAGAATCAGCACCGCCGTGTCGCCGTCCGACAGCCCGCAGCGGGCCCGCGCGGCGGCGCGGTCGGCCGCGGCGAGCCCCGCGACGTCCACTAGCGGCGGCACGATCAGGCATTGGCGCCGTGGCACGCCCACCGCCTCGAGCCGCGCGCGAACGGCACTGAGCGGGCACGCCAGCGCGGCCGAGGCCAGTGGTACGTCGCGCAGCCACGCCCGCAGCGCGGCCGCGTCCAGCGACGGCGGGACCTCGAACAGCATCGCCGTGACATCGTCGGCCAGACCAACGGCCCAGCGCGCGGCGGTCGGCGTCCAGACGTGCACGATGCGGGGCGGACCGGCCGGCACGCGCGCCAGCACCGCCCGGCGCAGGAGGCCGGCGCCGAGCATAGGCCAGTCGAACGGGGCGTGCACGCGTTGCACCCGAAGGCCCGGCACCTGCGGGCTGCGGCCGCCGCCGACGTGGAACAGGTAGTGGGCGCGCGACTCCTCGCGGGCGGCAACGCGTTCGAGCACCGCGCGCTGCGCGGCATCGAGATCGGCGGCGGTAACGTGAATGACGACCGGCGCGAGCGGGCTCATGCTGCGGCTCTCCACGCGGAGCGGCCGATTGTAGCCGCCGGCGGGCGCGGGGAAACACCGCGTTGGGGTTCAGTTGAGGCTCGGACCGCCCCGATCGCCCGCGTGCCGGCGGCTCGCGAGCGCGGCCAGAGTCCGCAGGTGTCTTATCAGAAGCTCGGCCCGCTCGGCCGCGTCGGTCTCCTCAAGGAGCAGTTGCCGCAGGTCGGCGTCGGCGGGCAGAGCGGCGGCGAGCAGATCGGTGAGCGGGTCGAGGTCGAGGTCCGTGGCGAGGAGTTTGTCCCAGTGTCCGCGGAGGGACGGATCGAGGCCGGGATTCTCGTGGGCCGCGGCGGCCAGCTCAGCCCGCAGCTCGGCGACGCGCTCGGATTCGGCCTTGCAGCCGGTCTCGAGGAGCTCGATGCGGGCCAGGCGGTACGCCTTGTTCTCGGACTCGTCAACGACACGCGCCCGGCTGAGTCCACGGACGAGAATGTTGTACCGCCCCTCCGGCAACCGCACGGCCTGCTCAAGCCGCGCCACGGTGAGGACCGGATAAATCGGGGCGTGGTGGGTGTGGTAGAGCGGCTCGTAGCCCGCGCGGAGGTGCGCGAGGGCCACGGCTCGATCACCCGCCCAGGCGTCGCGAGTGAGAGCACGATAGCGCGGCTCGAACACATGCAGCGGCAACAGCGTGCCGGGGAACAGCACGAGCTGGGGCAGCGGGAACACCGGCACGACCGTCGGGATGTAGAAGACCTCGTCCATCGCGTCTTGGCGGCGGAGCGCTGAGCTGGTTCCACCGCCGCCTGTTCTCATTGTAGACCCGCCGGCGAGCCGGGGATGCGGGGCGGGACGCGGGGAGCCCATCACCGCCAAGCGACAGCGGTGCGCCGGCGCGACGACCGCGGGCGGCGGTCTGCACTCCTGGAGCGGGCGCGCCGCGGGTTGGTCGCAGACGCTCCGCCGCACGGCCGCCGCCAGCCGCGCGAGAACGCGCGAACGCGCAGCCGAAACGCGTGCGGCGAGGGTGTTCCCGCGAGCGCGCTCCCGGGACACGGGGCCACTGGCGAGAATCTGAAAAAACCTCGCAGACGGGTGGGGCTCGCCCTGCGCTCATGACGAGGGCTTGACGCACGTAAGTGCGCGGGAATCGAATCGGTGCCGCTCTCAAGGGTCGCGCGGCCTTCGGCACCGCGCTCCGTCCCCGCTTCCGGGAGATTCACCCATGATTCGTGTTGCTGCTGTTGCTGCGCTGGCGGTGTTTTCCGTGCAGTCGGGTCTCGCGCAGGATTCAAACATGCTGGTTGTGGCGAACGGTTCGACACTGACACGCTACGCGCTGACGGCGTCGCAGCCACCGCAATCCGCGTGGGCCGTCGATGTCGGCTTCTCCGTCGGCGAGGTAAAAGTTCTCCCCACGCCGAACAGCGCGATCATCCTGGTTTCTCACTTGCAGGGCACGGCGTTGACCGCTGTCGACGCCGCTACCAGAGGAACGCTATGGACGGCCGCGAACGTCGGGTTGCACACGACTCACGCCCACGACATCTACGGAGTACTCTATACCGACAGCCTACGCTACCCGCACGGTGCGCCGAACCTCGGTGGCGGCCCAACGGCGGACGTGCTGCTGCTTTCTTCCCAGGTGACGCCGCGGACAACGTACCTCGTGGATGGGGGAACCGGCCAGGTGATCTGGTCCCGCGTGGAACCCGCCGACACACGCGGATTTCAGTTTCTGCCTACGAGCGCGGGCTCGTACGACGTCGTCTTCGCCAGTGAATCGCAAAGCATGCCGCGCGTGGACGGCGCCACAGGACAAACCATCGTGTGGGCCCGCCCTCTCCAGCACCGCTGGGGCGTACCGGTTCCCGACGTGAGCGGTGACGGACAGCCGGACTTCCTCGCGGCTCCCTCATATTGGAGCAGCACGGTCCGCCTGCTGAGCGGCGCGACGGGTACAGACGTTTGGACGCACGATTACGGAGCGTTCGACGTGTTGGGAGGGGCTGTCGTGCAGGACCACCTCGGACTCGGCGCGCTCGTGTCCGCACAGAATTCATACGCTGGCGGCGTGCGGCGATACCGTGCCGAAAACGGGGCGATCGTGTGGACCTGTCCCGCCGCCTACAACAACAATACGATGGTCGGACTGCTGCGGCGCGCGAACGGACTTACCGTCCTGTCTGGGTGGCGCCACCAGTACCGCGCCATCGCCCTCGACGCTGCAACCGGCGCGGTGCTTTGGGATCACGTGCCCGCCTCAAACGCCGATTTCATCGGTGTCGGGGTGAGGGACCTCAACGGCGACGGACACGACGACCTGCTGGCTCAGAATAACAGTATCTTTCGCCTTCACTGCGGCCTGACGGGGTCGCAACTCGACTGGTTCCCAGCCATCCCCGGACAAGCCGCCGCTTTCTACGTGCTGCCACAGCCCCCGCCGGAGCCCCCAGCGCAGGCGGTACTGTGCGTGGGCGATGCTGCCGGCAACGTCCACGTTCTGCAACTCGACGGAACGCCGCTGAACACACGGGGCGTCCTGGCGGGCCCCATCGGAAACCTTGACCTGATCGACGTCGACGGCGGCGGCGTACCCGAGCTCCTTGTCACAAGCCAGCAGAGCCTGTCCCAGCGCACAGTATGTCTCAAGACGCGCAGTCTGAGCACGCGCTGGACCACCAGTCACCCGACGCGTTTCGAGTTCCTCGGGCACGACGACTTCGGTGCTCGGATTTACTCGGGTGACTTCGACAGCGACGGTGAGCTGGAACTCATGATCCCGCTCCAGAACTTCGACGGAACCGGCAAGTCACGGTTCCAGGTTTTCAACGCGACCACCGGTCAGCGCGAGTGCGTCTTGGATGACGGGATTGATTGGCTGGGAATCGTCTACTTCGATCCGGTGGACTCGACCTGGCGGCTCGCAGTCGAACGCAATCCCGATGCTTTCACTCACTACCTCTACAACTATACTCTCAGCGGGTGCCCGATGC
>Ga0129299_1000075_pt1 | contig 50179 bp, 42 predicted proteins | sample ConPoolayeCmetaG_FD_94477 | JGI IMG/M metagenome (GOLD analysis project Ga0129299, IMG submission 94477) | Hot spring microbial mat communities from California, USA to study Microbial Dark Matter (Phase II) - Cone Pool mat layer C metaG ...
AGAAAGGCGGCGCGAGTGTGAGTGGCGAGGCGAAAACGCAGATCGCCGAGCCGATCCAGCAGCGGAGCAACGGCGGCAACCAGCCCGGAACGTTTGGCGTGGAGCAACACACCCAGCGTGCCGGTCACTCGAAGACCCAGCATGTGGGCGACTTCCGGGCCAGCCGGTCATCGAGAACGACCGCGGAACCCGGCGATTCGAGGGCCAACGCAAGAACCTGCGCTTCTCCGGGTCCAAGATCGGACACAAGCGGCAAGGCGGGTGAACTGACAGGGCGACGCACTTCGACACCAATCCAGGGTCGTCGCATCGAGGACACTGAACCCTGCCGCTCGCCCTTGGTCCAGTTCTTCCACGACCGCCGGTGGCACGATGACGCGTTTGGCCAGAGCGGGCAACAGGTGTAGGAGATCGAGTTGGTAGAGGTACTGAATCGGTGAGGTGTTGCAGAGAATGTCAGGCAAGCGTGGCTTCTCCGCGGAGTTCTTCCTCCGTCAGGCTGAATGTGTCTACCCCATAGTCGGCGAGCTTGGACAGGAACACCCCGCGGGGAACACCGGCGAGTTTGGCGGCGGCGGACGAAAGCCGCCCAAGCTCGAACAGTTTCATGGCGGCCGCTATCCGCAATTCGGCCCCGAACTCCTCCGGCGACACCTTTAGGCTACCAGGCTGTCTTCGGGTATGTCGAGCGTCACTTGGCTCACATCCGTTCTCCTCGCAAGAAGACTTGCACACGAACGACTCTTCCATGATACGCACGCCGCCTGTTACGGGAAAGGTGGTCTGACCGCCGCGGCGAAAGGGGAGTGTGAGACTTTGGGCGGGGAGGGCGAGGCTTCTACCGAGCCGTCAGCAGGGACAAGCCGGTTCGCCTCACCAATGGAGATCCGCTCGCCGGGAGCTTCGCCCTCCCGCCGTGGTCGACGAGCGGATTCATCGGTGCCCGCCCAAAACGTCACGCGCCTGTTGAGGCGCGACGCGTCCCGAGGCCATCGCAATGGTCCGGTCCACCGACGCTCCGCGTTCTGGTTGATCGGCTGGAGCATGGCGAGGACCTCCCCGAAGTCGTTGAGCGGTTCCCGGTGCTGCCGCAGGGCCTTGAGAAGGGTCGCCAAGTCGTTTCCGTGTTCGAGCAGCACGCAGACCTTCTTCTTGAACGGGTCCACGCCGCCCTTGAAAAACCACTCGTCCAGCGACCAACCCATCGTGACGAAGGACCGCTTCAGAGGGAGTTGGAACGGCCAGACGGTCAGTTCGAGGCGAATCACGACGGGATGCGGACCTTCCACGCGGATCGGCCCGGTGTACTGGCCGGGGGTTACGCCGCAACCGGAATGAACCGTGTTACAGGGGCGCACCGCATTCAGGACAACGGAGGGAACCGTCCGGTTGGGGCTTCGGAACGACCCACTTGCGGCACTTGCTGTTGTAGCAGAGGACGAACGGATGCAGGGTCTTCTGCCGGCACTTGGGGCACTCGGTAGGCCACTTCCTGAACTCGCGGTCCAGGAAGACCGAACCGCTGAACTTGCACGCGGGATTGAGGCACCGAACCCGGAACGAAACCACCTTGGCCGGGGTGCCCGTTTGACCCGGCGGGGCGATCCAGTCGCCCAGGCAACTGACGAAGAGCACAAGGACCAATCCGCCCCCCGCCAGACCCGCCACGCGGACGGTCGGCGAGCGCAACAGAACCATCGGGTCCTCTCGAACCGACGCGATAAACCCACGAAACTGCTGGGGGACCGTCGGCAACCACCGGCGGAATGCGGTAACCGCCTGCAGGATCCTCTGGGTGAGCTTTTCGTTCATGCGGGCCCGCCTTGCGGTGGGGTTTGCTGGTCTCTCAAGAGATTCTATGAGTGCCCTGAGGAGGCGTCAAACCGCGTTGTTTCAATCCCCCGGCCAGGGGTGCGGACAGATTTGGGGGCTCTTCCGAACGGAGCAGAACGAGGTTCTGCGGCCCGTAACGAACAGAGCAGAAGGATTCTGGGCATGGTTCAAAAACGGGGACTCACCTCCGAGCCAACCCTCGACTACGACCCAGAAAACGGGTTCCGGCGACGTGCCTGTCCCCGTTTTTGAACCATGCCGGATTCTGCGGCCCAAAGGGCCGAAAGAGAATCGCCGGGGGCGGAGCGAAGCGCAGCCCCCGGTAAGCAGACGCCTCACCACCCCAACGCCCTGAAGGGGCGACATCAGGACGCCACGCGCGGAGCGCACGCCGGCGGCGTCATCACGCCCTTTCAGGGCTGGGGAGGTTTGGGGGCGTCGGACTACCGGGGCCGTTGGCCCCGGCTATTCTCTCGTGCCCCTTCGGGGCGGAACGGAACCCGCGAAAATTGTCACGCACCCCCCGGCCAGCCCTACGATGTGCCGGCACCGCGCCGGTGGAGCGACCTGCATTCCGCACCCTGCGTGGATCGACCCCGTACCGAGAGGTGCACCCGTATGGTTCCAGCAGATGTTTGACCTGTGTTTTCAAGTTTCATCCTGTGGCTGACCGCTGACGGCTTCTGTTCTTTCGACGTGTCGGCGTTTCGATGTTTCGCTGCGTCGCCGTGTTGACGTATCGCCGCATCGACGTTCCGGCGCGTCCCCTATTTCCTTCACACCATTCCCAGCGCCTATGTATCGCGCCGTAAAGCCCCCGCCGGCCTTTACCGGCCCGATGTCACGCGCGACCGGTGGCACCGCCGGAACCCAGCGTACGACGTACGTTGCTCCGAAAATGCGTCGTAGCACGGGCGTCTCGCCCGTGAATGTTCATGGGCAAGATGCCCATGCTACTGGAGGTCATGGGCAGGATGCCCATGCTACGGGGTTCACGGCCAAGATGGCCGTGCGACGTGCTACCGCCACCCGTTTTCCTCATCTACGGGTAGGCCGAAGGCCCATGAGCGACTGCTCTCAAACCGCTCCGGCCGAACGCCGATGTGGTTGAACCGGCGGAAGTTGCGGCATGGTTCAAAAACGGGGACTCACCTCCGAGCCAACCCTCGACTACGACCCAGAAAACGGGTTCCGGCGACGTGCCTGTCCCCGTTTTTGAACCATGCCGAATTTGCCGACCATCCATTCCGTGCCGTTCCGACCCAACGGGCCGCGGAACACCGTTCAGTTGGCCACAATCAACCGCCCTGGTGAAAGGGTCGGCCCGATTGGTACAGCGCCACCCGCCGGCGAATCTTGTCAGCCAGCTCCTGCCGCTCGGTCCGGATCGCCAAGTCGATCGCCTTCTCCGCGCAACGGATCGCCTCGTCGAAAAGCCCCGCTTCGGCATAAGCGACGCCGCTCGTGTCCAGGTAGTCCGCGTTTTCGTAACCCGTCAGCTCACAGGCCCGCTGCGCCAACCGCAATGCCCTGGCCCCGTCGCGCAGGTTCGGGTCCGGCGCCGTGGCGAGGAGCCATGCCAGGTTGTTCAGCGGTTCCGCCCAATCGGCCCGTCGTGCCAACACCTCCTCGTACTGTTGGATGGCCTCCCGCGTCCTGCCTTGTTTGGCGAAAGCGTTTGCCAGCTCCTTGCGGGCCTCCACGTGATCCGGATGGAGCCGAATCACCGCAGTGTACAGGTCGATCGCCTGCTGGAGATCCCCCAGACGGTCCAATGCCAGTCCCAAGCCGTAGCCGGCCCCGGGGTCGCCCGGGCGAAGCTCCAGCGCGCGGCGGAAATGTTCGACGGCCTGGGGGAGCTTCCCCTGCCGGCTCAACGTCGTCCCGAGGTTGCTGTGGTAGTCCGGTCGGTTCGGCGCCAACCGCAACGCCTCGTGGTGATGGGCGACGGCCTGATCATACTGCCCCTGCTCCGCCAGCAAGCACGCCAGATTGCTGTGCGCGGGTGCGTAGTCCGGCTGGATCCGAAGGGCTCGCAGATAACACGCCTTCGCACGTTCGGGGTCTCCGCGCGCCATGGCAAGGATCGCCTGACTGTAGTGGGCCATCCAACAGTCCGGGTTCTTTGCCAACGTATCCTGCCAAAGCGTCTCGACGTTCTTGTAGATCGAGGCCTGCCGCCATGTCTGAACGGAGAGGACCCCCAATACGGCTATCCCGGAGAGGACGCCCACGATCCGCAGAGCGCGCGGCCCGTGGCTGAACGCATGTGTTCCCCATCCGGCGACCAGGGCGATCGGTCCGATGATGGCCACGTACTGCCAGTGGTCTGCCACCAGGGAGTACAGCATGAAGTAGATGTTGAAAAAGCCCATCACCGGAAAGAGGCTCACCACGTAGTACCCCATCGCGAACAACGGTCCCCTTGCCCAGCCCCTGCGATACCTCCAAAAAACGCCCAGGCACCCCAACAGAAGCAGCCCCGGCAGATAGGACAGCGGGTTCGAGGCGTCGATTTGCCATCGGGGATATACGAAGCACAGGTGATATGGCACCAACGCCTTATAGAGGTAGAACCAGACCGCCCACCCGGCCCCCGCCAGACGCGAGAGAAAACCGTCCGTCCGAACCACGTCGTCCCGGATCGCACGGTGATACTGAAACCACACGGTCACCATGCTCAGTACCACCGACAGGACGAGGTAAGGAACGATACCCAGCAGATCCCTTCTCAGGACCCGGCCCCGTTTCCACCATACGCAGCCCACCAGTACGAGCGGGAGCATCGCTACCGAGGTCTTGCCCAACAAGGCCAGAAGAAACGCCCCGAGCGAAAGGACGTACCACCCTCGCTTCCCACCCTCCTGAAACCTTAGGTACAGGAGCATGGACAGCACATAGAAGACCAGGGGGAGCACATTCTTGCGCTCCGTGATCCACGCCACGGACTCCACGTTGACCGGGTGCACGGCAAAAATCGCCGCCGCCCACCACGCACCCGGAACACCCAATCGCCCAAGCACCCGCCAGATCAACACGGCGCTGGTCGCGTGGAGCAGGACGTTCACCACGTGGTAGCCCGTCGGGTGGGCGCCCCACAGCCGCCATTCCAACCACAGGGAAGTCGAGGTGAGCGGGAAATAGTCTGGCGGCTCGGTGGTGAACCAGAATCGGTACAGCCCGTCTTCCGCCTTGATCAGGGGGTTGTCGAGGAGGAACGTATCGTCGTCCCAGATGAATCCCGCTCGGATCGCTGGGATGTAGGCCGCAAACGTCATGCCGACGAGCAGACCTGTCCCCGATCGGGATCGCTTCAAAGGCATCGTTCTTACTTGCCCTCACCGGGGGAACTCGAGGAGGCAGACATGCGGACGATGACCTCGCCCCGGTCGCCCAGCTCAAGTGTTTGTCGGCCACTCCGGCCGTCCGGTGTATCCACTTTCACACGGTACGTCCCCTTGAACCCGCGGAAGCGGAACTCGCCGCCCTTGTCGGTCTTGCCGTCGAGCCTCGCCGTCCACCATTTCCCCTTGATCAGGTCCTTCATCGCCAGGTACACGGGCTTGGGCGACATATCATGGCGAAGCCACCCCGCCGGTGCCCCTTGCCAGGCGCCTTGATCGGAGAAGTCCCACCACGTGATGGCCTGGACGGCCGGGTGACTGAACAGGAGGGTATAGAAACGGACGGTTTCGCGGGCCTGGAACGCCTCGCCTTCCGGTGTGGACAGCCACGGCTTGCCCCGCTCGCTCGGTCGGCGACCCGAGAGGATGGTGGTCTCCGTAAAATGGAGCGGCACGCCGAACCGCGCGAACCGCTCGCAGACGTCCCAAACGAGCGAGGGCGTCCAGATCATGAGGTGCATGTGACTCTGGATGCCGATCACGTCGTACAGCCGCTTGCCCGAATCATCGACGAGCTGCTCGATGATCTTGGCGTAGGCGGGCGTGGTGACGTAGTCGTTGATCAGCAGCGTGGCGCTCGGGTTGGCGGCCCTGGCCGCCTTGAAGCATCGGCGCGCAAACTCGATCTGCCCGATCTGCTGCCATGTCCTGGATAGCTTTGGGGACCTCTTCAGAAACTCAGGGTTGTCAAACGTTGTGGCTTCGTTAACAACGTCCCATCGGTCGATCAACCCGCGGAACCGGCTGACGCAGTCGGTGATTCGTCCGAGCTGGAGGGCCATCACCTCGTTTGGTTCATCCGGCAGCCAGGGTGGGTCGGTATGATTCCAAGCCAGAGGATGGCCCTTCGTCACGACGCCATTTTCCTTGCACCATTGGGCCACCTGCTCCCAGTGCGCGTGGTCCGGCCTGCCCTGCTGAGGTTCGTACCCGTTCCAATAGAAGGCCAGCGTCGCATAGTTCAACAGGTCGGCGAAACGGCGGCGATAGGCCTCCTCCTGCTCCGGCGTCCGACTGTGCCCCCACCAGTAAATATTGCAGCCGAAGAGAAAGGCGTGCCGCGTCTGTTCAACCTGAACCGTCGCGCCGGCGACCGGCCGACCGGCGGCATCCACTACTCGGACCACGCCGTCGCCCTTGCGGTGTTTCTCGATCCGCGCCTCGGCGCCCTCCAGGATCTGTCGTGTCGTCGGCCCTTCGGCCGAGGCCGGACGAAGGACCCACGACACCAACGCCCCAATCAGAACCCACCCCAACGCAGACCGCCTCGCGCCCATGTCCGATTTCCTCCCTTTGATGCTCCTACGGACCCGACCCCCAACCAGTCGGTGCTCCTTCACCCTGTTCAAACATTTCCGGAGGGCCTAGGATACCGCCATATCGATCAGAACGATATGTGCGGTCCGCAAAGCAGATCACGTTGCGTGGCACATCCGGGGAGAATAAGGCATGCATCGATCACACCGTACCGAACGGATCGCGACGGCGCTTGTGGGAAGCCTGCTCACCCTGGCACGGGGCGCCGCAGGGGACGTCCCCAGGGGAGCTCCGGTGAAGCTCGAAGCATTTGACCTCAAGCAGGTCCGCCTGCTGGACGGGCCCTGTCGAATGGCCCTGGAGGCCAACCGCCGGTATCTCCTCGCGCTCGAACCCGATCGCCTGCTGTACAACTTCCGCGTCACCGCCGGTCTGCCGGCACCGGGCAAACCGCTGGGCGGTTGGGAGGAACCGAAGTGCGAGGTCCGCGGTCACTTCGTCGGGCACTATCTGTCGGCCTGCGCGCTGATGTACCGCAACACAGGTGACGAGGCGCTCAGGGCCAAGGCCGACGCGATGGTCGCCGAGATGGCCAAGTGCCAGAAGGCTATGGGCGGGGAGTACTTGTCCGCCTACCCGCAGGACTTCTGGCACCGCCTCGAAGCCATGCAGAAACCCCCGTGGGCACCGTACTACACGATCCACAAGATCATGGCCGGCCTATTCGACATGCATCAGTTGTGCGGAAACCGCCAGGCGCTCGACGTACTCAACGGCATGGCGGCGTACTTCAAGAAGCGGATCGACAAACTGCCGCTCGCCCAGTGGGACAAGATCCTCACCGTCGAGTTCGGCGGGATGTCCGAGGTGCTCCACAACCTTCATGCCGTGACCGGTGATCCGAACCATTTCGCGCTCGCCTGTAAGTTCGACCAGGGGGCGTTCCTGGGACCCCTCGCACTCGAATGGGACAACCTCAGCGGCATCCATGCCAACACCCAGATCCCAAAAATCTGCGGCGCCGCCCGGCGGTATGAGCTCACCGGAGACGAGCGCTACCGCACGGTCACGCGGTTCTTCTGGGACCGCGTCGTCCACACGCGCTCCTACGCGACCGGCGGCAGCAACCGATCGGAACACTGGCCCGAGCCGGGCCGATTGGCCGACACGCTCTCGCAGGACAACCAGGAGTGCTGCACGACCTACAACATGCTCAAGGTCACGCGCTACCTGATCCGATGGACCGGCGACCCCGCGTACGCCGACTACTACGAACGGGCCTTCTTCAACGGCATCCTCGGCACGCAGAATCCAAAAGACGGCATGCTGATGTACTTCGTGCCGCTGGCCACCGGACACACCAAGAAGTTCGGCACGCCCAACGATTCCTTCTGGTGCTGCTATGGGACGGGCATCGAGTCGTTCGCCAAACTCGCCGACAGCATCTACTTCCGTGACGACGAGGGCATTTACGTGAACCTGTTCATCCCCTCCACGCTGAACTGGGAGCAGGAGGGCGTCAGGCTCGAACAGCATACGCGGTTTCCCCAAGAGGACCGCACGGCGTTGATCGTCCGGGTTTCCGAACCGGTCACCGGAACGCTCCACATCCGCGTACCCTATTGGGCGACCCGGGGCGTCGAAGTGAAGGTCAACGGTCAACCGGTCCCCGCGCAAGCCAAACCCACCTCCTACCTGTCCCTCCACCGCCGGTGGAACGACGGCGACACGGTGGAGGTCCGCATGCCGATGGGCCTGCATGCCTGCCCGATGCCGGATGATCCGGACGTGATGGCCCTTATGTACGGACCGGTCGTGTTGGCCGGACTGACCCGGGAAAACCGGTACTTCCTGGGCGATCCAAACGATCTCGGCTCGTGGATCAACCCCGTCGAGGGCAAACCGCTGACCTTCCGAACCACGGGCCAGCCGACCGACATCACGTTCGTCCCGCTCTACGCGGTGATCGACGAGCCCTACGGCGTGTATTGGCCGGTACTCAAGGAGGGCAGCCCGCGCCACCAAAAACTCCTGGCCGATGAGGTGGCGCGTCGAAAACGTCAGGCACGGACGGTGGACCGCGTGATCGCCAACGACAACCCCTCCGAGTCGGCCCACAACCTCAAGGGCGAGAACCACGCCGCCGGTCCGTTCGGCGGAAAGGGTTGGCGGCACGCCCCCGACGGGTGGTTTAGCTGGGACCTCAAGGTGCTTCCGGAAGTCCCGATGGTTCTGGCCTGCACCTACTGGGGCAGTGACGTGCCGCCGCGGACGTTCGACATCCTGGTCGACGGAAGGGTCATCGCCACGCAGTCATTGAACAACAACAAGCCCGGGAACTTCTTCGACGTCGAGTACAAGATCCCGAGTGAGCTGACCCAAGGCAAGGACCGAATCACCGTGACCTTCCGCGCTCACAAAGGCCACACCGCCGGCGGGGTCTTCGAGTGTGCAACACTCAAGCCCGACTAGACATTGCCCCGGCAGCCGGGGGTGGAAATCGAGGAGCACGTTTCCCCCCCTACACGGATGGGGTACCGCTTGGCAAGCGGAGAAGAAACGACTTCAGCTCCTCCGCCTACCGGGTAAGGCTCTCGAATGACAGGTCGCGGATCTTGGCCGCATCCTTGCATTACCGCGGGTCGAGCCAATGGGCCCGCGGTGCCTGCCCATCGGAGGCGTCATTTTCCCGCGGCCTGGCGAGCGGCTTCCAGCAATTTGATCCAGTGCCCGATGTAGTGTCCGTGGTCGTGGTAGGTCCGACCGCTGACGAGGTTGCCGTCGATGACGCACGGTTCATCGACGAACGTGCCGCCGCAGACCTCCAGATCGAACTTGCACTTCGGCACGGTGGCCATGCGGCGCCCCTTGACGCAGCCGGCGTAGGCGGGGATCTCGACGCCGTGACAGACGCAGCCGACGGGTTTGTTCGTATCAAAGAAGTGCCGCGTGATCCGCACCAAATCCTTATCGTATCGGATGTACTCGGGCGCCCGACCGCCTGAAAAGAAGATGCCCAGATACTCCTGGGGATTCACATCGCGAAAGGCCACGTCGGCCTCGATCGTGTAGCCTTCCCATTCCTTGGTGATGGTCCAGCCGGGTTTGACCTCGTGCATGACCATCTGGTATCGCCTCTTCTCCGGGGCGGCCACGACGGGTGTGAAGCCCGCCTCAATCAGACGGTAGTACGGGTACAGCGTATCGACGGTTTCCGTGGCGTCGCCCACGACGATCAGAACCTTGCTCATGCTCGGCCCCTTCCTTTTTACCGATGTCCTCATTTCAAACAGCGTTCCAGGTATTCCCTCGCGCGATGGATTTCGGCCGTCACCGCGGCGGGCGAGTCGAGGATGGGATCGCCGCGAGGTACAGGGTGCATGAAGATCTCCGTGTTCCCCCGAAAATCGATGTCCCGCAGCGCCGCGAGCAGCGGCGCGAAGTTCAGCGGTCCGCGGCCGGGCATCTGAAGCAGCTCCTGTTCTTTGGGGAGCTTCTGCATGCAGCCCATCCCGTGTTGCCACGCGTAAAACACCTCGATCCGACCGCGCAGATCGCGAATCAACCCCGCCAGCAACCTGGCGTCCTGAGGCAGGTGATACGGCGCGAAGGCAATCGCCAGTCGCGATGTGGGACGCATCTCGGCCAGCCATCGCATCGAGTCGGGGCTCTCCACGAGGCTGGCGGCGTGGTTCTCGATGGCGATCGTGACGCCCGTCTCCTCGGCCACGACCAGGTGGGGTTTCATCTTCTCGATGAACTCCCGCACCGCCGCCTTCAGCTCGGTGCCTTTGAGATTCTTCGGCCCGCCGGCCCCCGTCACGATCGTTCGGCAGCCGAGCCGCGCGGCCAGCCGCATCTCGTCCTGGAGGGCGAAGGGCCCCAGCTTGTACTGCGTGATGCAGGCCAGCCGAACGCCGTGCGTTTTCAACAGGGCCGCGAAGCGGTCCTCGCCCATCTCGTCCAACTGTTCGCGCTGGGAGCCGTGTACCTTCGGCCAGATGTCGATGGCGTCGGCACCGGTCTTCCTGACTTCCGGCAGAATTGTGCGGAGGTCGGCGTAGCCGTACAGACACGACGCCAGGACGTATCGCAGACGAAACCGGTCGGCCGAAGCCGCCCTTGTCGCCGTCGGGGCTACGGCTGCCCCGGCAACCGCGCCCAGGAACTCGCGCCGATTCACGGTTGGCTCCCTGCTTCACCCGTGGTCATGTCAGGCGATCTCAAAGCCCTTGCGCTGCTCACGGGACAGCCACCGGTTGGCCTCGTCGTCGCCGACAAACCGCTCCTTTTCGGGGTCCCATCGCAACGGTCGGCCGAGCCGCATCGAGAGGTTCGCCAGGTGGCACGTGCTGGCACTGCGATGCTGGCTGACGACGTCGGAGATCGGCATCTTCCGCGATCGAACACAGTCGAAGAAGTTGCGCATGTGGTTCTCAATCGACGCCAGCTTGCCGACCTTGGGCTCGAAATTCACGTCGTGCGGATAGAGCGTGTACTCCGAGCGCTTCATCTCAAGCTCCTTCAGAAGGCTCGCCGGGTCGCTCTCGATGCTTGAACGGGTGACGAAAACGTCCCCCTTTTCACACTGGAAGCGAACACCGATCTTCCCCTCGCAGCGGATCTCGAGCTCGACGCCGTTGGCGTACTTCAGGTCGGCGTGAAACCAGGGTGGCACGTTGTAGCCGTTCTCGACGTTCGCAAACCGGGCCTTGCCGTCGATCGCCACGGGCCCGGAGGAATCGGCACCGATGCCCCACTGGGCGATGTCCACATGGTGGGTCCCCCAGTCGGTCATCTTCCCCCCGGCGTACTCGTACCACCATCGGAACGTGTAGTGACACCGCTCCTCGCAGTACGGTACAAGCGGAGCCTGCCCCAGCCACAGGTCCCAGTTGATGTGCTTGGGCGTCGGGACGTTCTCGAAGGGCCCGCCGGTGGGGTTGCCGTCGATCGTGACGATCACCTTGTTCAACTTGCCCAGCCGGCCGGAACGAACCAGCTCGCACGCCTGTCGGAAGCGCACGTCGCTCCGCTGCCACGTGCCGACCTGCACGATGCGCTGGGTCTCGCGGACGACTTTGCAGAGAACCTTGCCTTCGTCGACGGTCAACGTGAGCGGCTTCTCCACGTACACGTCCTTGCCCGCCCGGCAGGCGTCGATCACCATCTTTGTGTGCCAGTGGTCGGGCGTGCCGATGAGGACCACGTCCACGTCCTTCCGGTCCAACAGCCCGCGGTAGTCCTCAAACAGCTTGGCCACCCCGCCGAAACAGGCGTTGGCCATTTCGCGGAGGTGCCGGTCCACGTCGCAGAGCGCGACGATCCGCCCGTACGGCAACGCCTTCTCCGTGATCACCGAACCCTGATAGCGCAATCCGATCGCGCCGATTCCGAACGGCCTGTCGACGGATCGAGGCCGCGTGCTCTGGGCGGCTTCGATGGCGGCTCGTCGACGGGGCGGGAAGGCAACCACACCCGAAGCGACGGCCCCCGTAAGGAACCCTCTGCGGTTGATTCGCATCGCTTCTCCTTGGATCGGCCTATGACGTTGTCGCAATTGGATGGGAACCGTCGGTCGCGGGCCTTGCCGTCACCACGTCGACACCGCACGCGAGGCACCATATCGCCTCCGGTGGATCGCATCAAGGCATCCTCCGCGCGGAAATGCATCGACCTGAAGCACGCCTTTCCGTTGGGAAATCGCGGAGGACCGTGAGGGAAAGAAGACCGCCGACCTTCCTTGAGGTCCCATCCCGCAGTATGGTGGTGTGTGTTTTAGACCTCGAGGAACCAAGCCGCGGGAGAACAACCATGAAAGTCCTCAGCATCAACGGAAGTCCACGCAAGAACGGTAACACGCATCACATGCTCAAACGGGTCTGCGACGCTCTGGCCCAGTCCGGCGCCGAGATCGACGAGGCCTACCTGCACGGGATGGACCTGTCGCCCTGTGCGGCGTGCATGACGTGTGCGAAGAAGAAGGACCGCCGCTGTCACGGCTACGTGGACGACATGAACGACCTGATTGAGCGGACCATCGCCGCCGATGTGATCCTGCTCGGGTCGCCGGTGTACTTCGGTTCGGTCACGGGTCAGATCAAGGCCTACATGGACCGCGTGGGCTTTGTGAACCGCGTGAACGAGTCGTTCCTTGCCCGCAAGATCGGGGCGGCGGTGGCGCCGGCGCGGCGTGCCGGCAACTTGCTCACGTTCGCGGAGCTCACCCTCTGGTTCCTTATCAACGGCATGATCGTCCCGGGAAGCAGCTACTGGAACGTCGGACACGCCTTGAAGGAAGGCCAGATCACCGAAGACAAAGAGGCGATGCAGACACTGGACGACCTTGCTCGGAACATCCAGTGGTTGCTGGACAAGGTCCGGTCGTAGGGTCGGGACCGCTTACCCGCGGTCCTCCGGTCGTCGATCGGGTCGACAGCCCCTCCAGCGCCCGCCTGGCCCGCAGATCGCTGGGCCAGATCGCCAGGGCACGACGGTAGTGTTCGACCGCTTCCTCGCGACGCCCAAGGGCCGTCAGGACCTCGGCCAGATCGAGGTGGAGCTCCGCAGAACGGGGCATCGCCGGCAGCGCCAACCGGTAGTACGCGACCGCCTCGCGGTAGCGTCCCTGTTTGAATCGGACGTAGCCCAGGCCGTGCACGGCGGGAGGGTATCCCGGCCGATCGAACAGGATCCGTTGGTAAACGGTCCACGCCTCCTCCGTTCGACCGACCTCCGCGAGCGCGGTGGCGAAGTTCCCGCGAGCGATCATCGACGAGGGGTCCACGCTCGTCGCGTGGGCCCACAGCGTCAACGCGTCCCGCCAGACGGCGCACTGCCTGTAGGAAAGGATCGCCCACGTGCCGAACAGCAGGACGGCCCCACAGGACATGAACGCGACCCTCCTACGCTTCGGGCTGCCGTCCGGTAGGGACCCCAACCCATGGAAGCAAAGCCCACCTGCCAGGGACGCCCAGGGGATGCTCGCCAGGTATGTGTACCGATCCGCCGCGAGGAACGGCCCGATGTGCACCAACCCAAGAACCGGCAAGAGAACCGCCACATAACATGCGAAGGTCGCGGCACCCGCCGTCCACCGTCTCCGCATCGCGACAAGCACGGCGGCGCCCGTCAGGACGACCACGCCGCTCAGCACGAACCGACCGGCGAATGGGTCGAACGGGTGCGGGAGCTCATACAGCGGCGACAATCCGGTCGGCACGACCGTCTTGAGTAGGTAGAAGGCGATTCCGAACAGCGCCTGAGCAATTCGCTGAGACACCGGAAGGCTTGCCAGTGCCCCGGCCCGCATTTCCGCCCACGGTGCGACGGCGGCCGCCATCCCCGAAAGCAGGACGAAAGGCAGCTTCTCTACCAGGACGCGGCGGAACGGCGACTGCCACCAACGACCTGGTGCGCCCGGCAGTCGCCGCAATGGGTACACGTCCAGAACGAGCAGCACGACCGGTAGGCTGACCGCCATGGGCTTGCTGAGCAGGGCCACGGCGTGACTCACCACCGCCGCCACGATCCAAACCGGTCTGTTCCGTCCCCGGCACCCGCGGAGATAACACAAGAGCGACAAGAGGTAGAAGGCCGCGCAGAGCGCGTCGCGCAGCGCGGCGGCCCAGGCGACCACTTCGACCCGCAGCGGATGGAGAGCGAACGCCATCGCCGCCAGACCACCGCAGAGGTCCAATCGAACGGACCCGTGGACGTTATCCCGGAGGACCGCCGAGGCGATCAGTTGCCGGGTCAGGAAGAAGACCAAGACCCCGTTGACGGCGTGCAGGAACAATCCCACCAGGTGGTAGGCCCGCGGCTCCGGCCCGGCGACTTGGTGAATCGCGGCCAACAACATCCAACTGAGCGGATGGTAGTGCCCGGTGTCGAGATTGGTGAACATCCACCGCAATCGGTCCGGGCTCAGTTCTCGCGGGAAGGCGTTGTTCACAAACAGCGGGTAGTCGTCCCAAACAAACCCGTTGTGAAGGACGGGGCTGAACGTCGCCGCCGAGACCCCCAGGAGGACCCACGGGATCAACCCACGGACCCATTGCGGTGCGGATGTACGGTGGGCAACCATAGGGAAGCCGTTTTCGAAAAACATCGACCATCGGATGCCGCGGGGGGCCGCGATTCGCCCCCATGAACCGGCCCAATCGCAGCAACCAGTATTCCTTCACACTGTTCAAACATTTCTGAAGGCAGCTCGGATCATGCGTACGATCGGGCCTTTCTCCTCAGACCTCGCGGGCCTCCGCCACCAACGTTCGGAGCGTCGTCAGGCGATGCCGCATCAGATGCCGCTCCGTCAGGACGGTTCTTGCGCGATCGGCGATGCTCCGGCGCGCCGCTTCGTCGCTTAACAAACGCTTGGCGTGCCCAATCAGCTCGCTGTAACGCAAGAACGTCAGGACGTCGTGACCGGGGGTGAGCAACGAGGACAACCCGGTGGGTTCTTGATCGGTGGGGTGGTGTCGAGCCAGCACGACGGCTCCTGCGGCCGCGGCGGATAGAAGCGGCATCGTCAGGTTGCCGGTCACATCGACGTGGAGGACCAACTTGGCGCGCCGGCACACATCGAACCCGCCCTGGTTGGGAATCGGACCCTGCCATGCGCCGCTCAGACCGGGGTATTGCTCCCAACCGCGGCCCCACAAGGCAAGCTTCAATCCGCTGCGGAGCACCGCCTCGAAGACCGCCAAGGACACCAGCGTCCGACCCAACACGGCGTTGATCTGATCGCAGAGCGCTCGGCGCCAGGCCGCTTCGGTGAAGCGGGCGCCGGTGGTCGCCTCGGCCGCCCGAAGGACGTGCTCCACGTGATCGTCGGTGTATCGTTCGGCTTGTTGGCGGATCACCCTTTCAGCCTCCCGCCATGCGGCGCAGTGGCTTTCGAGCGTCAGACCGTTGGCCTCGGGTGCGAGCGGGGAGGCGTTCGCCAGGGCGGCGATGTCGTAGGGTCGCATCCGGTCGTCTTCCCGGGAAGGCGGGGCCACGCAATGAACCGCCGGGGGCAGCCATCGCACGCGATCCGTCTCGGCACCGCACGCCACCAGATCCTTCATCACCCGACCCGTCATGCAGAAGATTCGATCGTGTGGGCCGATCCCCTGAACCTGGTTCGGACTGGGGCGCGCCGACGGGGTCATCCAACTGGCGAGGCTCAGTCCCGCGGGAAGCACGTGTCCCAACCCCGCCCGAACGCCATCCACTGCGATGACCAGGTCGGGTTGGAATTCGGCAATCCGCCGACCCAAGGCGAGCGGGTGTACGGTTCTTGGCGAGTCGGCAAACCAGGCGTCCGCCGCCCAGCCCAACTCCGTCAGACCGGACAAGACCTGCCCGGCCAGCAGGTGCGGTTCGCCTCCCGCATGGGGGCAAACGAGGAGCGTTCGAGGTCGCTCGGGAATGGCGCGCCCGCGAAGCCATTTCCGGTTGAGCTCCTCGGTCAGGGCCATCATGGCCTCGGAGCGGTGGCGGTTGGTTTGGGCGAGGGCGCGCTGGAGGAGCAGGGTCCTCTCGCCTAACTCCTGCGGCTCGAACCAAGGCCAGCTCAGCATCCGCTCCGGTGCAAGGTACCCCTCGTGATCCCGCAAGAACCGAACCAGCGCCTCCCCGGGATCCTCCCCCATAATCGGCACGAGTCGTCCTTGTTCCATCGCGGCGGCGAAGTCGTGCACGTGCAGGACGAGCCACAGAGGGGTGGGGTCCTGCTCGAGCGCGAAGACGGCCCGATTGCGATCGAGCCTCTCGATCAGTAACCGTGCTTCGATGCCCTGCCCGATCCCCACAAGGGCGACGTTGCCGCCGCCCGGATCGAAGCGGCTCAGAATGGCCGGTCCGCTCACCGTCGGCATGGAGGTATATCCGAGCCAGTGCTCTTGCCCCTCCGTGCGGACTCGGAACGTCGGCGATCCGTCTCGCCCCACGGCCGGAGTCGCCTGGGGTGGAGGCGGCATGGACGCCAACCGGTCTGCCAGGGCGGGATCCGCCCTATGAAGGGCGTTCAGGTTTCGTTGCCATATCGCGTCGGACCGGCAGGGCGTGTTCGGATCGATCATGTCCGACTGCGGCGTTTTGAGGTCAAACGCCCGCGCTACACGACGGATGTGCGGAAACGAATGACCATCAGGACCAACAGGATGGCGATCCACAGCACGAAGCCAATAAGGGCGACCCAGAGCGGCCACATCGGGCGAGGCGGTGAGCACCCCGGCGGCACGCCCTCGAATGGGTCCCGGGGCGGCGGGGTCGCCGGACTTTCCTGCGGACTGGATCCGTCCTGGACCATCGGGACACTCCTCCCGTTTGCGGGTCTTTCAAGCCGTTCTTCGTCGTACCGCGCAGGATAACCTCGCCCGGGTCGGACGGCAAGCCGCTTGCGGCGAGGACCCTGGCCTGTTCGGTGAAGGGGCAGGTCGGTCAATCGCCACGACGTCAAGACGTGCGACCTTGACGCGGCCTACTTCGTGGGAGGCGTCGATGCGGCGGGTCCCCGTCGAACCACATAGAGGACGTACGGATCCGCGTCAACCGTCTCGTAGGAGAGGCCGCGACCGTCGAGGTGGCGCTGCGCGAACTCCTGCGGCGACATGTCCAGGAACAGTTTCGACCAGAGGCCATCCTTGCGGAAAACGTAGGCCAGCTTCGTCCCCTTTCGCGCGACCGCCTCTTCCAGGCGTTCAATGTAGGGCGGATATCGGACGGGCTTCTTGAGGTTGACCGCGATGACCCGCTCGCGGGTTTCAAAGAGCAACCGCCACTCGATGATGTAGGTCGTCCGCACGAAACGGATGTCGAGCCGCTCCAGCGTCTGCGCCAGTTTTCGGATGTCTGCCGGGTCGTAGAACGTGCGGTGTTCATACAGGCGAGGATGCCGGATCAGGTCGGCGTTGAAGAATGCAAACACCCCCGCCAGATACGTCACCGCGGAGACCATGATCCAACGAGGGACCGCCGCCAGGGCGATGCCGCCCAGGACCGCCACGGCGGGGACGAGCGGAAACAGGTATCGGGGACTCAACACCAACCGCGGTGAGGCCAGGGCGAAACACACCAGGTAAAACGGCACGTAGATCAACAGGAGCGTCACCATCGGACGGGCCGGCGCGGCGATATGGTTTCTGCGGACCTGCACAATAACGACGCCCAACGCGGCGACGAACAACCCCAGCGTGATGGGCGCCGGCCAGGTCGGGCCGGCTACCACGTCGTTGAGAAAGGGCTGAAAAAAATCCGGTAACGTCTCGGTCAGAATGGTACCGAGCCGCTCGAACACCCGGTCGATCAACGTCCCGGGATCGAAGTCCACGAACTGTTCGGTCATGCCGGACCCGCTTCGGAACCGCCACCCAATCGCCGCGATTGTGCCGACACCCGCATACCCCCCGTACCCAGCCAGCACCGCGAATCGACGATGCCAGATCAGGAATGCCCCGACGCCCAGCACGACCAGCACCACCAGCGGCAGGATGGACTGCATGTTCCAACTGCCGACTCCGGTCAGCACGAGAAACGCCGCCGCCGAAACGTGATCGAGACCCGAACGGCGGAACATCCGATCAGCCGCCCATAGGATGGCCGGGACCAACACAAGCATGGGCACGTACCCGCCGCGGACCTTGAGTCCCCATTCGATTAGGGCAGGCAGTGTCGTGTAGACCGCAAGGCTCAACAACCCGGTTTTTCGATCCGCCAATCGGACGGCCAGCGCGTACACGAGCACGGCGCCGGTGAGCGTGTACACCAGGGCGCCCAGTTTCAACGTGTACCCGGACATGCCGAACAACCGGTAGAGCAGGGCGATCGTGTGGGCTTCGATCGAGGCCCCCCCGCCGTAGGTCTGCCCGTAGAAATAGAGCGGATGGACCCCCTGGTCGACGATGTGCTTGGCCATGATGCCGACGACGCACTCATCGGCGTCGGCCCAATGCCCGAAGCCCAGCAGCGAAATCAGTTTTGTGGCGAGGAGTGCAAACAACAAGCCCCACACGCCCCGGGACCGAAACGCCTCGCGCACACTACACACCCGAGGCTCAGCGGACACGATGGTCATGTGGGTTTGAGTGCGGCCCGTAGAACGTCATTGGGCGATACAGGACTTGAACCTGTGACCTCACGGGTGTGATCCGTGCGCTCTAGCCAACTGAGCTAATCGCCCCGGTATCAACGCGTTTCAATTATCGTTTGCATGCACAATAAGTCAAGCCATGCGAACTGTGCGTGCGAACTAATTCAGGTGACACCATACTTAATCCGCCGTCGTTCGGCTTTGACCCAGCCCGCTTACCCGGGCGAGCGCAAGCCACTCCGCGGGCATCCTGGAGCTTGCTACCGTGAGGTCTCATACGACATCGGAGGGGTCCTGCGATTGTCTACAAGGGCGGAAAACTCCGGTTGAACGTCGGTTGACTGAACCGCCTCCTGGGTTAGAATGGCCCCATCGGTCGGCGACGAGGACCTTGCCTGCCTAACCAACGTCGTCGTTGAGGTGTCTGGTGTCTTGGCAGGAGTACCTGGAATGAGCAAGAGATGGGAACGAACCCTCTTCGCGACCTTGGTGATCGTCCTGATAGCCACCTATTCAGCGATCAGCGCCCAAGCTCCCCTCGAAGATGCCGCTCGAACTGTCACGGTGGTCGGCAAGGCGACGGGGACCGGTCTGAAGGCGGAAGAGGAAGCCACCCTCAACGCCCAGCGGACGGCCGTGGAGCAGGTCTGCGGAAGTTTCATCAACTCGATGAGCAAGACCAGGAATTATGAACTGGTCTACGACAAGGTCCTCGCCCAGGCGACCGGGTTCGCCCGCGTTGTCAAGATCATCCAGACGGAGCAAGCCGACGGCATGACCTATGTCAAGGCCGAGATCGAGGTGTTTCCCGCCACCTTCAAGAAAAAGTGGGCCGAGTTCGCCCACATCAAGGAGGCCGAGGACAACCCCCGCTGTGTGATGATCGTGCTGGAGGACGAGAACACCGCCGACGACAAACCCCCGCGCCCCAACGGGGTGGTCCAGTCGGAGCTGGAAGGCTTCTTCATCGACAAGGGCGTTCAGTTGATGGACAAGAACGTCAGCGATGAGGTCCGCAAGCGCGATCTGACCCTGGCCGCGGTGAACGACGACGTGAACAAGCTCGCCTCGACCGGGGCCGCCTTCAAGGCCGACGTGGTCGTGTTGGGTCGGGCGGAGGCGACGGCGGGCGGCGCGACCGAGATCGGCGGCATGAACCTCCACAAGTGGCGGGCGGTGCTGACGATTCGGGCGATCCAGACCGACTCGGCCAAGATCCTCATGTCCCGCCAATATACGGTGACCAAGAACACGACCAGCGCGACGGGGGGCGGACCGCTGGCGCTTCAGGAGGTCGCCAAGCAGAACGAGGCCAAGATCCTTCTCGACATCGGCGAGGCGTGGCGGAAGCGGGCCTCCGTGAGCCGGATCATCCTGGTCACCCTGCGTCCGATGGAGTACGCCCAGGCGCTGGGGTTCACCGAGCGGCTTAAGAAGCTCGACGGTACGACCGAGGCGAGGCTCCGCGAGGTCATCCAGAGCTCGGCCGACATCGAGGTCGATTGGAAGAACAAGATCGACGACCTGGCCGCCCGACTCATGGAGATCGAGCCGGAGGGCGGCGGCAAGATCGAGATCACCGAGCGAACGGCCAATCGTTTGTTTTGCAAGGTGATCAAGTAAGCCCGTCAACGCCGTCGGATTTGCACACGACGAACCGGCGCTGCCCGGTTCCCTGTCACCTCAGGACGTGTGGGTCGACTCCACAGATCCGACACCCCCTGCCCGTCGCCGACTTGGCCTTCCAAGGGGGCGGCCTTCAGGAGCGGCGCCGGCGACGCCTTCTCACTCGCTCCCAAAATGCCCGCGGAGAGACGATCTCCAACGTCTCTACTCGCCCCAGATCGAGAAGCTCTTTGTCTCCGGTAACCAGCAGGTCTGAGTGTCCCTCCAACGCGCAGGAGAGGACGGCCAGGTCCTTCCGGTCTTGTATCGGCGCTTCGGGCAACGCCCCGGGGCGCGACGGCAGGCCGTCCCGCCGAAGCTGGTCGGCCACCTCTTTCGCCAACTCGGTCGGGATGCCCAGTTTGTTACGGAGGACGCGATTCAGTTCGACGAGCAACGGGTCGGAAATCACCAACCGGTGCGAGGCGAGCACTTCCCTCAGGACATCGGCGCAGAGACCTCGCGTGGCGTAGGCGCTCACCAGGACGTTCGTGTCCAGGAAAACCCTCACGAGATCACGCCAAAGACGTCGTCATCGGTCAGGAGGCCCCGAGCCTCGGCAAACGGCATGATGCGTCTTCGGAGGTCCTCGAACTGTTGAAGTCGAAGCTGGCGTCGCAAGGCCTCCCGGGCAATCTCGCTGCGGTTCTTGCCCAATCGCCTGCTGGTTTTCGACAGCAAGGCGTTCAGGTCCTTATCCAATCGGATGGTCAAGGTCACGGTCTTCATGTATGACAATGTAGTACATGCGGCGAACTCCGTCAAGCCCGATTCAAAGGCCGCCAAGACAAGGGAACCTGTTCGCCGGTGGGGCGTGACGGGTTACATCATGACGTCAGTCTGCGAACGGCGCGCGAGCCGCGAACCCGGTAGCGCAGGTTGCCCCAGCGGATCGTGCCCCACCCATGGATCAGGATCAGACAGTACCCCAGCAGCACGGAGACCCCCAGAAGGGCGACGGGAAAGAGTAGGACGTGCGCCCTGCCTTCGTACGCGACGCGGAAGTATCGATACACCAGGCCGTACATCGCCGGCAGGTGGATGGCCGCGACGATCCACCCGGTCCATTGGATCGGACCGGGCATCTGGCCGGACGCCGCCCGGATCGCCAGCGCGATCGGTACGGCGAACGCCGGCACGACACCGATCAGGGCACAGAAGATGGTGAAGGCGAGTTTCCAACTCCTGCCCAGCGTGCCGATGAAGATCCGAGTCCACCCGTGAACGATCTGTTCCAGGCTCTCGTACATGCGGGTTCGCAGCAGTTCTCCGCCCAGACCCATGAACCGGCGCAGCCCGGCCTGCTTGGCCAGGCGGGCGAGCGAGACGTCCTCGGCCATCTCATCCGGCACGGCGGCGTGGCCGCCGATCCTCTCGTACGGCTCGCGGCGAATCATCAGAAACTGACCGTTGGCGAAGACCGGCGTGGTCTCGATCCGGTCCGGACGGCTGTTGGGAAACCATAGGCCCAATGTCCATCCCAGAGCGGGCAGCAGAAACCGTTCCCAGAACCCCTTCACGACCACCTTCGGCCAGAGGCTCAGGAAGTCCAGTCTCCGGCGCTCCGCCAGGTCGACGACCGTGGAGACCGTGGCCGGATGGAGTTCAACGTCGCTGTCCATGAAGAGGAGATATTCCCCGTCCGCCTGACGAGCGGCCACCGAGATCGCGTGCGTCTTGCCGAGCCATCCTTCCGGGAGGTGATGGATGTCGATGCATCGAACGTTCGGATGGTCGGCCGCGATGCGCCGGACGATTTGTCCGGTGTCGTCGGCGCTGCGATCGTTGGCGATCAGCACCTGCAGACGAGGGTAGTCTTGCACCAGGACCCTCGCGAGGCACCGTTCGATGGTCTCGGCCTCGTTGTGCGCGGCGATCACGACCGAGACGGGCGGCTGCGGCGTCTGCGGCTCCCGGGGCATCGTGGGCGCGAGCGCGCCGGTGCGAAGCGCCGTGGTCAGCTCGACATGCCCCCACAACCACCGAAACACCAGCAGGGCGTAAAGCGTTAGCAGCACCCACCAGAGCAGCCCGGACGTCACGTCGGTCTCCCTGTTGCCTCCCGAGTCGCGGCGTTCAGCCGGCCGCGCGCATGGTAGCCCATGCGCGAACCGGTCGTCCAGGAAAAACGGGGACGCAGCTAGTATTGCTCCGACCATCGGTCATCGTTATCATTCGTGGTCATGGCGCGAAAGGCACGGGTGGCCCCTGGGGGATTGGTCTATCACGTCCTGAACCGGGCAGTAGCCCGGTTGCCACTCTTTCGCAAGGAGGCCGACTTCGAGGCGTTCGAACGAATCATGCTCGAGGCGCAGGAGCGACATCCGACGCGGCTACTGGCGTGGTGCCTGATGCGGACCCATTGGCATATGGTGATCTGGCCGGAGCAAGACGGTGAACTCACGGCGTTCATCCGCTGGCTGTCCCACACCCACGCGATGCGCTGGCACGTTGCCCACCAGACGGTGGGGGGCGGCCACCTCTACCAGGGCCGATTCAAGAACTTCCCGATTCAGCAGGATGAGCATTTCCTGACGGTCTGCCGGTACGTGGAGCGTAACGCGTTGACGGCCGGTCTCGTGAATCGGGCGGAAGACTGGCGATTCGGCAGCCTGTGGGTCAGGGAGCACGACAGTGAGCCCATGAAGGGTCTTCTGGCGCCGTGGCCGGTGGCTCGCCCGGCGGATTGGGTCAGACAGGTCAACGAACCGCTGACGCCCAAGGAACAGGAGGCAATCCGCGTGTGTATCGCCCGGGCCCGTCCCTATGGAGAAGGGCCGTGGCAACAGCGGATGGTTCGCAAGCTAGGGCTTGAACACACGCTTCGCTCGGAGGGCCGGCCCCGTTTGCGCACCATTCAAGGTGACCGAGCTCCACGCGGATCGAACAAAAACTAGCTGCGTCCCCGTTTCCAAAAAAGGTGCCAATGTGGGTTTTCACTGGATCGACGCGGTGATCATCGTGGTCTATCTGGGGGCCCTATCCGGCGTGGGAGTGTACTTCGCCCGCCGGCAGTCGAATCTGGAGGATTTTTTCCTGGCCAGGAGAGGCATGGCCTGGTTACCCGTGGGCCTGTCGCTCATGGCCGCCCTGAACAGCGGTGTCGACTATCTCATGCAGCCGTCGGCCGTCATCCGATACGGCGTCATCTTGCTCATCGGCACGACGTCCTGGGTGTTCCTCTATCCGTATGTGTCCCGGGTCACGCTGCCGTTCTTTCATCGCCTGAACATCTACTCGGCATACGAGTATCTCGAACGCCGCTTCGACGTTCGCGTTCGCGGATTGGCCGCCGGAATCTTCCTCCTCTGGCGGGTGGGGTGGATGGGGACGGCGCTCTACGTTCCGTGCCTGGCCATCAGCGCCGTGACGGACCAACGGCTCCTGGTGCCGATGATCTTCGTCCTGGGCAGCGTGGTCACCGTCTACACGGCGCTCGGTGGGATCAAGGCCGTTGTCTGGACGGACGTGATTCAGTTCTGCATCATGTTCTTCGGCCTGGCGGCGACGGTGGTCATCGCGGTCGGCCATATTCCGGGCGGGGTGGCGACCATCTGGGATACCGCGCGGGCGAGCGGCAGGTTGTCTATGACTGTTGTCGTGCCCGGTATGGCCGAGGCGGGTTTCTGGGACAAGATCTACCTCTTTTTCAAGCAGGACGTCACGTTAACGGCGCTGATCGTGGCCGCGATGGTTGGGCGCATGACGTTGTATACGAGCGATCAGGTGATGATCCAGCGATTCCAAACGACGCGGTCGCTGCGCGACTCCCGTCAGGCCTTTGTGGTCAACGCCGTAGCGGACGCGCTCTGGATGATGGTGCTGGCGTTCGTCGGTTTGGCGCTGCTCGCGTACTTCCGGCACGCCGGCACACCGGAAGGGCTCAAGCCGGACGAGATCTTTCCCTACTTCATGTCGCGGGTATTTCCGCGCGGCGTGACGGGGCTGGTCATTGCCGCGATTTTCGCGGCCTCGCTGTCGAGCATTGACTCGGCGATCAACTCCTGCACCTCGGTCGTGGTCGTCGACTTCTACAACCGGCTCCTGCTGGGGCGCAAGGCCGGTCGAGAAGGGCTCACCGCACAGGAGCACCGGGCACAGATCCGCGTTTCTCGAATCGCCACGGTGGTCTTCGGCATCCTCGCGATGGGCTTGGCGATCAACGTGAGGGGATTGGGAACACTCTTCGAGATTGCCAACAAGGTCATCCAGAGTTTCACCGGACCGATCTTCGGCATCTTCCTGCTGGGAATGTTCACCCGCAGGGCGCGGAGCACGGGCGCATTGGTGGGCGGGTTTACGGGGGTGCTGGTGGCCTGCTATGTGGCCTTCCTGAGCAACCTGAGCTTCTTGTGGCCTTCGGCGTTCGGCCTGGCGACCACACTGGGGATCGGTTACGGTCTAAGCCGGTTGGCGCCGGCACGGGTCGGCCAAGATGCGAAGCAACTGACCTTCCGCGCCGTGGTGAGTTCAAGGGACGGTACGTGACCGGAGCGATCGACACCGACGACCTTTTCAGGGATGAGCGGAACCACCCCCGTGTCCTCCGGGGGGTGACGCTGATCAGTGGGTCCACGCGACTGGCCGAGCTGGCCGGTCGAATCGGATTCGACACGGTATGGATCGAGGTCGAACATGGTCCGGCCGGATTCGGCGAGGTGGAGATGTTGTGCATGGCCACGGAGGCGGGCGGCGCGGTCCCGACGGTTCGGATTCCGGACGCTCAACGCTGCCACGTGCTGAGGGCGCTGGAGGTCGGGGCGAGGATCGTGCTGGTCCCGATGGTGAACGACGCGGCCACGGCCCGGCAGATCGTCGAACACGGGAAGTTTCCACCCCTCGGGGCCCGGGGGTATAACACGCGAAGCCGCGGCGTCGGGTACGGGCTGATGGACACCGAGACCGCCTTCCGCCGGGCGAATGAGCGGACCTACCTGTTCGCCCAGGTGGAAACAACCCGGGCGGTCGAGAACCTTGAAGACATCTGCCGGGTGGAGGGGTTGGCGGGCATCTTCATCGGACCGGGTGACCTGTCGGTCAGCCTTGGCCGGACCGGCAAGCTGGGCGACCCCGAGTTGATCCGGATCGCCGCGGACTGCATCCGGCGGGCGCGGGGTCTGGGCAAGCATGCGGGCATTCTGGCCGAGCCGGGCCCGATGTTGGACGCCGCCAGAGCGGCAGGGGCCGATTTGATCTTCTGCGGCGGCGACGTCAGCACCGTAGCCAAGGCATGGAGCGACCTTCTTTCGTCCCTCGGGACGGGCGAGGTCACGTCGGCTTGAACACCGACACCGGTCCCACACCGGCCGTCTCGTTCCGAAGCATGCAGCCACCCCAATTTGAATGGGAGGACGGCGTTGAAGGATGACGGGGGTTCCGTGAGGTTCAAACGGGGGTGACGGCGTGAGCATCCGTACCCGTATCCTAATCCTCAACGGAACGTGTCTGGATGTGGTGGAACACCACCGCGCCTGGTTGGCGTCGCTCGAGGCCGAGATCATCGCGGACCCGTCGCACAGGCACATCGATCCCGATCGAATGGGCGACGTGTTGGCGGGGGCGCAAGGGGTGATCGTGCCCACCTCGGCCCCGATCCGTCCCTGCCATATGGAGACGAGCCCCGACCTGCAAGTGATCTCCATCGCCGCCAGCGGTTACGAGTCCGTCGATCTCGACGCCGCCACACGGTGCGGGATCGTGGTGACGAACGCGCCGATTCGGGAGGGGACCGAGGTTGTGGCGGACCTGACGTGGGGGCTGATCCTCGCCGTGACCAGGCAGGTCCCCTACCACAACCGCCTGTTGCAGGCCGGTCGATACGAGCGGGGGATGGGCGTGGCGGTCTGGGGCAAGACGCTGGGGATTGTGGGGCTGGGCCGCATCGGCAAGGCCGTGGCACGCCGGGCACGGGGGTTCGAGATGAACGTGTTGGCGACTGAGACGGCGCCGGACCATCACTTCGTTCGGACCCACGGCATCGAACTCGTTTCACTCGATGATTTGCTCCGGCGGGCGGACATCGTCTCGCTTCACCTGCGGATCGATCCGCAGACGAAGGGCATCATCGGCGTCCGGGAGCTTTCTCTGATGAAGCCGTCGGCCTACCTGATCAACACGGCCCGCCGGGAGTTGGTGGACGAGCTCGCATTGCAGGAGGCGCTTCTGTCCGGGCGAATTGCCGGGGCGGCCGTGGACGACCCGCCGACGGTAAAGGACAGCCCGTTGTTGAAGCGGCCGAACTTCGTCTGCACGCCGCATCTGGGAAACCGGGCAATCGAGGGCGCCGATGCGGTGTTCCGGTGTGCGGTCGAAAACGCCCTGGCCGTTTTGCAGGGGCGGCGGATCGAATATGTGCTCAATCCGCAGGTCTACAATGGCCCCCTGCGGGCACGGCGCCCGGTGGGTTGAGGCGATGTGGAGGTTTGCAGACGTCTTCCGGCACACACAGCGCGGGCAGGACGAGCACGGGCGTTGCATCGGTGAGGAACACGGATATTCCGATCATAGAAAACGCGGGTGAGACGTTTGTGTGACGTGATGGTCCCGAGGACGGATTGCATGAAGATCAAGGACATTCAGACGCACATCGTTCAAGCACCGGGGCGGACGCTGGTCATCATCACGGTTGAGACGGACGGGGGCATCACCGGCGTGGGAGAAGCCGGCCTGCAACGCCGCGCCCACGCGATCGCCGGTGCGGTCGGGCACCTGCGGCGGTGGTTGATCGGCGAGGACCCGATGCGAATCGAGCACCTGTGGCAACGGATGTTCCGCGGCGGGTTCTACCCGTCGGATCGTCTGATCGGGTCGGCCATCGCGGCTATTGACATTGCCTTGTGGGATATCAAGGGCCAGGTACTCGGGGTGCCTGTCTACGAACTGCTCGGTGGACGGTGCCGCGATTACGTCCAGTGCTTCATGCAGCCGAGTTACCTGACCTCCGTCGGATCGTCCGCAACGAATGACATGTTGAGCAAGGCGGTGGCGGTGGGCAACCCGGCGGCCACGGCGGAACTGGCCAGACTGTGTCACGCCGCCGGTCACAAGTACTTCCGTCTCGGTCCGCTGGCGGACGGCGATCTGTTCGAGCCGCGCAAGGCGATCCGCCAGTTGCTGGCGCAGTTGCAGGCGGTCCGGGAGGCCGTCGGGGACCAGATGGAGCTGATGGTCGACCTGCACGCGCGCCTCGATCCCGCCGAGGCGATCTGGTTCTGCCGGGAGGCAGAGCCCCTCCAACTCTTTGTGGTCGAGGACCCCATCCGTTCGGAACACCCCGCGGGGTACCGGCGGATCCGGCAGCAAGTCCGCGTTCCCCTGGCGGCGGGTGAGCAGTGGGCGAGCAAATGGGAGTTTCGCCTGGCGATTGAGGAAGAGCTGATCGACTACGCCCGGATCGACATCTGCATCGCGGGCGGGTTGACCGAGGCCAAGAAGATCGCCGCCATGGCCGAAACGCACTACATCCACATTCTGCCTCACAATCCGCTCGGTCCGGTTTGCACGGCGGCGGCGCTCCACCTGGACCTTGCCTGCAACAACGCCGGACCGCAGGAAGTCGTCTTTCCACCGGCGACGATGCTGCCGGACGTGTTCGAGTGCGCGTTCGAATTGCAGGGATCGCGGTTGACCGTCCCGACGGCGCCGGGGCTCGGCGTCCGTTTCGACGCCGAAGCGGCCACGCGCTATCCGGGCGAGATGACCGAGCCGCCGCACTTCCGCCGCGCGGACGGGGCGTACACGAACTACTGAGCGGACGGGGTTTGCAGACGCCGGGCAGGGTATAATTCCGGCCCGTCGAAGGCAGGACGGAGCGAGCTTGAGAAGATCGGACTGCCGCGGCGTTGCGCCCGCGGTGCATGGGAAGGAGATGTCTCATGATCGAAATCGGCATGCACGTAGACAATTGGCGGCACTTCGACGTGACGTACGAGGTCCCGTGTCAGTTCGCCAGGGACCACGGAATGAAGTACATCGAGTTCGGGACCATCGACGGCGACTATTTCGTCCAGGCGCTCGGTTACAACCCGCACATCCCGCTGCACACCGACCCGCTCAAGTTGAAGGCCTATCTGGACTCGATGGGGCTGAAGGTCTCGCAGCTCGACGCGGCCTATCCGATGTCGCTGCCCGAAGGGCAGTACCGCGGGATACCCTACACGCTCCGTGCGATTCAGTTTGCCAAGGCCCTGGGATGTCCGTGCGTGGACACGACCGACGGCGCCCGCAAGCCGGCGGGGTACACGGATGACGAGGTCTACGCGCTGATCAAGCAGTACTACCGCGTCGTTCTGGAGTGGGCCGAACGATATCAGATGATCATCAACGTTGAGCCGCACGGGCCATATACAACCAACCCGGACTTCATGGAACGGATCCTGAGCTGCATCGACTCGCCCTGGCTGAAGATGAACTTCGACACCGGCAACACCTTCATCGCCGGCAACGACCCGATCGCGTTCCTCCAGCGGTTCAAGCACAAGGTCTCGCACTGCCACATCAAGGACGTGAGCGAGGAGCTTGCCCGCAAGGTTCGCGGCGGCGAGACGGGGATCGCCACGTCGGTCGTTGCCATCGGCGAGGGGGTCAACGCCGAGAACATCGCCGGTTGCATCGAGATCCTCAAGAAGATGAAGTGGTCGGGCGTGCTGTCCATCGAGGCCGAGGCCATGCCCGGCAAGATCGAACAGAGCCTGGAGTGGCTGCGGAAGGAGGTGGCACGGTAACCCCGAGACGAGGATCCGCCGTGCCGGGTCGTACCTGAGACGCGACGCAAACCATGAAAGTCCGTGATATAATCAGGTTGATCGAGAAGGACGGCTGGCGACACGTCAGAACGACGGGGAGTCACCGCCATTTCAAGCACGACCAGAAGCCGGGCATCGTTACGGTACCGGGACACCGGAATGACGACTTGGCCCCTGGAACGCTGAATAGCGTGTTGAAGCAGGCTGGGTTGAAGTGAGGTAGGAGTCTCGCGGATGCAGCGGTATCTTGTAATCATCGAAAAGGCGGACGGTAACTACTCCGCCTTCTCTCCGGATTTGCCGGGTTGTGTGACCACAGGCAAGACGGTCGAGGAAACCAAGCGAAACATGGAAGAGGCCATCGAGGGACATATCCGGTGTTTGCGCGACTTCGGGCAGCCCGTTCCTGTTCCCCGTTCTGTCGAGGCCTCTTACGTCGAGGTGGGCTGAAGAAAGACTCCTGAGGAAGCTGGCTCACGCTGCTCATCACCGGCAGCGCCGTGGCCTTGTGCTTCGTGATTCGCCGCCACTACCAGACCGTGCCGAACAAGCTGATGACGCTCTACGCGCAGTTGGAGAACGTCCCTCGCACGGCGCAGGTGCTGCCGGGCGAGTCCGATCCCGCCCAACCGACGCGGTCGACGAGGCCGAAAAGCTTTGCGATCAAGTAGCCAGGGACTTCCCACGGATCATGTTCTTCGCCGGGCAGTTGGTCTTCCGCCGCGAGGCCTGGTACCAACGACTCCTCCACAACGAAACGGCCTTCGCCATCCAAAAGCGGCTGCACGGGCTGGGCCTGCCGATGGTAATCGTGCCGGCCAAGGTGGAATGAAGCCGCCTTCCTACGACGGGGCTCCACCTTCGGCAACTCAACGCACCCGTGGCGGCCTTCGCACGGCAGGAAGGCAGTGAGAACCCACGGGCGCACGACGTTCCGGGGACATAAGAAGATCTTCTCGACATCTTGAGAATCAACGGAAGCGCAGGGAAGCCAGTCAGGCCCTCGGCTTGAGTTTCCACGTAAAAGCAAGCAGGACGGTGGCCATCAAGGTGCATCCCAGAATGCACCCTATGACGACCTCCCAGGCGGTTTCGTTCCCGTGGATCGCCTTGAGGTGATGGAGCAGCCGGCCGAATCCTTCCGCCTGAACGGTCCGGCCGACGTAGCCGAAGAGTCCGATGAATCCGGCCGCCGTTCCGATGGCTTTCTTGGAGGTCAGGTCGAGCGCCTGAATCACGATGAGGTTGATGACGGGATACACGAAGAATCCGATGACGCATAACAGGGTCATATCGACCCACAGATAACCGGCCGGCGTGAAGAGGATGCCGGTGAACGCGGCCAGGATGGGCAGCAGACACAGGACGGCCACCATGCCACGACGCCCGCCAACTCGGTCGGAGACCCACCCCAGCAAGATCGTGGAGGGGATCCCGCCGAACTCCAACACAAGGACCGCGACCCCGCCCCCGCTCAGGGTGGCATTCTTGACCTCCCGCAGGTACATCGGCCCCCAGTCCAACATGCTGTACCGCGCGATGTAGGCGAAGAGGTTGGCCAGGGCCAACACCCACACGTAGGGGTTGAACAGCACGTAACCGAAAAGGAGTTCGCGCGTGGTCAACTCGCGTTCCCCCGCTTCGGGTGTCGCTCCCTGCGGAAAGTCGTTCTTGAATTCCTCAATGGGCGGAAGTCCGACCGATTGCGGCGTGTCGCGAAGTCTGACGAGGAGATAGAGGGCTCCGACGGCGGCCAGGACGCCGGGGAAGAAGAAGGCGTATTGCCAACCGCCGTAGTGCAAGGCCGCCCAGGCCGCGACGACACCGGCGATTCCGCCGCCCACGTTGTGCGAGGTGTTCCAGATGCTGAAGGTCAGACCGCGTTCCCTCTCGCTGAACCAGTGTCCCATGGAGCGCCCGCAGGGAGGCCACCCCATCCCCTGAACAAAGCCGTTCAACGCCCAAAGGCACAGGTGCAAGGTGTAGTTCGCCACGCCCCCAAAGGCGAAATTGCAGAGGGCGGTCAACAGCAGACCGCAGGCCATGAACGTTCGCGGGTTGCATCGGTCCGAGACGACGCCCATCAGAAACTTTCCCAGACCGTAGCTGGCCGCGGTGACGGCGAGGAGGCTGCCGATCATCGCGTGCTGGTAGTGCAGGGTTTCCTGCATGTCCTTCGCCACGACGGAGAGGTTGTTCCTGACCAGATAGAACATCCCATACCCGATGAACGTGGATTCCAGGATCTGCCAGCGGTACTTCGGATAGAGGTGCCGGACCTGGTCGTCGCTCACACGCGGGACGTGCGGAGCGGCGGCGAAGACTCGGCGAAGATAGTCCAGGATCATGCGCGTGTCCCTGGGCCGTATGGACCCGCCCCGCCACCCGCGCCATCGCCCGTCTGTGCCGTCACCTCTGAAAGGGCTCTTGGGTGCGATACGGTTTCCGCGTGACGCCGCGAACCTTATGGATTGTCTGTCTCGTCGGCGCCGACTACCGCCGGCCGTTGCCCCCGCCGCCTCCGCCGTGCTTGCCGTTCCCGCCCATCCAATCGTCGTTGGCGTAAACGGCCGCCATCTGCTCGAGCTTGGCCTCCAGCTCCGGCGAAAACATGGGCTCGTCCACGTCGGCGCCGAAGCGGTTGATCCAGGGCATGACCGCCCTGGGATGACTCGAGGGTCGAATGGGAAGTTCGGGATGCTCGGCCTGCCACTCCTCGGCGGTCTTGCTGAACATCTTCTCGGCGAACGTGCGGTAGGCCGGTCCTCCGTTATAGGTGCAGAACGGGTAAATCCCGTCCGGCGTGCTGTAGAGGATGGTGCACCGCTTGATCCGTTCGACGTCGAAGTTGTACCGGTCCTGGAAGTGCATCCCGGCGCACAGGAGCGACTTGTAGGTGCGGGCGCTCGGTGCCCGACCGACCCGCTTGTCCACGCAGCCAAGCAGCGTGTTGATGAACCTCCCGACGGTCAGGTCCGGCGGAGCCGTCTTGCGAAGGAAGTTCCGACGGAACGCCATGTAGACCTGGAACTTGTCCCACAATCCCATCCGACCCGCCCGACCCTGGGCGTGGATCTTCCGGGCCAACTTGTAGAGGTCCTTAAACAGCTCCTCCATATTGAAGATCATCGGGAAGGTGTACGGTCGGCCCTGGGGGGAGACGAGCATGTAGGTCCCGAACCCGCAGTCGGTGTGGCAATTGCACTCGATCTTGGGCAACCCGTCATAGGCCGAGAGGATCTTGGAAATCGGCTGGGTGAACGTCAACGGGTAACAATCTCTGTACGGATCGCCGCCGGGAACCGCTTTGGCGATGTCATGTGCCAAGTCGGCGAGCGTATAGCGCTTCGCCAGGCGCTCCTTGTGGCTGATCCGCCCGCTGAAGCACACGGGTTGGAAGGCGATCCCCGGCGTCACGTCGATATTCTGGACGGCGAACTGTACGATCTTCGGGACTTGATCGTCGTTGACGCCTTTGATGACCGTCGGAACCAGACAGATCTTGATGCCATAGCGGCGGCAGTTCTCGATGCAGGCGAGCTTCTTTTCCCACACCGCGTCGCCCCGGGTGTACCGATGGGCCTCCTCACCCACGCCGTCGAATTGCAAGTAGAGGTTATGCAGGCCGGCCTCCGCGGCCCGAGCGGTGAACTCCTCGTTCGCGAAGGTCAGGCCGTTCGTGGCCACCATCACGTGAGAGAAGCCCATATCCCGCGCCGCCTTTACCGCGTCGAGGAATCGAGGATGAAGCGTCGGTTCCCCCCCGGTGAACTGCACGCTGGTGGAGGGAATCGGCCGCATGTCGCGGAGCTGGCGAAGCATATCGACGATCTGTTCGTACGTGGGCTCCAATACCCGTCCGGAGGTCCCGGCATTCGCCCAACACACCGGACATCGGAGGTTGCAGCGCGTCGTCAGCTCGATCTGAGACAGGCACGAGGTCGACTGGTGGGCCGCGCACAACCCGCAATCGGTGGGGCAACGCTCGGAGCCGACCACGTGGGGTGACAACTGCCCGAAGCCCTCGTCCCAAGACCACTGCGCCCCCTTGAGATAGAGTCGCACGTCGCTGCTGATCTTGTCACGGACGTATCCGTGCTCGGGGCAGGTCTTCTCGATCCAGACCTGCCCGTCGTGCTCGTAATAGCGACCGAGGATGACGCAGGAACACTCCGGGCAAAGCGTCTCGACGGTGCGGGGCAGCCCGCGGAGAATGGGCTGAATCCTCACACCACCGAACGTCACCTCGGGCGAATCCTCCCGATCGCTCTTGCGGGGTGTGAAGATCGTATCCTCATGGTCTTCGACGACCGTTCCGTGCACGGGGCATTCCCGGATGTGCACGACCTTCTCCCCGAGCTTCTCGAACCGTGCCGGTACCAACTCATCGCACGCGTGACACAGCGACCGGCACGTCCAGGGCAGCCCGTGTTTGCGGGGGTCGTGCCGGCGCAGAGACAACTTGTACCGGTCCAGATCCGTTGGAGCGTTCCCTTCGGTAACCGGTGGCTTGGAAGAACGCTGACAGTACAGCGGATGAGTTTCCAGGTAGTCCTTCAGAACCTTAGGAAGCACAGGCCGCTTCGGCATGGACAAACACTCCTCCTCGGATTGGACGCTTGCCCGCGGTTAACAGCAAAGTCAAGCCGCCCCCCCCACACCGGCAATCGTTGGACCCCAACGCCGTGAGCATACACGGGACCGCGCCTCGGGTCCAACCCGCTCGCCCAAGCCATATTATGGACCTGCACGGTCCCAGGGCAACCTTTTTCTTGGAGTTCCGGAGCGATCCCCGGTCGCCGAGGTCGCGGCGATCCTCCTGCGGATCCTGCCCAAAGCGGCGTCTTGGAAAGTCCGATATAGTTCAAATGCCCCTCTCACGAGACGCACAAGGCACGATGGAGACCGGTGCGTCGGGTCATCATCGGATACCGTCGTGGCTTTCCAACCGGGGGGATCGGCGTGTCCGATCCGGACGCCTTGTCTTGCCGGGCATTTTTCTGCTGGCCCTTGCGGTCCGCGGGGGATACTGCCTGCTTGTCGTCGGACCTCACCAGGGACTCATCGAACGCCTCGGGGATGACTGGGAGTATGATTGGCACGCGAAGAACCTCCTTGCCGGACGGGGGATGATCGACTTCCGCGGGCGCCCCACCGCCCAACGAACGCCCGGGTATCCCCTCATGCTGGCGGGGGTGTACGCGGTCTTCGGTCACTCCTACCTGGCCGCTCGATTGATGCAGTGCGTTCTCGGTGCGGCCAGTTGTCTCCTCTTGTACCTTCTGGTGCGACGTTGGTTCTCGTCTCGCGCAGCGACCCTTGCCGCCGGCATCCTGGCCTTCTACCCAATGCACATCTGGTTGTCGAGCGTGTTGTTATCGGAGAACCTGACGGTTCCCGGTTTGTTGCTGGCGATGGTGCTGATCGCCCGGGCGGAGGAACACGGAACCCTCCTCCGCTGGGCCCTGGGCGGCCTGGCAGCGGGCTTCCTTGGCCTGGTTCACCCGATCCTTGCGGGGTTGGGCATTGTGTTGGCCGGTGCGGCAATTGGGTCCCCCGTCCGGCGGGATGTCCGGCCGGTGCGCTGTTCCGTGGTCATGCTGATCGGGTTGACGGCCCCCCTGATCGGTTGGATGGCCCGCAACCGCGTTTGTATGGGCGGGTTTGTCCTATCTTCGCTGACCGGCAAGACGTTTCTCGGGGCCAACAACCTCCTTACCGCCACTTCCCCACGGCACTACGGATACTGGGTCGGCGAACTGAGCCCACCGGGCGTGCGCGAGTATGTCGGTGGGGTCGATGACGAGCTGGCCCGCGACCGCCTGTTCCTGCAATTCGCCTTGAATTGGTTGTGGGACAACCCGCAGTACTGGGTCCGACTGGCGGCGTTCAAAATCGGCCGATTCTACCTGCCGGTGCTGCACGACTGGCGATCGGCGGAGGGGCTGGTCTACCTGGGCAGCTACGGCGTGTTGTTGCCTTTCATGCTGGCCGGTCTGTGGGGCATCTGTCGCCGAAACGGGTCGGACTCACCGTCCGCAAGGCGGATGGTGGTCGGCGTTCTGGCGTTCTATACGCTGGTGGTCGTCATCTTCTGGGGCGCCCCCCGTTTCCGCCAAACGATCGACCCCCTACTGGTTGCGTTGGCCGCCGTGACCCTGCTTCGGGTTTGGGACCGTCTGCGGGGGTGGGGCTTCCGGTCGTCTCCCCTGTGGCAAGTGCGAGTCCGGGGCGTATAATGCCCGCGGGACCCAAGGACACCTCAAGGGCGCACCGGTGCGTCCTGCGGGAGCGCGACCCATCGGATGGATTCCTACATGGCGACCACGGGGGACGTTCTTCGGAGGGGTCTTCCTGCCGGATGAGAAGGGTTTGACGGGTTGGCGCGCCATCGAGCCCCTGCCCCTCGTCGGTCCGCTTCAAGTACCGATGCTTCAACACGAGGGGAGCGAATCCATCCCCTGCGTCGAAATCGGTCAGCGCGTTTGCGCCGGTCAGCTCATTGGCCGACCGGGGTCTGGGAACGCGTCGGTTCCTGTCCATGCCCCGACGTCTGGGCGCGTGACGGACGTGGTCCGGGTCGAAACGCCGTACGCCGCAGAGGTCCTGGCCGTTCAGATCGAACCGGACGGACGCAACGAGTGGATTCCCCCCTCTCGACCGGCAGCCGAGACGCTCGATGCCGAAGCGTTGGTGGACGAGATCACCTCGGCGGGCGTTATCGGCACGGGTGCGGAGGGGGTTCCCATCGGGGACATCCTTCGGGAGGTCTACCGGAGGAAAGTCCGCCATCTGATCATCAATGCGATGGAATCGGAGCCTTACCTGACCGCCGAGTATCGAATTCTGTGCGAGCGGGGCGGGTCGGTGGTTCGCACGGCCAACCTTTTGGCCCGCAAACTCGGGATTCAGCGCCTGTGGCTTGCCCTGGATCGCGAGAACACGTCTCTAATCCGGGACCTCCGGCACCGCGCGCATGGAACCCCGCTTCGAATCACGCCGTTGCCCAACAAGTACCCGCAGGGGGCCACCCCGTTGCTCGTCCGAAGCATCGTGGGGCATGAGATCCCCTATGGGAAGACGGCCATGGACGTGGGGGTGGTGGTCCTGGATACCGCGACGGTCCTGGCGATCGGCCAAGCGGTCTTTGACGGGCACCCGTTTGTCTCCCGGATCCTCACGGTGGCCGGTCACGCAGCCGCCAAACCCGGCAACTACGAGGTGTCCTTCGGAACGCCCCTCCATCGGATCGTCGAACAGGTCGGAGTCCGCGGGGACCTTCATCGCGTCGTGATCGGGGGTCCCATGACGGGTTTGGCCGTGAGCTCCCTCGACGGGGTGACCACGAAACGGGTCTCCGCCGTGTTGCTCCTCTCGGCCCGTCAGGCCGCCGTTCGGCGTCCCCGTGCATGCATCCGATGCGGATGGTGTCTGGAAGACTGTCCGGTGGGACTCGACCCGCCTTCGCTGCTGATGGCCGCCGAGGCGGGTCGGGCGGATGACATCGCCCGTCTCTTCCCACACGCGTGTCTGGCGTGTGGCATCTGCACGTACGTGTGTCCGTCCGAGCTGCCCCTTGCCGAAGGCGTTGCGAAGGCGCGCGCCCGTGTGGCGGCGGTGTCCGTGTGAACGACCCGATGCTTCCAGTCCGACGACTGCGCCCACTGGATATCGGATCGCCACCGCACCTGTCCGGGGGCGAGACGTTCGCCCAAATCACCCGGACCACCCTCGCCGTGGCAAGTTTAGCGGGTCTGGCGGGCGTGGCCCTCTTCGGTCTGACGGCGGCGCTCTGGCTGGCCATTGGCATGAGCACCGCGCTGCTTGCCGAATGGTTGTATGCGCAAATGAGCGGCGGACGGGTCACGGCCTCTTTCGACCATGCCGTGCTCGTGGGGTTGTTGGTCGGGTTGACGCTGCCGGTGGGTCGGTATGAAGTGGGTGGGTTTGAACCCCTCGGTTGGGCCGTTCCGGCAGTGGCGAGTCTGGTCGCCATCCTTGTGGGCAAGGGCGTGATGGGGGGCATGGGAAACTACCTGTGGCACCCGGCCCTTGTGGGAAGGGCGGTCGCCGAACTCCTCTACGGCGAACAGATGCACCCGAGCCGGTGGCTCGTGCTGGCACGGACGTGCCTGTTTGCAAAGGTGCCGCGCCCCATCGAGCCCGTGGAGTACCTGGGGTGGCGCCTCAGCACGCCGCCGGACGGGGCGAACGCGTGGGCGTTGCCTCGACCCGTCGATTGGTTGCGGCGGTTGGCCGACGGCGAGATCTCGGCAAACCACGAGGACCCGATGACCTTCCTCTTCCGCGATGTCCTCCCTCCCTGGGAAGACACCCTGTTGGGGGGAGTAGGTGGGGGCATCGGGGAGACCTGTGCGATTGCGCTGATCGTCGGCGGGCTTTACCTGATCTATCGGGGCTACGTGCGATGGCAGCAACCGCTTAGCGTTCTTGCCGGTGCGGCAGCAGCGGCGGCGATCCTTCCGATTCGTGTCGGTCCGGGAGGCGATCTTGTCTGGCTGCCGGGAACGCACGTTGACCACGCCTTGCCGGTGGGTGTCCTCTACGTACTGTTTCACCTGACCGGGGGGGAGCTGATGCTGTGCGCCTTCTTCTTCGCCACGGATATGGTCGCGTCGCCGCGGACCGTTCGCGGACAGGTTGTCTTCGGGTTTGGCATCGGCCTGCTGACGATCGTCTTGCGCCTCTATGGGGCCATGCCGGGTGCCGGCTACTGGGCCGTCCTGCTGATGAACACGTTGGTTCCCTCCATTGACCGGCGCACGCAACGCCGGGTCATGGGCACCGGCATTCGACCGATATAGGAGGTCTCCCTCCGTTCGAGGGGGGCCGACCGACTACACGGACCGTTCGCCCGCGGTTATACTGAGGTCGGGCATGTCACGATCCGATTTTGACAAACCGAACCGCTCGTGAGGAAACGCAATGACCGTTCTGATCATCCTTGCCGCGGCCGCTCTCGCCTACGGGATAGCGGCTCGATTCTACGCCCGGCGAATCAGCCGGATCCTCGGCGAGGACGACAACCGCCCCACGCCCGCCGTGGCTTTGGCCGACGGCCGGGATTACGTCCCCACGCGGACGCCCGTGGTATTCGCCCACCACTTCGCCAGCATCGCCGGGGCCGGTCCCATCGTCGGACCGGTCCTGGCGTTGTACTACGGTTGGTTGCCCGTCCTCCTTTGGATCGTCCTCGGCGCGGTGTGCATCGGAGCGGTTCACGACTACGTGGCCACGTACACCGCCGTTCGGGAGGGGGGACGCAGCATCGCCGTCGTCGCGCGTCGGCTCATGGGACGCGGGGCTTTCATCCTGCTCACCTTCTTCATGGTGGTCGCCCTCACGCTCGTGTGCGCGGCGTTCCTCAATCTCTCCGCAGCGGCCCTGACAAGCACCGTCCCGCTCGAGATGCTCGGAATGGACGAGAGCCAAACGACGTTCAGCGTGATCACCGGCCCGGACCCCATTACGGGGCAACCGACCCGGTTGGCTCAGATCGGGGGAATCGCCAGCATGAGCGTGATCGTGATTACGGCCTTTTCCCCGCTTATCGGGATCCTCTACATTCGAAGGCAAACACCGGTCTGGCTTTGCTCTCTGATGGCCATCGGGATCTGCGCGGCCTCGCTCGTCATCGGGTTGTACCTTCCCGTGCGCGTGAGTGAGGACACGTGGAAGTTCCTCATCTCGCTCTACGTGCTGATCGCCTCCGGTTTGCCCGTGTGGGTACTGCTCCAGAGCCGCGATTTCATCAACGTCCACATCCTGTACGTCGGGATGGTCTTGGTGGTCATTGCGCTGATCGGGGCCGTTGTCAACGGGGCGGGAAACATTGCCGGGACACCGGGTGCGATCCCGGCCACCAACTTTGCGATGGCCGAGAGTCAGCCCACGCTGGGACCCGTCTGGCCGGTGTTGTTTATCACCATCGCCTGCGGGGCTGTTTCCGGTTTTCACTCGTTGTGCGCCGGAGGAACCACGTGCAAGCAGCTTTCGACCGAGCGGGCGGCCCGACAGGTCGGTTTCTACGGTATGCTGCTGGAAAGCTTTCTGGCCGTCCTGGTCGTTTGCGTACTGCTCGTGGGACTGAAACGAGTCGGCTATCAAGGCTTCCTCTATCCGACCGCGCCGGGGTCCAGGGGAAACGCCGTGCTGACCTTTGCCATGGGGGTCGGGCATACGGCGAACCGGGGGTTGGGTGTCTCGGTCGCAGTCGGTGCCGTTGGGGCGATGCTCCTTCTGGAAGGATTCCTCGTGACGACCCTCGACACGGCGGTTCGTTTGACGCGTTACCTTCTGGAGGAGGGCTGGGCGACGCTGTTCGACCGGTACGACGTCTACGCGGCACCGGCGGGGTCCGACGGCTTGGGCGTCCCCGCCGCGGAGCAGGATTTTCAACCGACGGGGGCCGGCGGGCTGACCCTTGCGGGGGACCCCCACGAACCCTCGGGAACGCGGGGCCGCCCCACGCACGGGCTCTTTAGAGGACTCTTGAAGCTCTCGAGGCACTATTGGTTCAACTCGGCCTGCGCCGTGGGGCTAATGCTTTTCTTGGGCTTGGGCAACGGCTACAAAGCCTTGTGGGGGATCTTCGCCGCCAGCAACCAACTGCTGGCCGCTCTGGGGCTCCTCATCGGAACGTTGTGGATCCTGCGGCAGGGCAAGCCCGTGTGGTACACGCTGGCCCCTTCCCTGGTGATGCTGGTGACCACCTTTTATATGCTGGTGTGGGCGCTGGTGAAGACGTACATTCCGGGTTGGCCGGCGACGGGCTCCTTGTTGATTGCGGATCTCGCTCTCCTGGGACTGGGCCTCGGTGTCCTTGTTCTGGGGGTGAAGACCGCCGTCACACGGGGATGGTCGGTCAGCCGGCCATGGTCCCCGCCGACGTCGGCGTCGGTCGGGACGGGCAGTTGAACTGCCTGCGGAAATGCGTGCACGGTAGCGCAAGCACACCGACCGGGCGGTCTTTATTGAAAACGTCTTAAGGCGGTTGCGGGAGCTTCCGGGATGTCCGACACGGAGGTGGATACACGGATCGATACCGTGGCGTCGACCGACGTGCACCTCGCGCCACCCTACAAGGTTATCCTGCACAACGACGACGTCAACGACATGGTGCGGGTAGTCGATGTGATCTGCCGGTTGACGCCGCTCTCGCGGGAGGAGGCGACCCGGAAGATGCTCGAGGCGCACTACACCGGTCAATCCGTCCTTTTGGTTACGCATAAAGAACGGGCGGAGTTGTACGTCGAGCAGTTTGCCAGTTGCCGTCTGACCGTCACCATCGAACCGGACGTGTGAAAACGGGGACGCAGCTAGTTTTGCCCAAAACTAGCTGCGTCCCCGTTTTCCTCTTGAGCCTCGGTCCGCCTTCGGTCACAATGCTCGCCCAAACGGGTCCGTTCGTGTCGGAAGAACCCTGCGCGAGGATGTCATCATGTCCATGCTGACCGAAGGCTTACATGCGGTGACGGTGGGGCGGATGTGGGTGCTCCCGTTGCTCGTCGTTTCAGCTTCGGCGGGCGTCGGCGGGTCGGCCGCCAGGGGTACCGAACCTCTTCCCATCGGATCTCGACTCGAGCCGTTCGTCGATGACTACCTGATCGAGACGATGAAGGGCGCGGAGCTGCGCCTCCATTCACCGACGCCCAAGGAGATTGCCATCACGTTCGACAAGCCCTGGGAAGGCAACGTGAGTGCCTACGTCACGGTGTTCGAGGACACGGATCGGTTCCGCATGTACTATCGCGGCATGGACTACGATCCGAAGACCGGCAAGAGCGGACCCGAGCAGGTCTGCTACGCGGAGAGCCGCGACGGAATCCGCTGGACCCGGCCCGACCTGAACCTCTTCGAGTTCGGCGGTTCCAAGCAGAACAACATCGTCTGGCAAGGCATCGCGTGCCACAACTTCACTCCATTTAAAGACGCCAACCCGGACGGCACGCCGGACGCCCGCTACAAGGCCCTGGGATCGGTCGAGGGCGGTCTGGTTGCCTTCAAGTCCTCCGACGGTGTCCACTGGTCGCTCATCCGGAAGGAGCCGGTCATCACCCAGGGGGCATTCGACTCGCAGAATCTGGCCTTCTGGGACGCGGTACGCGGTCGGTACGTGGATTTCCACCGCGGGTTCCGAAATGAGGTTCGGGACATCATGACCTGCACGTCGCAGGACTTCATCCACTGGACCGACCCGCAGTGGCTGGACTACGGTCCGGCTACGCCCGAGCACCTCTACACGAACGCGATTACGGCCTATCCGCGCGCCCCGCACATCTTCATGGGTTTTCCGAAGCGTTTCAGCCCGACGCGGCGCAAGAGCGATCACAGACACCCGGGCGTCTCGGACGGCGTCTTCATGGTCAGCCGCGACGGGGTGCACTTCCGGCGGTGGCAGGAGGCGTTCATCCGGCCGGGGCTTCAGGCCTCGCGGTGGGAAAACCGGAACAACATGACCGCGTGGGGCATTCTGGTGACCAAGTCGGACATTCCGGGCACGCCCGACGAGCTGTCGATCTACTCCTCGGAGGGGTACTACGTCGGGCCGTGCAGCCTCCGCCGCTTCACGATCCGAATGGACGGTTTCGTCTCGGTGAACGCCGGGTACGGCGGCGCGGAGGTCGTCACCAAGCCGCTGATATTTGAAGGCAAGCATCTGGTGATGAACTACTCGACCTCGGCCGCAGGCAGTATTCGTGTTGAGATCCAGGACGCCACCGGCCGGCCGGTGGAAGGTTACGCCCTGGCCGATTCGCCCGAAATCTACGGCGATTCGATCGCCGAAGCTGTTTCCTGGAAGGGTGGAAACGACGTGAGCAATCTGGCGGGCAAGGCCATTCGACTGCGGTTTGTAATGAAGGACGCCGACCTCTATGCGATCCAGTTCACTCCCAAGGTTCCGTGACGCTCGGCCCAAGAGCGGGTTTGCCGTGGGGATTCTTGCCGTATGGACCCTCGTTGCGGTCTGGGGCGGTCATCTTCTCGAAGGGGCCGAGCCGACGACCACCGTGGACGCGGTGAGAGACATCGGTTCGCGCCTGGAGTTGTTCGTCGACGACTGGCTGATCGATCGGATGGAGGGGGCACGTCTCGTGGTACACCCTCCGACACCCCGGGAGGTGGTCATGACGTTCGACGCGCCCTGGGAGGGAATCTGCACGGCATGCTGGACCGTCTTCCAGGATGGTCCCAAGTTCCGCATGTACTACCGGGCGATGGACTACGATCCCAAGACGAAGAAGTACACCCCGGACAAGACCGCGTACGCCGAGAGCACCGACGGGATCCGTTGGACCCGGCCGAATTTGGGCCTGATCGAGTTCAACGGCTCGAAGGAGAATAACCTCATCTGGCAGGGCTACGAGAGTCACAACTTCACGCCGTTCAAGGACGCCAACCCGGCCTGCGGACCGGACGCCCCGTACAAGGCGTTCGGCGGCGGCGATCCCAAGAAGGGTATACACATTCTCAAGTCGAGCGACGGCATTCGCTGGACATTGATGCAGCCTGAGGCCGTCATCACCAAAGGCGCCTTTGACTCGCAGAACCTGGCCTTTTGGTGGCCGCAAGCCCATCGCTATCTTGCGTACTTCCGCACCTGGAGCGGGGGCGGATACCAGGGCATTCGAGATATCAGCCACGCTACGTCAACCGACTGTGTTCACTGGACCGACCCCGAGCCGCTCAAGTACGGCGAGGCCCCCCATGAACACCTGTACACCAACGGCATCCTGCCGTATTTCCGCGCCCCCCACATCCTGATGGGCTTTCCGAAGCGCTTCTGGCCGGAGCGACGAAAGGTGGCGGACGCATTCTACGACGGACTCTCCGAGACGGTCTTCATGACCAGCCGGGACGGCGTCCATTGGCACCGGTGGCAGGAGGCGTTCGTCCGCCCCGGTCTCCAGAAGGAACGGTGGGTCACCCGAAACAACCTGACGGCCTACGGCATTTTGGTCACCCCGTCGGACATTCCCGGCACGCCGGACGAGCTGTCGATCTACACGAGCGAGGGGTATTACATCGGCCCCTGCCGGCTGCGCCGTTTCACGCTGCGGATGGACGGGTTCGTCTCCGTGAACGCACCGTTCCGCGGGGGCGAGCTGGTCACAAAACCGTTCGTGTTCAAGGGCAAGCACCTGGTGATGAACTACTCCACATCCGGTGCAGGCGGCGTGCGGGTCGAGCTTCAAGACGCCGCCGGCAAGCCGATTGAAGGCTACGCCCTGGCGGACTCCCCGGAGATCTACGGGGATGCGATCGAACACGTCGTCTCCTGGAAAGGCGGCAACGACGTCGCCGGACTGGCCGGCAGACCGGTGCGGCTTCGGTTCGTGATGAGGGACGCGGACCTGTATGCCATCCGGTTCGTTCCTCCGTTGCCGTGATGACCGGTTGGGCCACATGATGCGGCGCTCGATCAACGCGTGGTTTTTTGAGGCCTCAACGCCGGTGGTCGAAATGGCTCGTCGATGCGCGGCCGCCGGTTTTGAGGCGCTGGAACTCGTCCTCGAGAACGAGGGGGTGCTCACGCCGCAAACGGATCAGGCCACGTGCCGCTCTTATGGGCAGCAGGTACGCGACGCCGGGCTCCACGTCGCTTCATTGGCCACCGGGCTCTTCTGGCAAACGCACTACGGTTCCGACGATCCCGAGACGCGGCAGAAGGCGTACGATCTGACGCTGTCCATACTGGATCGCGCGGCGTGGTTGGGCGCGGAGGCGATCCTGGTGATTCCGGCCGTTGTGGGGGCGTGGAACGCCGCGACCCCGAGCGTCCGCTATGCCGACGCGCTGAACCGCAGCTTCGAGACCCTGCATCGTCTGGCCTACGAGGCCGAGCAGCGGGGCGTGATCCTCGCCGTCGAAAACGTGTGGAATCGATTCCTCCTCTCACCGGTGGAACTGGCCGATCTGATCGATCGGGTGAACAGTCCGTGGGTGGGGGCGTACCTGGACGTGGGGAACGTCTTGGCCTTCGGTTTTCCCCAGGATTGGATCGACACGCTGGGTCGCCGAATCGTCCGCGTCCACCTGAAAGACTACGACCTGAGCAACCCGGGCATCGAAGGGTTCTGTCCGCTGGGTGAGGGCAGTGTGGACTGGCCTGCCGTCATGGCGGCCTTGTCCCGGGCCGGATACGACGGTCCGCTCACCTATGAAGGTCGCGGCGACCTGGCCGATATCAAGGTCCGGATGGACAGGATCCTCTCGTTGTTGGCTTCCTGATCCGAGGTGGATGAACCGCGGGGCGGTCGTTCCACCGCGATCCCGTGATCCGAGCGTTACGCCGCGGGGTCCTCGGGGGCGACATCCCCTTGATCGTCGCCGGTAACGTCGCTCTTGCAAATTTCCCGGATGACGGACAGCGCATAGCTCCCCGAGGGCAGGAAGAACCGAAGTTCAATGAACGGTCCGTGCGAATCGACGCCCGCCTCCGCGGAAACTTCGCTGAGCGGGACCCGCAACGGTCGGCGGGCTCCTTTGACGCGGTGCGCACCGGGCGAACGAAAATCTCGCACGGTAAATCCGTCCTCTGCCAACAGGGCGGCCTCCATCTCGCTCGCTCGCCCCGTCGGCTGCGACATTCGGTAGCCGAACAGGGGCCCCGTCGGACTGATCTCGAACCGGTCGCAACGCGGTTGCTCCGCGGCGACGTCCCTCACGGAGAAGACCGCACCCTGGGGGTGCCGCCAAGCCAAATCGCCCTCCCACACGCGATCCAGCGCGTCGATCCGCTCGCCAACGACCCGGTTGAACAACGCGCTCTGATAGGCCGAAACGTAGAACCGTTTGAGCGCCTTATCGATTGCCTTGAACGCACGGGCCCGCGATCCTCGGGTCTGGGCCAAGACGCGACAGGTGCGCCGCTCGGCGCGGAACACCCAGGGCCAGGCTTCGGCGGCCTGGTCGTATCGACCGGCCTCGTAGTGCTGCCGCGCCGCCAGGATCGGACCGTGGTCCGAGGGTCCGGGTCGGCCCAACATCACGTCAAGGCATTCATCCCAATCCTGTCGGAGCATGGCCCGCCCGATCTGCCAGGTATCTCCTCGGGCCCCGAAGCGCTGCGGACCGAAATAGTTCGGCACGCCCCTTTTCGACAGGACGTCCAAAACGGCCTGCACGTCGCCCAGTCGCGTGGGGTCCGTCCGTCGAAGCCGGATCACAAACCGGTTGCCCTTGAGATGCCCGATGCGGAGTTTGTTTCCGTGGCGGGCGACGTTCAGAACGCGAATCCCCGGGAGGTTCAGGGCGGCGACTCGGTCCGGGTCCACATGCTCGACGCTGAAGATTTGTCGGGTAACGGCGCGGGCGTCCTTCAGACCGGCGTATCCGATCTGGTAAGGGGCGACGCCCAATGCCCCCGCCACCCGACGAACGGCTTCCAGAGTCGGCAGACCGCTCTTTTCGATGGTGAAGTAGGTGTGCGTACCTCGACCGCAAGGTTCGTACAGAGGGACTTCCTCCACGCGGAAGTCCTCGTTCCGGCACTTGACCACCCCGGGAACCGGCTGAACGTGGCGCGTCAGAAAAGGCGACGGGACGGACTCGGCCATTGGAAGGCGGCCTCCGGATGCGCCTCATTTGCCCCGTGCGGTCATGGTCGCTTCTTCTTCCAGACCGTACCGCTTCATTTTCTTGTAGAGGGTCGTCCGGTTGATTTCCAAGGCCTCGGCCGTCAACTGACGGTTCCAGTGGTGGGCCTCCAGGGCCGCTCGAAGGATCTGCTTTTCGGGCTCCTCCAAGGCGGCCCGGAGCGACATTCGCCGGTACCGCCGTTCCGCCGGCTCGGGTCGGCCGGCCTGCTCCACGATGTTCTCCGGCAGGTCCGCGGGCGTGATGTACTGGCCCTTGCTCAACACGACTGCGCGTTCGATGCAGTTCTCCAACTCCCGGACGTTTCCCTTCCAGCGATACCGCGACATGATCTCGAGCGCCTCGTCCGTCAGACCGAGAAGGGCTCGACCACGCTGCGCGCAGTACTTTTTAAGGAAGAATTCGGCGAGCAGCGGGATGTCCCCGACCCGCTCCCGCAACGCCGGCAAATCGATCGTCACGACGTTGATCCGGTAGTAGAGGTCTTGGCGGAATCGTCCGGCGTCTACTTCGGCGGCCAGGTCGGTGTTGGTGGCCAGGATGACCCGCGTGTCGACGGTCTGGGTTTGATTGCTGCCGACCGGTTCAAACTGCCGCTCCTGCAGGACGCGGAGCAGTTTGACCTGCAGCGCGGGAGACGCGCTGCTGATCTCGTCGAGGAAGATCGTTCCCTGGTGGGCCGCTTTGAATTTGCCTTCCTTGTCGTTCAGGGCGTTCGTAAAGGCCCCTTTGACGTGTCCGAACAACTCGCTCTCCAGCAACGTCTCGGGCAGCGCGCCGCAGCTCACCTCGACGAAGGGTTTGTCTCTTCGCTCGCTGCGATAGTGGATCGCCCGCGCGACCAGGCTCTTGCCGGTGCCCGACTCGCCCTGGATGAGCACGGTCGTGGTGGAGTCCGCCACGGCTTCGATCAAGTCGAAGATCTTCAGCATCTGGTAGTCGTGCCCGACGATGTTGTCCAGGCTGTATCGCAGGTCCAACTGTTTCCGTAGCGCCTGGTTCTCGCGGACGAGCGCCTGCTGCTTGACGGCCCGTTCCACGACGAGGCGGATTTCGTCGTCGATGATGGGTTTGGTAAGGTAGTCGTAGGCGCCCATCTTGATCGCTTCGACCGCCGAATCGATCGTCCCGTAACCCGTGATCATGATGACCACGACCTCGGGATACTGCTCCTTGATGAGACGCAAGAGGTCGAACCCGTTCCCCTCCGACATGTTCACATCCGTGATCACGACGTGGTAGATCCCCCGGCCGAGGGCGGTCACCGCCTGGCGGTACGACTCGGCGCCGTCCACCTCGTAACCTTCCAACCGGAGGAACTCGGACAGCGACTCGACGATGATCCGATCGTCATCCACAACGAGCAAACGGTTGGCAGACCCCACGTTGCAAACTCCTTGTCCTGCGCGCGGTCAAGCACGCAAGCTGCCCGGAACGGCACAACTTCCCAGGGGCAGTCTGACGACAAAAACCGCCCCACCCGAAGGACGATTCTCCGCGGTCAATTGACCGTTGTAGCGCTCGACGATATCCCGCGAGACGGCCAGGCCCAGCCCCGTCCCCTTGCCGGGTTCCTTGGTGGTGAAGAAGGGTTCGAACAGGCGGTCGGTCTCCGCGGGCAAACCGCCCCCGGTATCCTCAAAGCGAATGACCACGTTCTGGTCGACAAGCTGCGTCGAAATCGTCAGGGTCCCTCCCTTCGGCATGGCATCGATGGCGTTCTTGATCAGGTTGCAAAACACCTGGAACAGGTTGCCCGCGCGAAGGGGCGGTATCTGAGATTCCAGGCTGAGGATAATGGTCACGCCGCTCTTGTCCGCCTCGCTTTCCAATACCTTCACGGCGTCTTCGACGAGCTGGTTGAGTGTGGTCTGTTCGTAAACCGAGTGGGTGGTTCGACTGAATTCCAGCAGTTCACCGATGATCTGCGTCATTCGCTGCAAGCCCTTTCGCGATTCGGTCAGGTACCGGACCGCTTGCTGGGGTTCGCCCTGTTGACTGACCCGGATCGCCAGGTTGATGTAGCGGAGCGCCCCGTCCAAAGGATTGTTCAGCTCATGGGCAACGCGGGCCGCCAACTTGCCCACGGCCGCCAGGCGCTCGCTCACCATCAACCGCTTCTCCAGGGTGGCTTGCAGCGTGACGTCCTCCACGACAAGCATCCCGCCAAGCACCCGACCGTCTTGATCGTCGGCGATCGGGACCAAGTCGAAATTCACGAGTCGTTCCGGCTGACCGGTACGTCGGCAGGTGATGTTGGCGAAGTGGGCCGACCGCCTTGTCTGAAGGACCTTGGTGATCTGGACGTTCCAGTTTTCATACCGTGCCTCAATGGTCAGTTCCCGCATTGCTTGGTCGATCGGGCGATTGAGTTGGGCGAGAAACTGGGCAGCCTCATTCCGAAAGATGACCCGAAGGGTGGAATCAAATATCACAACACCAAGCGGCAAACTCCGAAATAAGTGTTCCGCGATGTCGCTGATACGGAGCGGTGTTCCTTCTCCGGAAGCGGACCTGAGAGCAAACTGGCCTGAGTCGGGCTCACGGGTGACCATCGTTAGGCCCTTCATTCACCGGGGATCACCGAGGCAAAACCGGTCGCTCCAGCACGGAGCAGACGGGAGCTGGTTTGACCCCTCGTGGATGGGCTCCGAAGTCCCCTCGCGCGTGAAAGCGCGAGCATTCTATGTAGGGTATCGACTTTCGTCAAGGCCGATGTTTACTTAGGACAACACCGAGTGGTGATTCCTGACAACCTTGGGCTGAGTACGATGCCTAGGAGCAACATTAACAAACAATAAGATATTTAGTTATACGCAAGTATTTTATGATCTGCAAATTACTATTGTGCAGTCAAGAAGGCCCTGCGGTTGATCTCAACCAGTATGATTCGCTTGAGCCCCTTGACATACACGAGGTTACAGTAGGCATCGACCAGCAACGGGCGGTAGAGGCCCGTGCGGAACTGGCTGCGAAGCCAACCCGTGCCGTCTTCTTGCAGACGGAGCTCGCTGATGGCCGTGGGCCAGTTCCCATCGACAGGTTCGCCCACCTTGGCCACCAAACCCACCACGGCTCCTCGGGTGAAGTCGGGGGGAGGATCCGGTTGGGTCAACCCGGTTTGCTCACAGAAGGCCCGCCAGCGGGCGGGCGTCCTGATCTCCACGAGATCGTACTGGTCGCACAGCTTGCACAGGCTGTCGGCAGCCAGATTCACCCCAAGCGGGACGCGAACGTGCCACTGCCGATCCGGGCAAATGGGCGACGATCTGGCCAGCGTGGCCGGATCAATGCAAACAGAATATGCCTTTGGACCATTTCCACTAGGGGCCGAGCAGCCCGGCAATCCCCACGCACACAAGAACCCCAGCAGTGCGGCGACGGAACGCCTCACGTCCTTTATCCCCCGACCGAATCAGGACCGTTGAAAAGGATCGGACCCCACAGTACCCTTGGCGCACTTGAACGGCGAAGCCGAATGCCACCAGTATATCGGCTCGCTTTGAAATTGTCAGGAGCTCTCAAGATGATCGTTGGTGTACCCAAGGAAACCAAGCCGGACGAGTACCGGGTGGGCCTTATTCCCGTGGGCGTGGAGCTCCTTCGCGCCGCCGGTCACCGGGTGTTGATCGAGACGCAGGCGGGGCTCGGCTCGGGTCTGACCGATAACGAGTACGTCGAACAGGGGGCTGAGATCGTCGCGACCGCCGCCGAGATTTGGCAACGGGCAGACATGATTGTGAAGGTAAAGGAGCCACAGTGGGCCGAGATCCCCATGCTGCGTCCCGGCCAAGTCATCTTTACCTACTGGCACTTCGCCGCAGACCGCGCGCTGTTTGAGGCCGTCCTGAAGTCCGGTGTGGTCGCCATTGCCTACGAGACCCTTCGCGACGCCTCCGGTCAACTACCCCTGTTGACGCCCATGAGCGAAGTAGCCGGCAAAATGAGCATCCAGGAAGGAGCCAAGTATCTGGAAAAACCCATGTTGGGCCGTGGCATCCTGCTGGGGGGGGTGCCGGGGGTCGAACCGGCCAACGTGGTCATCATCGGCGGGGGGATTGTCGGGACGAACGCCGCGAAGGTGGCCGCGGGGCTTGGCGCCCGCGTGACCATCATGGATGTCAACGTGAACCGCCTCCGTTATCTGGACGACATCATGCCGGCGAACGTCCACACCGTGTATTCCGACGCCCACACCCTTCGGCGATTTGTGGCCGACGCCGATTTGGTTGTCGGTGCGGTGCTGATTCCCGGTGCCCGTTGCCCGATCCTGGTCAGCGAACAGATGGTGGCGCAGATGAAGCCCGGCGCGGTCATCATCGACGTGGGCATCGACCAAGGGGGGTGTGTGGAGACCTCGCGGCCGACGACCCACCGGGAGCCCACGTATCTGGTGCACGATGTGGTTCACTATGGGGTGACGAACATGCCGGGGGCGGTCGGACGGACGAGCACCTTCGCGTTGGCCAACGCGACCTTGCCGTACGTCTTGAAGCTCGCCAACCTGGGTTACCGCGAGGCCGCGCTCCGCGAACCGGGAATCGCCCAGGGCGTAAACATAGAGTGCGGGCAAGTGACAA
>Ga0129299_1000076_pt1 | contig 49655 bp, 38 predicted proteins | sample ConPoolayeCmetaG_FD_94477 | JGI IMG/M metagenome (GOLD analysis project Ga0129299, IMG submission 94477) | Hot spring microbial mat communities from California, USA to study Microbial Dark Matter (Phase II) - Cone Pool mat layer C metaG ...
GCCCGCAAGCGAACGTGGCGTTGCCGATCCGCCGCGGCGGGCGGTACCAGAGCATCCGCAGGTCGGAGGGCATGGGCAAGTCGCGAAGAATTCGCGAGGGGCGAACCACGCGGCGATTCGGGTGGAGTTCCTCCGGGACTTCCTGAAGGCAGAGCACGTCGAAGGTCTGGGAGCGGATCAGCTCCAACGCCTCCGGCCAGGCCAGCCCCATTTCGATGTTGTAGGTCATCAGCCTGATCACGGCCCGGCTACCGCGACAGTCTCCGCTCACGGTTCCGCCCTCTGCTGGCCATCCCCTCGACGAGTTCGTTCCGCCGCGTCGTCGACCCGCAGGAAACCGAATTGGCGACACGCCAACGCCGCCAGCAACGGGCAGGAGACACACACCGCGGCGATGGCTGCGGCGGGCAACACGGCACAGGCCAAGCCCAGAACCGCGAACAAGCCGCCCAGCCCGTAGCAGACGGCGATCGTCTGCCGAACCGTTAGACCACGATCGCGGAGTTGATCGTAGAAGTGGCTTCGGTCCCCCACCAAAAGCGGCCGTCCGTTCAGCCCACGACGAGCGATCGCCAGCGCCGTATCGAAGATCGGGAAGCCGAAGATCAGCAGGGCGCCGGCCAGTCCTCGCCACGAGCCGCCTTCCGTCATGAGAATCATCAGCACGGCCACGTTGAAACCAAGAAGCAACGAGCCGCTGTCCCCCATGAACATGGACGCCGGCGGAAGATTGAAGCACAGAAACGCGAGCGAGGCCCCGAACGCGGCCCCGGAAATCGCCAGCACAGGCCAGAGGGAGGCGGCATTCGGGCCGTCCCGACCGGTCATCAGCCACGCAAAAACCGCGAAACCCACCGCCGCGATGGCGATGATCCCGCCGCATAAACCGTCAAGACCATCGATCAGGTTTGTTGAATTGGTCGCTCCCGCCAGGACGAGGACGCAGAACAGGCCGGAGACGAATACGGGCAAGCTCACCGATCCGACCGTCCAGTCGGCGGCCACCGGCCCCAGGAGTGCATGCCAGATCCCGCGGCCCGGCCCGCCGGCGACTAGGAGGACCGCCACCAGGGCTTGAGCTGCCAGCCGGAGGCCGGGCGGCAAATGCCGCAGATCATCGATCAACCCCACCAGCATGAGGATCGCCCCGCCGACGACAATCCAGACCAACAGCCCGTGCTGTCCTCCAGACTGGGTCATGCCGTAGAGCACGGCCACCAGCCAGCCAAGCCAGATGCCGACTCCGCCCAGGTAGGGAATGGGCTTCGCGTGAGGTTTCAGCCCCGCGTCCGGTCGATCGTAGAGTTCCCATCGCACCGCCACACGCCGGACCAGCGGGAGAGCAACCACGCCGACCACAAAGGCCAGCGATGCCGCAGAAGCAATCTGGAACAACAGCCCGCCTTCCGGCATCGCGCCCTCCCGGTCCTGACTGACGGCCTCCACGCTCCCCGCGGCAGGAGCTGCGGACTCCCGGATTCCGCCACAGCGCGATGTTATGGAGGATGGCGGCGGCCAAGGCAAGCCGCAGCGGCACGAGCAGGATTCGAAAGACCGCAGCGCAGGGTTAACCCCGCAAGAACCCCGGTGGGCGGCAGCGGCCGGTTGGTTGCGGCAGTGGCCCGGCTGCGGCGAGCGGGCTGCTACTCGATGGTCCAGACATCCCCGGACTCGATGAGACTCTGAATGTCTCCCTTGCCCTGCTTGGCGATGGCCGCTTCTTCCTGCTTCAGCATCTCGCGGTCATATCCGGGGGCGTCAACGCACCGCAGGACGCCCATCGGCTCCGGGAACTCCGGATATCGCATGCGGCTGAGGAGGTACGCCAGACTGGGTTCCGGGGCTCGCTCGTCGTGGAAAAGCAGATCGTCTTCCTTCACGCCGTTGCCCAGCGGCACGATTTCCGGGATCAAGCCGTTCAGGCGGATGCCTTTCTCGCGGTCCTTGCCGAAAACGAGCGGCTTGCCGTGCTCGAGGTAGATCGTGGTGTCGAACTTGGTGGCTCGGTCGCTGGCGAAGTGGAACGCGCCGTCATTGAACACATGGCAGTTCTGGTAGATCTCCACGAACGCCGTGCCCACGTGCTCCGCAGCCCGTCGCAGCGTCTCTTCCAGATGTTTGACGTTCACATCCAGCGTGCGAGCGACAAAGGAGGCCTCCGCGCCGATGGCGATGGAGAGCGGATGAATGGGGTTATCGATGGACCCGAGCGGCGTCGACTTGGTGCGTTTGCCCAATTCCGAGGTCGGGGAAACCTGCCCTTTGGTCAATCCGTAGATCCGGTTATTGAAGACCAGCACCTTGACATCAATGTTCCGCCGAATCGCGTGAATGAGGTGATTGCCGCCAATGCTGAGCCCGTCACCGTCGCCAGTCGCCACCCACACCGAAAGCTCGGGATTGGCGATCTTGATGCCGGTGGCCAGTGCCAGCGCGCGGCCGTGAATGCCGTGAAAACCGTAGGTGTTGACGTAGTAGGGAAAACGGCTGGAGCAGCCGATGCCCGACACGAAAACCACCTTCTCGCGAGGGAGCTGCAAATCGGCGAAAACCTTCTTCACCTGCGCCAGGATGGAGTAATCGCCGCAGCCCGGACACCAGCGAACTTCCTGATCGCTGGCGTAATCCTTGGCGGTCAATACCGGCAAAGAGTTCGTCGTCATTGGCCTCACCTGCTGCGAAGCACTTCGCTGATCTTGGTTTCGATTTCGGAGATCAGGAAGGGCTTGCCTTGCATCTTGTTCAGACCGATCGCCTCTACACCGTAGCGGGCCCGAAGCAGGAACCGCAATTGTCCCAGGTTGAGTTCGGGAACCAGAATCTGTCGGTAGTTTCGCAGAACCTCGCCCAGATTCGCCGGCATCGGATTCAGATAACGAATCTGGCACCACCCCACCGACTCGCCCCGCCGTTGGGCCCGTTCGCAGGCGGACCGAAGCGCCCCGCCTGTGCCGCCCCAGCCGACCACCAGCAAATCACCCTGTTCCGGCCCCAGAACGGCCTGCTTGGGCAGGTACTTGGCGATCCGCTCGATCTTCTGAGCACGCAATAGCGACATCCGCTCGTGGTTGGCGGGATCGTAGGAAACCGTTCCGATTCCGTCGGCCTTCTCCAGCCCGCCGACGCGATGCTCAAGCCCGGGGGTGCCCGGCAAAGCCCAGGGCCGCACCAGGTCCTCGTTACGGAGGTAGGGGGCGAAGCCTGCGTCGGTGTTAGACGTCGTCGGGTGATGTACCTCGATTCTGGGGTAACTCCGCAGGTCCGGCAGGGCCCACGGCTCCTCGCCGTTGGCGATGTAACCATCGGTGAGCAGGATGACCGGGGTCATGAAGCGAATAGCCAGGCGGGCGGCCTCGATGGCGGCGTTGAAGCAATCCGCCGGCGAATCCGCGGCCAGAACCGGCAGTGGACACTCCCCGTGCCGGCCGAATATCGCCAGCAACAGGTCTGACTGCTCGGTCTTGGTCGGCAGGCCTGTGCTCGGGCCGCCCCGTTGGACATCGACAATCACCAACGGAAGCTCGGTCATCACGGCCAAGCCCAAACCCTCGGCCTTCAGGTCCAGACCGGGGCCGCTGGTGCCGGTGGCCGCCAGTTGGCCCGCGTAGGCGGCGCCGATCGAGGCCACCACAGCGGCGATTTCATCTTCCGCCTGGAACGTTCGAACCCGGTGATTGCGGTATCGCGACAGCGTATGCAGGATGTCGCTGGCCGGGGTGATGGGATAGCTGCCGTAGAACAGATGCTTGCCCGCCAGTTCTGCCGCGGCCATCAATCCCAGGGCGGTCGCCTCGTTTCCCGAGATGCTCCGATAGCGGCCGGGCGGCAAGGTGGCTCGTCCCACGCGATAACTGCTGACGAAAAGCTCGCACGTCTCGCCGTAATAATAGCCCGTCTTCATGGCGGTCTTGTTGGCTGTAGCCACGGCCGGGCTTTTGCCGAACTTGTCATCGATCCACTCAATGGTCGGCTCCATCGGCCGACCATACAGCCAATAGATCAAGCCCAGGGCAAAGAAATTCTTGCAGCGGTCGACCTCCTTCGGGCCTAGCCCCGAGCTGGCCAGCGCTTCGCGATTCAGCCGAGAGATGGGCACCTTGAAGACACGGTAGCCCTGCAAGGAGTTGTCCTCGAGGGGATTGTTTTCGTAGCCCGCCTTCTTCAGGTCCGTCTTGCCGAAGGCGTCCTCGTTGACAATGATAATCCCGCCCTTGCGGACGTCCCGCAGGCTGACCTTCAGCGCGGCGGGGTTGAAGGCCACCAACGCGTCGATCAGGTCTCCAGGCGTGTGGACATCGTGCGCGCTGAAGTTGATCTGAAAGCCGCTGACGCCGGCCACGGTTCCGGCGGGAGCGCGGATTTCCGCGGGATAGTCCGGAAACGTCGCCACGTCGTTGCCGAAGATGGCCGAGCTGCGGGTGAACTGCGTGCCCGCCAACTGCATGCCGTCACCGGAATCGCCTACGAGGCGTATGGTGACTTCGTCCAGTTCTTCCACCGGCTTTCCGCTCGGCTTGCGAATGGTCATGGTCTCGGTCGTCATGGTCGATCTCGGGCTTTTCAGATCACGAATGGATTACGACGTTCCACAAAGGCCGGCAACTCCCTCCGCACCGGCTTGGCGAAGCCAAACCCACTCTGGTCGGGGTTACGTGGGTTCTCGCCCTGAGCGGTTGCGGGCTGACGTTCGAGCTGATGCCCAGCTCCTGGCGAACGGTCATCGTGCAGGCTCTCATTTGCTCCGGCCACGCGATAGCATAGCACAACGGCCGGATCAGTTCTATTCGAATGCCTGCCGCCGGCATGGCGGCTTGCTGTTTACCGCAATCCCTGACCCACTTCGCTGGTTTGCATCAAAAAGCGGACGAGGCGAAGGTCCGGCCCCCCCTTGCGGACCAAACCACCCCTTGCTAAACTCCCATTCGGTTCGGAGGTCGACCCGCCGAACCGGACATCCAAAGTCCCGTGCCTGCGGCCGTGGCGGAATTGGCAGACGCGCTAGGTTCAGGTCCTAGTCCGGATCACACCGGGTGGAGGTTCGACTCCTCTCGGCCGCATTCTCGGGAGCCGTACATCGTGCTCCTCACGCTCGCCCCGGCTCCTTCCACCCGACGCTCATCCTTTGCAACATCCCCGAGGCTTCGTCCGGTCGATGCACCGGATCCGCATCTCCGCCAACTCGTCCAGCACCGGGTTGTAGATTTCCTTGATCACCGGCACATGCACGCCCGGCCGGTGGATCTTCCCAGTCAAAATCAACTTGACGCCGACCGCGGCGGGCAGACTCACCGTGCGAGCCATCGACGTGTCGCCATGAGGAATGCCGAAGTCGATCAGTGTCGAAGTAATCTCCTCTTCCTGGCCCGAGGGGTACCGCGCGACGAAGTGGTGAACGAGGACGATCATGTCGCGCTCGCCGGGTTTGTAGCTCATTTTCTCGGCCATCCGCGTCGCCAGCACGTCGAGGGCCGTGGTGGGCTTGCCCGTGATCGGCAACGGCTCGTCGCTGAACAAACCCAGCCACTCCAGCCGGTCCAGGATCCGGGAGGAGGGATCGAGCTTCAGTTCCCGGGCGACATCCTGCCGGAGTGTCCCTTGCCGGGCCGCCTTGAGGAAGCCCGCGGTGTATCGGCTGTAGGTCGTTCCGGCCGGGTACGTCACCGGCGTCTCATCGAGCAGGCCCAGATCTACGATCTTCTTGAGCGTTTCGCACCAGCCCGGATACCGCAGCGTGCCGCGGAACATCGTTTCGATGCCGCTGAGGCCGTAGGTCTCGATGTAACTGAGGCTGTCGCGATTCGGATAGCCCTCCAACTCGCCCACGCCCTCGACCTGCATCGGACGGCAGGCCGTGAACAGTTCCGGCCCGGGAATCCTCACTTCCTTGCCGTCCTCCAGATACAGCGCCGAGTTCTTGCCCGCCGTGCAGACGCCTCGCGGACTCCAGGAGAACTTGTAACCGAAGGGATTGTCATTGGCCTCGGGAGCCGGCAGCCCGCCGCAATGCGAGCGAAAGCTGACGACCTTGCCACCTTTGCCGCGAACCTCGTCGATGATCCGCATCGCCGACATATGGTCGATGCCCGGATCCACGCCGATCTCATTAAGGATCATCACGCCGGCCTGACGAGCCGGCCCGTCCAGCTCCTTCATCTTGGGGCTGACATAAGATGTCGTGACCATTTGCTTGCGGTGCTTGATGCAGAACTCCGCCACCACCGGGTGCAGCGGCGCGGGCAACAGGCTGACGGCCAGATCGTGCTCGCGGATGAGACGTTCCATCTTGGCGGTGTCCTCGGCCAGGAGGTCGGTCACGCCGCCGTTCGGATGTCCGGCAATCAACGCCTCCGCCTTGTTCACGGTGCGGCTTGCCACCGTCACCCGGAAATCCGGCTGGTCGAGCAGGTAGCGGACCAGCGGACGCGAAACCAAGCCAGCGCCAAGAACGAGAACCTTCTTCATGCTCGCACTCTCCTACACCAGAATGATGAACCAGCAGCCTTGTGGCACCATACTCCGTCCGGCTGGCGACGTACCGCCTGCCGCAGACCCCCATCCGAACCTGCCCCAGCCTAGCGGTTGACAAAGTCAGCCAGGTACGCGTACGAGTCGGTCAATTGGCCGTGCCACAGAATCGTCGCATCCCGCAACTCCCGCGGCAAGCCGCTCTGGGCCAGGGTTGCTCCGTAGTCCGCTTTCGCCAGAGCGGGCACGAACGGACTGAGCGCGCGACTGAACTCCACTGAGGCGTCGACCGGGATCTCGCAGGGCAGAAAATCCACCGCGAGGACCACCGGCCCCCGACCTTCGACACCGTCTTTGGCCGAAGCGGTCTCCGGATCATAAACGAAGACCGGATTACCTGGGTCGGTCGCCTTCACCGTGCAGGCGACCGATCCGTCGATGTCACAACTGATGTCGCCAACCACCCGGAGTCGCGGCGGCTGCAAACCGCGGTAAAGGTCGCGGAATTGTTCGCGGTCGATCAAGCGAGGATATTTCGGCTCCCAATAAATGCAATTCACCAGGATGGTCAAATAGCGGGCGTGGCCATAGAAAATCGGACGATAAAGCTCTGGATGGCGATAGTATTCCGTCAGACTGAAAGCCGCGGTTCGGTCGATTCGCTCGACCATGTCTTCTTCGCGGAACACCACCTTGTATAAATGGGTTGCGGATGGCTTCAGGCTCGCCAAATCTCTTGGCGCGACTTCCACGAACGGCAGCAGGTCGAAGATTTCCTGCGCCCCTTGCGAAACCTTTCCATAGCCCGCAAAACCACAAACGGCGGGCTGCACGGCGGCTGGAAGCCCGCCCGACCGAATTTCCTCCGCGACTTGCCGCAGCTCCTGTCGGGCGTGCTCTAGATTACGGTATTCGTGGGCCTGTCGAATACGAGAAAACGGGTTTTTAACCCCCTCGGCATCTAGTCTCCTGCCCAATGCCCAGAGTGTGTCGATCATGCCGGCCAACCCGGCGAATCGCCCGAAGAAGACCAATCGGCGACCTTCGTTATCAACGATCTTCTCATAATCTATCAATTGACAATTTAATTCCATAAGCCGTCGGAGCATCGGCATGTTGGCGGGCTGCCCCTTGATGGTGTGCGAAAAGAACACATAAGTGCGGCCGGGCGCGAAGCACTCCGGCGGGATCTCCTTCACCCCGAGGATGACTTGGCAATCGTCCAGCCGGTCGCAAACCTGAGCACCCACGTCCAAGAATGCCTTCTCCTTGATCGCACGGATGGGCGAGGACTGCACCACAATGTTCAGGCCATGGTCGCGAATCAGTCGCCCGATGTCCTCCGGAACGAGGGGCACTCTTGCTTCCCAGCGGCTCTTGTCCTCTCGGCGAATGCCAATTCTGACCATCCTGCAACCTCCTGCCCCCCAGCGGACCGCACCCTGCGGTGGAGCCTCCCGCCGGGAGCTGGATCTCGCAATTCCGGCCACAAACTGTGCAATATCCGTGCCATAGTCGGACGTTGGGCAGCCAAACAGGTATAAACAGATAAATAGCGGTGCAATAACTTCTTGACGGCGGTACAACCGACAAAGACACTTCGCGAACGAGCAGTTCGGAGGCTCTAACGCAAGTGCTTGATCCTATTGCCCCAATCGGTAGGCGGCCCCCTCGTTTGCAGGCCCGGCTGTGTGGCCGTTCCGGCGTGGATCGCGGTGGCCGGTCTGCGGCCTTTGCGGCCATTGGTTTGCCCCTGTTGTGCTGCGTGGCGTGCGACTTGGTTGGCCCGTGGAACACTTGTGAAACTCCTTTTCCAGGGTCTTCGCCACCTCGCAATCCGCTCCTGCTTGACGACGCCCCATATTTCGAAACGTTGGCGATTCCGACAGACCCCCAGCGGTTCCCCTACAACCACGTCTCCACGGTGCTCTCCCTGCCTGACGGGACGTTGCTCGTCGCTTGGGGAGCGGGTTCACGCGAACTGGGCCAGGACACGGTGATTCTGGGTTCACGTCTTGCCCCACAAGCAAAGGCTTGGACCGCCGCTGAAGTGTGGGCGGATCGGCCCAGTTTCGCGGATGCCAATCCGGTGCTGTTCCTCGCGGAAGATGGGCGTTTGCGATTGCTGCACGTTGAGATGTTTGGCGATACGTTCTGTCTTGGAAAAGTCGTCCAACAGACCAGCGATAACGCCGGTCTCACCTGGTCTTCTCCTGTCGTGGTCCTCGACACCACGTGTGTGATGGTCCGCAATCGCCCGATCCAGACCCGCACCGGGCGTTGGATCCTGCCTGCCTATACGCAGGCCATTTACCAGAGCCAGTTCTTCCTCCGCGACCACAGCACCGAATCGTGGGTCGCTACCCCGCCGTTGCTGACCTTCCCCAACAACCTGCAACCGGCGGTCGTGGAGACGACCAGCGGATCACTGCTGGCCCTGCTCCGTACGGCCGGGGACGGAGGCTCCACCTGGGAAGCCCGCAGCAGTGACGGGGGGCAGTCCTGGACACTATGCCTGCGGAATGGCCTTCGGAACCCCAACAGCGGGTTGGATCTTCTCCGACTGGCCGATGGCCGTCTGGTGCTCGCCTACAACGACAGCGATCAGAACCGCTACCCGCTGGTGGTCTGTTTATCCGATGATGATGGTCGCAATTGGTCGCGTCCCCGCGTCGTCGATCCCGGTCCTGGGGCCGCGGCGTATCCCTCCTTGGATCAGGCTCCCGATGGCCGGATCCATCTGACCTACAGCCAGGATTTGACGTTCATTCAGCATGTCACGATGAACGCCGCCTGGATCCTCGCGACGGAAGACGCGGCCAGCGGAAACGGGGCTTGACTTAGCCCGCCTCCGAGTGTTCCATGCGAACTCATGGCCACTCGAGAAACGATTCGCTGTTCGGTCATTACCCCGGAAGAGCAGGTTCTCGACGCCGCGGCGACCGCCGTGTTGATCCCGGCTCACGACGGGTTTACGGGCATCCTCTTGAATCGTGCTCCCCTGCTCTGCGAATTGGGCATGGGCATCCTGCGGGTGGACACGGTGGAAACCGGCCGCCGCGAGATCCTGATCGAAGGAGGCTTCGCGCAGGTGCTTGAAAACCAGGTGGTCGTGCTCACCGAGAAAGCTTACCCCGCCGAGACGATTTCCAGAGCGGACGCGGAGAAAGCCCTCGCCGAAGCGGAAGCCATGCCGATGACCGGGCGGTCCCAACTGGAAGCCCGGCAGCGAGCCATCCAGAAGGCCAAGCTCAGTCTTCACCTCGCCCGCCAATAGCCTGGGGTCCGCGAATCGCCCAGCGATCCCAACAAGCGTGGACGCGTTTCCCGCACGTTGATTCAACATCCGATCCTTCTTAGAGTAACGTAGCGGCCCGTAAGGCAGAGCGATGGGTTGCGAACCCCGCCTCCGGTACAACGGCGGCTCTCCAGGGTGGGTGCGGATGGCCAGCGAACCAAACCAGAACGGCACGACTTCCGGAGAGGCTTCCGACAGCTTCATCAGCCGTGCGGTGATCGAGGCCAAGCTCGTTTCGGCCGAGGAGTTGCAGAACTGCGTCCGGAAACACCGCAAACTGAAGGCCATGGGCAAGGACCTGCGAATCGCGGACCTGCTCGTCAAGCTGGGTTACGTCACCCCGTCGCAGTTGCGGAGGCTGGCGAGTCAGGCCGACGATTCCATGGCACAATCGGTGGGGCAGATTCCCGGTTTCCGCATCCTTCAGAAGATCGGTGCCGGGGCGATGGCCAGCGTCTATAAGGCCAAACAGATCTCGCTGGATCGGCTGGTGGCCATCAAGGTCCTGCCCAAACGGCTTAGCGAAGACCCGGCATTCGTGGAGAGGTTTCAGAAGGAAGGCCGGGCGGCGGCCAAACTAAGCCACAGCAATATCGTCCAAGCCATCGATGTCGGAGAGTACCTTGGCTATCACTACTTCGTAATGGAGTACGTAGACGGCACAACTGTGTACGACGAAATGGCCAAGAACGGTCCGTACGCAGAGGCCCCGGCTCTGGACATTGCCATTCAGATTGCCCGCGCGCTGGAACACGCTCATGCCCGTGGATTCATCCACCGCGACGTGAAGCCGCGGAACATCATGATCACGAAGGATGGGACCGCCAAGCTGGCCGACATGGGTCTGGCGCGCGAGGCCGGCGACGCCAAGGCGGCAGCGGCCGAGAAAGGGCGGGCCTACGGAACCCCCTATTACATCTCTCCAGAACAGATACGCGGCATTCCAGACGTCGACTTCCGGGCCGACATCTATTCGCTGGGGGCGACCCTCTACCACATGGTCACCGGCAAGGTGCCGTTCGACGGCACGACCCCCGCCGAAATCATGCAGAAGCACCTCACCCAACCCCTGATACCGCCGGATCACCTGAACCCCAAACTCTCGTCCGGACTGGGGGAGGTCGTCGAGCGAGCCATGGCCAAGGATCGCAACCAGCGGTATCGCAGCACCACGGATCTGCTGCTCGATCTGGAGCGGGTGCGGCGTGGAGAGGCCCCGATGCAGGCCCGCACCGCGTGCAGCAGCAAGCTCCTGGAGGGACTCGCCGACGGTCACGCGGCGGAGGCCGCAGGTCATGGTCAGGATCCAGCGCAAAATTTGCCGCCCTCCGGTCTGCCGGGATACGCGGTGGCCCTGATCGTCATCTCCGTGGTCGAGTTCATCGTGTTGGTCGTGCTCCTGGGTCTTCTCCTGTCGCGCTGACCCAGTACGGGCCTGCTCTCTCGGTCCAGCTTCAGAGAGAAACTCGCCGCAGCCGGATCCCATCAAAAAAAGTTCCGCGATGGCGCGAAAATACTCTGGCGTTCGGTGCGTGGGGCCGGTAATATTCAATCGCCGCAAGCATCTGAAGAAGGAGGTTTGATCGCCCCCCTGCACGGGCGGGCATTCACGGCAAGGACGCCGCACTCGAACCCTCAGTCCTCCCCGACAATCCCTGGTCAGCTTACGATCGCCCGGTTCAATGGCGCTGTCGCGCTGTCGGACCAAGAACGAACAAAGGAGTGTTCGTAATGAAGTCTTCGTCCGCTCGCAGGAACGTGGACGCCGAAGCTCTCTGGGCCGCGTATCTTCCCAAACGCCCGATCGGGATCCGCAACAGGTTGATCGAGCACTATCGTCCACTTGTACACATGCAGGCTGCCCGCCTTGCGCAGAAACTGCCGGCGCAGATCAGTTACGACGAGATCTGCTCCGCCGGTTACGACGGTCTGATGGAAGCGGTCGAAGCCTATGACCCGGTGCACAAGACGAAGTTCGAAACCTTCTGTCAACAGCGGATTCACGGCGCGGTCATGGATTGGCTCCGCTCGCTCGACGGGCAGTCACGAACCGTTCGCGGTTTCGAGAAACTCCGCATGCAGAAGAAGGAGATGCTCGACTCCACCCTGGGCCGGCCGCCGACCCAGGCGGAACTCGCCGCCAGCATGGGGATGAGCATGGAGCGATTCTGCGAGTTGGAGCGGCTTTCCCGAGTCGGGCGTGAAGTGCATCTCTCCGCCGTGCAGAATGACGACCATGATGCGCACCGCGGTTCGCCGGGAGGATGGGACATCGGAGACGCCAACGCGGTGGATCCCTCGCACCGCGTGTCCCGCCAGATGCTGACCGAGTACATCACCCGCGGCCTGAACCGGGAAGAACGGCTGGTGCTGGTCCTTTACTACACGGAGGGACTCACCATGGCCGAAATCGGGCTGGTGCTGGACCTTTCCGAGTCGCGGGTCAGCCAGATCCACAAGGATGTCATCGATCGGCTGCGACGCCGCTTCAAGGAGGAGGCAGCGGAGCTGGTGGCCTAGACCGTTCCGCCGGAGGCGGGAAGCAATCGGCAGGCGTCGGCCCCGCGTAACCGACGCCCCGTCCGCGGCCCGCTGGGTTCACTGACAAATACTTGGTGTGAACCAGGGTATTAGCTATACTGCCGCTGATGGCCGGCAGCAACCCAGAACCGAGCGGATTCTGCCCGCGGTGTGATTACCCCACGAATCCAGGCCGCTGCCCTGAATGCGGCGTGGACATCCCCGCGGACAAGCTGCTGGCTCGACCGGAACGGATCCGGCTGCAACGGTCCTTGACTCGCCTGCTGCTGGTTCTGCTCCCGCTGAGTCTGCTGAGTGCCGCATACTACGGCAACCGCCGTTACCAGTTCGTCAGATGGGTGCCGGTCCGCGTTTTGCTCGCCGTGCAGGGTGATGAAGGAAGCTGGGCAAGACTCGAGCTTTACCGTCGGTTCCGGGCCGACGAAATGAATGAACCGGAGGCGAAAAAGTACCTGCTTTCCATGCTGGGATCGCCCAACCTCTCCGTGGAGCCGCGACAACCCGTCGGTGCGCCCGTCAGGGTTCGGCTCAGCTATGAGCATCAGCTTGTGTTGTCATTCGACACTTATTTCTTGAGCGCTGCCGACCTCCGTATGTCCGCCGACGGACAGGAGGTGTCACCGGAGGACCTGTCCGGCACCATGATTCCACTGCTGGCCGGACGCTGCCTCGTAACGGGACCACCACTTCCCCCCGGCCCACATGAGATCGTGGTCGAGGGGACGATTGCTTTGCACGCAAAGCAGTCCGGCTCGAACCCACGGACTCTGGTCGTGGAGAAGCCTTTTCGGCTGACCGGCACGGTCACGACCGAAGGCGATGCATCTGAGTATATTCAGCAGAGGGCCACTGCCGCCGTCGCCGCCGCGGTGTGGCAGGGACTCGGTGCCGCTGCGGTCCGCAACGATCGCAAGGGCCGCGGTGGAGCGATCTGGCTTCGCGCCGACAGAACCGGCACTCCTGTCGCCGCCACCGTGCTGGTTCGGCCGTCGGGCGGCGATGCGGAATATCGCGAGGTCGGCCGAGTCGTCCTCTCCGAAAGGTTCGAGCATGAGGCAATACGGGTAGAAGACTTTCAAGCACCTTCGCGTGGGGCCAGGCTGGACATCCGTCTCGTGCCTGACCCGGTCGCGGCCTGGTCGAACGGCGAAGGGCGGTGTTTCTCGGGAGTCGTGGAATGGAAGGAGGTTCCGCTGGTTCGGGGTCAGGAGGGCCGCACCGGCGAGGACGACCGTTACGCCCGGCGGCTCGTCTATCAGCGTTCCGACCACATACTGTACTCCGTGGCCGCCCCTTCGCGCCGAGCGGGACGGTAGGCCGGTCGGCTCACCAGCCGAAGGCGTAGAAAATCATGGTGAAGACAACGTCGGCTGAGATCAGGGCGACGATGCATTTCACCACCGTATTGGTCGTGGCCCGGCCGACTCCCTCCGCCCCCCCGCTGACGTTGAGGCCCTCGTAGCAGGCAATGACCGAGATCAACACGCCGAAGACGCCGGCCTTGGCCAAGCCGGTGAGAAAGTCCTGATGGGTCAGGGCCGACCGCGTGTAACTGAGGTACTGCCTCGGGTCGAGGCCGAGGACCGTGGTTCCGGTGAGAAAACCACCCAGAACGCCGACCACGTCGGCGATCACGGTCAGCAGAGTGAGCATGACCACCGTGGCGAGAAACCTGGGCATGACCAAGAAGCGAACGGGGTTCAGGGCGGTGGCACGGAGGGCCTTGACCTCCTCGCCCTCGACCATCGCGCCCAGTTCCGCCGCGATGCTGGCCCCCGCGAAGCCGGAGAGCACGATCGCCGAAAGCAGCGGCCCCAATTCCCTAAAGACGGCCACGGCCACGATGTCCGCCACCCGCTGCACCTGCCCGTAATCGCGCAGCGTCGGCGCCATCTGCAAGGCGAGAATGATGCCGATGAAGACCTGCACCAGGGCCACGATCGGGATGCTGCGGACCCCGACGCGGACCATCTGGCTCAGGAGACTCTCCTTCCCGAAGCGGACCTCGCGCCGCACCAGCGAGCGGTAAACCCAGCCGAGCGTCTCCCCCAGCAGGAGCACCGCGCCGCCGAGGAAGACCAAAAAGCCGGCGACCTTGCGACCATGTGACAATACCATGTCACCAAGGACCTCCAGCGAACGATGGAGCCCGGTCGTCGGCTTGACGGTTGGTCGAGATGCCGGACGCTCACTCATGCGCAGTCCACCCCGGCTCACGCCCTGGCGGCCTCTTCCTCCGTGTCGCAAATGGTGAAGAACGTATCCAGTTTGGTGATCTCGAACACGCTGCGAACGCGGCTGTTCAAGCCGAACAGCACCAGCCGGCCCTTGTAGGCCCCCACCCGGCGCCACACCTCCACCAGGGTTCCGACGCCGGAGGAATCCATGTAGGGCACGCCCCGCAGATCAAGCAACAGCCGAGGCGGCCGCTCCGCGGCAATCTCCACCAGGCGGGCGTGAAGCTCCGGCGAGTGGTGCAGATCGACGTCACCCGAGAGCACCACGGTCGTGGCGTCGGGAACCCGGCGGATTTCCTGGATCAGGCTGCGGGACTTGTCCATGGGCGTCTCAATCTCTTCCGTCGCCGGGCCGAAAACTAATTCGTGCCGGGCCGCCGAGGGCGGCTGGTGCCGCTGGATCCGGCGTATTTGACCATTCGGAGCAACATGCCGCCATCCGGCGGGCAACTGTAACAGACCTCGTCCATGACGGCCTGCATGATATGCACGCCCAGTCCTCCGGGGCGAACATCATTCAAATCGCGGCCCTTGATGGTGGCAGGGTCCACCTGCCGTCCCTGATCGCGGACTTCCACGGCCAGGCCTTGGCGACCGTCCGGGCCTTCAGTGCGAGCCAGCACGATGCGGATCGGCTGGTCGGGCCGGCCCTGGTAGCCGTGCTTGATGACGTTGGCCAGGGCTTCATCGATCGCCAACAGGAGGCCGTGCGTTTCCGCGTCGCTGAATCCCTCCATCCGGGCCAGCTTCTCCACTGCGTTGCGAACCACCGGAAGGCTGGCCGCCTGGCTGGCGATGATCAGCTCGACCCGCTCCGAATCGGTCATGACACCGCTCTCATTGGCCAGCCAGATGGCCGCCGCGGCGGACATAGCTCCGCCAGGCCTCCACGGCGGCGGCCTGCCGCGAGCCGGTCGCCGAATAATCATAACCGAACCGCTCCCCGGTGATCTCCTGCAAGGCGAGGATCGCGAACATGCGGACGGCGGCGTCTTCGTCCTCCAGGCGGTCCACAATGAGGGGTACGGCGTGAACATTCCTGGCGACGGCCGCCTTGCGGATCGCGAGAACACGCTCTGCGGGGTTCCAGGAGTGGATGTTGCCTTCAGGGGCTCCGCATCCCGCCGCCAGCACGGCCGCGCTGCAAGCCGACCAGACCGCTGATCGACCTATCCAGCGATGTCGGTTGGTCATGCGCTGTCCACGCCTCCCTTCAGAAGGGACCGCCGCCGCTCCCAGAGCAGCGAACGCATCCTAGACAGAGCGGCCCTTCGCGACAAGGCGGCTCCCGCCTCTCCCCCCGGCCGGGCGCATCCCGTCATCCCCGCCCGGGAGCATGCCGGGCGGCTTCGGTAAGGGGTTCGAAATGCAGGGCGCAACGCGGCTCATAATCGCCCAATCCCCCGACCATGTGGGCCGACTTCACCGGCGTCATGCGCTGGGTAAAGGGAGACGGCTCACCACAGATCGAGCACGGCGCCTGCCGCAGGATTTCACGATCCGCCATACGGGCCAGTTCCGGAATGGGAGTGAACTGCCGACCCCAGGCATCGTGTGTGATCCCCGCCACGATGACCACCAGGCATCGTTCCCGGATCGCTCGAACCACCTCGACGAGAGCGGGCGTGAAGAAATGTCCCTCGTCAATGGCCACGACCTCGTAACCCTCCGATTCGCTCAGCAGTTCCTCGGCCGCTCCCACGCGGGTCGCCACGAAACGATCCTGCCGATGGGTCACGAGGTGGTCTGGATCGTACCGATCGTCGATCATGTGCTTGAAAGCCCGGACCCGCCTCCCGCGGGCTTGTTCTTCACGCAATCGGGCGATCATGTACTCGGTCTTGCCGCCGAACATCGATCCGTGAACGACTTCCAGAAGGCCGGGCAGGGCTTGCTTCGCCATGATGGTGATTGTCGCCGGAACGAACCGGTCGGCAAGGGCGACCCGCGGGTTCCTCCGTCAGGGTGGAGACGGGACTGCGGAGGATGAGGAGGCGGCCGCTTCCACCGCCAGGCGAAGCTGTTGCTGGTCCAGCTCCTCCAGGCGTGTAAACCAGAAGGTCAGCTCCGCGCCGCTGCTCCCGGGCCTGGCGAACTGCTGCCGGCTTCCCAGACCTTCGACGCGGGTCGGCGTCAGTGCTCCCCTGGGAATATGCAGATCCACGCGCAGTTCCGCGCCTTGATTGGTGATGATCTTGCCCACGCGGCGGCCTGCGGCGTCAACCAGTTCGACGAAGACCTTACGGCCCCACACGGGTCGGACTCCGGGGGCGATTCTGGAGACCAGTCCGAGAAACCCCGCCAGCGTCAACGGTTTCCAAACCTTGGGTTGGTTGGCTGGAATGGAACGCTGCGACAGGTGCCAGGCCTTGCCGTCTTGTTTCCAAGGTTCGGCCCCGGCGGCATCCCTCGCCAGTCGCCCGAGATGATCGCAATACGCTTCCCAGGCCCGCGACAGAAAACCTCGAAACGCGGCGGTCGCCACTTCCTTGCGATCATGCACCAGAATGCGGATCTGGTCCAGATCCCCGACCGCGGGGCGGACCAGCACCCGGCTATTCACCCCGTATGCCGGGATGTCGCCGCGTTCCTCAAGCCGCTTCAGGCCCAACTCGGCCTCCAAGCGCCGCGAGGTGAAGACGCCCTGCGGGACTCGGAACAGCAGGTCCAGCAGCCATTCACCGCCGGTGAGGATGTGGCAGAACCACGGCACCGCCGTTTGCGGCAGGCCCTTCGGCGCTTTAGCCTTGATCTCCACCCGCGCCCGATCCGCCCAGTCGGTGGGCAACAGGCGATTCCGGCCGATCCGCTCGATTCGCTCCACCACGTACTCCAGCGCCGCGGCTTCCCACCGCACGGGCCGGCCGTCGCGACCAGCTCGCTGGGCGGTGTGCCAACGCCGCCCATCCCGCTCCCAGGGCATCTTGACGGAGCCTGCCGCTTGCAGATCTGGATCGGAACCGACCACCTGCGGCGCCGCCATGCGGTCCGCAGCGAATCGCTCTCGTTCGCGGTGTGGGCCGGCCGCCAGCGTCTTCCGAAGCAGGCGACCGGTGTGGGAGGCCGCCGATTGGGCGAGAACTTCGGGCGTCCCGACGGCGACCACCGCGCCGCCCTTCTCACCGGCTTCCGGCCCCAGATCGATCACATAGTCCGCCGTCTTGATCACCTCCAGGTTATGCTCGATGCAGATGACGGTATTGCCCAGGTCAACCAGCCGGTGAAGCACGGCCAGCAATTTCCGCAGGTCCTCGAAATGCAGGCCGGTCGTAGGCTCATCGAGGAAGTAGATGGTCCGGCCGGTATTCGGGCGGCCCAACTCCGCGGCCAGCTTGAGGCGCTGGGCCTCGCCCCCCGACAAAGTCGGCGCCCCTTGGCCGAGGGGCAGGTAGCCCAGCCCCACGTCATCAAGGGCCTGCAACATGCGGCGAACCTTCGGCACGTTGGCGAAATGCCGCAGGGCCTCCCCCACCGGCAGCTCCAGCACCTCCGCGATATTAAGCCCCTTGTAGCGCACTTCGAGGGTCTCGCGGTTGTAGCGTCGGCCCGCGCACGTTTCGCATTGCACCCACACGTCAGGCAGGAAGTGCATTTCGTAGTAGACCTGCCCGTACCCGTCACAGGCTTCGCACCGTCCGCCGGGACGGTTGAAACTGAAACGGTTGGCCGTGTATCCGCGAACCCGGCTCTCCGGCAGCCGCGCGAAAAGCTCGCGCAACAAGTCGAACACGCCGGTGTAGGTCGCGGCGTTCGACAGCGGGCTGTTCCCGATCGGCTGCTGGTCCACGTTGATGACCTTGTCGATGTGCTCGACGCCCACCAGGCGCTCGTGGTCTCCCGGCACCACGCGGGCGCGGTGGATGCGGGCCGCGAGGGCCGGTTGCAGCGTCTCCGTGATCAGCGAGGACTTGCCGGAGCCGGAGACGCCGGTCACGCAGATGAACCTCCCCAGCGGGAAGGCCACGTCGATTCCCCGCAGGTTGTGCTGTCGGGCGCCGCGAATGATCAGCCAACGCGGCGGGTTCAGCCCCGGCGGATCGCCCGGCCCTCGTGCGCCGAACGCGGTCTCCGCGGGGTCGTCGCGGCCCGCGGCCTGGTCCATGGCCTGCTCACCACGGGGCAAGCCGACCGGGCGACGATTGGTCGGCACCGGAATCGCGTTCACGCCGGCGAGGTAACGGCCCGTAAGCGAACCAGCCGTTGACTCGGCCGCCCCCACGCGGCGGACTCGCGACACGCGGCTTTGGCGAGCGATGTCCCTGGGCGGTCCGGCGGCCACGAGGTCGCCGCCTTCCCGCCCGGCCCCAGGGCCGAAGTCCAGCAGGTGATCCGCCGATTCGATCACCTCGCGGTCATGCTCGACCAAGAGCAGGGTGTTCCCAAGATCCCGCAACTTGTGGAGGGCTTTCACGAGCCGCTGATTGTCGCGGGGATGCAGCCCGACGGTGGGTTCATCCAGCACGTACAGGACGCCGGTCAGGCCGCTGCCGATCTGCGACGCCAGGCGAATTCGCTGTGACTCTCCGCCCGAAAGCGTTGGCGCCGAACGATCGAGGGAGAGGTAATCCAGGCCCACATCCAGAAGAAACCGCAACCGCGACTTGATCTCGTGCAACAGCTCTCCGGCGATACGAAGCTGTCGGCGGTCCAGCCGCAACGACTCGAAGAAGGCGGCCGCCGCCGCCAGCGGCATACGGCACACCTCCACAATGTTCGCTCCCTTCTCAATACCGCCGCCATCCAGTCGGACCGCCGCGGCCTCCGGCCGCAGCCGCCCACCGCGGCAGGTCTGGCACACCACGTCCGCGGCCAGATCCTGAAGACGATAACGATACTCCCACGATGCTCGCGTGGCCTCATCGATCGCCGGAAAGAACCCTTTCCATTGGAATCGCAGCCGCGGTTCGTCGGCCCTTTCGCTGCCCGCAGCGTCCGTCGCCGTGTCGATCCAGCGATCACCCAACCCGAACAGCAGGTCGTGGCGTTGAGCCGGCGTGAGGGAAGCACAGGGTGCCTCGGGGTCGAAACCGATGGCCCGGGCCAGGGCGATCAGCAGGCGTCGCAGCAAGGGCCGTTGGGCCGCCTCCTCCCACCCCACGATCGCTCCGCCGAGAATCGATTGCTGGGGCCGTGCGATGATGGCGTCAACCGTCGTGCCCCGCTGCACGCCGAGTCCCTCGCACGCCGGGCACCAGCCCAGGCGGGAATTGAAGCTGAAGTGGTGTGGAGTCAGCTCCGCGAAGCCGGTGCCGCACTCCGGGCAAGATCGGTGCTGCGAGAACCTCCGAGCGCCGTGGCGCGGACGGTGGTCGGGCAAGGTTTCAGCGGAGTCGTTCTCCCCGCCGGAATCGCCGGCCGGCACCGCCCACATGACGCCGCGGCCCAGGGCCAGGCAGTGTTCAACCGAGTCGCCGATGCGTGAACGAGACGCCGCCCGCACCTCGATGCGGTCGACCACCAGTTCGACCCGATGTCTTTGCCGGCTGTCGATTTCGGGCGGGGCCGCCAGTTCCAGGACGCGGCCGTCCACCCGGGCGCGAGCATAGCCCTGGGCCCGGCAACGGGCGAACACCGCCGCCCAGGTGTCACCGGAGGAACACTCCAGCGGCGCGCAGAGCAGCAGCCTGGTCCCCGCGGGCAGGCTCATGATGTGATCGAGGATCTCGTCGCTCGTCTGCCTCTCCACCGGCACGCCGCATTGCGGACAGTAGGGACGGCCCACCCGCGCCCACAGCACCCGCATGTAGTCGTATATTTCCGTGACCGTGCCCACCGTGGACCGCGGACTCTTGCTGGCCGCTTGCTGTTCGATGGCGATGGCCGGCGACAAACCGTAAATGTGATCCACCTTGGGTTTTTGCAGTTGCCCGAGAAACTGGCGGGCGTAGGCCGACAAGGACTCCACGTAGCGGCGTTGGCCTTCGGTATAGACCGTGTCCATCGCGAAACTGGTCTTGCCGCTGCCCGAGACCCCGGAACACACCGTCATGCGGCCTCGCGGCACGCGAACCGTGAGGTTGCGGAGATTGTTCTCGCGGGCCCCGAGGACCACGATTTCAGCGGCGGACGCTTTTCTTCCGGACCCCTGGCCGGCGGCAGCCGCCGGGGCTGCCGGAACGGTGCCGGAGGCCGCGGTGCAAGGATCGGAAGCCCGGCCTGGCTCCTCCGCACTCGCCATCCGTCGCCAGGCTTTGGCCTCCCGCAACGCCTTGCCGGTGTGTGAATGCCGGCATTTCTCCACGTCTTCTGGGGTTCCGGCGACGACCACCTCGCCGCCGGCGTCCCCGCCTTCCGGCCCCAGGTCGATCACCCAGTCCGCCGTCCTGATCACGTCAAGATGGTGCTCGATGACCACCACCGTGTTGCCGGCATCCACGAAGCCGTGCAGCACCGTGAGCAAGCGGCGGACGTCGTCGAAGTGCAGGCCCGTGGTCGGTTCGTCGAGGATGAACAGCGTTCGGCCGGTGCTGCGGCGAACCAGCTCGCGAGCCAGTTTGATTCGCTGGGCCTCGCCCCCGGAGAGCGTGGTGCTCGACTGGCCCAGTTTCAGGTAGTCCAAGCCGACCTCCTGAAGCGTGGCCAGCATGGCCCGAATCTTGGGGATGCTCTCGAAATGCCGCAGGGCCTCCTGCACGTCCATTTCGAGCACCTCGTGGATGTTCTTGCCCTTGAATTGAATCTGGAGCGTTTCCTGGTTGAATCGGCGGCCGCCGCAGACCGGGCACGTCACCCAGACATCCGCGAGGAAATCCATCTCCACGCGGTTGGCCCCGTTGCCCTCGCAGGCCTCGCAGCGGCCGCCGCCGCGTGCTCCGGTGGCGACGTTGAAACTGAACCGCGCCGGCTGATAGCCGCGGACTCGACTGTCCGGCAGCCGAGCGTAGAGGTCGCGGATTGCGTCAAAGACCTTGATGTAGGTCGCCGGATTGCTTCGCGGTGTCCGCCCGATCGGCGACTGGTCGATGCCGATGACCTTGTCCAGATGCTCCCGGCCTTCGATCGCCCGATGCCGCCCCGGGCGGGCGTCGGTCACGCCGTTGAGGTCGGCGGCTAATTGCTCGTAGAGGATATCATTCACCAAGGAGGACTTGCCGGAACCCGAAACGCCGGTCACGCAAACGAACCGGCCGAGCGGGATGGAGACGTCCAGGTTCTTTAGGTTGTTGTGGCGAGCGCCGCGGATGGTCAGCCAAGGGCAACGGACCTTGCCCACAGGCGGGGATCCAGTGGTCACAGGTCCTGAAGGAGTGCGGTTAAGACTCATGGCAAGCCGATGGCAGGGCCTTCGCGCGGAGAGACTGGGGCTGGCGATTCCATTGCGGGCCCATCGGTCTGGTCGATCACGAACTCGACTAGGTGACAGGGATGAGCTGCCCCCGGTGACGAATCCTCCCTCTGCAAGGCGACCTCCAACGGGAAGCGTCCGCGGACGTCGATTCGTAACCGGCCCCGGCGAGACACGCACCTCGCTGATTCCTCGCGTTTCCGACTCTGGCCGGTCATACACCGCCCTCCAGGACCACTGCCTCAAGGCCGCCCAGTGCGGCCGGTTTCACCGCCCCTTCCCCCGGGCAGGTCGGGTCGAGGCGGCCGCGGCGGCAACGAACGACCGAGAGATCGGCCAATGCGGAATCAGCCAGGCTTCCGCCCTCGACTGGCTTCGTTGCCTCCGATGGCGTGGTTCATCGGCTCGTACCGAGCACGAAACGGCTCCGCCGGGTCATCGCCGCCGCGTTGAACCGCGGCATCAGGCCGGCCCGCTCCTGGGCCGTGCAGGAGCGAGTCTGCTCGTCCACCTGCTCGCACAGATGCTGCGGATCCCCGTCACTTCGTCAGCCACTTCACTTCGGCCGCTTTCCATTCTTTGCCTCACCGCGGCGTTTCCGCGTCACGACCACCGGCCGTCGCACTGGGATGGGGATCTCCTCCCGTCCGCTGAGATAACGTCCCGTCAACGACTCGACGCTCCGCAGGATGTCCGCATACGCGCCTTCCGCCACGATCCGCCCGCCACGCACGCCCGGGCCCGGCCCGAAGTCCACGATATGATCCGCCGCCCGCATGGTCGCCTCGTCGTGCTCCACGACGATGACCGTGTTGCCGAGATCCCGTAGCCGACACAGGCTTTCCAACAAGCGCTGGTTGTCGCGCGGGTGCAATCCGATCGACGGTTCATCCAGGACGTACAGCACGCCGGCGAGACCCGCGCCGATCTGCCCGGCCAGGCGAATCCGCTGCAACTCGCCGCCGCTGAGCGTCGGCGCGGTCCGCTCGAGCGTCAGATAGTACAACCCCACGTTCAGCAGGAATTGCAGCCGTGCCCGCACCTCCTTCAGCAGGTCCTCGGCAATGATTCGCTGCACGGGCGTCAGATCCAGCCGCTCCAGCAGTTTCCAAGCGGCTTCCACCGACAAGGCCGCGAATTCGCGAATGCTGGGGCCGCGACCCGCCCCCTGGACCGGCAGACGGACCGCCAGCGCCTGCGGGTTAAGCCGTCCGCCCTCGCAAGCCGAGCAGGGGCGCCGCGTCATGAACTTCTCGTAGTACTGCCTGATGAAGGGGGCCTTGGCCTGGCGGTACTTCTGGCGCAGCTCCTCGATCACGCCTTCGAACTTGCCGCCGTGTCTCCAGACGCCCTTCGACCACCGCCATTCGTAGGTGATGTGCCGGTCCCCGGTGCCGTTCAACAAGGCCCGACGAGCGGGGGCGGGCAGGTCCTTCCACGGCCGATCGAGGTCGATGCCGAGTGCGCGGGCGACGCCTTCGTAAATATGCCGCCGCCACCTGCCGATCTTCGTCCGCAAGGGGGCCACGCAGGGCGCCCAGAAGTTCAGCGAGGCATCCGGCACCAACAGGTCCGGATCGAAGTCGAACTGCTCGCCAAGACCGTCGCAGGAGTGGCACATGCCGGTGGGTGAGTTGAAGGAGAACAGCTGCGGCGTCGGCGGCTCGAGGGACAGCTCACACACGGGGCAGGCATAGCGGGAGGAGAACACGCGGTCCAGGCTCTGGCCGCCTCGCCGCCGCCCGCCGGGCGCTGCGGTCGACTCCGCGTCGGCCGGGCAAACCACCAGCGTGCCCTGTCCCCAGCGCAAGGCCGCATCGACCGCCTCCGCCAGCCGACCGCGGTTGTTTTCACTGATCTCCAGGCGGTCGATGACCACGTCGATGTCGTGGCGTTGGTTCTTCTGCAAGGCCGGGGCCTCGCGGAGGGAAACGACTTGGCCGTCAACCCGCGCGCGGACGTATCCTGCCCGGATCAGATCGTCGAACAGATCGCGAAATTCTCCCTTCTGCCCGCGGGCCACCGGCGCGAGGATCAGGGCCCGAGCCGCCAGGCCGGCGGCGGGTTCACCGGAAGGAACGTGGCCCCGCAGGATGCTCTCCAGGACCTGCTCCCGAGACTGAGCGGCGATGGGCCGCCCGCACTCCGGACAATGCTGCCGACCGACCCGAGCGTAAAGCACTCGCAGAAAGTCCAGGATTCCCGTGATGGTTCCCACTGTGGAGCGTTGGTTCCATCCGGTCGTCTTCTGCTCGATGGCGATGGACGGGGACAGCCCGGTGATCAGGTCGCAATCCGGCTTCTGCATCTGACCGATGAACTGGCGGGCATAGGCGGAGAGCGACTCGATGTACCGCCGCTGCCCTTCCGCGTAGAGCGTGTCGAAGGCCAACGAACTCTTGCCGCTTCCGCTGACGCCGGTAAAGACAATGAGCCGATTCCGTGGCAACGTCACGGAAACGTTGCGGAGGTTATGCTGGCGAGCGTTTCGGACTTCGATGTTCTCGGGTTCCATGCCGGAGGGACCGTCTCTCGCCGACAGTGTAGCACGGACCCGCGGTGCGCGACAGGCTCCCCCCGCTTCCTCGTCGTACGGCCGGGATCACCGACCGAAGAAATCGGCGATGCCCTCCGCAATCGCCGTCGCGACCTTGTCCTGATAGGCCTCGGTGTTCAACTTGGCGGCTTCAGCTCTGTTGGTCAGAAAGCCGCATTCCACCAGGACGGCGGGCCGGGAGTGGCCCACCAGGACGCGGAAGTTCGCTCGCCCCAGCCCCCGACATTCGATGCCCGCTCGCTCCAGGGCGGCCACAATACTCTGCCCGGCTTGCACGCTTTCCGCGGCGGCGTTCCGGGCAATGTATACAGTGGTTCCCGAGATCTGCGGTTTGGGACTGGCATCAGCGTGAATCGAGACGAACAGGCCCGTCCGAGCGAGATCCGCCTTGGCGGCTCGATCCGCCAGTTCGAGGAATACATCCGTCGCGCGGGTCGTTTCGACCCTGATGCCCTTGGCCTTCAGCTTGTTTGCCAGCTTCAAGGCAATCCGCAGATTGATCGTCTTTTCGGGCAGCGTTGACAGACCCTGAGCGCCGGGATCCCGGCCGCCGTGTCCGGCATCCACAATGACGCTGACCGGACCGCTGGGTCGCCGCGGGGGCGGCTTCTCCGGGCGGGCCGGCAGCGGCGATTCACGACCGGGATAGACCCCCACATGCGGGTCCAGGTCGGAGATCTTCGTCCGTTCCGCTGGGCCACCACAGCCAGCGAGGCCGGCCACCGCGAGCAGTGCCATGACCGCGGGGATGCACCATCGCCGTGATTCCACTCGGCCCCCCTGCCGTCCGCTCAACCGTCGCGTTCGGATTGTGGCAGACATCTCACCTCGACTCTGTTCTGGCCAAAGCAACCGCTACTCTGGCGCCTCGCGGCCGATCATCCTGAGAAATTCCGCCTCGTTCAGCACGACCACGCCCAGCTCCCGGGCTTTCTCCAGTTTGCTTCCGGGATCGGTTCCCGCCACTACAAACGACGTCTTCCTGCTGACGCTGCTGGAAACCTTGCCGCCCAAGTCTTTGATCAGTTCCTCGGCTTCGGCCCGGCTAAAGCCGCTCAATACGCCGGTGACCACCACCGTCTTGCCCGCCAGGGGCTGCGGACCGCCGGTCGGCGCCCGGGGTTGGGTCATGTTCACTCCCGCGTCCCGAAGGGCCAGCCACGTCTGCCGGCCCGCCGGGTCGCGAAAGAACTGATATACCGAACCAGCTACTTCCGGACCGACGCCCTCGACCTGCTGCAACTCCTCCATGGAAGCTTCCGCGACACGCTGAAGGTCGCCGAAACGTGCGGCGATCAACTCGGCCGTCGCCTTGCCAACGTGCCGGATATTGAGTGCGGACAGCAACCGAGAAAGCGGCCGGCTCTTGCTCTGCTCAATCGCCACCAGCAGGTTGTCGAAGGACTTCGGCCCCACACGTTCGAGTCGGCCTCCGCGACCGCCCGATTCCGATTCTGCCGCAACCTCGCCCAGGATCTCGCCGCGACGGGCGGACAATGAATACAGATCGGCAAATTGCCGGACGTACCCTTTGTCCACCAGTTGATCGAGCAACGCCTCCCCGGCGCCCTCGATATCCATCTGATCCCGCCCGCAGAAGTGCTTCAGCCGCTCCTTGAGTTGGGCCAAGCAGGCTGGGCTGATGCAGCGGAGATATACGCCGCTTTCATCCTTGACCACCGCTCCTTTGCACACCGGACAATGCGTCGGCGGCAACACTTTTCTTGCATTCGGCGGTCTTTTCTCCAGGACGACGCCGATCACCTGCGGGATGATTTCGCCCGCCTTCTGGACGAGAACCGTATCCCCAATACGGATGTCCAGCCGTTCAACCTGGTCGAAATTGTGCAGACTGGCGTGGCGAACGGTCGTACCGGAAAGCTGAACCGGCTCCATCACGGCCCGGGGCGTGATCGTGCCCTGTTTGCCAACCTGAAAATCCACGGCCAGCAGGCGGCTTTCCGCCTGCTCCGCGGCATACTTGTAGGCTATGCACCAGCGGGGGTAGCGGCTGGTCGCCCCGAGTCGCTCCCGCTGATCCAACCGGTTCACTTTGATGACCAGCCCATCCGTCTCATACTCCAGCTCGTGCCGTTTCCGCTCCCACTCGGCGATGAAATGGAGAACCGCATCGATGTCGCGGCAGACCCGCCCGTGCGGGCTGGTGGGTATTCCCCAGCACTGGAATGCGGTGAAAACCTCCTCGGTGGTTGTGAAGGCCCCGCCCTCCACCACGCCCAGGCCGTGGGCCACGAAAGCCAGGCCTCTTCCGGCGATGACCCTGGGATCCAGCGATTTCAGGGAACCGGCCGTCGCATTCCGCGGGTTGGCGAAACGCTCCAGCCCCTGATTCTCCCGTTGCTCGTTGTGCGCGTCGAAATCAGGACGAGGCCAATAGACCTCCCCCCGGACCTCCAGCACCCCGGGCCAGCCCGTTCCCCGTAGGCGGAGAGGAATCGCGCGAATCGTCCTGATGTTCGCCGTGATGTCGTCACCGGTGCGGCCGTCTCCGCGGGTGGCGCCCAGCACGAGCAGCCCGTTCTCATACCGCAGCGACGCGGACACGCCGTCCACCTTGGGGTCGACATAGTACTCATACGGCTCGCCCTCCAGCCCCTTTGCCACTTGCGTGTCGAACTTCCGCACATCCGCCTCGTTGTAGGTGTTGTCGATCGACAACATCGGGACCGCGTGCGCGACGTGGGCAAAGTCCTGTAGCGGTTCGCCGCCAACCCGCTGAGTGGGCGAGTCCGGCGTAACTAACTCCGGATGGGCGGTTTCCAGTTCCTTGAGCCGGGAGAAAAGGCGGTCGTACTCACGGTCGGAAACAACCGGCCGTCCTTCCACATAGTACAAGTGGTCGTGGTGGCGGATCTGTTCTCGCAGGGCGATGATCTCTTGCTCCGGCGGCAGCATGGCTCCTCCTCGCCTCAAGCCTTGCCCGGAGTATATCAGGCTGGTTCATGGTGGCGAGGGTTCCTCGCCCTGCCGGGCCGTCGCGGGATGCTCCGGCGTCGGCAAGTCATCGACCACGAACACCAATCCCGTTTTCATCCGTCGTTCCGGAGCATCGGGACTTCCTTCCAGGAGGTTCGCGATTCTTGTCACGCCGGGAATGACTTCGCCCTCATCGGCCAAGGCCAGCCGATAGGCCAGCGTTTGAACCACTTCCGGTCGATAACGAGGCTGGAGTCGCCATCTTCCGGTCGCATCCCGCTCCCAGATCGGCGGGTCGAAAGAACGCCATTCGCCAAAAGCGAGTTGCTCGAACTGCATGAGCTGTTCGTGGGGCCGCATCGGCACCACGATGTACCGGACACCCAAGCGATCCAGTCGGTCCCGCGCCGCCTGAGGGTCTCGCTCCGCGAAGAATTCAGCGGCTTCGAGCACGCCTTGCAGTCCCCGATGGTAGGGCGCGGCGACCACCGGAAGTCCTGTCCAGTACATGAGTGCCGGGCCTTCGCCCTCGTCGCAGAGAATAGCCCGGCGGTGGGACGTGCCGGAGGGATCCGCCTCCTCGTGCGTGGCGATGCGTCGCGCGGCGAATTCCGTGCGGGCCTGCTGGCCGCCGGCCGCTGCCGCCCGCTCCGGGGTGAGCGTGAGAACCCACCAGGCCGCCGGCGCCATGACCACCGCCAGAAAGGCCCCCGCCGATGCCAGACGACCCAGCCCCAAACCGTCCCGCCGGGTGCGGCCTTTCATCAGTTCCCAGGCCCCGACGCCCGCCACCGGCGTCAGCGCCCATCCAAAATGATCCAGCCAGCGGAGTTGCAACAGGGTGAGTGCCAGGACGACGGCGCTACCCGGTCCCAACGCGGCCTTCATCACCAGCGAAACCCGCTCGGACCGCATGAAGAACCACCATAACGGCGGGAAGACATAGGGGAGCAGGCCGAGGCGAGCGTGCATCGGCTCGAACGACCATTCCGGCCCGATTCTCGTGACCAGCGGTTGTAGTTCCGCGATCTGAGCGGACCAGCGATAGAAGGCGTCCCCTCGGACGAACCGAAACACGTCCTCACGATTCGCTGCAACCCACACGATCAGCCCAAATGACAAGGCGACGAAACACACTCTCAGAATCCAGGCTCGACGTGGAGGCAACCCGCGGGCCGGGGTCAGCAAACCGACTGCCACCGCGGCCACGTGCAGGGCGCTGATTCGATCGATGGCGACCGCATTCAGTTCCGGCCAATTCTCAACTAGAAACCCCACCGCCACAACGAAAGCCACGCCTCCCCCCCACCACAGCCTCAGCCGGACGAAGGCTCTCCGCCGCTCCGAAGCCGCGAGCCAACACGCTGCGGTCAGGCCCGCCAGCAAGATCCCCCAGAAGAGTAGAGCCTGAGCGGCGACCCAGATCGCCAGACCCATTGAAAGGCCGCTGGCGATGGCCGACGCACGGTCCGCAGCCAGGTGCTCAGGGTTCTCCGTATTGCCAACCCGCCACCAGCAACCAAAAGACACCAGCAGCAGGAGTTCCAGCAGGCAATGATGGTCCGGATGCCCTAGCTGAAACACTCTGTAGAAAGCGGGGGATAACACCACCAGGAATCCGGACAATATGGCAGGAGCAGTACCCGCCGCCCGCTGCACGAACCAGGCCAGCCCGGCCACGAAAACCAGACCGACCAAGGCCGGCAGGCAGGCAAACGCGGCTGCCGGCTGATCGTTGTGGGACACCACCGCGCCGAAGACGTAGTAGGACGCCGCGAGGAAGTAGTCCATCGGCAAAGTCCAGTGGGAGAGCAGTCCGACCGGATAATTCATCTCCGGCATCCGCACGATCCGCCGGGCCGGGCCGGAAATCAACTGCTCGGCCCGCCGGGCCCGCGTGTAATCGTCGGGGTCAACGAAGAAAACGCGATCAGCCGTGAAGACCGCGTCCCAGCGAGGATATTGCCGCCAGAGAGTGACCAGGCAGAGCAGCACGACTAGTGCGGCGAAGGTCGTTGCGAGGCGGCTCGTCCCTCTCACCGCAACAGGTGGCGGCGGCGAATAATCGTTCATCTCTGGATCTCGACCCGCGGAGCGTTGCGGACGGGGCCGACCACCATCTCGCGGGAGGTGCAGTCCCTGCCGCCGCAGGGTTCCAGCATAACAACGCACGAGAGGTGGCAGAAGCGGGGATGAGTTCGCCAGCACCCGCAACAAAGAAAGCGCCAAGTTCCGCTGGGGAAACTCGGCGCTTTCCGGAGGGGAAAGAAGCCGGATTGAAGCGGGCTTCGCCGATCAACAGCCTCAATAAGATGAAACCATGATGGAAGCCCACCAAGGGAGTATACACGGGCGATGGGCTGAGGGTTCGCCCTAGGCGCGGTGGAAACATGCCCAATCAGCATTGGGCATAGCCGCAGCCGTGACATTTCACGCAGCTTTCGCCGGTATCAAGATCCCCTCCGCATTCCGGACACTTGATTCGATAAATCTGTCGTTGCGACACCGGGCGAGGTGGCGTCTCCATCAAGCGGGCAGCGGCCAAGGTGACATCGCCGGGGGGCAACGTTTTACCCCCACCGTTGCCGTTTCCCTGGCCGGCCTTCTTCTCGCCCTGGGCCGCCTCGTTGTCGAGATGTTCAGGGTCAATTTCTCCCAACAGCAGGGCCTTTAAACCGAATCGCTCCTTGGCCCGCGTGTAGCGCTTGAGGGCGTGAGCCAAGCCATCGCCCAAGGACATAATCCTGCCATGCTTAGTCGGGATTTGCAGTGACGAGCCGATGCCGGATAGCTGTTTGATGACGTGACTTAGTCGCCCGCCAGACCGCAACCACAGGCTAATCATGCGACATATCGCCTCTAGATCACTGGTGGCGAGGTCTCCGCCCTTGCCCAACTGGGCAAAAACCTCCAGCTCTCGATCCTCGCGGGGATCGACCGTGATCTGGATATGCATGTTGCCGAATGGAGTCTGCTGCCGGATGCGAACACCGCTGGTGATGGCCGGAAGCTCTCGCGGTTCGAGAACGGGGGCCTGAGGTTTGATCGCGGTGATTCGCTCTCCGAACAGATTCGTCTCGGTGACAATAGCGACCTTGGCCGGAGCGGCCGGTTCTCGGAGGTTTTCTCCGCGGGTCTCGGAACCCTGGTTCATCTGTTCATGCCTCTTGTCGGATTCCGCCAGCGCCATGGGCTGGTTCGCCCGACACCCATCCCGGTAGACCGTCACACCCTTGCACCGCAGGTCAAACGCCATCCGATAGATTCGATCGACGTCCTCGACGGTCGCGGTGTGCGGAAAGTTGATCGTTTTGCTGATGGACGAATCGCAATGTTCCTGGAAGGCCGCCTGCATGCGGATGTGCCATTCGGCGTTGACGTCGTGCGCGCAGACGAACACCCGCCGCACGTCTTCCGGGATGCCCTCGATATGAGCGAGGGTGCCATCCCTGGCAACCTGCTCCATCAGGCCCTCGCTGTAGAATCCCCTTTCGCGGGCAACCCGCTCAAAGGTTTTGTTGATCTCGATCATGGGTCCACGACCCTCGTCCTGGCCCTGCAACACATTGCGGAAGAAAGCCAGGCTGAACAACGGCTCCACGCCCCCGGAGCAATCCGCAATGATGCTGATCGTGCCCGTCGGGGCGACCGTGGTCACGCAACTGTTCCGCATCCGCCGATGATAACGCGTGTCCCAATGACTGTTGGCCCAATTCGGAAAATCACCGCGTTCGTGGGCCAGCTTTTCGGAATAATTGTGTCCTTCGTTGTTGACGAACTCCATCAGCCGGCGGCCCCACTCCACACCCTCCGCCGAGTTGTACGCCACGTTGAGCTTGAAGAGGGCGTCGGCGAAGCCCATCACCCCCAGACCGATCTTGCGATTCGCCTTGCAGATGTCGCTGATTTCCGGCAAGGGGTAGTTATTGGCGTCGATCACGTTGTCCAAGAAGCGAACCGCTTCATGGATGGTCACCCGTAGCGCCTCCCAGTCCACCTCCGCTCGGGGCGAACAGGCGTTTCTGACGAACAGCCCGAGATTCACGCTGCCCAAGTTGCAAGCCTCATAGGGCAGCAACGGCTGCTCGCCGCATGGATTGGTCGCCTCGATCCGACCCACGTGCGGCGTCGGGTTGGCTTCGTTGATCCGGTCGATGAACACGACCCCCGGCTCACCCGTTCGCCAGGCGTTGCGGATGATGATCTCCCATACGTCGCGTCGGCTGTACACCGGGATCGAGCCGTCGTAATCCTCCACGGGAAGCAATTGACGGATGTCGTACGTCTTGATGTCCAGCGACTTCGGCAGGAAGAACTCCCGCCCATTGCGTGGATTGCGGGTGCGATGCGGAGCGTCCGGCTGCTCCCTGAAACCCTTCATCCACTCATCCGTCACCTTGACCGAAATGTTGTAATTGGTGAACTGCGTGAGGTCTTCCTTGGCGTGGAGAAACTTGAGAATGTCGGGATGATGGATGTTCATCATGCCCATGTTGGCCCCGCGCCGAAAGGCCCCCTGCTGGATCGCGTTCGTCGCCTCGCTGAAGGCCCGCCAGAAACTGATCGGGCCGCTGGTCGTTCCCCCGCTCGAACGAATGTAATCTCCGGTCGGCCGGAGCGAATCGAACGCAAAGCCGGTGCCACCGCCCGCCTTCTGAATCAGCGCCGTGTTCTTGATGGCGTCGAAGATGCCGTCCACCGAATCGGGGACGGGCAGAACGAAGCACGCGCTCAACATGCCCATCGAGCGGCCGGCGTTCATGAGCGTCGGGCTGTTGGGCATGAAGCGGCCTGAGGTCATGAGCCTCTTGAAGCGGGCCTTCCACTCGCTGCGGACCGCCTCGCTGCCGCCGTAACGCAGCTCGACCTCGGCGATGGCTGCGGCCACCCGATCGAATAATTGATCCGGCGTCTCCACAACCTGGCCCCGCTCGTCCTTCTCCAGGTACCGCGCCTTCAGCACGCGGACGGCATTGGCCGTCAAAGCAAACTCCTCCTCGCCGCGGACCTGGCAGTCAACGTCCTTGTCGTTTGAGACGGCTCGTTCCTTCGAAGCGCTCACCATGGGCCATCCTGCTCCCGGCAACGACTGGGTTATCGAATGCTTCCCACGCCGCTGCTCAAACCAGACTCCCTTAGTCGACAAAACCTTCCCTCGGTCGAAACGGACTTGGCCTCCACCCATTCCCGTCCCGCCCGCTCACACCATTCTGCGATCCGGCATGTCAGATATATACCGCCGCCGACCCCGCACTCGCGGTCGTCGCGTGGTCCGGGGACCGACCGGCCTTCCGCTGCCGCCGCAGACGACGAGTTCACGAACTGCCTTGCGGCATACAGCTTATCGGCGGCCTCAAGGGGCAATGTTCTAAATACCCCAAGCTCTAGGGGCTGTCAACCGACTCAGAACCAACATATTGTATGGCGACATCCATCGATTCGGCAAGGACTTGCAGGCGATATTCGTGCCGATCAACGAGGCATGTTTCGTTTGGCCGCAAGTCTCGGAGGCCGGTGAACTTGCCATTTCAGACTCGGCCAATGGGGTCAAAAATAGGCCCGTTTCCATAGCGAAAAATTTACAAAATCTTCTTGCAGGGAAACGTCCATAGCACGCCCTGATCAATCCGATCGCCGGGATTCCGCCGGGTAATATGGGGGCATGCGTGTCGCTGCCTGCCCGTTGTGCGGAAGTTCGACGGAAGAGTGCCCGCCCAACCGTCGTCCATTTCGCCATTGTCCGGCCTGCGACCTGATACATGTCGCCAAGGAAGCCCAGCCCACTCCGGAACAGTCCGCCGAGCGGTATCGACATCACCGCAACTCCCGAACGGATGCCGGCTATGTCGCGATGCTCAATGAAACCATCGCGTTTCTCGAGGATGGAGCCGCGAACCTCCGCCGAATCCTGGACTACGGCTGTGGATCAAATCCGGTCCTGGCCGAGTTGCTCCGCGATCGCGGCTATCGAGTCACCGCTTACGATCCGCTCTTCGCGCCCGCAGCCGATCTCTCCGCGCCGTTTGATGCCGTGGTCGCGGTGGAGGTCTTCGAACATTTCACTGACCCTGCCTTGGACCTGCGTCGGATATCCTCCTTGCTGAGTGCGGGAGGTCGCCTGGTGGCCCGGACTCTGCTGCATCATGGGCCGAACACCCTGACCGACTGGTGGTATGCCCGCGACCTGACCCATGTGGTGTTCTATTCTGCCAGAACCTTTGACTGGATCGCCGGGGCGTTCGGCCTTCAACTGATTCGCTGCTCTGAAGATAGATTGGTTCTCCTGAAGCGGCCGGCCTGCCGTGGTGCCGGAACCTGACCGGTTTGCCGCGATAACGACCGCCGTCGCAGCCGAACCCACGCAGCAGGCCTATGCTCTCGCAGCCCGGCCACATGGGTTCCGCCGGCCGGCCCCTTGTTCGCCGAAACCCGAGCGGAAGGGACCAATATGCCTTGGATCTGGTGCGTGATCTTGACGATGGGCGGCCTTGCGGCGTGCGGCTGTCAGCCTGAGAACACCGGCGGTATGGCGAACGTGCCGGAGAGTGAGGCGGCTCCGGCCTCATCCGAAAGACCATCTAAACCGCCTTTCCTCTTTCGAGAAGCTCCGCTTCCAGAGGGCTTTCCACCGGCGGGACCGGTCGGGCAAGTTGTCCTGAAGAGCTACCCGTCGTACCGCTTGGCGCGGGTCCGCACGGACAACACCGGCGAAGGCGATCCAAACGACATGTTCCGCCCCCTCTTTCAGCACATTCAACGCAATGACATCGCCATGACGGCCCCAGTGGAGATCGAGTATGCGGCCACGCTTACGGATGAGGCGGCCTCCGCAACGCCGGATCAACACGAGCCGCGGGCCACGGCCATGGCCTTCTTGTATGTCGAATCCGCTCTCGGCAAGGCTGGGCCCGATCCGGCCGACCCGCGAGTGGTGGTGGCGGATCAGCCTCCCATAACGGTTCTGTCCGTCGGGGTGCGGGGCGGCTACACGGAACGGAACCTGTCACGCGGCCTCCGACAGATCAAGGCTTGGTTGAAGCAGAACCCCGACCGTTTCAAGGTCACCGGATCCCCGCGGTATCTGGCCTACAACAGTCCATTCGTTCCGGGCTTTCTGAAGTTCGGAGAAGTGCAGGTCCCGGTGGAAATGATCGGCGAGCAGCCCTGACCCTAGCGCGGTAAACGGATTGCCACTTGAGCCACCGGCGCCGCCGCCGATATGAACGGATGGTTGGCTGGTTATCGTGCAGGTCGGCCAGCGTGCCGATGGAGCAAAAGTATATGCGTGTCCACCCCTCTGTGTTTCGCAAAGCCGCGATCGGACTCCTGATGGCGGGTTGGCTGGGCTCTCCGGCTCTTGCGCAGTCGCCGCAGGAATCTGATCAGACCGTCAGAAAGCCCCCTAACGTTCTCCGCGGGCGGGTGCTGGATCATCACGGCAAGCCCGTGCAAGGCGCTGTGGTAGCGGTGTCCGACGCTGAGGCCGGGTGGCTCAGCTCCGACGGCCAGACCGTATGGGCCTTCGCCGAAAGCGACACCACGCTGCTCTTTTTCCGCAAGACGAATGGGCGACGGGCCGCCAAGACCCGAACCCGCGACGACGGCACGTTCGAAATCCGCAATCTGAAACACAGCCGCTATCACCTTCTGGTTCTGCATCGAAAGAAGGGGAGCGCGTTCCTTCCGGAGCAGGTATTCTCCCCCGAAAAAAGCTCCTGGAACGTCCGCTTGGACCCGCCAACCTTCCTCGAGGCCGGAATCGCGTCTCCCGACGTGCCGGTGCCCTTCTGCGGGCTTGAAGCTCGGAACCTACCCCAGAACGTTCAGATCAGACATCCTATTGATCTGATGGAGACTGCCGATCGCGGCCGGTTTCTCGCGGGGCCGCTCTGTGCGAGCCTGCGGTGGAGCCTGAAGGGGGCGACCTATGTGCCGGAATATGGGTACACGGCCGACTTGTTTGACATCCCTGTCCCGCTCAGAGCGGGCGAGAAGAACAGGATCGAGCTGTCGTGGGAAGGCGGGCACAAGTTGTCCGGCGAGGTCCGCGGGCCGAAAGGCGAACCTCTACAGGGCGTCTCGGTGGTGGCCAAGGCGGCCGGAAACGACGGTTGGAGCCTCGGAGGGGTCACCGACGCCAAGGGGCGTTACACGATCAGGGGATTGCGGGACGGACCGCATTCCCTGACCGCCAAACGTCACGCCGTTCGCACGGCGCCTGGGTGAGGGCCCGGCCCTTTGGATCTCTCGGTCAAGCGAGAGATCACGATCCCGGTTCGGGATCGGAAGCTGACCAACCTCAGAATCGATGAGTTTCTGATCATCAACCTCAACGAGGAGGCACCGGATTTCCGCGGGGAGACGCTCGACGGCAAGCAATTCAAGCTAAGTGACCATCGCGGCAGGTTTGTGCTGGTGTTCTTCTGGGATAGTTCCTGCGGCGTCTGTGCCTCGGAGATGCCGGGAATCGCCAGAGCGTATGAGAAGTATCGCCACTCCGGCGATTTGTTGGTGATCGGCGTCAGCCTGGACAAGGATCCGGAGACCGTCCGCAAGTACCTGAAGCGGGCCAAGGCGTCGTGGCCGCAGATCGTGGGCGGCCCGGGGGACCAAAATGACATCGCCAGGAAATATCACGTTGGCGGCGTTCCGGCCACGTTTCTGATCGATCGCCAGGGCAAGGTGCTGGCCAAGGACGTGCGGGCCGCCTTGTTGATTCCGACGCTCGAGCGCCATCTGAAAGCAGCAGAGGAAAGGAAGACTGACTCGTCTGAAACTCCGCCCGCAGACAGGGAAGCCCCGCCCGACAAGCAAGAGAGCCTCGACGAGTGACCCGAGGGGGCCGGTCTCTGGTGCTGCGGGTTTGAGATCGTTGTTTCCTCCGGCTCGTGTCGACCGTGACTCCGGCCGAGAATCGCCGTCGCCCGTCCGTTGGCCGGACCAGCATTGACCGGTATGATTCGGCCTGCTTCGGGACATAATTCCCGCGGCACGCGGAGAAGCCCATGGCCTGTTGTCACCGAGCTGTTGGCCTCGCCCTGTCCAGCCTGGTGCTGTTATGCGGCTGCCGGGCCGCTCAGCCGATCTCCGCGGAGTCCTCCAAGCCGGCGGAGGATGACTGCCGATTGCTGGCCGCCTGGCTATGTGGCTCCTTCAGCAGTGCCGCCCAGCACCAAGCCGACCCGGAGAACTTCTTCGACATACGGCTCCACATGATGCCGATCTGGCCGGCTCGAACGGATGGGCCGTGGATCTACGTGGAACAGGCCGCCGCGGAGAAGCTCGACCAACCCTATCGGCAGCGGGTATATCGCCTGGCTCCCCGGAGTGACGGGGCGATCGAGAGTGTCGTCCATGAGCTGCCCGGAGATGCGCTTCGGTTTGCCGGAGCCTGGCGCGATCCGAGCCTGTTGGATCAACTCACGCCCGAGCAACTGATTCCACGAGAGGGCTGTTCGCTAATCTTGCGCCGAACCGCGGCCGAGTGCTTCACGGGCAGCACCGTAGGACGGACTTGCATCAGCACGCTGCGGGGAGCGGCGTATGCCACGTCGGAGGCCACCGTCACGCCCTTCGAACTCATCACCTGGGACCGCGGCTACGATGCGGAAGGCCGCCAGGTGTGGGGAGCAACCAAGGGCGGATATGTTTTTCGCCGTCAGTAACCAGGATATGAACGCCGCACGCACTCGGCTCGGGTTCGGCAAGTCAGATCGCCGCAGGAGCGGGTAACGCGGCGTCACGGAACGCGACATTCACCCGGCTTGATCGCCGCCGAGGGTGCCGATGCCGGCTGCGTCGTGGGACTCAGCGGCTCCCAGAACGCCAGCCGTTCCTCCTCCACCTTGCAGTAACCGGTGGTCCGGTACCGGGCGAAGCTGGTATAGTCCCACCCAAGGCTTGCGGAATCCCCGCCGCCGCGCATCGTGACCAGAAACCGGTTGGACAGCTCGCCAAACCCCCGCGCCCGATCGGCGGGAATCGCCGCATCGCCACGGTTGGCGTCCACGGGCACCCAGCCGTAATTCGGCAGGTACACCAACGCCCACCGATGAAAGGCCTCGTCCACGCTGGCCTCGTCCCCGCGGACCACCAGGCCGCCTTCATACTGGGCGGGTAAGCCCGCCGCGCGACAAAGGGCGATGAAGGAGAAGGTGTACTCGGAGCAGGAGCCGCGGCCTCGCTGAAGGACGACCTCGGGCACGTCCCAGCCTCCGACCATTTCGTACTCCAGCCGCTCGATCACGAAATCATACAGTTTCCGCGCGATCCAATAGGGGTTCTTCTCCTCCCCGACGATTCGGGCCACCGTTTCCTGAAGATAGGGAGAGCTCAGGCGATATCGTGGACCATCGGCCGTGTAGGCTTCGCGCAGGTCGGGCGGAATGTCCGTGAGGGGGCCGACCTCGTCAGGAAAGATCAGATAGCGAATGGAGGAAATCCTTGCCCCGAGGGTATAGCCGAAGAATTCCCGCCGGCCGGCCGGGAGCACCTCGAGCCGAAACTCCGCGGACGGCTGCTGCCAGCGATCCAGCAGCGTATCGTCCGGGGCTTTGGCGTATTCCACCTTCGACAGCAATTCCTGCTGCGGCCAGGATCGAGGTATGGCGAGGTTCAAGCGTAAATCGCGAACCTCGCCCGGGCCGTAGTTGTAGAGGCCCCAGAGAAACTCGACTCGTGCATCACGAGAATCGGCCAATCGATACTTCTGCGAATCGCGAACGACGATCTGATATAGTTGGCGAGTCTGAAAATCTGCATTCCAGAGATGGCCGTCGAGCCAGGCCAGGCCGACCGGATAAGCTGCCGGGGCTGCAACAATGCCAAGCACGGCTCCTCGAACGGGATCCACAAGGTAGATCTCGTCCTTGACCCGATCGGCAGCCCACAAGTACCGGCCGTCGAAAGCGAGACCGCCACAGGTGCGATTCGGGGCCTCGAACACCCGTAGGATGGTCCCATCGTCGGTATCCACCAGGAAGATCTGGCCGGACTTCTGTTCCATCAGGTAGAGCCCCTCGTTGCTGAAGGCAAGCCCGACGACATTGGGGCCGGGGCCTTCGAAGCTGCGTTCGACCAGCCCGTCCGCCGGATTCATTGCATAGATCCAGCCGCTGTGGTCATCGGAAACGAACAGCTTGCCCGCACCGTAGGCCAACCCCTGCGGCTTGAGGGTGGGGGCAGGCCAGGTTCGGCGAACCTGCCCGTCAGGAGCCATCTGGAAAACCAGGGCCTCCCGCCAGTCGACAATGAAAAGGTACCGGCCGTCGGTGGCCACCCCCCCAGGATACCGGCAAGGGAGCGGCACCGACTTTTTGATGTCCCCGGGCGCAGCCAGCAAGCACTGGCAAGAGGAGGCTAAGACCCACAGCGACGAAACGACCGTCTTCCAAGAAAACCCAGACCGCATTGAAGCACCCTTTCCAAGATGTTGTCCTGCCACCCGCCTGCCGAAGGTCGCCCCACCGCTTCGGCCGGGGGGTTATAGAAATCACCCTGATTTCGAGTAGGCACTTTTCGTTGAGCATGATAGATTTGTTGTAGGCGGTCTGTCATGATCCCTCCCGCGAGTCTTGCGGGCCAGACGAACTCAGGAGGCCAACCATGTTCGCCATCGACATGACCGAAGCCCTGGCAGCGTTGGTTGCCAGCAGTTCGGCCCTGACCACGGCCTACTGGGCTTGCGCTATCTTCGGGCTGGGCGTCCTGCTGATTTCCGCCTTTGCCGGTTCCCATGCCGGCGGAGATGCCTCCGTGGAAGTCGACGCCGGCGGTGTCGAGGCGGATGTCAGTCATGCCGGCGACGCCTCCGCGGAAGACCTGCATCCCGGCGGCGGCCTGTCGTCGCTGAGTACCTGGCTCTCGCTGCGGTTCGCGTTCTTCTTTGCCGCCGTCTTTGGTTCGCTGGGGGTGATCCTGAGCAACTTGAGCGATCTGAGCGAACGCTGGACGCTGGCCGTTTCGGCGGTCGGCGGCCTGACGGTCGGACAAATCGTGCATCAGGCCCTTCGGCGGCTGCGTCGCAACGAAGGCAACAGCGCTCCAGAGGCGGAGGATTATCTGAACCGGATCGGTAAGGTCACGGTCAGTATCCATCCTCCGCAGCAAGGGGAGGTCTCCATTGACGTGAGAGGCGGGCAGCGTTTCGTGCCCGCAGCATCGCGACATGCGGATATCAGCTTCGCCGTAGGCGACGAGGTGGTGGTAATGGGCTACCGAAACGGCGTCGCCGAGGTGGTTTCGTTGGAAGAAGCCCGGTTTCTGAACAGCACCGAGGAAGGAGAGTCAGCGTGAGCACATTCCCCATCCTGGCCGACGCTTTGAGCGCCGGAATCTCTATCGGCGTCTTCCTGCTCTTCATGTTCCTCTTCGCGGTGATCGTGATCGCCAAGTTGACGGTGGTCGGCAATCCCAGCGAGATGCTGATCATCAGCGGCAAGCGAAACCGCGAGGGCCAGGGCTATCGGGTGCTGATCGGCGGACGGACCTGCGTCATCCCGATCTTCGAGAAAGTGGAGCGTCTGGGCCTCCGCAACATGCAGGTCGGCCTCGAGGTCAAGGCCCAATCCGGCGGCGGCACGATGCTGCCCATCAACATCAACGGCGTGGCCAACGTGAAGATCTCGTCCGATCCCGCTTTGCGGCCCAATGCCATTGAGCGGTTCCTGGGCCATCCCCCGCAGGAAATCCAGCGGGTGGCGCGGGAGACGCTGGAAGGCGGCCTCCGTGCGGTCATCGGCAAGATGCGGCCGGAGGAGATCGTCGAAGACCGCGACAAGTTCGTGGCCACGGTCATGAACGAAGTGTCGGACGACTTCCGCAAGCTCGGCCTGCTAATCGACAGCGTGAATATTCAGAACGTTCACGATGAGGAACAGTATCTCGTTTCGATCGCCCGCAAGGCCCGGGCCGAGGTCCTGGCGCAGGCCCGCAAAGCCGAGGCGGAGCGAGCTGCCGAGGCCGCCGTCAAGGAAGCCGAAGCCGCCGCCTCCGCGCGACAAGCCAAGGCCAACCGCGATGCGGAAGCCAAGACGACCGAAGCCGCCGCCAACCAGCGAGCCGAACAGGCCCGCCTGGCCGCGGAGAAGGCCATCGCCGAGGCGGAAAACGCCCTGCGGATCCGCCGCGCGGAACTGGCCCGCGAAGCGGCGCTCAAAGAGGCCGAGCAGCAGGAGGCCGCCGCCAAGGCCGAGGGCGCCCGCCTGCGGGCTTCCGAGGTGCAGAAGGCCATCGCGGATCGCGACGTGGCCCGGGCCAAGGCCGAAGGCGATGCCGCTTCGGTCCTTGAGGAGGGCAAGGCCCGTGCGGCGGCCATCGAGACGATTGGCCAGGCGATCCAGAAATACCCCGACGCACTCAAGGTCATGCTGGTGGAGATGATGCCGTCCATCGTCGGCGAGGTTGCCAAGAGCGTGCAAACGGTGCGGCTGGGCAATGTGACGGTGATCGATGGCGGGGACGGTCAGGCGATCGCCGGTGCGGCCCTCAGCCGAGCCAAAATGCTCGCGGAATCGCTGGCCACGTTGGAAAGCGTGCTGGGAGTGGATCTACGGCATCTGACCCGCAGCATCGCCGGCAATCTCGCGGGCGACGCCCCGCAGCCGTCGGCCAGTCCGTCGCAGCCGACTCCCCCGCCGGTAGTGCGCAAGGCATGAACCGCTCTTGAGCCGACTCGGGTGAGAGTCGTCAGGCCGGCATCCCCGCCGGGTTTAGGGTGGTGGCGGTATCGCGATCTTGGCTTTGCCGCAGGCGGGGCAAATGTCGGGTCAGCCAGCCGGTGTGGCGAAGCGTCAGCGCCGCATAGGGCATGATCCAGGACACACAGGGCACCCAGAAGAATCCATAGACGAAAAGCCAGACCCAGTCGCTGTCCCTTTCGTTGCGGTAATAGATGATCGATGTGGTAGCGGCGTAGAGAATCACCACGCCCAGATGCCGCCACAGGAAATCGTTGTTGGTCAGCAGCAACGCCGTGCTGTTGAAGATCAGCAGCGCCGGCACGATCATTGCCAGCGTCGCCAAGAGCATGTTGGCACGGAACGCCGTCAGGTGCCGCGGTCGAAACCGCTTGAACAGGAACCGGAACAGAAAGACGGTCTCCCGAATGTTGCTGCGGGCCCACCGGAGGAACATCCGCGTCAGACCCGCGTAGTCGGCGGGCATACGGGAGTACACGACGGCGTTGCCCTGATATGCTGTCAGCCACCCCTCGCGAAGCAGCAGATTGGTCATGGCCCGGTCCTCGCCCGTCAGGCAGGGCCGGCCGAGAAACCGTTGGCTCAGCCACTCGGCTTTGAGGCGGCGGGCGGCCTCCGCGCGATAGACACTCAAAGCCCCCGGCGTGCAGAAGACGCCGCGAAACTCATTCTGGTATGCCCGCACGAACTTGAAAGACATGCTGAAGGTGCATTTCAGGAAACGCGTTATGACACTCTCCCGGGCGTTCAACACCTCGACGCAACCGGCCACGCCGCCGATGGCCGGATCAAGCACGAGAGGCGTCACGGCGTTGCGCAGGGCGTCCGCGGCGAGCACGCTGTCGGAATCAACGGTGACGAACACCTCGCCGCCGGCCCGATCGAAACCCACGGCCAGCGCGTGCCGCTTGCCGCGGTTGGCGGGCAGGCGGATCGTGTGCAGGTTGACTCGCCCATCCAGCTCCGCGGCCACGGTTTGGATGTGCCGCCAGGTATCATCCTCGCTGCCGTCGTCGACCACGATGATCTCCAGCCGGTTGCGGGGATAGCGGCTGGCGGCGGCGGACCGTATCGCCGCCTGAACCGTCGCCCCTTCGTTGTAAGCGGGAATGATGACCGATACAGGCGGCAATTCGTGATCCGCGACGGAAGGCATCGGCCGGTACCGCCGCCAGAGGGCAATTCGCCAGAACAAGGCGGCGTACATCACCCCGCCGTAGGCGAACATCGTGGCCCAGAAGACTCGCCCGGCGAGCGAATTCGGCAGCCCCCCATGCCTGCTTCCGAGCCTCCCGCTGCCGAGAATGTAGATAAAGAGGATTGCCGCCGCCGTCACGATCGCCGCCTTGACGAGCGGCTCATACACCGTCCACCGGGCCACAGGGCGGCGTTGCGGGGCGGTCGAGAGGGCCTCGGATTGAACGCCAGGGTGTTCCATGGTCTTCTTCAGCCCGGGTTTCCTGTTTGGGGCCTTTGGATTGTAAGATTCGCCTGCACAAGGAGCAACGGCGATACCGCCAAAGGAAGGCCGACCTTACTTCAGCCTCGGACTTCCGCGGTCCTCCTCAGAAGGATAGACACGGCCAGCCATCCCAGGTTGGCTCGTGGGTTTCGCTTCCATTCGCGTCTTGATCCGTGATATAAGTCCCACATGACCACTCGGTTGAGGCCGGAACCCGCGGCGGCGAATGACGTTGCGGATCGCCGCACTCGAACCGCCCTATGGCTCGCAGCAGGGGGAGCCGTAGTCTGTCTCGCGGCCACGATCAACGACTGGCCCGTGGACGACGTAGGATCCCTCCCGCGTCCGCCGGTTCGGGTCGGCTTGGACCCGAATACCGCCGCATGGTTCGAGCTGGCCCAATTGCCGGGCCTGGGAGAGCGTACAGCACGCAGCATTGTGGCGTACCGGGAACGACGGGAGACCGGCCCGAAAGGGAGGCGGGCCGTCTATCTGACCCCAGGCGATCTTAACCTGGTGCCCGGAATCGGCCGACGTACCGTTCAGCGGATTCGGCCATTCCTTCTGTTCGGCATTTCCGACAGCGAAGGTTGACACCGGGGCTGGTCGCCGGTAGGGTCCGCTGATGGGCCTGCTGAACCGCCTTCTGGATGGATCACACGATGCCACTCAAAGACTGGTCTGACCGGATAATTCTCGCGGAACTCCAGGACGACCCGCAATTCACGGACGACCTGAACGCACTCCAGGAGACCATCCAGGAGCGGGGCGGCGCGGATGTGGTTCTGGATTTTTCGAACGTCCATTTCCTTAACTCCTCGAACATCGCCAAACTCCTCAAACTCCGAAAACTCCTGCACACGTCCGCGCCCGGCAAGTTGCGGCTCTGCGGGCTGAAGACGGAGGTCTGGGGCGTGTTTCTCGTTACCGGACTGGACAAGATCTTCGAATGCTGCAACGACGTCAGCAGCGCTCTGGCCAGCGTGCAGATCGAAGCCTGACCACTGTGCAGATCCGGGTTGATCCGGTTCGCGGCGTTGCCGAATCGGCCAGAGCCGGAAGTTATCGTCCCGGGCCTGCCCTCTTGCCGCAGCTAAAGGGTCTGCGTCCAACCGGCCGATGCACTTGAGGGTTCGGGCGATTCGACAACCCGAACAGGAACAGGCAAATGGCCATGCTCGAACGACGCAGGTGCAGCTTTCGGGCCGTCTCGTGGGCGATCGGCGTTCTCCTGCTGACCGGGGCCGGATGCGGGATGGAGCGTCTGCAAGGCCCCCTGCTGAACGCGATCCCAGGGTTCAGTCTCGCCGATCTCAAGGCCATCCAGAATGACTCCACCCTGACCACGGACCAGAAACGGCAGCGAATCCGCGATGCCGTGGGGGCGCCGGATACGCCCGAGGGCGATCGGCTGGTGCAGTTCCTGCTGACGTTCAATGTTCCATGATTCGGCCGGGATTGCCGTTGGAATTCCTTGTCCCGACCACAGGTGAGAATCGACTCACACCAGTTTTCAAGGGGGTAGAAGACATGACCAAGAAGATGAAAATGGCAGGCTGTGTGGTGCTGATCGCCGCGTTGGGCGCCGGTTCGACCGGGTGCGGCACGTTCGAGGTGTTCACGCTGGCCAGCGCCGCCGGGAAACTGGCCAACAATCAGGCGGGGACATTGACGGCCGCCGAGTGGCAGTTGCTGAGTTCGACGGCGGCGAACCTCGCCGGGGAGCCTGAATTGGCGCTGACCGCAGCGGAAGCCCAGGCCATCGTGGCTTTCATGTCGACCAACGGCTACGTCTCGTTTGACGACCTCGGTTCGAATCCCCCGTCGGCGGAAAGCCTTCAGGCCCTGGCTCAGGCCTTCTCAGGGCGCGTGGAGGGTGGACAGCACAATCTGACCGATCCCGAAGACGTCAAGAGGTTCTTTGAGCGATACCTGCGAGAACTAGGCCAGGGCCTGCGGAACATGCTCGCCGGCATGGGCGTGCAGATTCCGGCCTGAGGCAAAGCAATTGCCCATGCGGCGGCAGGGGATCATCAGACCCGGCAAGCCCGCGAGTGCCGCTTGGCCGCTCGCGGGCTTGGGCGCTTTATGGTCAGGCCACGAAAGGGCCAAGCCGTCATCAGGCGGCGGACTGCCGCCGCGAGCCAGCCGGCACAAAGGGTCGCCACGTGGTCAGGTAAAGGAACGGCGTGCTGCCGGCGGCGGCGATCAGCTTGATCAGGTAGGTGAAGACGACTGCGTCCCGCCATTCCGGCCACGAGCTGATTACCGAGTCCGGCCCGGTGAGGGCCGCAGTGGTGAAGAACACCGTGTCGAAGGCCTGCGAGATCCAGGTCGAGGCGTTGCTGCGGAGCCACAACAGGCGTTGAGTGCCGGTCTGACCGCGGATGAAATGGTAGATCTGGGTGTCGAGCAACTGCGACGCCAGGTAACTGCCCATCGAGGCCAGCACGATCCGCGGATAGGCTTGGGCCGCGAAGAAGTACTCGAGGTGGGGCTGTGCGTCGTCGACGGAGTTGGGGACGTAGAGCAACTCGAATTGCCCAACGATCACGACCCCCAGGCTCGCGGCGAATCCCAGGTAAACCGCCGAACGAGCTGCCTTCTTGCCGAAATGCTCGTTCAGCACGTCGTTGGCCAGGAACACGGTGGCGAACAGCACGTTTCCTCCCGTCACAGACAGACCGAAGACCGTGAACTGCTTCATCACCACGATGTTCATGAGGATCGTGCAGGTGACGACGACCGTGCCCAATCCCACCCGTCCTTGGCGAGCCGCGACGAGCAGCAGTCCGCCGCAAGCAAGAAGATGCAGGACGAACAGAAACTCATTATTGAGTGTCATTGTCCGTAATAGGCCGGCTCTGGCACGCCCAAACCTTGCGAGGCTCCCGGCCCGCCGGTGCCATCTCCGCGCGATTGCCCATCTTGCGAAGTGGGGCTATTGTCGCATCGTGCGAGGAAAACGCCACCACCGCCGTCGCCAGTGGCGGTGTTCGATTGGCATGGTCCTTGCTAGTAAGAAGGCGCTGGGTCTGATCGGCCAACGGTGGTCGTCCCGTGCTCAGCTGCCACATGGGACCACCGGCTGTTGCGACCCGCAAGCCTGCGTGGCCATCAACCCTGGAAGATGCGGGGGCAAGCAGCTTCCGGGCCGCAAGACCGATTGCCCGCACAGAGAAAACGACCCATGGATCTCTCAAAACGCGTCCAGGCATTGGCTTCCTCCGCCACCCTGGAGGTGGCGGCCAAGGCTGCGGAACTTCGCCGAAAAGGAATAGACGTTCTGGGCTTCGGCGCCGGCGAGCCTGACTTCCCCACTCCGCCGCAGGTCAAGGCCGCGGCCTGCCAGGCCCTGGAAGCCGGGCACACCGGCTATGCCAAGCCTTCGCACGGGATTCCGGAGGCCCGCGCGGCGGTCTGCGAGAAGTTCCGCCGCGACAACGGGCTGCATTATACGCCCGAACAGGTCATCGTGACGGTCGGAGGCAAGGAAGCGCTTTTTCTGGCCGCCGCCGCCCTGCTCAACCCCGGTGACGAGGCGATTCTTCCCGTGCCGTACTGGGTCAGCTTCCCCGAGCAGATCAAGCTCTGCGAGGGCCGGGTCGTGCTGGTCGAGCCGCGGGATTCCCGCGACCTGCGTTTGACGCCGGAACAGATCCTTGCGGCCGTGACGCCGCGGACGAAGATCCTGATCTTCAACAGCCCCTCGAATCCAGGAGGTTTTGCCTACAACCCCGCGGAAGTCCGCGCCATCGCCCACGCGTTGTCCGGACGCGACCTCGTCGTATTCAGCGACGAGATGTACGACCAGCTTCGTTTCGGCGACCGCCGAGAGCATCTCAGCTTCGCCGCCGTCGATGACGAGTGGCGGGAGAAGACCATCACCTTCAACGCCGCCAGCAAGACGCACTCCATGACCGGGTGGCGGGTGGGCTATGCGGCGGGCCCCGAGAGGATCATCAAGGCCATGGCCAAAATCCAAAGCCATACGACCAGCGGGACGGCAACTTTCGTGCAACATGCCCTGGTCGAGGCTCTCACCGGAGACCAATCGCACGTGGAATCGCGGCGAGCCGAATTCGAACGCCGCGGCCTGCACATGTGTCGGCGGTTGAACGCCATCGCTGGCGTGTCATGCACCCAGCCAAGCGGGGCGTTCTATTGCTTCCCCGACTTCACTGAGGCCTATCGTATTCTGGGAGTACGGGGGTCGGTGGAATGCTGCAACGTCATCCTGGAAAAAGCCCACGTGGCCCTAGTGCCCGGACTGGCCTTCGGCTCGGACAACCATGTCCGGCTTTCTTTCGCCAACAGCCTCGACTACATAGATCAGGGCATGGACCGGCTGGAGAAGCTGTTGGGCAGGCGTTAGCGGCCTGGCGGGCTAACGGCTGCCTCCGGATCTCCCTGATGAAGAAGAGCCGGATTCGCGAGGCGTGATCACCGCTCCCAGGGCCTCCGCCAAAGCCTGACCCATCTGCCGGAGGCCGGCCTCGGCCTGGCCGGCGGTCCCCAAGGCGGTGGAGAGACCTTCCGCGAAACCGGTGGCGTAGGCCTCTCGAAATCGCTTCCCGATCTCCGAATCAAGACAGCCGTTGAAGAGCAACGGCCCGGACGCCAGCGTCGCGGCCAGGGCGATTTTCGCGGCGCGGTAGGTGCGGGGCAGTCTGGTCATCTCGTCAACTCCACCACCTGAACAACTCGCATGCAAACGCATTTCACGTATTTACAGATATCGGTAGGTCACGCCCGCAGACTGCCGACGGTCCTTCGGAATGAACAAGCCGCTGATAATATCGGACGTTTTGGTGTGTCATTCTGCCGCTGCGGATGCGACACTCAATCCTTCGATGAGGCGGTTCGATAAGGTGAACAAGCGTCCATCGCCCGACCTGAGCACCGCTACCAGCTCGGCACGCCATCGAGGTGATCATGCGGAGGGGATTTCTTCTCACCTGTTTGCTGATCGGGCCGGCCGTGCCGGCGGAATCCACGGGGCGGAGGCCGGAAACCATCAACCCTGTCGATGGTCCCGTTTCGGTCCGGATCGAGCAACGAGTCGTCAAGACCTTCGATTTCGACGAGCGGGCTCAAGGCAACTATGAAGACACGCCTATGAACTGGGTTCGTCTCGTGGAGGCGGGCTACCCGCGATTTCTGGAGCCGCAGTTCGACTATGAAATCGGGCATGACGCCCCCCCATCATTCCGGCTGCACCTGCGTGGCGGCAATGTGGGAATGCGATATCAGGGGCGAGATATTCCGGTTCATCCCGACAGCGATTATCGAATCGTCGCCTGGATTCGCACGACCGGACTCAAGCATGCGCGGGCCTATCTGACTGGCTACTATTTGGACCACGCCATGCGGAAGATCGCGGAATCCGAGCGATGGAGCGAGCCTATCGGCGGCACGGACACCGGCGATTCGTGGCAAGCCGTGACGATCGATCTTCCGGGCGGATGCGACCGCGCGGCCCGCCTGGCGATGAGCGTGCAACTCCGCCAGCCGGATGAGCCTAGACCCGCCGCAGACAACCCGCGGCCGATTCCACAACGAGACATGACCGGCGCGGCGTGGTTTGACGACATCACCGTGCTGCGGCTACCGCGGGCCGCTTTGTTGTTGAGCAAGGTCATGCCGTTCTATGCCCGGGGCGAGAAAGTGGAATGCCAGGTAGCCGTGACGGATCCGGATGGCATCGGACTGACCGCCAGACTGGAGGTTATCGATGCCGATGGGGAACGCCATTTTGAACAGGACGTTTCCCTCGGCCGAGAGTTCGACCCGGCTGCGGTCATCGACTTGGGTGAGCAGCCGGTGGGACTCTACGCGGCCAGATTAAGCATTCTGGTCGGGACGCAGGAGCTGGCCGCCCACCAACGCGCCTTCGTCCGGTTGAGCGAAGGCGACCAAGCCGTCGCCATGCGAGCAGATTCGGCGGGGCCGCCATGGGGAATCATTCTGCATGCGGACGCGGGACTGACACCCGAACTGACCACGGAACTGGTACGGACGGTGCGGGGAGGCAGCGTGAAGTGGCCACTGTGGCACGCCGGTCTGGATGACGAGGCGCTGTTCCACAGCCATTCCGGTGAAGATCGCTTGCTGAGACTGCTGGAAACCAGCGGAATTCGCGTCATCGGCGTGCTGGAAGCCCCCGTTCCCAGCCTGGCGACGATGCCCAATGGCAGAACCCGGGGTCTGCTGGACCTGTTGGCGGCTCCTGCTGAGGAGTGGCGGGCCTGGCTGGCTGTGCCGCTTTCCCGGCATGGGCGGCACCTTGCGGCCTGCCAGCTCGGCGCAGACCACCAGCCGGAAGTCGCTTCCGACGAGAAGCTGCGAGCCGCAGTCATGCGGGTGCGGGACGAGGTGGAACCTTTGCTGGGACGACCGGACCTGGCCGTCCCGTTCATGGTGCAGAACTCCACCGCCCTGCAAGAGGGCACGGCGGACATTCTTTCCATCTCCATGCCTCCACACCTGCCCGCCCGCCGTTATGCCGAACACCTTGCGACGCTTCCTTCCGGCGTGCGGTTCTGGGTTACCGTGCCTTATCTTCCCGACGGCCGCTATCACCGCCGGGACCGCCTCGCGGAGTTCGCCCGAAGACTGGTCGCCGCCTATGGTGCGGGACCGGAGCAGGTCTTCGTAACGCAACCTTGGATCGTGAGAATCCGCGGAAAGACGCCGGAGATTGACCTCCGCGAGGAGTCGTTGGTCCTGCGGACCCTTGGTGGCGCGCTCCGCGGCCTCAAACCCGGTCCGGCAATGTGGTTGGGCGGAGGTGCCGAAGGAAGGCTTTTCCTCCACCCTGCGGAGGAGACCGCCACGTTGGTCGCGTACGCAGACGTGTCGCCCGGTTCGTTCCACACCACGGACGTGGATCTGGGCCGCGGCTTGAGGCAGATGAACCTGTGGGGGGAGGTCGTGGAACTGCCATACGCAGAAAACGGCACGCGACTATGCCTCGACGCCGTGCCGGTCGTGATCTCTCCGGTGCCAGCCTGGCGAGCGATGCTCCTCGCCAGCTTTACCGTCGCGGCGCCAGCCCTGGAGGCCAAGGTCGCGGAGCAGGAGCGGACGCTCCACCTGCTGAACCCGCGAGCAACGCAGCTCCGTGGCGAACTCCTGCTGGGCCTGCCGGACGAATGGGATGTACAGCCTCGCAAA